>Ga0179593_1298495_pt1 | contig 24569 bp, 19 predicted proteins | sample CZODoug2_1_08_16_FD_185931 | JGI IMG/M metagenome (GOLD analysis project Ga0179593, IMG submission 185931) | Vadose zone soil fungal communities from Angelo Coast Range Reserve, California, USA - CZODoug2_1_08_16fungal (PacBio error correction) | ecosystem: Environmental > Terrestrial > Soil >... | reverse complement strand
CCCCCCACGGCCTCGACTCAAGTAACTCTTACGCCCAACCCCCTTTCCGCGCTGAAAGTTGAGGACTCCGTTTGATCTCACGCCGACGTTCCTCGTTTGCAGAAAGTCGGACTTTTTCTTTTTTTACCCGGTCACGTAGTATTCGTCAGAACCCGGTTTTGGTCTGTTTGTTCTAAAAGTAAACACTTAACTTGTTCGCCAATTTACACCTAACCCCAGCGCGTTGTTAAAGCACCCTGTTTCTTTTATACATTTGAATTCGGAATAAGAACTTTCTATCTTTTCTCTCCGTGTCGCACGTTTAACCCTTCACGCTCCCCCGCCTTCGTCGGCCCAACAAGCGCTGACCCCTTTTCTCTTTCTTTATTAGGCGACCCCCTCACTTAATTTTTCATCGTTTTTGACGATCCCCACCGGATATCAACATCTCTTCCCCCTCGGGCGGAGGTACCCACGTTTCACGTTCCCCCCCTCCCAAATATTCCGTCCCTCGGCAAGGTTTTCTTTAGTGAACCCCTATCTCTTTCACGGGGTTTTCCCAAGCGAAGGTACATTCACTTGTGTCTGCAACTCCCCCACTCATTTTTTTTGCCTTTCCCCCGCTCTACGTGAACTGACCTTACAGGGTTCCAGGTGCCGCGAGGTTCGATTTCCCCTCACATTGAACGACCTCGCTACCGGTTCTCGTAGGCGTCGTCCAAAGTTTGAACGCTAACTAACCCCCCACGGGCATCGTCGCTGAACCTGGTTGCTGAACAGTTTTTTCTTCTTCCCTTCTTTTTTCCCTCCCCCTTCTTTAATTTTCAACAAGGACGTCTTCCGGCTTGTTTTGGTGCGACACCTCCCCTTTGATCGGCCGCCCCCCCCCGGTTCGGTCCCTGCAACCGACAAGTTTAATTTTCCCAATTTACCGCCTTAATAGATTCGCTCAGCACATTCCCCAGTCACGGTTTCCCCCATGGCCGCGCCCCCTCCCGTTTGTTCATCACATCTTGAACCCCGGTGGATTCCCCCGCTTCTTTTTTTTCCACCAACGCCTTCTCACCTTCAACGGGACGGCCACTCCAACCTTATTCCTCGTCCACCTACTTTTTTTGCGTGACTTTTTCCCAGCCGGCCAGCCTCCTTCAGCTTTCAGAAAGTTTTTTATTCCCCCCAACGGCTCGGCCCGTGTCGGCGACAGAAGAATGCGGTCTCTTTGGTGACCTCCCTCCCCCTTTTGAGCAACTGTCTTGATTCGCTGATAAGAATGCTTGAATTCCAAGATACCGTACTCATCGACCGAAATAGATGCTCTTGCGCGTGAATGCCAACAGCTCGCCTTATGTGGTCGTAGTGTAGGTCCATTAGTCGAAAGTTGAAATACTTCCTTCTTCCTCTTTTCAGGATCAAATCCGGCGACGGTGCAGTACCCTGCGATCTCCCGGACCATGCGACTTAGGCCCTTGGTGTTTGATCCCCCACTCGTACCATTTTATTTTTCTCTTTAGATGAGGTAGGCTCGTGGTTCCCTCCCTTATCCCCACTATGAGTTAAACCTGAAGTTCGGCCCTGCCCCTGGGTAGTAGTCGTCCGTAGTTTTCGTCTTGTTGGCGTTTTGCTTGCCAGAAGGTCCCTCTCTGGTTCACCATTTCTCTTTGCGTCTTCCCGAAGTCCGTTTCCCTTTAGCCGGACTCTCAAGTTTGATTAGCGGAACACAGGGTGGATAGTCCCTCCGTCTATCTGTTTTAACCTCAAAGTCGCTGTCTTGTTGCTCCTCCCCCTTGAACTCTTTCCTCTTCGTTCCCCTTTAGGGTTTCTTTTCTTTACCCGCGTGTTTTACATTTTTTTTTTCGTCCACTTGTTGACCCTCGCAGCCGTTGCAGATTGATCACAATTCCACTTTCCATTCTTTGAGACGGCCTTTCTCCAACCATCGGTCACGACCTCCCAAGTCTTGACTCCTTTATCACCCCCAATTTCCATCTGAGTTCGACGATGCGCCGCCTGAGCTCTTTCTCATCGACCTGCTCTTCTCCTTGTGGATCCTCATATCGCCAATGGCGAGCTGCTGCCCTTGTTTTCCCTTGAACGATATCGGACCGTCCTTGTTTTGATTTTTTCACATGAGTTGGGGGGTGAGTCTTATACTTCGGCTTCGATGCGGTGGACCTTCAAGTCTTCCACCGCGTGGATTGGGATCTCTCGGGTACAGGCACCCCGTCCTGCTCGAGGCACCTGTTGACCACGCGTTTGTCATGCTTCCGACCTTGTAACCTGAACGGATTGCAGGGCAACGACGGGGAGAAAGGCGTTCGTTGGCAGCCTTTTTTGGGGCCCCCTCGGTTTCTATGCTACTTGGACTCTGCTCCCGGCAATTTAGCCCCTTCGGCCAGGCCTTTTTTTTTTTTCGTGAAATGGTGTCACAGACGGTGCCCCGGCTACCGGCGCCGCCGTCCTGTTGAAAAGAGTTCTTTCCACTTTTTTGACCGTGAGAACACTCAGCTCTTCGGAAGTCTATAGTCCTTTTGTTGCGCGTAGCCCTCCCCGCGCGTCTACCAGTAGCCCATCCCTGTGGTGGATAAAACCACCCCGACTTTTTCTTACAGGGTCTTTGATAGCGACTTTACCACCGTCGCTGGGTGTTGAGCCCTAGTCCCCAAGTTCGCCTGTCTTTCCACTCCATCCTATAGAGTCTCTCGAGGTACGGCCACTTAGCGGGGCTGAGGGTGTCTAGGATGTTGCGACCCGGGCGTCCCGCTCGATTTAAGGAGGCCCTCCATTCAATTAGATGGCATTTTTTCGAGTTGATGGGCCCTTCAACCCCCACGACGTTCATTTGCAAAGCTCTTTATGCTCTTGCCGGACCCCCCGGACTACTTCACCAGCTTGCTGCGGTCAATGATCGGTTCTATTTTGCTTGTTTACCTTGACGGTATAGTTTTCTTTTCCTCCTCCCTCGAACATGGGGGAGTCCATTTGCACTTGACGACTGTTAGCGGTGTTGTACCTCGGCCGAGGTTTTCTGTAACGCTTTGAACTCTTGGTCTTTTCTGGAATATTAAGATTTCGTTTCCCATGGGGAAAGATTTATTTCCTTTTCTTCAGTGCTAGTTTTAAAAGTAATTCCAAAGCTCTTGACAGGTCTGTACACTTCCCTGTTGTCCATGCTTACAAGTGGAGTAGGTTGTTTTCCCTCCCAAGAAGGCTTAAGATTTTGTGAGTTTAAGTTTCGGCGACGATTTGTCTAATTACCCAATTTCCAGCAGAAGAATCCTTTTTCCGATTGGAATGGAGTTGTTTTTAAGTCCCTGGACAAGACTGCATAGACCGATCGTAGTTATGTTGGTTAAGGGCAGTTGGCTTTATAGTCTTAAATGAAAGTTGCGATTGATCGGTCCAGTCCCTCCGTGAACGGCTACTGTCATCGGGGTCTCTTAGTCACTTTGATGGTGGTTTTATTGGCCCGCAATTGATAGATCGAGCTCACCTCTATGAAAGCGGTTCCTGTTCGGCTCGAATTTTCGAATTATTCAAATCCGCCCTTCATTTTACCTTCTGGCGACTTGTTTCCTTCTTCTGGCAGACCCCTTTAAAGAGGGTGCTTTTACCCCCTGGTGATGTTGAGCCCAGACAGGCCCCGACAGAATTTTGTGTGCCCCTAGGGCGTGCTTTTTTAATAGGGAGAGCCATTCGGTTAACACGTTTCTAGGACTTTTCTGCCGAAGCTGCCAATGAGTCTGGAGCTTTCTTTCCCCTAGTTGCGTGGGTGCACTTGTATGAATCTCAGTGCACGTCCTTTTCACCATGATTCGGTTTTTTTTGTGCGGTAGCCAGCTTCTTCCCTCACCCGCGTATCCCGTCTAGCCCTCAGTCTTTTAGCTCGTCCAGGAGAGTTAGGTTTTGAGCTCGGTTAGTATGCCTTTCTTCCCCTCGATGCTTTTGGTTTTGCGTATTTTCCCCCGCACTTGGAGATATGAACGTGGCGTGGTTAGACATTATCCTTTCCCCTACTACGTGTTGTTGTTGATCGTGCCCCCCGTTCGTCCGTGATATATACGGCCATCTCCCCCTGTCCACTATTCTTTTCCAACCCCCCCTTTCCCTCCTCTCTTTACCGACGACAGATGCTCCTCCCCGACTTTCTCGGTTTCTCCCTTTTTGAATATCGCGTGCGCTGTCTCTAGGGGGTCTGTATGCGCCCTTCATTCCCGTCCGGTCGAGACTTTGAGACCTTAACCCCCCTTCTTTGGTGTCGCCTCAATTAACCCCCCTTTTTGTTACGCACGCTTCCGGCCGGTATCCCTGCAGTCTTAGACAGTCAGCGAGCGCAGTTTGTCGGGAGCCTCTTCGCCCATTAGTCTTCCACTTCCCTGAGAGGCCCAATTGGGGTCTTTTGTGATCGACAAACCCGCACCTTGTGAAAATCACTCCTTCCCCGCATTCATGTTTTTCGCCACTGAATTCACCCCCCTCTTCCCGTTAACGGTCGTGCTTTCATGCCCCTTCGTCTCTGCCCGCCACCTCCTTGTCGCTGTCCGTTTTTCCTGGCGATTCTCTCACGGCATCACCGTTTGTCCAATGTCACCACAATTTTGCTCTTTTCTTTGCGATCTTCCACCTATTATGATTTTCTTGATCCTCCTTTTCCCCGTTGTTACCTTGTTCGGGGGCGTGTGTTTGACCCCCCCCCCCCCCCCACTTCACTCCCCCCGTGCCTCCCAAAAGTTTTTATTTATAGCCTAGGAGTTTTCCCATATGGAACCGTTCCTCCCCTCCCCGGTGCGCGAGGCGAACAATTCTTATCGTGGGTATTCGTCAATTCGGGTCTCACCGACCCCCCCCTTCCTTCTTTCACCCACGTCGTCTGGCAGGAGGTTGTGGGTGGGGGTGGTCCCCGTGACAATTTTACGTCCCTATTGGATCGGCCCCTGTTAAAACTCAACCGGACTAAGTTGTCTGACTTTCCCCCTCCAGCCACCCGAATCACCTCCTTAATCACTAAACTAAAGACTGTCCATTTCCTCTCCCCCTTCAGCCCCGTCTGACGTTCAATCCCCCTCTTTCACACGTTTTCCTCATTATCGCGTGCTTTTACTCCAAACCTTCTCAGGCCCCTTGAACTTGGACGGTCTAAATATTCCCGGCCCCCTGACGGTTTGACGGGACTCATCCAATTCATCAACTTCGTCCCCGGCCTGAATTTGGTCTGTCGTCCACCCCGGCGCGAACACTTGTTCCCGGGATTTTTAAGTGCCAGTTCGGCTGTTTTTTCCCGTCAGAACGTTTTTTTGTCAACCCTTTTAATTCAAGTGATCCCCTCCCCCCCGCCGCTCCCCGTTACGATAGCCTGAACTCTGATCTTTTTTGCCCGGGCCACCCAAGCCGCCCAAAACGTCTGCTCCTGCCTCCACTGTCCTTGCGTCTCGTCTTCCCCCCTCTTTTATCTTTACTCTTTGGTCCTTCCTTACATCGGCGACGTGTTTTTCCCGGCGATTTCCCCCTGTCGAATTCATTCCCTGGGGTGTGTGTGATCCCCCACTTGCCTTAGGAGTTCGTTGCTACGCTCTGGTTAAGAGCCCACGAGGTCTAAGAACCCTCGTTATTGGTCGAATTGTTCTCGGACCCAGCCCTCGAATTTAGTATCACGGGCCTCTCTGTAGCCTCCCTTGTGGTCCATTTATTGCCTCTCGGCCTGGCCTCCCCGACAGTTCTTTTCTTGTTCGCAGGAGGAGTCGGTAGATTGTCACCCGTTTCTTTTCGTTTGCACCTAGTAGCCCCCCCACAGTCTTACGTTCCTCCGGCGTCGACCGATCAGCTCTTTACACCTTTCTAATTTCAGGACCGAGTGTCTTCCTGCGCGTCGCCACTCGGACTCGAGCCTTTCTTTCCCCGTCCAAATCGGTTATCCAGGTTTTTACTACGTTGCGTGTCCACAAGTCGTAAGTATGGCGAAGGCTCCAGTTCACCCCACCATGCCCCACCTCATTTTTAGACGCCTTTCGTCGAGCCGGAAATTCCCTTTGTTGCTCATATCCCTTTTTCCCTGCTCTCTCATCTCCTGTGTTTTCTGAGAGTCACGAGGTGCGGCCCGAGTCAGGGACCGTCTCGTACTCATTCTCCCTTTCATACGATTTGGGTCTGTGGTTTTCGTGGCCAGTTCTGAGCGTCTTGTGGACCGAGTGTTCGTCTGACTCCCTTCGATTAACGCCGTTTTGATGTGTGATCGATTTGGTCCCCACCTCCTATCGAGGTCAAAACGATTTTCAGTGTCCAAAATTTCATGAGGCCCGAACCGTTCCCCGATGCTAAGGGGAGACACCGCCGGTGCGAGACAGGCCCTCTGTGGTGGAACAAGCTACGTTGATGGTTGACCCCCGACCAGTAAATAAGAGTTCTCCTTTGGAGTAGTATTGACGACGGATCGCAGAAATGGCTCCAGCCCCGTTTTTTTACCAGGGATGGCCTTCTGTCCCGGCTGTCCGAACACCAGCCTTTTCCTTCCTGCGGATGAACACTGAGGCTTCTTTTTCTGTTTCCCTTTCTCTGCTGTCCTCTCCCCCTGGTTTTCTCACTCTACGCGCACCATTCGCCTCTAATTGTTTGTGACCCGCAAAGTGCCTCTTCTCCATTGTCCAGTTTTCAGTGTTTTCCCTGACACTTTTCGCCGAGACAGAGGCAACTTCACTCCTAAGTCGGGCACTTCGACTCTTCCGAACTACGTCCCATCGGGAGCGTTGTTGGAGATGTATTTCTGGGGGAAGGGTCAGAAGTTTCGACTTAGTTTTGGTTGTGAGGGTTGTGGTCTCGTTTTTTTTTTAAGGCGGCTCTAGTAACACATACCAAGGTTAGCGGCTGGTCTTCCCTGGCGGTCTGATCTATATCCCAGACGGTTGTTCAATTGGGGTGTCTGTCCACTTATCGTGACTGCTCTGCCAGTACCCCCCAGCTGGTGGAACTGCTTGTTTCTCCAATGATCTTTCGAAGTTTGCGGGCTTGCCGATCTAGAGTATTGCCGGGGAATATTAGCCCTTTGGGCCGTTGAACCCGTGAGCTGAGCGGTTGGATATCAAGCCGTTTTTTGTCTTCTTTTAGGTCAAGATGTTTTGTAGACGGCAGCACTTAACTACCATGGTTTTTCGGTTTTGTTTTCTGGTTTAGAATGTTCTGCGTCTTGTCCTTGTGACCCCAGGGCCTCTTTTAAAGACTTCTTTGACAAACATTATTTTTCGGGAACCTCCCCTTTTCAGAGATAACAGCGGGCCGTCCTGTTCGTGCCCAAACCCGCCGACAAGACCCCCGCCGTTGTTTTCCGCAGTTTTGAGTTTTGTTAGTAGACACCTTTCAAGTCATACCCAAAGTTTCCCGCACGCGCATTTTTTTTCCGCGACGGCCGCGGGCATTTGTGAGGGCCGTCGGACGGTCACGAGATCTACCACGTCGTTACTTTCTGGTTGGCCAACGAGTAGTGTTCCCCCTCGCCCGCACTCTGGCTTGCCATTTTTTATGATGCTCCAGTGAAGTCGATACCGGTGTCAGGTCCCAGTCCCTGACTCGGGGTATTGAGTTTTCATCTTTGAAATGGTTATCTGTTGGCCGACCTGATCCCCCGACGACATAGGAACACATTTACCTTGCGGCAGCAGGGCGGTTATGGCCGTTCTATCTTCCTGCTAACCCGGAAGTGTGGTAAGATTTCTTCTTTTTAATCCCTGGGTATCTTCCACGATTTGCACTCCTGGTGAACTTGAGAGATTGAGCCGAAACCGCCACCCCACGGGTTGCAGCCTTTGGCAGCTCTTTCGTTTCAGTCTTGGCGAGATTGTGACGTTTGTATTTTTAAATACCCCGGCCTATTGACCGTGCTTATCAAGATTTCAATTCTTCGTCGGTCCGAGTCGTTTCCCCAGCGAGTGGTAGTCACTTTTCTTCCTCCACCCACCTCCTTTTCTTTTTGAAGGGCGTCGAATTTCGGTTGTTGCCGGTCGCAATACCAGTTCCCCCTCGCACGCGCGTACAGCCCCCCTCCCCCCCCTAGACGCCCTCCTCTAAATAGTCACGTCGATGGTGCACTTCTTTTCATTGATGTTTTTTTTGCCTTGTTTTGGGAACCCGCTAGTGGAGTTATAGATCGGAGATATCGCCTCCCTTTCGTGGGTAGATTCAAAACTTCCTTTTCCCCCCCTTCTTGTTGTGTCTAGACTATCTTTTCTTACCCCAGTGGCAGTTTCGGACGATATGGTTTCCCTATCTGCTACCATGAACGTTACACACCTTTTGCGCGCTCTCCCCATCGTCAAAACGTGGAAAGAGACGTTCCTCGTTTCGACCACGTCGTCGATTTCTCTTCTACGCCCCGGTCGTCAGCATGGGTCTGTATGGACCTTAACCCCCAGAACCTTTTTTTCGTCTCGCGGGGCGACGTAACACTTTCGGTGTCGTCCTCCACTACACGCCCCCCTCTTTTGGGTATCCCCAACGCGGCCGCCGGTCTCCTTTCAGATTCGTCCATTACTAGCCCCCTGGATCTTGCGACAGGTGTCGGACGTACCGTCACTCCTGCCTTTTTTTTTTTTCGTGGTATCCCGCGCTCCGACAAAATCTTAGTTTCCTCATCGGGAGCCCTTTCCCCAATCAGAAACCTTGACTTAACCCGTTTCACCCATAGTGGTTGCATTCCTACAGTGGCTACCAATATCTTTTTCCAACGCACTCCTCCGGTTCTTTCGTTTACTGTCGCAGTCGCCTTTCCGTTAATTTTCGGACCGCCCTCTTCCCTGTGCTCGGGAGGCAGATAGTATCGGTAAACGCGTCCCACGTTCCCCCATCCCCCCCTTTGAGCCCTCACACCCTTCCCCGGCTATCTCCCGTTCAACAACGAGTGACAAGTCAAAAGTCTTTGCCTCGAGGGTACGCCCCCCCCGTCCCTTTGTGCCCTAAAGTGGAGATTATCTTCTTCTTAGTTATTCCATGAAAGCTGAAATCCCCCTCAAATCCAACTTTTCGTCGCGTCGTACCCCGTGGTTTCGACCATGGGGTTTTTTACCACAACTTCGTCCCTCTGTCCCCCCTTCTTTCCTTGTCTTGTTTTTCAAGACACCACCAAGGCGTTGTTCTCTTTTGATGGGTCAGGTTACCCCCTCAACGCTAGTGTACTTCTTCGCCTTAACCCTTTCGATTGAAACCACCAAGACAAGGGTCACCACTTTCTTAATCCATCGGTCTTCAGTATGAAGTTCAAAACCCCCATTTGCAACCCCCTTTCCGCCAGACGTTTAATCCCCCCTCTACCTTCAAACGGTCATGGGACCTTTACTGATTCTCCCCTGGCACCCCTCCTCGTCAAGGTCTTGTGAATTTTCCTTCTCCCCCATTCGCCCGCGTCATTGTCCCGCATCCCAGCTGGTCTGCACGGTCCCGGCCGTGTCCGGGCCTTTGCGAAGCGCAGTCATTCGCTGTACCTCCCCCCCGTGGATAATTTTTTTGAGTCAGACTCCCGGACTCCAGCATTCCTATAACCGTGTGTCAACCTTTCTCTGCTCGTGTAGAGACGCCGGCGCCCGGGTCCCAACCTCGAGAAGGCCCCCAAAAATGCTCGCCCGAGATTTCCTTTCTCGTAAGTGAGCTTTCATTCTGCCCCTTCCATCATGGCAGCCTTGGGGGGAATTCGGACTCAGACGGCGCCCCCTTCCGTTGACTGAGACCCCTTGCGTACCTTCCGTGAGGGGCTGTTGATCACCCAATCGACCGGTCCGGTAGTCCCGTCCTCCGGTCATTATCTTTTATCTTCTTTTGCGAGCTCAGAAAGTGAAAATCCCCTCAGTTGTTTCGCACGGTACGGGCGACTTCCCGGGTCGTCCTTCTGGAATTTTGACTGTCTTCCTTCCTTCGCCGGGCCCCTGGATCCACCATTTCGCCCCTGTTGGTGAAGAAGTTGTTTGGGTGAACTTATGGAGACGCGACAACTTTCAGCGCGGGGATTTCCTCCTTAACTTCTTGTCGCACGTGCATGTCTCCCCTTCTTTGCGCCTTTACTTAAGATAATCTTATTTTCTGGGTCCGCATACTCGAGTCGCATTTGTTGACCTCAGTTCCTGGTTTACCCCGATCGTTCGCACCCCTTTCTCCCCAGGACGTGTAGCCCTTTTCGTCCACCGCTTGCTCGAAGACCCACCATTTGCCCTCCCTTTCCCGTTTCGACTCTTCTCGATAGGTCCTAACTGGGCCACCTTGGCTCTTTTGATCTACACGCCGCATCAGTTGTGTTGTCTTTTCGAGCTGCGGACACTGTTTGACCGGCTCCTCCGAATAGTCGGCAGATGAGTTGTTTCATTTTTTGAATCCTTTGTGTTAGAAGTTGTTTTGGCTGCTCCCCTCTTGGAACGCCGTGGATGGGTGCTCGATTTTTTCGAAAGTCCGAGGTCCCCAAATCTTCGAAAGTCCAGTCCCCTCCCATTTCATTCGGCCCCCGGTTTCCCACTGAAGGACGGGTACAGTCCCCCCTTTGTTTTCCTGCGCTTTTTCCTTTGAACAACTCCTGAGCCCTTCCTCGGACCTTTTCCGCGTCTCCTGAATTCCCTCCCAATTCCCCAGGCTGATCCCCTACCCTTTCCTCCCAGACCAAGGGGTTGCCAGTTTTACGTCGATTCTTTTTTCCGAGGACGTTAACAATTACGTCAATGGCCGGACCCCACTTCGAGGCGTTCTTCGGCACCGCCTCCCCTCGTTGGCTACTTGTCTTTGCGCGAGCCACAGACGACGTCTACAGTCGACGTCTAGATTTGGGATTCAACCACCCGCCCCCCCAAACGTCCTCTTCGACAGGGTCCGTTTGTCGTCCGTGACGGCAACCTTCTAGACCTCCCCCAACCTTTAAGGGATTGCACTTTCAGCAGATCTCGCCCACTAAGAGATGACCAGTTTTGCGCGGTTTTTGGTATGACATTTTTCCCGGCTCCCGTTCTATAGCCATTGTAGCATCCAAAGGTTATGAGGCCGTTTCTGTCCTCTAATCCATCCGAAGGTTTCTACCCAACACCCCCCCCTTTGTGGGCGTTCAGTTTAACCAAATCTTTTGGTCTGATTCGCCATTTCCCTTCCCCTCTTTTCCTCTCGTTCCACAGAAAAGATTTATGAGAACTGATAGATGATCCTTTATGCCGGGCTGGCGTTAAATTTATGAGTCTGCGTTTCTTCTAGTCCTCCCCCCGGTGTTGTACCTTTCCCTGGCTCCTTAGATGTTCTGGATATCACGCATTCCTCGAGGATTTTATTCCCCGTTGATTGATTTAGACGGCAGACTTTTTTCACGATGCTCCGGTCCATGGGGAAATTTCTTCTCTTCTTTGACTTTCTCGGTCTTGAGTGTCTTCGTTTGACAAAGAGGCTTTCTCTTTTCCATGGGGTAATCCAACTTTCTCCCCCCTGCGGGCCCGTCTGTTCTTTCCACCCTCCCCTTCAGGAACGTCTTTTGAGCCCATAAGTTAGCAGCTGTTCAGTCGTTTGCCCTCTCCTACCCCCTTTCAAGATAGACCCCTCCCCCTTGTGTTCCGCGCCGACCGTTTTCGTTGGGGTGTAGCGCCCCTTTGGACTCGAATTTCGCTTCTTCGGCACCGAGTTTGACTGGTCCTTCCCCTGTAACCAGTTCGAATTTCCGATATGGTTTGACAGGGCCCCACGCCCCTTTTTTAAGTTTTCAGCAACTTTTGTCTTTGGTCCCTGGTTCTCTGTGTTCGCACCTTTCACTCAGAACATTGACGAGGCAGTTCTCAGGACTTTTCGTTTAGGGCCGTTGTCCGCCCTGTTACCCTCCGCTGACTGGTTCCCTTAGGATGCCTCCCGGGTCTCCCCCCGATGAAATTTGGGTTTTCGTGTAACCTGCTTGTTGTCGCTCACGACCTATACCCGAAGCATGGCATCGGGAGTGGCCTACGAGTGTCATTACGGTTGTTTACTGCCCGCGCTCTCGACCTTTCTCTGCAATGCGCCCCCTGGCGGCAGCGTTTTGTAAACAGCGAGGCGGGGCCTTCGGTACGAACACCCTCGCGGTCTGTGCCCCCCTTGTCCTGTGATAGTGGTCCCCTTTTCTGAACCCCCTGACCCTTTCTCCGAAAGCGTTCCCAGGTCTCCACGTAGAACCGAGGAACGTCGCTTGGCTTTGAGCACGTTGTCGCTGCATTGCTCGGTCGCTGGGTCCTGTTTTGTTCAGTGAGTTATTAGATTTTTTCTCTTTCTGACGGAAGTTTTTAGATCGATTTTTCCTCCTCCTCCTTGTGTGGTCTGAGTTCTTTCCCCACTGTCTTCTACGATATCACTTGCCTTCTATATTTTAGCGTTTTTTACCAATACCCATATAGAGTGAGATCACCTGCTTACGAACACAAGTTTTGCCCCCTCCCCCGTCCCTTTCCTCCTAGAGTAGGCGCCCATTCTCGTTGATTACTGGTCGGCGTTCCAGTTTTGCGTGCCGGCACAAACACCGTATCCCTGGTCTCGCCAATGTTGGCGCACCTCAACCAAAATGCGAGGTGTTCTCCCTTCACCGCACTCTCGGTAACTAGAAAAGCGGCGCAGGTCTGCATTTCATCTGCGCCTACCTAAAGCATCTCAGCGCCGCCTTTTCCGGCCTAACCTCTAGACCATCTGTCGGCCACTCCGTTTCCACCTTATTAGGGAATCTGTGTTTTGTCAACCAGCACCCAATTTGAAAATCAACACCTGAGACTGCCCTGCCCACCATTCTAGTCTGACTTCGGGATTTTACTCCGTCTTAGTTGGGGGGACCTCCGACCTTAGACCCTCAATGGTCCTGTCGTGCGTTCTCTGCGAAAGGAGGCACGATTGTAACCCGTTTCTTTCCCTTGACCCTCTTCTTGCGTTCTCCCGTTTTTCACCCTCGGACTTTAGGTGCTCCACTTTTCCTTGCCGGCGGTTATACCTTTTCCAAATTAACATAGTGTTACAGACTTCTCCGGCTATTTTAGGGTGCCGATTCCCCGAACTCCAACCCCAAAGTTGGCCGTTCCTCCGGCGCCATTTTCTCGTGCTTTCCCCCTGGTGGTGTCTCCACAGTTTTGTCCCCTTCTCTCACTATGTCTCAAAACGGCGTCTGTCTGGTGTTTCACGACCCGGCCTTATTGTGATCCCGGTATTCCACGGTTCGGTACCCCTACTCCTCCGTTGGTCCTTCTTTTTCCCGATACAACTAATTTCTCCTAACTAGAAACTAAAAGATCCTTGAACGCCCATCAGGTTACAGTCTGCCTTCAAATCCAATTGCACACTTTTTCCGATTCCTCCTCGCCCTGATTGATACCCTTCAAGGTTCAAATTTTACAAATATAGGACCCCTTAATCGACGGAGCCTCAACGTCCCCTCCCTCAAGAACCTTCGTCCTCTCCTTTTCACTGCAGAATTTGTCCCGTAGTCCCCTTGTTCGAAATTTGCCTTTCACCCTTCAGACCTTCGCGTGTTGACCGAACGCCCACGTGTCTTTTCCCCCCCGTCTGGCAGCCGATACATCGTGCAAAGGAACATCCACCTGGCCTTGCACATGTCTCGAGAAGCATTTTTGACATCTCTCGCCTTCTCCCGGGATTTTCCGGCAAACACAGAGAGCCGCCTTAGCTAGTAGGATTTCATTCCCATACCTTCTCGTCGTCCTATGGTGGTTATCGGCCTTCCAATCCTGCGTCTTTTTTTTCATTCCCCGGCTAGACCTGCAGCCGGTACGTTGCGTGTGTTTTTTCTCCACACAATTTGATTGGCGACTCTTTTCTCTTTTTTTTAGAGACCTTTGCAGTACGACCCACCCAGAGGAGTCATTCCCCCCCTACAGAGCAATTCGTTGTCCCTCATGGGGTTTCTACAGTGATTCCACAGGTTTCAAATTGACTTTTCTCGGATTTTCCACCTACTTTTCTGTGCGCCAACCATTTATGAGGGCGTCTCCCTACGCCTTTCCAGTGGTGGTCGTAGGAGCCTGTTCCGTGCGGGATAGTTACCAATCTTTCCCCATTCTCCACCTTATCCCTGTTTCTTTATATAAAGTCTGTTGGACTTACAAGCCCTTTATTTTCCACGTGGCCGCAACCCTCTTTTTCGTATTTTTTCCGCTTGTCCCTCGAGCCTGACTTGCCCAACCCGACGAGCACCTTCCAACTTCTTATACAGAGCGTGGAGTGTTTGCCCTGATTATCTTTCAGAAGTAGATACAAAGTTTGATAAACACCTTCATCTAGGACGGTTCTCCGATTTTCGTCCTCTCCCCTTTCAATAGTGCATTATCGCCAATTCCTCCCATTCCCTTTTTTTTTTTGATAGAGTCTTGTAGCCGGCCCGAGTCATGGCGGCTCGGACCTTCTTCGGGACCGTTGCGATGAGTTGGTGCATGGTTTTATCATTGATACCTAGGAACTGTCGCGGCGGTGTTTTTTCCCCGACTCTGAAGTGATACCAACGCCTATGAACGCAGGTTTTCACGATCTGTTAAGAAATTTACTGCGAGGCGAGTTCGTCTCCCAGTAGACCCATACTTTTGACGACCACTTTCCCGATGCAGGTTTTCATTTTTTTTTCTTTTCCCTTGGCCCTGGTATGAAAGGAGATGGAGGGACCCCTCGTTTTACCCTCCAGGCAGAGGTAAGTGGGCCGCTTCGATACGCTCCCCTTCCACGGCGTCAGGTCTTCCGGCTTGATCGCAGAAATGTTCTCCCCTGACCCTGTCGGGTCCGTCGATTCCACAGTCTTCCAACGAGGACTTCCTTCCGACTTTCTCCCTTCCTAGTGCAAAAAATTTTCTGAGATTTTTCTTCTCGTTGTCTACTTTCTGCTTTTTTCCTTGCGAGAGCCCGGACCAAGCGTTTTTTCTACAGTCGTCCGTAGGTCTAGGGTCCCTTTTCAACCCAAATGCACCCTTGCTTTCCCACTTCTTTAGATTGAAGTTTCTTTCAATTCGCCGGCTGACCTCGGCACCAAAACTAGGCTCCTTTCCCCTACCGACATATCGCACTACAGTCCCCTATGCCCCCGCGGGCGTCGCCTTTTTGAGAGTCCCGGGCGGCGTCTCATGCGGATCAGTCTCCATCACGGTTGGTCCTGGATCATCTTGTTTAGTCTGATTTATTAAGCACCGATTTTGCTCACTGTTCTGTCTTATCAAGGCTCTTCGCCCTTACCCCCGGTCTCCTTTTGCAGATGCTCTCCTTTCACTTATTCCTTGACGAGTGTGATCAACGGTTGCGTTCTTCGCCGTCGATTGCGGGCCGGAGGATAATTTTTTCCCCGTTTTGGTCCTTCCGTTTCTGTAGTTTTTAATCAAGCCGGCTTTTCTGACTCTTCCCGTGTGAAATCATGGTTTTTTTAGACGGCAGAACACCGTTTGGCGCTTGCCATGGTAACAGGGTCTCTGTCTTCTGAATTTTGCTTTTCTGATTTCCATTTCTTGAAAGTTGCCCCCCTTACGTCTTTTCGTTGTAAACTTTGCAAAGTGCCAACCGGCTGCAGGAGTGGTTCGTGCACCCCCACCCCCCCGATGGTTGGCACCTTCCCTCCGTGTTGACTTCAAATGTAGACTAGTTCTCCCCCCCCCCCGCCTTTGACTCCTCCCCCACTATTTCAGAGTCCTACTCTGCCGAAGTGGGGCAGTGGAGTCGGCGCGGCCTTTTAAGACGCATCGAACGACATTTCGCCGTTCTGTCGGTCCCTCGGTGAGTTGGTTCGTTGACAGCTGCTTCCCTTTGATAGATCTTACCCGTCACTCGTTCAGGGATAAGCCTGCTCGGGTCGCGTTCCCCCTCAACGTGATTGAAGTTGTCGCTTTGAATCTTTTCTCAGTCCTCGCTCGTGTATCTACATCCCCTCTTTCCCTTCCCTCGGGCTTTTATTCGAGGGCCGAGACCAATTCGTACACTCCGCTTCGGGGGCCTGTCTCTTTTTCTATAAGTTAGCCCGATGAAGTTCGATTTTCATTCAAGTGCTGTTTTCGCCTCACGCCAACGAGGAATGCAGCTGGACGTTTGTTCCTTTTTCCGAGGCTGACGGTAGTCCGCTCCCCTTCGCTCCTTCTTTGCTTCTTGACAAGCGCCATCGACGCGCCTCTTTGATGTTAAGAGATGGTGTGTAATTATGAAGACACCTACTGTTAGCCCCCGGGCGTGCGTCCCACGATCCCTGTTTTCGTTTTTCGACCCTACCCCTCCCCCCCCCTCGAAGTCATCTCGACGTTCCCCCGATTCCTCGCTTATTTCGAGAAAGTTGTTTCGTCGCATTGACGTGAGGCCTTCGCTTTCGCCCTAGATGACGGGAATATTGTAGAAGTTTAGATATCTTCCCCCTCCTCTCCTAAGTTTTTGCTCTCTCTCTCCTCCCCCCCCTTTCAGTTCTCCACGATATCTTACCCAATCTAATTTCCTACGGTTACCACCCAATTACAGAGCCTATATCAATTTAGAAGAAACCTTTTGCCCTCCGAGTCCTTTTCCTCCTTGTTCGCTTCTTCGCTCTAGAGGTTTCCCTTTTCGGATTTTTTTTTTATACACTTTCCATGACCCGTGACTCCTCTGGTAGCCTGATTTTGCCTCACAGATCCCACACGGCGGTGTTAGTACTATTACCCCTCCCCCTCGTGGACCCGCCCCCCCACGCGTGCTACTGCTTTCCTTGTTTTCACTAGGCCCGAACTTTTATCGAGAAGATTTGGTTGTTGACGTACACGTCTCGATATTCGGGCAGTGCACCCTTCGGGGCCCCAGTGCGTCTCCGCTACCCCCCCCAGTTCTTTGACATTTCAGTTCCCTTCCTTTTCCCCGGAATCTAAAATAGACCTCGTTAACCTTTTTTTTCCTGTCGACGCCGAAAGGCATTGATCCCTCAGTTAGTTTGCGCCCGGCTGTGTTATCTTTCTCTTCTCACCGCTCTTCCCCGGCCCCCCTTTGTTCACGTCTCCCCCCCCTGTATAGAGTTTTTGGTAGATTTCATTAACAGGCATTAATAGTCTTGCGTCACTTGACACCCCCTTTTTTTTCCCCCGGTTTGTCCCAATTAAGGCACGAGATTCCTCCCTTGATGTTGTGACAAGTCATTTCTTGATTCCCTTCCCACGTTCTTCTCTTAGACCCCATGGCTTCCAGGCTTGGATTCGTCCCAATCGGGGGACTACCCCCCTTATCTCTTTACCCCATTCGGGTATGAAGGCGTTTTTTGCGGTGGTGGAATCCACCTCAGGACGATTTGTTGCGCCTTACCACCCTGCCCCCAAGACTCCAGGTTTTTTTCTTGACCCCTTTTTCAACGTTTCCACCCGACTCGCTCGAATCCTATAACAATAAAGTTTCCCACGGAGGTTACCAATGCGCCCCTTCTTGCCTAGTCTGCCGTATTAACTACTCTTCCCCCCGTTTCCTAGTAATAACTAGAAGCCGGTTGATATAAAAAGATATTTTCTTTTCCCTTTCGAGCCCCCACTTTGTACTAACATTCCTACAATCCTGACGGCGTTTGACCGGCCCTCCCCCTTGGACACCCTTTCCCCAGACAGAAATGGTTTTGTCGTCCCCCAAAAAAGTCGAGGAGGTGTCGGGCCTCTGAGTCAGTCACGTAGACGTGGTGATACAAGTCGCAACCGTTTGATTTTTCTCCTATTAAGAATACCTCTGAGACAGGACTTGCTATTAAGTCCTCGCCTCTGAAATATCCTCAGTCCCCCCGGGACACCTTTACGGCCAAACCACATCTCGCACGCTTAGACTTTAGTGTTGACTAGTAGAGAAACGTGCCCATCTATGTGGGTTGCCTCTGCTTCCCTCCGCGATTGTTTTTCCTTCCTTCCTATTAACTTTAAGCAGAACGTTGCGGGTTGTTTATCAAAAAATATTCTGAGGGGACTTTTTCGCTTTCGCGGTTTTCCCGCGCCAGTTTTCCTTAAAGATGCGGCGTTCTAACTCTCAAGCCCTGAGGTAGCAATTCTGGTCTCCTCTTTTTACAGGGAAGGTTCCAGGGTGTAGACTGGTCCCGGAAGTTTTTTTACGTTCCAAAATTTCTGCTCCTTCTTGGCACAACTTCCGCCTTTTTCCTTTTTTTCTTCAAGGCACTTTCCCGTGGAGACTTTCAAAACGTTCATCGCCGTTTCTAACCTTTTGTTTAAATCCCCAAAGTTCCGTTTTTTCTCCTTTACCCTTCTTTTGTCCAACCGTTACGGGCGCCTTTTGACCGTCGTTTATTTCTTCCTTCCGTCGAATCCATGATCCGGTATAACCCCCCTTCTACCAAATCCCCTTAGTATAAGATTGAGCACTTCCTCTGTAGTAAACATCAGATCATATTGATAGTTTTCACACCCTTCCCCAAAATCGCCAAGTCCCAGGCCTTTTGTCCGGCGTCCATTTAACCTTGCCTCCGATAGCCCTTGTGCCTCCATAAGTGTTGTTGAGAGTCTCTTCAAGGATCTGTCTTAAAGCGTATGGGCGTTATACGCATCGTTTTTCCCGGGTCCTATGTGGAATTCGTTGATAATGTTTTTCTTTCGGGCCATTGTGGCTCTTTTTGGACTCCGCGTTCCCTGCTCCCCAATGGCCATCCTTTTGCTTTTCTCGCCTTTTTAACGCAAATTCCTCTGTGTCAACCCCCCTTTTGGTCTAAGTAAAGTCTCCACGAGTTTCCCCCCCGACGTGTCTCGTTATAGGACAGGTTAGAGAGCCATGTCAGGCTCAATTGCGTTTTTACAAGCTCCTTCTTGTTGATCCCCCTCCTCCGGCCTTTTGTTTCCTCCGTCTCCACTCTCCTGCTTAAAACGGGACTTTGCTTTCCATGCCGGATCGTCCATGGTTCCTCCATCCCCGTGGTTGAACTCCTGTAAAGTTCTTTAAAAGCGTGACTTTTTGAGACTTATCCTGCCGGAGACTCGTCGCCTTTCGTCCAAAAAAGTACGTTGTTCCCTTCTACCCCTTTTCGAGCAAACCTCGAAGGCTACGACGTCGGTAGAGGGGGTTTTAAAAACCCGCAACCCGTGATTCTTCGTTGGGTCCGGGACTTCTCCTTTACTTGACCACCGTCTCCATTGAGCCGCCCCAAACTCTTTTCTCTCCTGATTGCACTTAACTCTTCGCACTCTCTACCTTGCGAAACAACGGGCGCTCAGTTTTTTTCTTGCGACTTGTCTTTCCTTAGTTTAATTTAGTCTTTCCCTGGATTTTCACCTTTTATGATGGGATGGATATGGGTATGATTTCTCCCCATCCTATTTGATGATGTGAGGTCCCGTTCCTTTGGGATGCTCTTACCCGACACCGGTTAGCTACTTTCCCTCCTATTTTTTATAAATGATCTGCCTTTGCTGCTTTATGTCTCCCGGAGAAGTAGTTTTTGCGTTTCTCCCATCTTGTTTTAGTAAAGTTGACTTTTTCTTAGATTTTTTTATATCCCCCGACTGTGAGTCCTATTGTTCCCTTGTTCCCCTATTTTTGTTTTTCGGAAGACTTAATCTATGTGCGCGCAATTTTACCCTTTGATATGTATTTTCGATGTTAATTTTTCTTCTCGAGAGGATTAAGGTTAAATTCCTTACCACTTATTTCGGATTTGTACCCTCCCCTGTTGTACTCATATCCCTTGCCTCCGGTTTCGTCCCACAAAAGCCGGACCCTCACCGCCTTGTTTTGATTTTTTCAGTAGAATATTTGGACGACCCCTTATTTGGCTGAATCCCCCGTCAGCAACGGAATACTCCCCGTACGCGTCCGAAGTGGTTACGTCGGTCAGCGGCACTTTGGACACCCTCCCTCCCTAAGAGGTTTTTTTGTTAGGCAATCGTGATTTCAGTGCACTCCGTCCCCCCTTTAATTGTCTCTCGTTCCCTTCTCTTCCCCTGTTCCTTGGCCGAGGAATAGGGTCTGTTGACGAATTTTGATGTTACCGTTGTAGCTTTGAAGACGTGTCCAGACGTTCGTCACGAGAACTTGAGCTTGTGCTGATAAATGGGCTTTCTCGTCTTGCCGTTTCCTGGATAAGAAAGTGTTTGACTGAGGATTTGCCTCCTGGTCGAGCCCCAATATGAAGGCCTGGTGCTTTTTCAAGGTGTTGTTCGATACGACACAGATACTGACAGCTCGGTATTGTCCGAGGGAGAGTCTCGTGACTGTCTCCTCCCCTTGCTCCGCTCTACGACCTCTAGGAAGCGATTTGCCCATGTTATTACCTGGAGCTAGTTTAAAAGAGTCTTTTTCGAGCGACGCACCCACCTCGCTTTTTTTAATGTTCTCTCGTATCCGGTTTTTTTTTTTCTCATTAGTCCCCCCCTTTCTCCGACTTTCTGACACTCTCAGACGCGACGTTCTTCCTCGTGTCCTGATTTAGCCTTTTTTTCGAATACTATAGACTGGAAGCGGTAGTCAGTTATTCTAGTATGAGGAGATATCTTCGAGGAGTGGTCTTATCTCTCTTCTTTCCTCCTCTCCCCTGTTGTTCCGGCTCTATCTCCCCCCTTCACGTTCCGATATAACGGCCTCTATCCCTAAATCCTCCCGTACAAACAAAATCGCTTCATTTAATAACCTTCAGATTTTCACCTCCCCCTTCGGCTTATCTCGCGGGCTTAAGTGTCTGCTGCTTTTTTTCTTGTATTCTCCCTGCACCAGACCTGCGAATGTTCGCCCCTCCTGGGTCAAAGGAAGACCCAACTTTTTCTTTTGTTAGTCCCTCACTCATTTCCCACTCGCTTGGTCCCAGAACGCGTGAGAAGTTCATTGTCATTTCTCCATCTTGGTTTGAGAGATCTGTGTCGGTTCACCTCAGTAACTATTCTCGGCCCCGTATTTAAAAGACTTCCACCCTTATTAGGGCACTCTTGTGAGACCCCCATGCACCTTGCACTTCACGGCTTTACTTTTTAACTTTTTTCCCTGGACCCCAGCCCAATAGGCGGAGTCGTTCGAGGCATCCCTTCAACGATACAGTATTCTTGACTACAATTTTTAAGAGAGATTACGCAAATGTCCCACGCGCCACTTTTCCCCCTTCCACCGTGAGCACGTCCCGATCCTTCTTTTCTCCAAGCCCTTTTTTCTATTATCAACGGGTTCCCTTTTTCGTCCCCTCATTTGAAAAATTGGGGTTTTTCCACTACTGTATTAGAGGAGTCGGTTACCCAATTTCAGTTAACATCCACCTTTTCCCCCCTTTTCGCGTTCTTCCCAGTTTTTTTTTTCTTGTATGAAATGGTTGTGGTCGACTTAACAAGGATATCCAAAACTTGCCCGTCATGTGTCGTGTCTTGGTTTGCCAGACATCCAGTAGAGATTCGCGTCAACTCTTTTAACCACCCCTAGAGTTTTGTCTGACTTTAAACTAATTCAACCCTATCTCTTCATGCCCCCTGAAATCTAAACTACAAGATCCATTTGCTCCCATGAAGAACGACAGTTACCCCCGTCTCATAAATATTGACGATCCCTCAGACGGCTTGAGACTTTAAACCCAACTCTTCCTTTTCATCCCCAGGTACGCTTTACACTTTTATCCACTGCTTCCTCCGGTCCCCCTAGTCCTTACGGTCTTTTTTTCCGTGTAAAGAACCGTCCCTCTCAGACCGAGTTCTTCCCCGGCGCGGGCCCCCCCGTTTTTCTTCTGAAAGAAACTTAGTTTTTCCCCCCGGTGAACTAAAGACAATTTGTTATCAACCGTCGATGTAGTCAGATATCAGACCCAACTAGCCGTTCCAGCTACCAGTTGCCCTCTTTAAGACTTCACTTCTCTCTGGGTTGTGTAAGGAGAACGTTGCCAAGACGGCCAACACGACTACGCGATTTCGCTTTCCCTTACCTTTGCGCCTCTTCGGAAATTGAAAAATTCTGAAGTCCCCCCCTCGGGGTGGAATCCAGAATGAAGGGATGGTGTTCATTTCCCGACGATCCTTTTTCCCAGGACTAATCAGTCCACGTTCTTTTGTTGATTCCCAAACAGGACCGGCGGACGTTCTTTAGAAGTTTTAGAGGTAGTTTCCGCCTGGGCGCTAGAAAAAGTCTGGCGTTTCCCCCTCCTAGAAGTTTTTCTGGCCTCCCTTTCGCATTGCTCCACAACTTGAAATCCCCAGTTTTCCTTGAATCTCTTCCCCAGAGGATTTTTAAAATTTTATGCCATTATCCTTACTACTCCTTTTTTGTGGTATCAGGAGGAACGGATCTCTATACCCCTTCCCTCTCCTTGTCTCTGTATTTTCACCCTTTGCAATTTTCCCCGGAGTTGAGATACCCGTCGATAAGACGTGGCCCCCCCGTTAGTTTAATGCATATTCACCGCTTGTTTCCTTCTCACCTATTTGTTGAACGGCGAAGGATTGAGTCAACCCCGTTTTTTAGAACCCCCCAGATATAACGAGGTTTAGTTTTTCCACCCATTCCCCCTCCCTCCCTGGAAAATTTTCAGTAGTTGACTTGGATCCCCACATCCCAACTCTTCTGCCCGTTAATCTCGTTCCTCTAGTAACATGAACTTGCCGAAATCGCCTTTTGAGCTTTTCTATATTCTCTCTCCTCTTTGTTGTGTTATATATCTCAAGTGCTGATTGAGTCCATTTCATTTCCCCCCCTTACTGGATTTTTTTTCAAGGGTTAGCTTTTGGGCATTGTGGTGATCTGTTTTTCTTCTAGTAAGGTTCGCGGCTTGTTGCCTAAGCGGTTTCTCCCGCTCTTCTAATCTGGATGGTCTCCTCTTCTTTTGTTCCAGCACTTGAGTTTAAGATTCCTGATCCCACTTAACTTGTTTCTGAGGACCTCCTTTCTATCCTGCAGGTAAAGTCGACGGGGGATTCACGGGAGACTTTTTTTTAACCATCTTTGGTAAAAGATCCCCCTGCTTCTTTTTCTCTTTCTTCCTGAATCTGTTTTTTACTTTGTGTCGGTGGCCTTCCCGCAGCAATGGTATAGCAACGTTTTTGGCTAAGGAAGATGAAAAGTAAGGTTCGATCACCCCTCGATAACTCAGTCGTTTCCACAACTATTCGATTCGGCGATAGGAACTTTTGCACTTCGGTTGGTTCTACCCCTCGTTCCCTTTGATATTTAAAGAGGAATACCAATTTTTCCTGGTGTAACACCCCTCAAACGTGCCCTATTATTTTCTTATATCCTCCTTTTAACCACCGTCGATGGATTGGCGAGTATTCCCCATATCACCTACTAATTCGGGAACCTAATCCTCCCCTGATAAAGGAGACATAAGGCTCTCGGTGTTTGCGCTCCCCCTCTTTTTCTTGACTACTTCCTCCTCTATTCTTGATAGCATACATTTACCCTGTAGCTGGGAATGGTGGACTTTTATGGCCTCCTCCGACTTGTTGCTCCACGGGTGGCTTCGTTCACCCCCACGGCTATTTTCCCCCGAATATTACTGAAACCACCGGCAGGCATTTGGCTTTTTCCAGTGATTCTTGACAAGTTGCTTTCCCCTGCTGCGCTTGAAATTCCATCCGTCGAGTAGTTGTCTTTGAATTCATTTAGCTTGTTGTCCCTGTTGACCTTCAGGTATTCATTTTATCCTCCTTTTTCGGTCTATAAAAAGTGTTAACTTCCTCGACTACTTCCTCTTTACCTTCCTTTTCCCTTTTATTCATTGTTTGAATGTTCTTGCGCCTCTTCTTTTCATTTTCGTTTTGAATTTTTCCCATTAGTCGTGGTCCTTTGCAAGATTTTCCTCCTCTCCTTCCACAATCCTTTTACGTCTTTTTTCTTTTCAAAGCTTATGACCAACTCTTTTCTCCCTACTATTTAAGAGGTGTTAGTAGAAAAATCCTGGGAATAACAAAGTTGTTTGCTCAGTCTTTGACTTTTTCTTTAAGAGAAGAAGTGGAAGTTTCTTTCAGTCACTTGGCCCGACTCCTCGCCTCTCACTTTTATCCTTTTTCACGAGTTTCCTTTGGTAAAGGGAAATTTTTTTTCACTGGACCGTTTTCTGCCTGTTATCCTTTAATTCGATATGGTTAAATTTGTAAACTCCTGTCATCTGGTCTTCTTTTTGAAGCCCTTTTTCTTGGTTTCCCTGTGGCGCGTTCCTTGACTTTAAATAGATATTTAAAGCATTCCTATTGCTTTATCTTCCCTTTCTCTATCGCTGGTCGCTTTTAAGTTCCTAAATAGAAAGTGCCGGTTTCTTCCCCCTTCCGGTGCCAATCCCTTGAGATCACTATAATTCGCTTTTTAATTGTTCAAATTCTTTGTCCTCCCTACACCCGATGCCACCCTTTACCCGATTGGCGTCTCAGGTATTTTAAGATTGTTCGAGAAGAGGTGACCTTTCATTTACCGACCCCTGTATCTCTCTTCTACCTTTCTTTAGGGAATCCACTTCCCTGCGCCGAGTGCCTCTTCTTCAAGAGATGGGAGTGTCCCTGGACGACCACATCTTCCTTTTACTTGTCCGCCCTTCTCCCCGTACCTCCCTTTTTCTTTTCCGTCGCATTACCATTAAAGACAGGACCGTGTAGCCCTATCTCCTACCGTTCTACAGAGGACTTTCTCTTCGGAGAGCGTTACCTGTTTCTCGTTTTTTTTTTTTTGGCCACTTCTTTAGTGGAGCTGATAGATGCCTAGTCCCTTTTTCT
>Ga0179593_1260494_pt1 | contig 24573 bp, 20 predicted proteins | sample CZODoug2_1_08_16_FD_185931 | JGI IMG/M metagenome (GOLD analysis project Ga0179593, IMG submission 185931) | Vadose zone soil fungal communities from Angelo Coast Range Reserve, California, USA - CZODoug2_1_08_16fungal (PacBio error correction) | ecosystem: Environmental > Terrestrial > Soil >... | reverse complement strand
GCCTACTGTTCTTGCAGTCCCTTCATTACCCTGCCCCCTTTTCTCTCTTCTTCCTCCAGAAGCTTAGAATCAATAAGTACCCTTTTCTCCTACTCTGGCAGCCTTTCGTCTCGGCGAGGCTGAGCTTCCGCTCGGCGCTTGCGACCCACCCCCCTCACCTCACTGAGAGTAAGCTTTTTTCCACTTAGGACCTGATACCAAGGGTTTATTGTCATCACAGCGCTTACTCCTTATGTAGTTCTTTTTCTTCCTTTCCCCTCCTCTACTCCGTCTCGCAAGCCGAGTGCGTTACCCCGCCCATTAAAGGGTTTCTTTTTTTATAGCCGGACACTGGTTCGCTTCTTATACCCGTTTTCGCTTCTACCTCAATCAGACCTCAACCTCGCCGGGGTTCTCCCGAGTTCGGAGCACGCGGTTTTTTGAACGGTCTTTGTTGATAGCTAGGAATTCCCTCCTTTTTCTCTTTGCTTTGCCGCTGGGTCCCTTTACCTGCCTTCCCCCCAGGCATGTCACAGCCTTGTGCTCACCTGCTATCCCTTTTTAAACGTTTCATCCTTATTTCACAAGATTTTCCGTTTTACGTAGTCAAGTGTCTCTATATCATGAGCTTCCAGCCACCCTTCGCTCCCTTCCCCTCTCAGAGTCACGGTTGAATTGTCGGGTCCTTAGACGGCCACGCTCTTTTTCCGTAACTCATCCTCCCCTGAACCTTATGCCGTACGAAACTATTGTCCTCCCCTAGGTTCTCTTTGTTGGCTACCTCTGTCACGTTCCACTCGAGTTTGTACCCTCTCCCCCTGCTACACTCGACATTCGCCTTGAGCTTGCTCCCAAGTTTTCCCAACCCACTTCTCTGGGACTCCCCCCAGTGCGTCATTTCCTCAATCGCAACTGTCACTAGCGTATGGACGATTTCTGTGCTACGGAATCTTTTTGCCCTTTCTCCGTCTTCTTTTCCCTGTCCAAATCTTTCGTCATTTTCGCGGTCTTCCTTCCCTCCGCCCCTTCGGAGATCGTTCTTTGCGAGCAGACAGATGGCCTAATAGCCTTTCTCTCAGCACCTTTTTCCTTCCTCTGCACTGTTCTGAGTGTCGTTTCTTTTTCCCTTTTCCTCCCTTTTTTTCGGCTTTATTTCCCCGGAGGAAAAACAATTCTTTCACTGATTCGACTTTCTTTTTTCCACCTTCCGCTACTGGATCATTTCCCAAAACCGGACCTTTCTTGCGCACCATCTTTCTAGGCAGTGGATTTACCCTTCTCCATTATGTAGCTTGTTCGCATTTCGAGTTTAGTCCCGTACCCTCCTGCCCCCTAGAATATCGTCCCGACACGAACTTCATCCTTCTTCACCTGCCCGACACATAGGATTCCCATGCTTCTCCTTTCCCTCCTGGCGGTTTTCCCTCTCGGCCACCGAGGCGACCCAAGCAGGACGTTCACCAAGCGGCCTCGCCTCACACTTCCTATTTCCCTTTACACAGTTCTCTGGGAGCCTGATGTCACACCCCCCCACCCCCATCAACGCTTTTTTTCTCCTGAGTCGTTGGAAGCCCCAACTGAGCTCTTTGTACTTCTTCTCGCCTCCGGCTTTTCCCCGCTTACTTCCCACTTCTCCCTTCGCCGATTTTTTGGCGAAGGTCACTTGATCCTTTTTCGCGTATTTCCCGATTTCCTTCTTGGAGGCGCCTCCTCTCGACAAGGCCCGTAGTGATTGTCCCTCCTCCACGATCCCGTGGATGAAGCCCTGCCTTCTTTGGCCCCATTGTCTTTTCCTGTCCAACTCCTTCGTAGCGGTTTTGTGGTGCGGTTTAGTATAGCCGTCGCTTTGTTCGTTCCCCGCTCCTTCTTCGCTTGGTGAAAATTTTATTCTCCGGATCGCCACGGTTACTCATTACAAAGCCGCCGGCAACCCCTCGGTTGGCGCTTTGATACCCTCCCCCTGGGCCTGACACACAGGCCCTTTCGCTTCCTCCTTCGGCCTGCGCTTTTCCTCCTGCGATCGGCTCCGGTGCTTTCGCCAACTTAGTGCATCCCAAAGCTATACAAGCTGATCTGTTGGATTCGCTTCTCTCCCTTTCTCCCTCTACACTTTGACACTGGTAGACCCGTAGTTTACACCCCTTTATGAGCCTGTTTCTTCCCATCCACCCGACCCACCCCCCCTCTCTTTGAAACCATTGCGCTCGTATTGCTGTTTTTTTTTTTTTTGATTGTCCCCCTCCCCCCCAAACACCCCTTGTTTTTTGGGGCTCCCCTTCTGTTTTGTGACTTCTTTTCTTGTTCTTAGTTTTCTCTTCCCCCCTTCCTTTTGTTGCCTTTTGAGCCCCCGACGCAGAATGCGGATGTTGTGCCAACTTTGGGATCCTACTGATTCCTCGCCCGAGGTGCGAGCCCAATTCCTCTCCCCCCTCCCCATCCCGTTTATGCAGAGGTTGTTTTTTATCCTTTACTTCTTTTCAAATTTGTTTAAGAGGTTGATGTTCTTCTCTTTTGACGGCGCGGATTTCAGACCGCAGTACGGTTCCTTTTCAGAACGAATTCCTTCTTGCTCCCCCCACGACTTTTCTACTCTTCATCTGATGTAGGTGCTGCGCTCTTTATTCCTTTCTTTTAATGGCAGACACCCCCTCTCCCGGTTTTGCAGTTTTTCCCACACGCGCCGCGATAGAACGTGAACACTTCCCTTTTCTTCTTTCATCCTTGCTGCTTTTCCGACGTCCCCTTCTTTCGCCGTTTCCCTGAGCGAGGCACTGACACGGTTTATTTCGCCGCGACTGCTCGCATTCTGTTCTCACTCCAACAAACGCATATATCTTCCTCCGTTGGTGTTGGGAGAGTTTTGAGTTCCAATGTCCCTTCTTCAACAACAGTATCGGTAGCCTCCTGCCCCTTCCATTTCCCTCTTTTAATGCCCCCTCCAACCCGGTGAGCGGCCTATCCGAGACTGCCCCCCCCCCTGCAGGCTTTTCGTGTTTTTTCAGAAGCGGCCTACTTCACTTTTTACTTGCCCTGATTCGCCTCGGCACGTTACTCAATGGTTTCTTCCATGCAACTTTTTTCGCTGCGGCCGTCAACCTTTTCCCCCTTCGGTTCCTTTTTCTTGGGTTTTGATGAGCTTTCCTTCAGTCTTTCTTCCGACGACCCAACGGCTAAAGTTAGATTGCTGCCTTACTTGAGTACCAGCCAAGAAACCATCCCCCCCTGTTTCCCCCCCCCCCTTTCCGGACCGAGGAGCCGCACCCCCTCACTCTGCTCCCCGTGTATTTTGCTTTTTGAGTCTTCCAATGCGCAGCTTTACGCAGTCCCCTGTCCGGCTATCCCCCCTCTTCCCATTTTTGTTTTGTCGCGAAACCCCAGCCCCTTTTGAGAGCGCAACGGAGGATCGGGATTATTCCCCCTGCTCCACTTCACTCTGTCAAACCCCTGCCCGGTCCTGCTGTCTTTAGTCTTGTTTTGGTTGTGGGTGCGGATTTTTACTCTCCCCACTCACTTAGTTAAAACCGTCCCCCTGACGTCAAATCATGGTGCATTAGCGGTCTTGCCCTCCTCTCTTTTGGGAAAGCCTTTTTTTTTTTCCAAGCGCGACCGATCACCTTTCCTTTTTAGGGATTTTTTTTCGCACAGTTTTGATACACCTTCAAAGTCTCCTCCGATTTTGAGGCTTTGGGTGCGTGCCGTATTTGGGTGAAGCTTTTCTCACCTCCCGGGCGGGATTGATGCTTCTTGCTGGCATTGAGCTGTGCGATTTTTCCACTTCACTCCTCCCTCTCGCGAGGGCCATTTAATCTCTTCTTATTCCCCAGCCTCCACCCCCGAGACGAATGAGGCGGCCTTTTACCCCTCACCCTGTCCGCATGTATTTTACACCACCGTTGGCCCTGTATGGAGTACTACGGAAGTCTTCCCAAGTTACTGGTAAGTGCTCCCGACCTTTCTAGCCCTTATCTTCAAACCTCACCCTTTATATCTAATGTATTCCTCTTTTCTTTTCTTGAAGGGAAGGAGGGCGAACCGAAGGATTTCCCCCTCCTTCAGTGGGGGACCCCTTTGTAGCTGACTCGCTACAACCGCGTTGTTTCTTGGTGCTCCAAGCCTTCCCCCCTGGAAATCCTAGATCTTACTTATTTGACTCGCCCGGCAGAGATGTAAGTCCTTTTTTGTCGGCTCCGCTTCTATCAGTTCCAGGAAGAAAAGTCATTCAGCTCCGCGATGTCATGATTGATCCGTATGCCGGACAGGTTTGATCCTTCCTCTCTTTTCCCCTCTATTCTGATTTTTCCTCGCTTCCCCACCCTATATATATGTTGGCCATTCTCCCCCAGCTGCGCCACGGCTACTGGTGAGATGTAATTCGCCAGACCTGATAATAGCCCCTCATTGATGGTTCCTGCCTCTTGCTTCCCGCAACTTTTCGATCTTTTCCAGCTGCCTACCTTGTGGACGAAGATGCGAACTCCGCAAAGTTGTTCCCCCTAAATTTCTCCCCCTTACGGTGCCCCAAGACGCCAGTTGTCCCTTTATTCTTCTTTCCGTTCTTTTATCCATTAGCCTTGGACCTGCGGCCGACGAGCTTCACAGACGTAAGGACTCTCGGCTTGCGTTCCATTCTTTTAGGTTTCCTATCAAGAACTACTGATTTCACCACCAGACAAAGAACGGATCACCAGTCCCTTCACAGTTTGAGTCCCCAGTTTTTCCCTATTCTGATAGTTGTGCAGACATGAAGGTTTGAGGTCTCAAGTTGCTTCTTTATTTTCGGTACACCCTTGTTTAGTGCCTTCGCCCGTGGACAGTGCAGGGTCGCCCCTAGTTTTTCTGGCATCTCACACAGTCTTTCCTTGACACCAATCCGAGGGCTTCAGGTTTCCGCGATCTTCACGGGTGGCGCCTATTTTATACGGTTTTCTTGCCGTGCAGGGAAGATTCCCTGCAAGGACTCTGAGGGAGCGAGGTATCATCCCTCCGTCCTTCCCCTTTCACGCAATTCGTGGCTATCGTCCTCCCCTTTTTCGTGCATATTGGGTGACACGGAAGGTTTTTCGACTCTGTCGCCTTTTTCGTAGGGGATTTGTCCTGGAGGGAATTGTTATGTGACCGCGGACCCCTTGCAATTCTCCACGAATTCCCATGCCTGGCCCTTTTGATTATTTTCTTGATCTATCCAATTTTACCTTTAAGACGGCGACTCGGTGACAACCCTTTCGTGAGCTTGTGGGATTATCGACTCCCCCTATGTATATAGCCGGCGAAGGCCCGTGCATGCTCTTTTTTGCCTCCTTCATAGAATTGCGGGTCAAGTGTGTGTAGTCGTTTCACGCGCCTTTTTAGTTGCGGAGAGATCGTAACTACCCTTCCTGGGAGCTCTTTTATGGCTTGTACCCAACTTTATCAATAGCGGCCGGCCTCGTTGCATGCCGAATGTTTACTGACGCCTGCGTCGGCCCGCACTCCCGGCGCCGTTTCGACCTCATTACGGACCAGGTGACTCATGACCGCGCTGTATGTCCCTATCCAGACCGCCGATTGTGACATAAATGTATCGGCCCTGAATCTGCGAAATATGAATTTCTTTCCTCCGTGTTTTGTGCTTGCTGGTCGGAGGCAGATTTTTTCTTCCTACTCCCCCCTTTTTTGGACATTCGTTCGGTCTTTCGCTCTCCCTCCCTCTGTAGCACACATGATTGTAACCGTAACCTGATGTCGGCAGTTCCGTGTCTGGCTTCTCCTTCGGGCCCCCGTTTCTGCGCGTTTTTTTTCGGCGCCACCGTCCCCCCGAACGGCTTGGAGCTTCCAACCCCGAGCCGGTTCGATTGCTCCCTTTTTTTTATCACCGAGTGCGCCGCGAGAGTCGAAGACAAAAGGAATTGCAGCCTTTTCCCCCGACCTTTTCTTATCCCGCAGTTGACATCGAATTCTTTTGCTGCCGGTTAGAAGTTAGTAGTTATCAAAAAGGGAGAAGACCAAACGAAGAGTTGTAACGCGGCGGCCCCCCACCGTTCTTTGGCTCGTATCTTTTCATCACCGTACAGGAATCGGTGCTTTTCGCAATTTTTCCTAGGACCGGCACAATTCTCCGGAAAACGTGCATCTCCCTTAGCTAATCTTCTGGCCACTGCGTGTCATCCAGGATGATCAACAGTCAAGGACCTCTAATCGTCACGCCTGTCAGCGAATTTCGCCCTCCTTAAAAGAAGATAACGGTAGTCTTGCGTTCCTTCCCTTCCGGCTGCACTTCACGCGCACCTCTGGAATTCCTCCCCCCCGGGAACATCGTGCCCTTCCTCCACTTAATGGGTTGACATACGTGTCGTCCCGAAAGTCCCATGAGTAGGAAGGCGATTGCTGATCTTCTTGCTTTCTTTTCGCCCCGTGCGGCGCTCCGGGTTCCTTTCTCCAACCTACATTTTTCACACTGTCCTTTTCTTCTTGAGTTATAAGCAAGTTATGTCGTTTTCATCCCCCCCCGTCGTTGTCTGTTCAAACCGGCGGACTGGAAAGAAGCACGTCGGAGCTCTCTTTTACTTCTTTTCGTTTTCGCTTTCCTTTTTTTGCCCAAAGTATTTTTTTCGCTATACATCGCCTGTTCCCAGGCCCTTTTGGTCCCTTTCCGTTAGTATGGTCCGCAGGACCGTTGAGTGTAGAGGCTTTATCAAGGCCACACACGTTGACAAGCTCGCGTAGAAAGTTGTCGTCCCTCCTAGCTTCCGTATACGGTTGCTCAGATCCAAAACCTTAGTCTCTTGCTTCCTCAAGTTTTTTTGCAGGGAGGGATGCCCCTCAAGCTGTAGCCGTCCCTGTTGAACCGATATAGTTGTTTGACCCGCGCGCATCCGCTTTCCCCCCTACGCTTCCATTCCCTTGACCTTGACTCCATCTTCATCGGCCCTGTCCCCTGATAAAGGGCATGCGTTCCTGAATGAGAGGGACTGAACGATAGGACAGGGTCCCCCCATTTTTAAATGAGTTGCTCTGTAAAGGGCAGATCCAGTTGGCGCGTTTCACCCAATGTATCTTTCTCGATTTACTTACCCTGATCTGGGGCCTGACGCATACAAAACCATCGAAACTCCACTTTACCCCGTCTCTCGAGTTTCTTTCTTCTTACGGAAACTTCCACCACCTTCCATGTGCAGTTCCTTTTGATTCGCCCCCTGTGAGGCTCTTTCACGCCGTGAACCTTTTCTTTCGAGAATTTGTGGCTTTGCGGTTTCTGTAAATACGTGGTATCTTAAATGTCGAGCGCTTCGACCCGCCTTTTTTTCAATTCTCTCTGCACTGTTCTTACGTCCCACTCCTCACCCCCTGTGTGGGTGAAAAGGAGACTGACGCTGCTCCTTTCCCCGGCCAAGGCCTCTCATGTTGCGGGAGATGTCCTCCGAGTCTTTTTCTTGCCCCGCTTCGGGCGCGGTGAACATTTTCCCCCTGACCCTCTTCCAATGATCTCCATCGGACAGATACGGAAAATTCCCGGTGATCCTTTTCTACCCTCTGTACGTGCCGTCCCCCGGATTCCCGGCGCTGGCAAGCAAGAGTCTTTCCTTCTTTTGGTCATTTTGTTTACTTACGAACCTATCCCTTCAAAATCCGCACCCCAGTGAATATGATGTCATTGTCCCTTCCGCTAGTTCCCCCTTCCCCATCTTTTGCTTTCCACACACCCGCCACAACCGTCTTTCTGCATGATGCGAGTTTTTTGTTTTTTAACCTCCTTTTGCTTTGTTGATTCTGGCCACAAACAATCGGACAGCGACAGCGCCTCCTTGTTTTCCCGGGAGTGCCTTTTCGCCTGCTGAAAATCCCTAAAGTTTCCCTTTCTGCTAGTCCGTCCGGCTCAGCAGCATTCCTTGATCAGTCCGGCGTTTTGACGCCCTTTCCTTACTAATGGTGCACGTCCTTTCTGCGGAGTGGTGTTTTTGACGTCAGCGCGCAATTCCGATCTCAACCTCCCCTCCCTACTTTTTTTTATTTATTTCCTCTGTTGGGTCTTCATTTCCCCTTTTTTCCCTTTTCATTTTTCTGTAAAGCTGTTTTCTCCTGTGTTCCTGATCGTGCGGCGCGTTCTTTGGGCATTGAATGTTTTTTTCTTCCCCTATTCCCTCTCACTCGGCCCCCCCCACACTGTACCACGTGTCTCCTCTCATCGGTGGTCGCTTTTTAGAGCAGGCGCGTTACGTGTTCGCCTTTGCCTTCCAACCCCCCCCCCCCAATTTTGCTCCCCCGTGTGCTTCCACCTCTCCCCCTGCCGTCTTCTACGAACTCTTGCGCTGTTCTCGTGAATTCCCCTTTACACATATTTAGCCCCTCGGGCGTAGAGATTCGGCGCCGTCCGCATCACTACGGTTCACGTCCCGGCTTTGAATTTTCCGCACCCCCAACCCGACCTCCTCCTTTTGTTGTTTCCTCTCGATCTTCGGTGTTTTGAGGTGGTTGAAAGTAATGAGCAGAGGTGGCACACAGTCGTGAGTTTGTGCGGAGGAGCTTTGACGAGCTTTTCTCTTTGAAGCATGTCGGCTGAGCTACATCGCGGGTCGTGGTTCTAGCGTTTTTCCTTGAACTGCGCGTTGTGTCGTTCCCCTTCGCTCTCAACTTTCTTCCCCTTGACCATGTTTCTTTTCTGGCGCAAAGACGTTCCACGCGTTCGGAAATGGGTTTGGATGAGCGGAGCCGTTCGGAACATACCTTCGCACCTCCTGCCAACCTCTCAGCCGCCAATCAACTTCCCCCCAATTTTCAAGATTCCAAGGATGCCGAATCCCAATGCCATCACACGGATTTGGGATTTTAATTTCTTCTCGAAAAGTCTCTCCTTAAAAAGAGGCCTTTCGGAAAAACCCCCAGAGCCGTCATGGTATCCCCCTTCCAGGCTGACTTTCTTTTTCTCGTTCAGATCCTGAAACCCGCGGGTGAACTCCAGGATCCCCACCGCGGAACTTTGTGCCGATGTGCGGGTGAATCCTAGTTTGATTTTGGTGGGATTTTCAGTCCCATAGGTGAACAAGGCCCAATTCCTTCCCTTTGCGCCAGATTTGGTCGGGTTTTTTAAGAGACCCGAGCGAATGGGTCCTTTTTAACTTTTTAGCTTGGAGTAAAAGGCGTGCGATCAATATCACGGTTGAGTGATTTGATCGGGTTTTTTTCATCTGCCAGCCTGATGATTCTGTCTGCCGCCGCGTACGGGTAGGTCTTTTGTTTGGTTGCCGATCTGGATCCTTTCGTGTTCTGATTTGATTTTGGTTCGTCCGCCCACAGTTGAGTTTTCCCCCTGTTCCACCCCTGCGCTCATTCGTGGGAAACTCCCAAGCGCGGCTCTGCCACTTCAACCCCCTCTACTCACGACGCACCTTCCCCACCACCCCCACCCCCCCCCCCTTTCCCCTTTTTCCTCCTTTTTTCTTGATTCCCTTTTGATCCCACCGCCACAAAATGAACTGCTTTTCATGAGATCATATGCGTAGCCAAATTCACCCACGTAAAGTGAGGAGTGGGACGTCTCGTCGGTAGCCTGTCGAAGTATCTCTCTTTCGTTAACTCTCTAATTTTCTGATCTACGGAATACGGATAAGTTCAGAGTCCCCTTTGACCCAATTCGATCCTCCCTGGTACCTCTGTTAACTTTCTGAATGTTTTATGGGCAGATAGACCTTGATCTACTTTGGGCCTCCTAAATCTCCTCGTCTTTGCACTCTTTTTAGGTGTTTTTTTGCTTCTTTTTCTCAGTAGGACTAACACCTGGTTTCTCGACAATCGAAGAGTCCGACGTACTTTCCTCCCGGGCTCGAGTTGCTCCCTTTCCAGTCTTCTTTGATGCGACTGCAAGTTTTTCCTTGCAGGCTTGACATTTGCGGCATGCTTTAACTATGTTGTCCAGGCTCTGGCGCCGGGATTCACTGTCGTGACTCTGGATCGATTTCTTCTCTCCGGTAGAGCTTTCAATGAGATATTTGCCCCCCCCCCATCTCGAAGCTTCTTCACGGCCCCCTTTCTCTGATGGGCCTCCCGCGCGCTGATACGATGATTTTGCTGCCCACTTGTACAAGCCTTTGGATGAGACACGTAAGTTTTAAGTTATGCAAACTTTGCTCGATCTTTGGTCCGCCGTTTTATCGACTCTACGCCTCCCCCCCCCTGAACCTGATGGCCCATAACTAGCAGTACGGGACAACCCACTGGGCAAGGTGTTCCTTGAGTAGATGTATATACCCTTAAGGAGCCCGGTTTCAATCTTTGAAAATCCAGCAACCCTCATCCCCTCTTTTTCGTTGCGCTTCCGTCTCTTCCCGCAGCCGAGTTCAGCCCCGGGACTCTGTCACAGGACTGACGAGCAAAAGCGGTCCGTGCTGGACACCGCACAGAACAGTCGAGGCGAGTCGCCTTGCTCGGTTTTTCTTTCCCTCCGTGGATTCCTTTTCTTGCGCCATTTTCCCTCGGTCCCCCTATCGTCCCGAATTTCGACGATGTTCATCTTCTCGTGCCGTGCTTCGTCCTTCTCGGGGTAAGCGTTTACACGGATGTCGACACACGTTTTGTCATGCTAGCGTAAGGGTGTTTCTATACTCTGCGTGCTGGCCTCCCTCCTTGCCGTCACTTTGCGACCCAGTTCCCCGTGAGTCGGCTGGTTCGGCGACATTTTCGTGCATGTGCCACTTTATTTGCCCCCCGCTATTACAGCTTCCTTCTCAGCTTAGCTGTGCTCTTATCCAGGATGAAGCATTTTACTGTCTTCTTTCTAGTTTCGGCTTTCTGCTCTTTCCCTGGAGAAGGCCGTTGTTCCCCAGGACCCCATCCCACTGCGCCAACCTTAACAGGCCCGCCCTGGACGTTCTGTCGTCTTCCTTTTTGCAAATACCTGCCTCGGCTTCACTTCTCGCGTCCCACACCCCTTCGCCGGTGATAGTTGGTCTGATCGCGAACTTTCCCCTGGTTTGAACCCACCATGAGCCTTCGTGTCCGCTTCTCCTCAGCTTCCTTTTTTCTTTATGCGCAAACTTTTTCACTTCCTTTGGCTGAACGCCTATACAAGCAGCGAATTTGATTTATCACCACCCCTTTGTCCTCGAGGCCCTTTTAGTTGTTGCCGTGCCGTCCGTTCCCCCGGTTATTCTTCTGTAGTGTGCTCAATGCGCGCCGTCCGAACAGCCGCCTCGGCAGCGCCTCTCGCGACCCGGCGCCTCGATGTGAAATGGTAGTAAGACTCTCTGTCCTCTGACTTCCTGGGCCCCTCTCTTTCTCGCGAACTCGCATCTCTCTCTTTTCCTCCCTGGGGTGTTTTTCTCTATATGCTATGTTTTCGCGCGTTTGAAAGTCGAATCTTTCATCGGGCGTTGAGTGAAATCGAACTGTCCATGACTTACCCGCCTGCGGACCGCTCCCTTTGCGTTTTTCCCCTTCTCACGAGGCGGCGTCTCGCTTCGTCCCTTGTTTCCCCCCCCGCAACACGTCCAAACCTGTTGTCAGCGGACCTGGCACAAACTAGCAGGATGACGCTTAGAGTGTCTCCTTTTTTGAACTGCACCTCCTCATATTTTAAGAGTTTTTCGAAGAGATACGAATTCCAAGTTTCTCACCCCTATTCCGGTTCGTTTGCCTCGCCCGGATTCCTTTTTTCCGAGATTAGGTATACACGGTTTGTAGAGAGACAGTTCTTCATCGACGGGTGTCCCGCCGAGGCTCCCTCTCTTTCCCTTCTCCCCCCCTACTAGAGTTCGCATTCCAGTTTTTTTTTGCTCTCATTGCTGTTTGCTGTTGCCTACGTCCCCTTCCTCCAGGCTGTGTACCGCATACGGCGCGCACATCGCGACTTTGAGTTGCCAGGATGAGTCAGATTTCAGCTTCTTCACGACTCCAACTTCCCCCTTTGTTTCGTACATTTTTTTCCTTCGACGCCGATCGATGCGTAGTCTCTGACAGAACCTCACCGTTCATTTGAACTGGGACACATAGGAGGCGTTGCCCGGCACTCGCGTATAACAATTAATACACGCGGTCTGAACCCCCAGTGCCCTCTTGACTCACTGGTCTGTTTAGTCCAAGTCCAACTTTTAGCTTTCGATTCACCAACAGAAAGTTTCCACTGCCGTCCCGAGCCGCGTTTTCGACCTTTGAGCATTTTTTCCTTCCCTTTACCCCCCTTTCGTCACACCCTTTTTTTCCTTCACTCCTCCCCTTCCCGAATTCTTTCTTCGTCGTTCGACCTAGTGTCACTATTCCTTTGTTTTCGGAAAAAAGGCGTTGATAGTTACAGGGAAAATCCGCACCTAGGGTGGCTCACGGCCCTCACCTCCGTCGATTCTGTCCTTTAGTGTCTGATCGACGATGGCCTCTCGGTCTCCCTTTTCACCAGATTTGACTCATCAAGCTCTTCTCTAGGAAATGTGTGCCGTCCTTGCGGTGTTATGGTCATTTCATCCCTGTTTTGTTCGTCGGATGCGAGCACTGGCCTTTTCCAAACCGTGCTGTTCTGCCGCGCTCTAAGTGGACCTGGAGTCAGAAAGCTTTTAATTAATTGTCCTCCCCCCGTTCTTTCTTTTTCGCACCTTTGCAGGCTTTTTCCCTCCCCTTCATCTACCGTTAGCAGTTGAAGAAGATTCTTCTTGTCCCCCCAATATACTATGTGACGGGACGCATCCGCATTCCTAGCTCAGAGACACCGAACCGGCGCATGACGGTTTCCCCTACTGATTCGCTTCGCTTTCCGCCTTATTTTACGTCTTTGACGAGCATTAAAACTCCCTGGTTCCACTCCATTTTACAGTACACAGCAGTCCTCTCAAATCAATCTCTTCTTCCTTTGTTTCCTTTTCTCCCCATGTTCTGTTTTTCACTCCCCCCTTCCCACCAAGCGACCCGTCCTTGCTCCGAGTACGAGTTTTGAAAGTCCCTGAACACCAGTACCCTTTTTTGCCCAGTCCGGTTATTGATGCGCCCTGGCTTCGCTTCAGCTCGGAATACTTCGATCTGGGTGTCCTCTTCTTTCAGCCTCTCCTCAGTTCGGTCTTTCACCTTCCCGGCCGCATCTCTTGATTCCTCGAAAAGGAATGAAAACTTCACTCCCACTCCCTCTTCCGGGGGTGCCAAGGGATACCTTGTGTGGGCATTTTTGCATTTTCAACGGTCCTTTGTAGCGGTGTGTTTTTCGCTGGTCCCTCCGCGCTTTTTTTTTCCCTGAATTCTCCGGCGGTGAACATTGTTTGAAACAAAAGCACCTGATGAGCACATTGCACATCATCAGCTTTTAAAGCGGTGGCGTTCTTAACCGATAGGAAGACACCGCTGCATCTCCTTTTGGAGGCTTTTTGGCGGCCAGTCGCGCTCGGCTCCGTGATTGTCTTTATTTAGAGAACAAAGCAACTTGTTTCTTGATAGATTCGCCCCTTACTCCCTCCTCTTGTCCCCTTTCCAAGGCGCGCGTCTCTAACCCCAGTGACACCCACGCTTTTCTTCGCACCAGTAGATTGGGTTGTGTTATCATTTTGATCCGTCCGCACAACAAGCTTCCCCTGGAAGCGTGCCTCCCCCTAAGTTTTTCTTTTTTGACGGAGTCCCTTGCGTTCGTTGACCTGTCCCTCCGTTGCCTCTCCCGCCGTCATTTCCGTGGGTTGTTCTTGAAAAGGGTCTCTCTGTTCTCGGTATTTTGTTTTAGGCTTCGGTGGTCCAGATTCCGCTTCCCAACCATCACCCCATATTGTGATGGCGCTGTTGTGCATCAGCGTCTTGATGGTAGGGTTCTTTTTTCCCTTGATTTCTCGGCGACTCCTCCGCTGATCTCATTTTTTTCGGTCGCAATCTTTCTCCCTTTTTTCTTCGGGACGATCTGCACCTCTCTTCGAAACCTTGTCGACAGGTCCGTGCTAGCCTTAAGCTTTGCTCTACGTTGCGCAGCGTCACTGTCTGCTCACTTTTAGAAAAACTTCCAGTCCCGACTTTCCGTTCACTTTTCGCGTCGACACACGCCTTCCTGTTCTTTTCTCTGGTTCTATGCCGCTCCGTCCGTGTCTTTGCGATTTCCACCCCTACTGCTACTTTTTCCAGACAGATATTAACGAACCTTACAAAACGCCGATCCCTTCCTCCTCCTCTTTTGAGTCCTTTGTTTGTTATTTTTGCGGCCTGAAAGTCAATTTCTGGTCCGTGTGGGGGGTCCCAACCCTTCTTGAGTGCGGAGTTCCCGGTTTCTTTTCGCAGATCGCTTCAGCCCCGGTAGTCGGAAATAGTTAATTGAGCTCAATCAGCATTTTGTTTTCCGTCCCATTGCAACGGCTTCTTTTGTCTTTCTCCCTTCCTTTCTCCAATTCTCACCTTGAAAATTTCTTTTCTCTGGCCCGTGAACTTCTTTCCAGCTTTTGGGACCTGTACGTCGTGTTGTATTGGAGCGACGGCCTTCTTCGTTTGCCTCAACCTTCCAATTGCGGATTGCTCTTTCATCTCTTGCTCCAGCCGTACCCCCTCACCCCACATTCGTTTTCCCAAATTTTTCCCTTTACTGATGCGACACCCCCTTGGCAAGAACTAGAGGGGGAGAGGCGATTGCGCCCGTCTGACAGCCTCCCCTCCGTTGGATCGAGACGCCCCTTGCGCTGCCTTCCTCCCCAACATGCAAGCCTCTCTTTGCGGCGAATGGTCTACTCTCCCCTTTTTAGTTTTTCAGCTACGCCCAACCGGACAGAGGAAAACCCTCTAGCGAGTAGTCAAGCGATTTTGTGGCTTTCCCTGAATCCCCCCCCTCATGCGGGTTTTTCCACAATGACCCTTTTATCATTTGTGCGCAGAAGCCTGGTTTGTCGCCGGGTTGGTCTTGTGACGAGTCCGTCGCCTGGGAATGCCCTCTTTGCAATCAAGATACAATATTCCCGTCTTTAGTGATTTAGGAGAGAATTTCCTATACCTCTTCACCCGCTCTCTCCTTCTCTCCTGCTCTTTCCCTGGGCTCCTGGAGTTGCCATGCATTCCAGGTTGGAAACACTATTGGTCAAGGCAATGAGTTCCCCGTTTCTGTTCTCGGTCATTTGCGATCAGTTTCGCTTTTACCCCCATGTACCCCCTCTCCGCATAGATTCCCCTAAAACTCTATACAAGCCGTCCCCCCCCCTCCCCGCCCTCTGGGGCCGCCCTGCACCTCCTCGTATTTCACACCCTTTTTGGCACTGGAGTAGTTTCTTACTCTTCTCTTGTTTGATCAAGGAGGTGCCGTCCTTGCTCGACATGTTGCTGTCTCTACTTTCCATTGACAGGCCTCCAAGACCCATTTGTCCCAGCAGGTTCGAGGATCTTTTTTGGCGGTCCCCTGCCTTTTTTGGGTGGGGCATTTGGTACGTGCGACTTTTTACACGGCCATTCTATTTGGATGTGCCGTCATGTTTGGAGTTAGCCAAACATGACGTCCACTTCATCGGAGATCTGATGTTCTGATCCGGACGCGTCTTGTTTTTTTTCGCGCTTCATATTCTTGAAACGGGGACCCTCAGGCGTCCGCTCGGCATGCTTGAATCTTGGGCCCTCGCTTCCTTTTCTTCTCCTTTTTTTTTCTCTCTGCGCCCGATATCGACGTTGCTCTCATCGTAAACCAATATATGTTGCCCTTTGTTTGTTTCTGAAGAAGACAAGCTTGAGGCGTTTGGGCCTCCGTCCCTTACGTCCTTTCCTTTTGCTTGCAAAGATCTGGTTTGATCTGTCTCGGCCGGGCTTTGCCATTGCCGAAACGTTATCATTGCCGAGGAATCCCTGTTTTGGCCGAAGGTGCTATCACTACGGCAAAACCGGTCGATGGACATCCTCCTTTGAATGCCACCACCCCATGGCTATGCACTAGGTCGGCTTTATCCATTTTCCCGGCGCCTGCGAGGCCATCTTCTTGCTCGCCACGAAATGTGTAAACTCTCCTCCCCTGGAGTTTAGCCATCTGCTCCGCCTGAGTTTTTTGATTTACCCCTGCCAGGCACGGCCGGGATACAATCCTATACGTTCTACTGTTCCCTTAAACTTCATTGCTGCTCTTCGTCTTTTTTTATTTTTGCTTTCGCACGCGGATTCCCTTTCCGGCCACTCCCTTTGCGAACGCTCCTGAGTTAATTGTGACCGTATCTACGCTCTTGGCCGTTGGACGTCGGGGTCCCTTCCTTCAGTCCCCCCCCCCGTGGACGATGTGTAGGGCAGACCTTTCCGTTCCCTTGTGGGGATCGTCTATCCCCGTCGCTTGGACCCCAGTCGAGCTTCCGACTTCACTTGTTCAAATCGAGCGGATGTTCCCTCAATGTCGCGGGCCTTCCATTTTGTACACTGCACGGTTCCCCTAGGATTTCCTTCTACGCCCCTTTTCTGTCTCATTCCGTCGACTGAAGGGTTCCGGTTCCTTTGTCTCCTTCCGCCGTGCCATTTTTTTCGATCTTGATTGTTGCTTCTTCGCACCATGCGCCCCTCCACCTTTCCTGCTTTCGGTGTCGCGTTATCTTTACAACGAGTCCTATGCGCTTTCCTCCGCTCGTGTGACACCTGACGCGTGAGAGTGTTGTTATCTCTATAAATACGCCGGCGACCGAACTTTGAAGTGACCCCTTTCATCTGCCACCGTCGTCCTTCCTTTTTTCCGCAACGTTTTTCCAGCGCCTTTTGCTGCGTCTTCCCTCCAAAACGGAAGCTTTCGATGCTTCACACAAACACGGCCTGACGCTTGTTTGCCTGCCGCTGCCTTTCCTGAGTTTTCCTTTTGGCTGCCCAGCGCTGTGCGACGCGATACTCCACTCTGACCCGCCCTTCTCAGAGAGTGAGTTACAGACGTTTTTAATGACTTTGACATGTTAGATCTACCCTTTTAAGATTGTCCCCTACGTCCTGTCCTCAGTGTTTTCATATTGCCCTCGCGAACACGTAGGCAGCTACTTTCATGTCTGCGTCGTTATTTGGATCGCGTTTTTCCCACTTTTCCCCCAACCCTATTCCTCCTCCCCGTCTTTCCCCAGAGTGTTTTTATTCTCCTGCGACCCCATTTTCCAAATTCCTTTTTCTTCATTTCAAGCAACCCTCTTGTCCCCCTTCGTCCCCTTCCGCGTCGGCCAGCGCGGCCTTTGAGCCTGTGTCATGTGTTGCTGTCCGACAACCGCCCCACTGTGCTGCTGTGGCACCTCAACCACCTTCTCGTGCCTCCGGTTCCCCCCAGTTTGTTTTTCTTGATTTATTGAAAAAGATCTCTCAGACTGTAGTACTAGTCCCACAGCCGAAAGTGTCACTGAAGACTTGTTGCGAATACACCCGCAAATGACATTATTTTTCTTATTCGCCCCGTTTCCCCTGCGGATGCGTCTCCTAGCTTACGCTCTGACATGCAAGTACACGTTGCGTTTCCCCCAAGCTCACATCTCTAGGTGTATTGCCCCTCGTCGTCTTTTGCGCAGGTCTTTTGACGATCCTCTATCACCTTCCCTTTAATGGACGGGGACTTTTTTCATTGGCATGCGTCCCTTACGGCCAAGGTCTCTTTTTCCCGCAAATCCGCCTTGTCTCCTCCCATCTCCTAGGGTCCCCCTTTGCGTGTCCTCTTCCGATCACTGCTATCTGACTTCCTGAATAGTACCAAGTATGGTGTGAGTTCCGCTACATTCACGTATCGTGGCCTCCAACACTGAAAGTAAACCCCTCGGTTTTCCCTTTTAAGTCTGCCTCGTCTCCTCCACTCTGTCCTGTATAGACACTCCCTCCCCCGGAACACGTCCCTGTGCTGCCTCTTGGGCCTTCCTATTTTGGCCATCTGCGGCTGTCCGTCGGTCCCGTCCCCACTTTCCACTGCCTCCCTTGCCGGGAGCTCTATCGTCGACCATTCGTCCTTGAGTTGCCCTCTTTCGCTCCAGGCGCTTTACTTCCCAACCGACTATTTTTTTACTACTGTTTCGTTCTTTTTCGTCGCCTCTTTCTCTGTTTTTGTTTCCACCCATATCACCTTCTTTTGTATTTCTTTCTTGATTCCCCCACCTCGGCCTCCCGTGAACACCTTTTTCCTGAGCGACTTGACCCCTCGACACACGCCGGATGCATTTTGTTCCTTTCGTGTTCGAGTTTGATGGCCTCTTTCTTTTTTTCGCCTTATCAAGCTTGCTTTAACCCCTCTCTGCGTCGAGGCCCCCCTTTTTGCCCTGTCTTGCGAGTTAGTATGGTCCTTTTTTTTTCTCCGGTTTGATGAGTCCGCTTGAGGTTTTAGCCCCCCCCCCATTCCTTCCCACACCAGGCTCTTATTCAGCGTCGTTTGTCGACAGCAGTTGTCTGTCACCTCCCTCACGAGGTCGAACCCCGTGCATCATCCCCCCACCGGGGTGGGGCAGGTCGCTTTTACATCATTTATTGCAGGCGGTCTTGCCCTTACCCTATCGTTTTTTTCCCGCGTTCAGCGGTGTCGTCGAGTCCACCTATATTAGATGTGCCTCCGTTTTTGCCCTCAGTGCGCGCCACCCGCGATAAGATACACGACATTTTTTCCCTGCGGCCTCTTGCCGGACCCCCCCCTTAGTCTTCCGCAGTCCTTCCGTTGCCTGCGTGGGTTTTCCTATTAGGTCAACCCCTTTGCAGCAGCCAGGTGCAAATGTCCCACGTCTCCTCCACCAGTACTTCATGGCCACTTTTATCTGCGTTTCTTTCGTTGCCTGACTCCCCCTGTCCCCCCCACCCCCATCCCCCCATGGGACTGGGCCGAGTCTTACGTTCCCAATGAGCCCCCCCGAGCCGTCATTTTTATGTTTGCATCCCGGCCCGTTCCTGCTTGAACCTTTGACATACCTTCGAGTCGCCTTTTGTTTTGGTTTGTCCCCTTGATGTAATACGCCATTCCCGTGGAGGCGCTAAAGTCACATTCGCTTCCTGCGACACTCTTGATTCGTTACAGCAGCATTTAACCAACCCTCCATCCCGCGTGGTTGCCACCCGGGCTCTCTTTTCTTTTTTTTCTTTAGAAGTGGTAAGTAATCTTCCTCTGCTTTTTCGTCAGGTGGTGTTGGTGCGGTTTTTAATCTGCCGCTGGCTTTTTGTCTTCCCCTTTAATGCGGCGGAGGTTTTGCAAACATTTGGTCCAACCATAAAAATGCTTCCGCACTTGACTTGTCACCTCTCCCCCTTTTAGCAGCCTCAGCTCGTAAATCCTTTCTCACCAAGGTGTCCCGTTTATAGAACTCCTATCAGGAATCAACACTTCCTTTCTTGAATCCATGTGGCGCGCTTTCCTCCCCTCTGCTTCTATTTGGATGCAAAGAAGCACATCGGTCGCGTTTTTTTGCTAGTATCGCGCCTTTTGCTTCATCTTCTTCCTCCCGATGCTAACCAGTTTCAAGGTTTGAAGACAGTTATAATTCCGAGTATCGCACTGTTTTTCCCCCATCACGCTCCGTGACGTTCCTTTTTAGCCCCTTCCCCATTTCCTCCCTTCACCTCTCTCTTAGAATTCCCCCCGACAATACAACTTCCCTTTGCTCTCCTGATGAGTCTGTGTTTTGTCCCGTCTTGTATTTTTTGCCCTAGGGTGGAGTTGTTTTCTGTGTTAACGCCACAATAGCCCAACACGCTTAACCCCCCTCCTTTTTAACCCCATCGGTCAGTTTTTTACCGCTTTCTCCTTTCTTAGCTGCCCCCTATACCGCCAGTACCCTGTAGCCCGTTGCGGCTGTCATTCACCCCGGCATGGAGGCTGAATTCCACCACCATCCCTTCTACCTTTGTATCCCCTTTGTACTGGTTTTCCCCCTTCTTGAGACTTTTTTCAACAGGCACTTCCTCGTGGCCGAAAATTCAAGTCTTTTCATCGACAACACCCCCATATGTTTTCGGCTTTTTGTTTGTTCGATGTAGCCTTTTGTCTGTAATGAGGTTGCGTGTTCTTATATTCTTCTGGGTTGCTTGCCCCTCCCCCCCTTCTTTCCTGGTCCTTTTTACGACTGCTCCCTTTTTTTCTCCCCCCTTCCAATCTTATGTTCACTGAACCACGGTACCACCTGTCCCCACTTGGAATTCATCTTCTCTTTTCTTTATCCATCTCATCCTTCCAGCACATTTTTGCTCACACGTGAGCTACAATTCCATTTGTACAGGCCCCACCCGCGACCTGAAGCTTGCTCCCTTCGGGCCGTATCTCTCCCTACGCCATGTATCTTATTGCTGGCACTTCGACGGGTGTGCGATTTAATAGTGTCAGGACAGGCCGCGCCGTCTGCCCGCCTTCCCCCTTACGGTTTTCTTCGAGTAGTATACTTACTTTCAGAACTATGATCTGACAACCCCCACACTCCCCTATCTCTTTTTCTCTTGACTATGTTTTTTTTTGTGTAATGCTCTTTGTGTGGCCTGTGTTTCCCACAGACTCTCCTGTTGGACTCAGACACCCCCCTTTATTTTTCTTTCCTCGGTGTCAGTGAACGGTAGGTGCGCGACTTCCTGAATCGCAAGGCACACACCCCGGGTCCGTTCCCTCTTCCGCATATCTTTTTCTCCCCCCTCCTCTTCTTCTTGTGACTTAGCTGGCTATTTGACCTATCCTTTCGGTATCGCTTTCAGTTCTCCCTGTGTTCCCAATGGCTTCGCGTCGATTAGCGATCGTGAGCACGCTACCGTCCTGCTCCGGTCCCCCTTTTTCTGGAGCCTTTGAATGAGCGATTTCCTGTTCTTAGTTACGACCAACGGTGCTCCCAATTTCTCCGCCTGTTAAAGACCACTCTTCGCCGTTTCCCTGCGATCCCCCCTCCAACCTCAAACTTAAAACTCAAAGGGCGCCACACCCCCCCTTTGCCAATCACACGGGCTGTGTTTCCCTTTTTTTCTCCGCTTTTTTAGTTTCCTCCTGCTTATTCCTACACCCGTTTCTCCCCCCCGAGGACCAATCCCTTAGTTACATTGCGCGCTCCTCTGCAGTCACCCCCCCCCCCAACATCCTCCTTGTCCTTCCCCCCCTTAACTGGCTACCCAGTGAACACTTTCGGGATCAGTTTCAAGATCCCCCTCCCAACACCCTACCGTCAACACAATTTTTTTCTCCTTGTCTGAAGATTTTATTTATCCTACGCCCATTGGTTTTCTTGCGGATTTCCCCCGAATTAACCCCCGTCCCCTTCGATTCAACTTAACGTCATCCCTAAGTATGTTCCAGGTAGGTTGTCTTTTTTCGACCTCTCCTCTCCTATTGAAATTCCCCACTCGGCTCTGCTTTCAATGACTGACCTAGGATCAATATTTTCCCCGTCGTTGACTTATTTGGCTCTGACCTTCTCTCTCCTCATTTACCTTCTCGATCCCGATCGCGGTCTGGCTGGCTCTTTGCACTCCCTTAGCTGCAGGACCGGGGATGTCACGATCAACCTTCTCCCTTTGCTATGTGATCCGTCTTTATGCTGATTTAGTTCGTGTACACTATAAGGTTTTTCTAACCAGGATTCGCGTTGCACGTGTTCACCTTTCGGTAGACCCCTCCCTCACCACCCGCTTGACGATTTTGAGCAGTTTCCACTTAAACACTTCCCCCAGCCCAACATGATCTTTTTTGAACCTAGGCAAAGGATTTTCTTTCCTACGTGCCTTCCCCCTTAGTCAATACCATTGATGGCCTCGGCCCCCCTGATGCTCTCCCCAATTTGATCTCCTCTCCCCGGCCCGTAATTCCCCCACCAATCCCTTACGATCGAAAGTTTCCGAGTTGTCAGGCTTCTGGCAGGCGGGAGCCCCCAAAGACCCGTCTTGCACATTCCGCCGTTTTCATTTGCCGGTACAGTAGACCGCTAAACGCGTTTAGGGTTTTTATTTACGTCTGGGCCCCCTCTCCCAGACATTTCCTTCAACGTGTTCCTTCCTTTAGCTACTCACTTATTTTCTCCCTGCTCTTTCAGTCAGGTGGGATTCAGTCCCGCTGTGAGCTCGGAAGCTTTCCCCGCTCCGAGCTCTTCTTAGCTCTTTTTTTTTCGACGCATCCTTTTTTCTCACTTTTTCCCTTTTCTCTCTGTCGCTCATCCCCGTGGCCCTCCACTTCGCGGTTGCCTCCTTACACCATATAGGCCCCCTATTCAATCTGCGGTCAGCCCTTTTTTTTTTATGAAGGTCCCTCCTCCTCTACCCCCGTCTTTCGACTTCTGGTTTCGCACCCACTAAAAGGTTTGATGTGCCCGTTTTTCCCTTTATGCTTGACTTTCCACTCTTTTCCCCCCCCGAAAGCCTTCCGAGCTCCTTCCTCCACCTTTTTTTTTTCTCCCTCCCGTCTCCTCCTCCTCCGCAGAACCCCCCTGTTCTCCCCTTTCCAGTGTTTGCAAGCTGGAACCCGAACCACCTCCAGGAGATTTATCCCCTCTTTGTCCCGGAGCCTTCACCTTCCTTTATTAAGGATCTACCGCGGAGCCCCAATGTCCCACCTGAAGAATATCCGGAGGTTGTCTTCGTTTTAAAGTAGAAAGCCCGAGAGGGTCTGCCGGTCACCCTAATTTGACTAGCTCACCCTGCCCCCCGGTTGGGACAACCTTGGCCACTAACCTCTTCCATTTTACTCCTTTTCTCCACTTTTTCCTTTTGTATTCGAGTCTCGTGCCTCTTCCGGTTGCGTTTCAGAATGTGCTTAAAGGATTTCGCCTCAAATGTTCAAACCTGACGTGAATGGTCGAAGATAAGTCTCCGCCCTTCCCCCGTCCTGTGTCCTTTTTTTCTTTCTTCAGAGATCTTACCTTGTCATTTCCCCCCCCATTTCTCCGTGGAATTTTCCCTAAGCTTTTCATGTTACTTCGTTTCTTCTCCGTAGTTGAATGGTATATACTCTGAGTCGGTTAGAAGGAATCTCTCCACCGTGGACATTGGACTCTTTTGAGCTTTTAGTCTTTGGGCCTCTCATGCTTGCCTCCCCCACTTATCTCCTCCTACCCCCGAAATGCGTTTCCCCCTCTTGTCCAGTTGCGTTTGAGGATGTTTTGTACCACTTGTTTTTACCCCCTTTTTATAGATTTTGGTTCCTCCCGTCGATTCCCTTTATCCCTTGCCTGGTCGATTGGGCAGTTCTGCCAACGATTGCGCTGCAATGGCACTCAACAAGTTCATTCATGTCACTGGAGCGTTTTTCTTCTGTTTTCTCGAACCCCAAGAGGTGGACTTCCAAGCCGAGGCCCACCCCTGCCGGGGGTTTTGGGTCTCCTCATCCTTTGTACATCGACAGTGAAAGTGACTGCTGGCCCCCCTCGTTAAGGAGTCACAGGCGTCATGGAGGGGTTTATTCTCACCTGTTATCACCGTGCCCGTATCTCCTCAACGAATAAGAGGAGGATATTAACCCAATGGGGAGCGCCTAAGGAAGGGAAAAGCAGCTAGCTTTACTGAGTTGTTACCCTTGCTGCTTCCTTTTCCTTTATTCCTGGTGTAAGCGCTCTCGCCGCAGACCCGTCCCCCCCCGCCAGGAGCCCAAGTATCGGATCCTTTCCCCCCCGATGTTACTGTTTAGATTTCTCTTCATCGTCCCCCTCTTCGATTTAATGCTCTGGGAATTACTCTTGTTGACGAGGTCACCCCTCGTGAACAGTATGCACTTTTCTCCCCTCTTTTTCATCTTTTGTTGTTTTTGTTGAGATGTCATCCTTTTTTTTTAGCTAGGTCCCTCAGGGTACCACCTCGGACACCCTTTACTTTCCCCCCCGGGCGTATCTCTCGCTTCTAAACTTCCCTGAGATATGAAGTAACCCATACAGTCCTTTCCTAGACGGGCGCACGCAGAGCATCCCTCCGGCGGTCTGCTTGTTTTTTGCAGACACACCTCCCCCCCCTCACCTGCCCGCATTCAGCAACAACCGTTGACTTCTTTCTGAGGTGCCTGATTTTGTCCTCCCAGGGTTTTACACAATGTCGCTTTCTCCTTTCGTATTGCAGTCCCCCAAAACTGGCCACTTCATCTGTTTCTCCCCCCCCGCCCTACCGATTTTATATCGCCTTTGAATAGAAATTGACCGCTAGGAGTGGTTAGTCCAACGGGCGTCGTCACACCATTTGCTGAACCTCTTTTTGTCCCTCTTCATTCTCCTCGACCCCCGTTCTTCTCCCCCTACTATTCCACTTAAGGAAGGTTACGGTCTTGTATTGCTGTTGATTCCAACTAGGCCCTTTCCATAATAGTGAAACGCCTTCCCTCCCAGGCCTCCTGTGCCCCCTATGCGTCTCCCCTTTTCCCCACCTGCGTTTTCCCCGGATGACAACCCCACGCCTTTCGATCTACTAGTCAACAGCTTTTTCTCTCCTCAATCCGCCGACCGTTCCCTCCCTCCCCCCTTAACCTCTTCCTGTCCCTTTGCAATTTCCTTCCCCTTCCCATTTGACCGGACCTCAGAATTGTCGTATTAGACCTTGTGTCCCCCCCACTGACAAATTGATGAACAAAAGATGAAATTCTTGGTGACCGAGTAATAAGTTTTCTTCCTCGAGCTTGTATTTACCCCTGACCGTCCGCCTCCTGCCGGCGGCCGATCTGACCCTCTTTTTCCCCCCTTAGCCCTTATTTGACCGACAGTTCGTTCTAGCCCTCTTGGTCAATCCACGGCGCCCAGACATACTTATAATCGGACCTCTTTTCCCCTTTTTTAGGAGTTTCTACGGAAT
>Ga0179593_1446593_pt1 | contig 24580 bp, 54 predicted proteins | sample CZODoug2_1_08_16_FD_185931 | JGI IMG/M metagenome (GOLD analysis project Ga0179593, IMG submission 185931) | Vadose zone soil fungal communities from Angelo Coast Range Reserve, California, USA - CZODoug2_1_08_16fungal (PacBio error correction) | ecosystem: Environmental > Terrestrial > Soil >... | reverse complement strand
GTTTTTAGTTCTTATTTCCCTTCCTTTTTTTTTTCCTGAAAAAAGTTTGTAGTGTAAATCTTTTTCCCCCCCCTTCTTTTTGCTCTGGTCTCTCTTTTTGCCGAACCCCCTTTTTCCTCTTCCGTTGGTTGTTTTCCCAGGACCCACGCCCCTTCCCTGACACAACCCGTGTCGGGCCGGCGGTCATGGGGTTTTTCTCTTGGGTTTTTTTTTTTTTTTTTTTGAAAGGGCTTTTTTTTCTTCCCTCCCGGCACCCTTCAGCAACCCACTCCTTAAACCCCCCCTCAAATTTTAAAAATTCTCGTCGAATTAGCATTCCTCCGCCCTCAATGTGGGGGGTTTGCATATGTTTTCCCCCCAGTCCCCCAGGCTTCACTTTTTCCCCCCCCAAATTTCCCAACGTAACGGTTATTTTTGTTTTTATTCTTTTTTTCCCCCCCCCCCCCCTTGAAGTCAAGTTGGCATATGCTTTCTTTTAATATTCCCCTTTGGCTCGTTTTGACCCCTTTCCTACCACAACTCTCTTCCTTGCATCGTTTCTTTTTTTTTGCATCTTTTTTTCCTCTTCTTTTTTTCCCCTTTTTTCTCCCGCCTTTTTTTTGTTGGAGGTGGCCCTCTGGAGTTTGAAGGGGTGTGCATTACCCCCCCCTTTCGTTTCTCCTCGGTCTGTTCTGTTTAATTTCTGGACTCCTCCCTCCAAACCCAACCTTCGGGGACCCTTGGTATTCTCCCCCCTTTTATCTTCTTTTTTCCTAAATCATTATTTTCGCGTTGCGATTTACTTTTTCTCCTTTTGTGGGCGCGGCTATCGCCATCCATTCCCCCCCCCCTTCTTTTTTTGTTTTGTGCTCCTTGAACTCCTGGATAATCCTTTTCTCAAGGAGGCCACCTCCCCATGGATGTAGACTTTTTCTTTTTCTTATTCCCCCCCCCCCGGACAACCCGTTCACTTGTTGTTTGGTCGTCATATACTTAACCTGAAACCGTTCTTCCATTTTTTCTGGGCCTCCTTTCTCGTTCTCCCTCGTCTCCTGCTTTGTCCCCCCTGGCTTGCCCTTGGTTGGCGTTTTTCCGTCTTTTTTCCCTTTCCACTCAACCACCGGTGTCGTCTGTTCCCAGGTGTACCTCCGCATTTTTCGCTCTAGGCTACCTTTCTTTCACCCCCCTTTTTTTTCCCGTCCTTTCTTTTGTCCTTTTTTCTCCTTTCGTTTGCCCCCAGGTTCTTCTTCCTGATTTGTTTGTTGGGGCGGGTTCGGGGAAAAGCGGGCGGCCAACTTGTCCCTTTTTTTTCTTCCCCCCGAGGTTTATTTTTCTGCCCCCTTTTCCCCCCCTCAACTCCACTGATTTAGCAAACATTTTTTCTCCCGCCCCCCTTTTTTCTTAGGAGCTCGCAACTCATTTTACGAGTTTCCTTTCCCGCCCAATTTCATTTGATCAATAACTCCCCCCCCCCCCCCCCCCCCCGTCTCCTCAATCCGGTTACAATTTGGCATGTGCCCAAACAGTTTACGCGACATGCCTTTTTCCCTTTTTTTTTTTTTTTTTTTGGGGGGGGCTGGTTTTTGGGTTTGCTTCCCTGCGTCGGGGGCGTGGGTCTTTTACGTTGTCATCCTGTGAAATAAGCAAAGTAGGGCCTTTCTTTATCCAGGGCTGGTTTCCCTGGAATTTTGACCGGACACCCCTTTTTCCGCGTTCCTCTTGTAATTTTTTCACCAATTTTTTTTCTCTCCAACCCAAAACCGTCTTTTTTCATGAAAGATGGGGCTTTCCCCCACTGAAGGTTTGTGTTTGTACTTTGGTGTGGTTTGCTCTTTTTTACGTTTTTTTTTCAAAACATGGGCGTTTTTTTTTCTCTTTCGTCTGTCCCTTTTTGTAATTGTTTTCCGGCCCACCGCCTATATCTTCGTGTTTTTGTTTCCACTTCCTTTCGTAATTGCCGATGTTGCATTCCGCTAACCCTTCTCCATTTTGTCCCCCCTTTACTTTTTACCCTTTGAGGGGAGTGTGTCCCTTTTTTGCCGTGATCTTTTTTGGTTGACTGGTTTAAACTCATTGTCGTTTTTTGCCTTTTTTCTTGAACGGGACGTGACCCCTTTTTTTTTGCATGTTCTTTCCCTTTCTCCCCCGCTTTTTTTGTTGGGCCTCGCCACAGCGGGGATCTTTCCTTTTCCAAAATTCAACCCCCTTCGGCTTTGCTTTTTTCTCTATTGAGTGATCTTAACCCCATTTTCTCAGCCGTTTCCCTGTTCTCTTCTCCTTTCAATTTTTCCCTACCCATTTTTTTTGGGTCTTCCTCCCCCGGTTATTTTGCGTTGGCTCGTTTTGTCCCTTCTCTTTCACATATATCTTTTTCCTCCTTATCCGTTTTGTTTTTTTTTTTGATGTTTGTCAGGCAGCTTTTCCCCTTTGGGTCTTCACCCCAGGTCCCCTGGAGCAACCGTCAACACCCCAAACTTCCTTTTTTTCATTTGCTTTTTATTGCTCATTTTTATCCTTTGAACGGAGGCATTCCTTTTTTCTTTTTCGGGCTTCAATCCGGTTGTTTTTACTAACCTTACATCCCCTGGCTTCGTCTCAAACCCCACTTGTGTCTTTCGTTTTTCCCAAATCTCCTGGTGGCCTGTCCTTTTTCAACCTTTTGGGAGGGTTTTTTTTTTCGATGGGACCGACCCTACCGCGAAGAAATAAAAAAATCTTTTGCGGTTAACCGTCGTTCCTTTTCTCCCCTCCCCCTATCCCCAACAAACAACCCCCAACCACGAAAGATCCCATCGCTGGCCGGTTTTCTTTTTTACCCCCACATTAAACCCCTTCTTCGTTGCCTGTTTTCCTTCGGACATTTCCTCCCGTGGCAAAGTACACGTCATTTTGCACCCCCCTGACCTTATCCTAATCGCTCCTGGACCTTTTTTCGCAAGATCATTTCGGACCCCCTTCTTCTTTTTTTTTTTTTCCCTCTTTCGTCGACCTCCCAACCCACCCCCACCTGGTTTTGTGGTAATGTTTTTTTTAACTTTTTTTCCCCAAGCATTGATCTTCTTGTACCTCGGTTCTTTTTTTCCTCCACCAGTTTGCTCGATTGTTTTCACCTGGTAACGCTCTATGTTTCCCCACCCTTAGATCAATTATCCCTTCATTTCCCTGGCTAAGCTAGTTTTCCCATTTTTTTTCCTCTTTTCGTTTCTTCAGCAAGTTGGCGCTTGGCCCCTTGGAGTTACGGCCGGCCTGGTCCTTGACAGTTTTTTTTTTGTTTGCATGGTCTGTGTTTTTTTTTTGTTTCTTTTTCAGGGGATGCGTGTTTTTTATTCTTCCCTTTTTGTCCACATTCGTGGGAAAAGGTTGAACCCACCTCGGGTACACACCTTCGTTGGTCTATTCTGCATTGTTCCCGGCTTTTTTTGCAGATTTTCCCGTTGTCAAATCTTTTTCTTTGTCGTTGTTTTTCTCCCTTGGGGGGTGGAACTTAGACGTGTCTCGGTGGAATTTACAGACAGAGTTTTTTCCTACCCCAACTCCCCCACCAACCTTTTTTTTCCCATCCCTTTCTCCACTTTTTTTGAATGTTTACGGTTTTTGTTGACCTTCTAAGGTTCTTCCATTGCTTTTTTGATCTTGCTCACTCTTGTTTGAGTTTTTCCTGGCTTTGTAGAATTCCCCTTTTCACCCTGGGTCCCCAGGACGGGTCTTTGCCGATTACCTTGGAGGTTTTTAGGCTTGATGATAGGAGCGTTTTTCCGGAGTCCTGTTTCCCCACTCTTTGGTCGATTTCTTCTCCTTTCAGGCTTCCCCTCACTCCCAGCCGTCAAAACTTTTTGCAAGCTTGATCTTTTTTCTATACCGCCTCAACCAAGTTGAAAAAGTTTTTGTTTTCAGTCCTCTTAATTCACCTCCCCAACCCCTTCTTTTTCCCCTGGAGATTGTCTCGAGTTTTTTTTTTTCCAATGGTTGGGTTTCTCTTCCTATTGTTTGCCCAGGTAGTGATTTTTTTTTTCTTTCGAGTTTCTTTGCCTTCGGATTAGAAGCGGGGACCCCCACGTGCCTTAACCACTTCTCGTCTCTCCCTTACAAGGGTTTGACCTTATTAATACCCCCCTTCCAAAACGGGCGTGGGGACCCACCAAAAAGTTCCCCTGGCAGTTTTTCGCTTTTCAGTTCCTGATTTTTGACATCACCTTAGTACCTTTTTTTTTTTTCCCTTATTTTTCCCCCCCCGCTTTTTCCTTCTCCCGACCAACTCCACCAACCCCCTTGGCTCGCTTCTACATATAAGTCAACGATTCCCCCCCCCAACCTATTCAAACAAAACTTTTGGTCCCCCCCTTTTCTTTACAGTTTGTCTTTCCCCCCCTGCTTTCCCTGTCTTCCAAAACTTTTTCCGGGATTTATTTTTTTCTGTTTTATGCTGGGTTCTTTATTTTGGTTTTAACACCATTCACATCTTTCCCAAAACCCCCCCCCCCCTTTTGTTTTGACCTTTTCCCTTTTTGATTTACCGTTTTGAAATTCCCCTCTTTTTGATGTTAACCCTGCGACTTTTGTAAGCCCAGTTTTTGGGGAGGGAAATGTTTCTTCTCTCGTTTTAAAACTTCCTCACTCCTGTTCACCGCTTTTCTTTCCCGTCCTTTCCTTCCAAGCCTTTTCTCCAAACCACCACCCTTCTCCCCCTCGCTTCTGCTGGGTGTTTGGTGTCACGTGTTTTTTCTCTTCTTTTTGGCGTTTTTTTGCCCGATCCGTCCCCCTCTCTGGTCGCAAACTTTTGTCCCCCCCTCTGTACAAACACTATCTAACAAACTAACCCCCCGTTTCTTTCCCCCCATGCCTGTTTGGAATCATTATTGGTTTTCTTTTTTTTCTTTTGCCTCAACCACTTCCCTTCTCTCTTTTTTTCCCTTCTCCTCCCTTCTTGTTTCTTCCTTTGTGAGGTAGAGATCTTTCTTTTTTTTCCCCCCCTTTTTAACTTATTCACCGTTGTTTCCTTTTCTTGCCGAAGTCTTTTTTAACCCTTTTTTGCAAAATGAGTTTTTTCCTTTCCTTCGTCTCTTTTCACCGAAAAAACTTTTGTCTTGCCCCTCAACCCACCTCCAGCCCGAAAAATGGCCCTTTTTTTCGAGGTTGGAAGCTTATTGGTTTTGTCAAATCTTTTTTTTTTTTCTCCGTCCCCTTCGCTTTATCCCCTTTCTCCTTTCCAAGCATACAAATCTGTTTTCTCTGATAGCCTTCTTTCCTCTTGGCATTCTCACCTGTTCGCTATTTAACCTTTTTTCTCTTTTTAAAAGCATTCCCCCCCCTGTTCCATTTTCAAACGTGTATTTTTTGTGTCATTATATTTTTCCCCCCCTTTCATTCAAAACTTTGCCCCTTTGTCTTTAGTCCCCCTTTTTTTGGATGTTGACATGGTTTTTCCTCCATTTCCACTCCCACTTTCTTTCCTTCCTCGTTGGTAGGGTTTCTTTTTTCTTTATTTTCCTCTCGTCAATTTTTTTTTGCGTTGGGCGTCTGTTTTTCTTGATTTGGTCGCATTCCCACCTTCACACCCCTGTTTTTTTGGCATTCGTCTACTTCCCTTTGTTTTTTTTTTTTTTTTTTTTTTTGAATCGTGGACTTCCCCAAAAAAAAACTTTTTTCTTGCAACTTTGCCCTATCCTTTTTTTCGGTGCATGCCCCTTTTTGGGACCCTGAAATTCCACCTGTTCATCGTCCGATAATTTTCTTATCTTTGGGTGTCAAAAGATTTTCTCCTTTTTTTACCCCCACTTTTATCACCCTCATCTACTTACAACAGGGGATCCATCCCAACGGTTGCTTTCTCCTCCCCTTCATCCAGTTGTTTAGCTTATTTTTTTCAGGTCGGTTGACCACTTACACAGGTTTCCTTGGTATTGGTTTATACCGGTATCTTAAGCCTGTATTTGCACTTATCCTGTTTAGTGGCGACCACCTTTTTTTACCCTATCCCCCCCCCGACGGTGACAATGTTTTCTTTTCGATTTTTTTTTTTTTCCCTTGCTCTTCAGCTGATAATCCCCCTCCCACGGATTCCGTCCTTTCCACTGGAACTTCCCTGCCAGGGTCATCTTTCCCCGTCTCCCCTGTGTGACCTGTCTTCACCCTTTGTACGTACTGCAGGGGATTCCTTTTGCGTCCCCCAGGTTATATTCTGATGTGTTGGTTGGCGTGGTTCGGTCCATCTTGTCGGTAGGTTATGCTGACCCTTCCTCTTTAGGGTGCACCTTTTCAAACTCACCTACAACACTCCCAGACTAACCCTCTCACCGCCCAACACCGTGTCCCTTGAATAACCGTGTTCACTACAATTGTTTTTCTTCTTTTTCCTTTTTTCCGAACAAATTGCCTCTCCAATTCTCCCATCCCCCATCAACCCTTTTAGCATGCCCAAAAGGTTTCCTTTTTTGTAACCCTGCGCCATGCTGCCGGGGACCTTGTTGTTCCTTTTTTTTTGGTTTTCGGTTTGCCCTTGGCGGTTTGGTCCGCTGCCTTTCAGAGTTGCCGCGCCTCATTAATTTTCCCACATTTTAGCTCTTATCCTGTCCACCTTTCTTTGTCCCTTTTGAAATGTGATCCGAAACCTTTCCCTTAGGCTCGTCCCTTCTTTCTCAAACCTGGGCGGTTTGACAACCCTCGTTTTCTTCAGTCGATTTGATTGTGTCAACCAATGTCCTCCCCTCTGGTTGTTTTGCGATTCTGAGTTTCAACTTTCTTTTTGGTTTTGGGCTTAATCGCTTTCCCTTTTTGTATTGTTTGAATGGTTTTGACTTTTTCTTTGTCCCCCCCCACCAGCCAGGATAAGGCTTTCCGGTTCGGGTTTTCCCACTTTCGTTTTCATGCCGATGAGTCGCACCCCGACAAAAGATTCACCGGGGTCAGGTTTGTGCTTGCACTGGGGCCCTGGTATTTTTCTTTTTTTTTTTTTTGGTTCTTTGGGCGATTGGACGTTTTTTTTTGGGACCGTATGGTTTGTTTTTTTTCTGGACTGCTTCCCTCGCCTGCTTTGGTTTCCATCTCAACCGTTGAGTTTATGCCCTTTCCCTGAACCCCCACCCTTTTGGTATTCCGCTTGGAGTGGATTTCCACACCCTTGACCTTCCATCAGTGACTGTCTGGCGCTGCTCCTTTTTGAGCCTAAATTTTTGTTCCTGTCCCCTTTCCCCCACGGTTTGTGTTTTTGTTTTTTTCGGTTTTTTCCCCCCCCCTTTTTCTTGTCACATCTTTTTCCTCCCTTTTTTTCTTTTTTGAGTTTTTTTCCGATTTCAAAGTTTTTGACGGTCCCCAACCGTCTGCCCGTTCACTTTCACAACAATACTTGGTTGCTCTGAGGACTTCTTTTTTCTCTTATTCATTTTCATGACAAAAGGAGCTTGTTCTTTGTCCATTTTTCGCCCCCCTAGTTATTTGCTCACATCTTCTGTTCCTCCTCAGCTATAACCCCCTCCCACTTCTAGTTCCCACCCCCCCCCCCACAAAACCCCCTCTTGTCTTTAGGTTTCGTTCCCACGTTTTTTGTTGCAAACTGGTTTTCCTCAATTTTTTTTTTTGGGCTGAGCCCCAACCCAACCCCTGCTTGTTTCGACTTTGGTTTTCCCCTGACCCTTTTTCTCAGAAAAAACACCCCCAACCCCGTTTCTTCTCGGTCGTTTTTTTCGTGTAAAGGGGCCCCCCCGCCCTCCTTCCCCACCCAACCCAAACCCCCCGAATTGATCTACCTTGGGCCTGGCCTTAACCCCCCAAGTAGGATCGGTGTTGAAGTTTTGTTTCTTTTCGGGTGAGGGACAATCGTCCAACATTTTTCCCAATGCCCCCAGGGTTGGGGTCCCCCAACCGGGGGCGGACCGTTCTCTCGGTTGCGGTGGGCACTGCCCCCCAACTTTTCCTTCGCTCTGTGGTTTTTCACAGAGTGTAGAATTTTTTTTTGGCCCCGGGATTTCTCTTGAAATCGGCCACCCCACCCCGTGTTCCTTTCCTGGTGTTTTGTGCCTGGAAGTATTTTCCTTTATGGGCCCTCGGCGTGTCTCTTTTCCGCAGAGTTGTCTGAATTCCCCCTTTTTCCTTTGTTGTCTTATTTTCAAATTTCGATCTAGGGGCCCCATTCCTTTTAAGTAGGTGCTTTAAATGTTTTGCTGGGTTTTTCGTTTTCTCGACAAAGGGGCCCTCGGAAAATTCTTTCTTTTGCAACCCGCTTTTTGGCCCTGGGCCCTTGTTTTCCGACCTTCTTTTCCCGGGTGGTTTTTTTTTCATTTGATCTATTTTTTGTGATCGAATTTGGCATTTCTCTTTTTTCTACCCCCTTTGCTCCCCTCTCATGGAATTTGACTGTTTTCTCTCCGACTTTGGAGTTTTTATCTGTTGCAATTAGTTTTTCGTTTTTTGTGGTTTCTGTGCTCCTCCCGTTCTCTGGCAGCCCTTCGACCCTTTCCGGCCGGCTTTACGAACCAATCCCCAAAACAACCACATTACCCCTCCTCTTCACTCTTTCTTGTAGCAATTTTTTTGGGGTTGGCACGGAGGTTCCGGATCTGTTCCGTTTTTCCCCCGGTGATACTTGGGATTCCGGCCTTCTGTTTCCCTGGCTGGCGCCAAATTTCCAGGTCCCGGGAATTTGAAAGCGCCTTACTGCCATGAGCCCAGGTGCGCGCCCAGCGTTACATCCTTGGTTTGGCAACCCCTTTTTTTTTTTTTTTTCGGGTTTGTTGGAGATCCATGACTTCCGAGGGGGAGACGACCAGCCCTGGACCGTCAACCCCCCCCCTTGATTTGCCGTTCCCTTCGCCCTTTTTCACCTTTTTTTTTGATTCCCCCCCCTTTAAAATTTTGGGTTTCAAGTTTTGTCCTTCTACCCCCCCCTTTCTTTACCAATCCTGTTGGAGCGATGGGTTCCTCTCTAATGGTTGCCCCCTATCCCCTAGCCAGTAAGGATGGGCGTTGTTTCTGTTGTTCGGTTAATTAGGACCTCGAACCCCCAACAGGGCTACACACCCTTCTTTTGGTGTCCCCCTTATGCGCACCACTTTTCCAGGCTTTCTTCAGCACCCCCCCCCGCCTTCACCCTTCCCGGGGGACCAAAAGGTGGGCCCGTAGTTTTTTTTTTTTCCTTTTCCTCTCGAATTTCATTGGTGTTCTTCCATCACGAGAAACCGCACGTTATTTTTTATGGGTTTCCTTTACCCTTGTTCCCCTCCACCCACCCCCCACACAAAACCTGTTTTGCTTTTTTTTGAATTGCCCTCCAATCTCTTTCAACGATTTTCCCCCCAGCCCCCTTCCTACTCAACCTCCAGTTTTTTTGTGCTTTTTTTGACCGTTTTTTTAGCTTTGATTTCCCCTTTTCCCTCCTCCAAAAGTTGGATATAAGACCGGCCTCGGCGTTCCTTTCATTGTTGGTTTAAACGGGCCTTTTATGTGATATGGTTTCCCCCCCCCCCCCCACCCCCCCCCCAACCCCCCCCTCGTCTTGGGCCATTTACGCTTGACCCCAAAGGGATTGTTAAAATTTTTCAGCGGGGATCTGGGTTTGAGCCAACGGCGGTGTGATTTGTGCTTGTAGATATTCCCCCTTTTTTCACGAGTCTTTTTTTCAAATTTATTTCGTCCTGGCTGGTGCAGTTTTTCTTTTTCTCCTTAAACAAATCCTTTCGCACCCCATCACCAACTCTGCTCTGTTTGGGGGGGGCCCCCCCGTGTCTTTTGTGGTTTCGTGTTTTCTTTTCCCCCGCCGGCCAGCTTTTTTTTTCACCCTTCCTTCCGCCCTCACCACTAATTTTTGGGTCCAACGATTGTTTTCCCCTCCTTTTTTCCAAACCCAACGCCCGTCTCCCTCGGTTTAATCTTCCTTTTGAAATGGTCCTGACCCAATCCTTTTCCCTCCCTTTTCGTGTTTTTTTTTTTCGAGGATCAAAGATGTACTTTCGAAATGTTTTTCGTCATTTCCTTCTTTGTCCCCCGAATTTGTTTCCCTTGCCCAAATGTCCCCCTTTTGGGGGCCGCTTTTTTTACGAAACTTTTTTGCGTTTTTTTTTCAAAAGAACCCCCCACACGGACCGCCCCTGACCCCACCCCTTTGGGCCCCCGTTTTTTCTGTTCATTTTTTTTTTCGCAACAACGTCTTTCTTTCTGGGGGGTCTTTCCCCCCGCTTTTAAAACCGAATCCTCCCCATCTCTTTTTCTTGATATTTGCATCATCCCGTTTGCCCTTTTTTCCCCCCCCCCCCCCCCAGCTCCGCTAGTTAACACCTCCCCTTCCAAGTATGATTTTTTTCCCATCTTTTTCCAAAGTCAAAGCTTTTTTTTTTCATATTCTTTACCCTTAAGTTCCCCCCTGTTGCATATGCTGGGTCTTATCTTTCCCCACTTTGGGCTAGGTTCAAAGTTTTTTTTTGCATGACATTCACTCCACTGTCTTGTTTCTTCAGTGAATCTTTTTTTCTTCCTCGTGTGGTTTTTTCCCCCCAGATTTCATTCATTTTTTTTTTTTTCTGGCTTTATTTTTCTGCGGGCTTTGGTCATTTTTTGTTTACCCAATAACGTTTCCTGTTGGGGTCCCCCTTTTTCATGTTTCTTCTTTCATCCTTGTTTTTTTTTTTCAATCGATGACACCAAAACCCCCCCCCCTTTCGGTTAAATTTCCCTCGACTTTTTTTCGGGCGTTGATTTGATGTTGACTTGCCCCCCTGTCTCTCCCTGATTAAGTGTCCTTGGCCCCGCGGCTTTTCCTCTCTCGTCATTTCCCACGCCTTTCTTAACTTGTGTTTTTTGAATCGTTGTGATTACTTCCACGGGTCTTTTTTAGAACCCCCTCCCCAGTTGCTTGGTTTTTTCCCTCAAAATCTTAGGGTAGTTACAACCCACCCTGACCCCCCCTTTCCCCTTTTGGGGTATTTTCCGGTTTCACTATTAGGCCGCCCGTTCTAAGTTTTTCTGTGTCAAGTCTTCCTCGCATCGCGCTTCCCCCCCATCTTTGTGGGCCCACTTGATGTAATCTTTCCGCGGTGTGGAGTCAGCTCATTCAGTAAAAGGGGATCTGTTCCCTTCTTCTGTGTCCTGGACCACTGTGTGTGCCTAGGCAAAGTCTTCATTTCGTTTGAGTGTTTTTGCGAGGAAAACCCAAATTGACACGTCTCCCTAAGGACATTGGTTTATAATGTGTCCCCTAACCCTTTTTTGATGTTATTTTTTTTCCCCCTGGTCTTTTTTTAGCGCGGGTCACTTTCGATGGGCCCGGCGAGTGATCTCACATCACCACTACAAATTGGACAGATTCTTTTTTTCTTTGTTTCTTTCTTTTTCCACCAACACCAGCCCCCCTCCCCCAACCTTCTGTTTTGAACGAACTAATGTTTTCCTCGTCCTTTTCCTTTGAACAAACCCATTTGGTCCCCTTGATTTACCCCTCCCCGACCCATTTCTTTGCCTTTCCCTGGCCTGCAGGAACTCGTTCCGCTGTTTTTGTCCCTGGTATTCTTTCTTGGCTAGCGGGTTGAGCCTCCTTTTTCGGTGAAGTTTTTCTCCTGCCCTACGTTTTGTTTTGCCCAACAGTTTTCCCTAGCCTTCCTCCCAGGTTTTTGTGATGGTCCTGAAGTCCTAGAAAATTCATTAACCTTTGGCGTCCGGCTTTTTCCCGTCACAAACCCTCGGGCTCCAAATGAGTCCCGATCTCCTTATTCCACCCCCACTGTGCCCTTACACCTTTTTTTTGTTTCTTTTCTTGTCTTTTTATTTTCTTTGTTTTTCTGGACCTTTGTTCCCGGTTGTCGTTTTCCGTGATTGTTTCAGCTTTTTTCCTTCATGGTGTCAACGGGCCCACCTTTGCCCCGCCCTCTCCGTCGGGTTGTGTTTCCAACCCCCCCCCCTTCTCCCGCCTTTTTTACGCGAAACCATGCCCGAACCCCGTTTTTTTTTACCAGGTTCTGGTTGTTTGGCCATGGGAGATTCATCTGGTTTTTTCTTTTTTTGGTTAATAGGGGGTGGCGGGTGTCCTTTTGGTTCCGCACCTCCTGTCATTGTTTTTTTCTCTCCGATTGCTCATCCTCCCGTCTTTTGGTCCTTTTCCTAACGGTGGTAGAGGCCAGTTGCACCGTTACCTACCCATCGTTTTTGTCCCGCCTGCTTATTCGGCGGGTAGTGCTTTCCCCACCTCCCTGGACTTTTTTTCTTTACTATGTTCTTTTTCTTTTTCAATGCTAAACAAATGCCCCCTGCATCAACCGTATGTTTGCTTGCTTCGCCGGTTTGTTTTTTCCTTTTCCCTCCTTTCTTCTTTTCCACTCTCCCCGTTTTTTTTTTTTTGTGATGGTTTTGGGCTTGACCCCTTCACTGCTTCCCCCTGGTGACTCCCCTTGTACAATTTCCGTTCTTTTTGCCCCCCTTGCGGGGCCAATCCCATTTTGATCTAACCTTTGAAATGAGGCATTCTTTGCCATCTTTATCGGTTGATCAAATCTTCTTTTCATTTCCCGGCCCCCCCCCGAAAACGGCAGCCCAAAAAAAAAAAAACACCGAAGGGTTCTTTTCGTTGCCAACTTGCTTCTCCCGGTGGCTTCTCCCACCCCCCCCAAGGTCGGTTTTTCCCCCTCTTTGGGGATTTGCCGGGTCCAGTCCTGACGGGACAAAACACGAAAAACCCCTTGTCTTTTTTTTTGGTACCCCCCCCTTTCGTGCACCCCTCACACCCCCCCCACCAAACCTCCTTATTTCCATGGCCTAGTGCCGTCATACTTCACCCCCGTAATCTTTTTTTTTTTCCCCCTCGTTTCCTTTCCTCCATTCAGGCACCCGCACTGGGGGGCTTTTTTGGAAAAAACTCATGCCCCCCCCTTCTCCATCAGGTGTGAGTGGTTTCCCACAAACTTTTGCAGGACCGGCTGTTTGGACCAGGCGACCTTTCGTTTTTTTTTTTTACTGCACCCCTTCTAGGGCTCCTTTTAAACAACCCAATTAGGGCCACCCAACCCCGGTGGTCCGTGTTTTTCATTTAAATTTTTTTCAAAGTCCCGCTTCTTTTTGACTTTGACGCGGCCTGGGTTTTTCACGCCTCCGTTTTGCGAAACTACGGTCCTGTCCCTTTAAGTGGCAACCACTTTCTTCCTTCCAGGAACAATACAATTTGGTCATCCTCTTCGGGGCTACAACTTTGATCCTTTCGTTTTTCCTTCTTAAAGTTGTTTCCCCGTGGATTCCCTCTGTTGGATTTGCCCTTTTCCCGTTTAAAAGTGTCTTTTGTCCGTGGCCGTCCCCCTTCTTCCTTTCCAACCGCCTTTTTTGTCTTTTTATGTGGATCTGACTTAGGTTAACTTTAAACCATAGGAAACATGAATTGAGTCCCTTTCTCCGAAATTGTGCTTGTCCCTTGTTGGTTTTTAATCCTCTTTATTTTTTTTTGGCTTGTCTTCTTCCCCCATCTTGCCCTGTGGTACAAAGCGACCTTAATAAGATTTACCTGGTTCTTTCAACCCCACGTCCACCCCCAAACCCCCCCCCCCCTAACTTATCCCAACCTTTGTTCTTTTTACATGGATCTTGGTTTCCCCTTTTGTCTTCTGCGTCAATGTTTTCCTCCCGTACCCTTTTGCCGAGTCGTTTGTCTCTTTATCCCCAACTCTTTTCTAAAGGGGTCTCTCACGCCTGGGACGGCTCCGGTTGGTTTGGATGACGGGTCTGCTACGTGACCCTTTTCCCTTTTTTTTTTTTTTTTCCCCACTTTCTGGTTTGAGGGTCCCAACTTTTTCCCCCCCTGGTGAGGCTCCCCAAAAAACTTCAGAAAGGGCCAGTTTTTTCATATTCAAACCCGATCCCCCCCCCACAATTTTTCTCGTTCTCCTTGGGGGTTCTACCGACCCTTCACCGGACCTGTGGTTTGTTATGAGGGGGACCCGTTGTTTGCTATCCCTCTTTCTTCTTCTCCTTCTTGTAGCTGCGGGTTTGTATTGTTTCGTTTTTTCGGATTTTTTTTTCCCGTTTGCCCCAGTCTCAACTTTTCTTTCCTGCGAGAATTACTTGTGATTTCGTTCCCCTCCTCCGCGAATCAAAACCTTCGGAGGTTACCACACCCCCCAAAAAGTGCCGTCCGTATTTTTTCTTTATTCCAGACTGTCCCCATGTCCTCAACCTCTTTTCCACCCGACCCCTTTCATTCAACCATTCCCCGTTTTTTTATCCCCCCGCCGCCCACCAACTACCACACCCCAACCCCCCCTGCGAGTCTTACAAACCCCTACTGCACTGATTTTTTTGCTACCCCCTCTTTCCCCCCTTTTCCCAATACCCCCCCCGACCCCCTTTTGAGTTGACTTTTTTCTCTTTTCTTTCCGGGGCCACCTTTTTGGAATCCTCTCCCCTCTTTGGTGTCCCCTTTTTTCCTTGGTTTAACAAAGTTTATTTTGCCCACCCACCCCATAACCGTGACTTTTGTCCACTTGTCTCCGCTTTCTAACCCTTGGAGTGTTCCCCCCCACCCTCGAGGCTTGTTTTTCTGAAAGGCCGTTTTTTCTTCGGCTGCCTATCACTTCCGTTTTTCAAACCCTGGAATTTTTTCTTCCTCTCTAAGAGGTCTGGTTTAGTTGCTCCTAACAGCCTTTCGTCCCCCACCCAACCTTTTCTCCCAACCCCCCCTTTCGGGGTTTTGCCCCCCCGTTCTTTTCTTTTTGGGGTTCTTGTTTATTGCCCCGTTTTTTGGCCGGGAGTTTCGGTCCCAACGCTCTTCCCCTGGTCTTTTTTTTTTAACATTTTTTCCCCACGGTTGGATTCCCCCTACCCCTTTCTTCCCAACGATGCCGTTAACCCATTGACGGTGGCCTATATTCCAAGTCGTACCGCCCAAATTCTCTTTCCTCCTCCTCCTTTTTTGTCGAATCTGTCTCTACTTCTTCTTCTTTTTCCACGGGCCTGTTTACCGGTCGTTTGCAGGTACCTGTACCTCTTTTTTCAACTCCGTTACAAATGAGTTGGCTCTGTCCGAGGCGTGTTTTTTCTAACTTTTTTTTTTTGTTTTTTGTCCAAATAAAACCCAACCAGTTTTCCCCCTAACACTTTGGCCCCCCCCTTGTGCGCTTGATTGGTTTGGGTCTTTTGGGTTTGTCCTCCTGGTTTTTTCTTCTACGCTTTCTGTCCGCCCTTCCCCAACTTAATAAATTTTCTCGTTACTGATTTTCCCCCGACCTTCTTTCTCACCCCAGTGGGGGCCCTCTTTATGTTCACAAAGCTCTCTTTTTTTCACTTCCATTTCCAAATGTTTCCAAGTACAAGTTTTTTCTTTTTTTTTTTTTCTATTTCCAAGACCCCCGACCTGCATATGCTGGTAATATTTCCCCCCCCTTTTGGCTCGACCTCTTGGGGGACCTGATCCCCTTTTTTTCCCTTTTCCTGCAATCGTTTTTCGGTTCACTCCTTTGGGCCTATTTCTCCCATCCTCTCATTTTTTTTTTCGTGTTTTTTTCTTTTTTATTTTTTGAAAGACGTTTTTCCAAAATCCCCTTTTTCGGTACCGTTTCTTCTAATCGTTCGTAACCACTTTCCGGGTCCGTCCCCCAACGGTTCGGACCCCTTTTTGACTTTTCCCGCCTTTTTAGCGTGATGGCCCCGAAACATTCCTGCCCATCTTTTGAGATAATTTGCTTTCCCTTGGGGACCTGAGTCTAGCCCACAACTCACATTGCCACCCTGGGCATTGTGGCTACTTGGCATGTTTTTTTCTCCACTTTTCCGAGCCTCTTCCAGTGCTTTTAGGACTTTTTTTCTTTAGTTACCAACCCCCAATGCCCTTTTCAATGGTGGTATCGGTTACATATCGCCCCCCGGGCCATTGTCTTCCATTTTTCTTTTGCGATACATAGTTTCTCTCTTCGTATTTTTTCTTTTTCCTTTTCCCACCGGCATTGCTTGGACCCATTGGCCTGAACGTCCGCCGCTCCGATAATCCTAACATGTCTTTCCTTCCCGTTTTCGTCTTGGTTTTTTCAAATTGTATTCGCCCCTTCCATCTTTACTTTGGGCTCCTTTTTTGTATCACCTTGCCTTCATCTAACTCGTGGTTCTTTCATTCTCCCCCATTTGTGCTTCCCTTGATGATGTTTTGGTTTCTCTTCGTGGTTTTTTAGGGGAGGTTGCGGCCGCTGCCGGGGGCGCGGGGCCTCTTAAGCCCCCATGCCCCAACGAACCCCCTTAGTTGTTGTTTTTTGACACCCACTTCTTTCCCTAAAACCTTTTCGTGTGTATCCCCTCTCAGTTCCTTGCAGAGTTCCTTCGAAAAATTGGACCCTCTCCCACAATTCCCCATTTCCCCAAAATCGGCAGCCCGGGGCCCCAGCGACATGCTGTCCGGTTTTACTCTTCTTTTCCTCCCCCCTCGTTTCGGGCGGCCCTTTTTCTGTTTACTCCTCTTGCACTCAAAAGAAACAGTTCTGTTCCCTTTTTTCTTTTCTGCCCGTTATTTTTTTTTCTTCCCTGATGAATTTTCCCGTAGGTCCCCTTGTCCATTCGACCCACTCTTCGACCCCCTCATGGGTCTCAGAAGAGCTTGAGTCCCCCCCCATTTGCAAGCCACTTGTTTGGGTTGTAGTCCCCCTCGAGCCACCTGCTGTGGGCCGGCCTGGTCTTTTTTCCACCGCCGGGTCCTCCTGTGCACCTTGGCCCACTCCGGATTCATATTGGCTTTCTTTTTTTTTCCAAAACAAATTCGTTTTACTTGCAGATCCTTTTCAAGATTACAACTTTCACCTGCCTCAAACGTTTTTTTTTTTGTGGGGTTTAATTCGGTCCTTGAAACTGGAGACTCGGTTTTTTTTTTGTTTACTTTTCATCCCCCTTGTCCCGACGGTTCCCCCACTCCGACTGTTTTTTTCTTTCCTCGGACTGGCTATCCTCGGACGCTTTGGGAATCTCCCTTGGAGAGAAGTTCCCACACGCCAAAACTACACTAGTTTTCTTTTCTACTCCTTTTTCTACTTGTTCGCTTTTTTTCATTTTCTCGATGGTCGATTGCTTTCCTTCCCCCTATTGCTTATACCCTTGGCCGCCTCACTTTATTCTTTAGTGTCTTTTCCCTCTTTTGACCTTATGTCACTTATCTATTTTCTCCTTCCTTCCCATCTTCTTTTTTGTTGGTGGTTTGAGGCTGACAAGGGGGGTGGGTTTGTTTTCATGTGCCACCCGCTAGGTGAACCCTGCACCCCCAATTTACGGTGTGCCGGGACTTTTTCGAATTTCTTCTTTGAAAGAGCATTCTCCCTTAGGATTTTTTAACTCCGGTGTTTCCTTCCTCCGATAAAGGCACAGGCGAGCAAAACACCTCTCTGGTCCTTTGTTCGTTTCGGTGCCCACTGTTTTTTCTCCCCGTTTTTTTTCTTGCCCACCCCCCCACCAAAGGAGTCTCTTTCGAGCAAGTTCTTGACTGCCCACCAAATTGTTCGCGTTTTTCGGGTCGGTTTCCACCACGGGTTTTTTTCCTCCACCTAACAACAAAAAACAAAGAATTCTTCTAAATGGACTTTGCTACAACCCCCTTCCATTTCGGTTGGCCCTATGTTACGATTGACCCATTCATCGTGCATTTAAACTGCTGATTTTTGGACCACAAGCCCCTTCCAATATTCTTTTACTTCCCTTTTGGCCCTTGTCCCCCATCCTGCTTGTGGGTTTCCCCCCCCAGGCGATCCTGGGACCCGTTCTCCTACACCTTTCGCCCACCCCGTTAGCTGGTCATCATTTGGTGTCCCCCCAGCTCTCTCTCTTCTCTCCTCCAGCGGTTTTTGCTCCGAGTTGTTTGTTTCCATTACCGGCCGCTACTTTCCATTTTCCCTCTCCTTCAGGTCCCCCTTCTCCGCGGTCCACTGTTTTTCTTGCTTCGCTTCTCGGGAACATTCCCCCGACTTTCCCGCGCCTTCCGCCAAGGTTTCCGGCAAACAAGGAATGTTCCTCCCTTTTACCCCGGGTTTTTCCCTTTGATTGTTTTGGTATTTCTTGATCGATGCCAATTTCTGAACACAAAGGTTGCCACTCGGGGCCACCCCCCAACCATGAGTTCCGCTCTCAGAATGGTAGGGGTTTTTTTTTTGCGTCTCTTTTCTCACTCTTCTCTGGTCGTTTGCTTTTTCCTGCTTCCTCGGGGCCATGGAAGGGTAGAACCCCCTTTTTCCGCCGTTTTCCCCCTTGCCCCCCCCCACGGCCCACACCCCCCCTTTATCCTTATCCCACCTTTTTCCGGAGTGAGGAACCGGTATGCTTCTCCATAACCGGTGCTCGGTAGACTATGTGGACTTTTCTTGGCTTTTGCCCTTGCCGTGGAATACACCCCCTTTTTCCAGGGGGTTGGGGACGACCTGGGACGATCCTTTTACCCTGATAATTCGTTGCCTGGCCCGGGGGCCGGCACTGGCACGGGTCCCCCCTGGGGTGTCGTTTTTCTCCCTTTGAGACGGAGGGTCCCTTTCTCCCCCCAGAAACAACTGACTCTGGGGCCTTGGGTTCATTCTCTCACCGTTTTCTCCCCACGTGACACTTGTTTTCCTACGAACCCTGTCTTCAATCTTGGGATTTTCGGTGTTCTGAGGGGACCCCGGGGCCTCTCCCCTATTTCCCATCAGCCATTTGGCTGGTTGCTGAGGTTTGCTCTCTTGGCCCGCGGGACCCCCCAGGCTACAATTATTTTTTTTCTCCGCGAAATCAAGGATTTTCCTTTTCCCCCTCCCCTCACGTCCCAAAACGGGTGATTACGCGGTTTCCGACAAAACCAAGGTTTGACCACAACTGGGGCCGGGACGTTTTCTCTTTTTCTTCGATTTTTTTCAGTCTGACCTTTCCTTTACGTCGTAACTAACCAACGTATTTATTTTTCAATAATTCCCCCTTCCCTCCGAAGCCATCCACCCCCCCCCCAACTTCCGCAATATTTTGACCCAAGGTGGTTGCAAACGGCTTTGGGCTAAAAAAAACAACTTTTCCCCTGCCTAATCCCCCCAACCCCACCGTCAGTTTCGTGATTTCCCTTTTCTTCATATCCCCCCCAAGGGGGGGAGGATATACCTCCAAATGCATATGGCCTTCCCATTTTCTTTTTTTTACCACCATTCCCTATGGACCACCACCCCCAATAACAACGTTTTCTTTGGACTTTTCAAATTTAATCTCTTGTGGTGCACAGAGCTGTCCAAAAAATAAACCACACCTTTCTTCCCCCGAGGGTGGTTGTCGAAAAATCTGGAAGGTTGGTTTTGAGGATGTCGGTTCTTCTTCAAGTCCCCGAGAATTTATTTCTCTTAAAGCGTCTTTTGGCGCCATCCCCTCCCTTTTTTTTTTTTTTTCGTCAAAAACAACCCAATCTCACCCCCACCTTTCTTCTGCTGGTTTGCCTGGCCCTTTTTTTTTTCGTGGATGGTCGTTTTTTTTCTTGGGGGCCCCTGCCCTATTTTGTTCGTAACTTCTGTGCTTCCCGCCCCCAAACTCATTTTTTCCCCCTCTTGTTACCCCCCCCCCCCAACCCCAAACTTCTTTCCCACGGTTTCCCCCCGTAAAAAATGCTTGTCTGGAATCGTGGGACCTTCCCCCTCCCTCTCTTTCTTTTTTTCCTCATCCTTCATTTTTTTTGTTTGTTTGGGAGGATGATCTGTCTTTACTGCCCCTCCCCCCCGGGCATGTTCAAGTTTCCGTTCCAAGAAGGTCGGTTGGTTGTTGAACACTCGTTGCCAACAAATGGGTTTTTGTTGGGCCGATTTTTCTTTTCAAACCTCGGGGCGTTGCCCCCCTCAACCACCCCCGCCGTTGCCAAGTCAACGGGGCCCCCCTTTTGCGCGAGGGCGGCTCTTGGGGTTTCCTCGCAAATTAAATCCGTCTGGGGTGTCTGCCCCTTCGTTCTTTTCACTCCTCCGGCTTCCCCTTTTACTACACGCAGTTCTCACATTAGTTCTCGTTTTTCTAGATATTCTCAATCCTTCCGTTCGTTTCCCCCCCCTTTTTTTATTTTTTTTTGGATCGCCTTTTTTTTTTTTTCCTTTTGTTAAATTCAGCTTCAAATAGCTTTTCTCACCTGGTAAAAGTTTTGTCCCACCCAACTTTATTTTGGTCATACTCTTTTACACCCCTTCAAAAGGAGGGCAGACCCATAGTTTGTGTCTATATTACTGGATAGGACTTGCCATGGGACTCACTCCCCACGTTTTTCTAGGTGACTCGTTTTAGGGCATTCGTTGCCTATTTCTTCCATCTCTCGCATTTGGGGTTGTATTTCTGTTGCGGGGTCAGGGGACTGTCGATTTGACTTATATTAAACCCCCCACCCCCGTTCCCTGGTAACTCGTAATTCTCTTCTTTTTCTTTCAATCAACTTCTGGTGGTCATACCTACGGCCCAAACATTGTTAGGACATTTTTCCCTTCCCCCTCAGTTTCGTTATTGATGGACGGCACTCCTTGACATTTTTCGTTGCGGGCCCGGTTCTTTTTAGGCTCATTTTCTGTTTCCTGGGGGGGGTTTCCGCACTAACTGTTCCCCCACAAGAATTGCTCCTGGCGGCCATAAGGCTTAGCCACGTGCTCTCTTCTTCCCTCTTAAATTTTTCGTGTAGAATGTTCGGTCATTTCTTTTAACCACACATTTCTTCACCCCCACGTTCACTTGGTTGCTTTCTGTTATTTTTTCTTTTTATAAATCACCCGGTCTTTCCCTTTTCTGTTTTGTTTCGACTCTCTTTCTCGGTCGAGATTCCCAAACCCCAGAGTTTGTTTTACCATGCTTTTGTTCAGGATCCAGCCTCGATCATCAATCCCATTTTCAGTATTGTTCATTCATGGCCATTTTGTTTTTCGGCCCATTCTTGCTTTCATCGGGCTCTAGCCCATGACGGCCTATGCCCTTTTTTCTTCTACTGCGTCCCAGGTGATTGTCCTGCATGTGTTTGGGCGTTGGTCCTTCTTTCTTGGGGTTGACTGGCTGGGTGTTCCAAGGTCTGCTTTCCCTGCGAGTGTTTTAGCAGCCCAATTCAAGGCCCCCCCCCAAAGGGACCTCTTTCTCCCAAAAAAACCCCATAGGCCCCTTTCCAATTGGGGCATGTCCTAGCCCCATCCTGGTTTTTCGGGCCCGGTTATTTTCTTTTCACACATTGGCCCTTCGATTCCCCATCTCCAAAGCATTGAACCTTTTCCCCTTTTTTTCCCGCGGACCTTTGCTTTTCCTCTGGTATCCCAACTTTCAGGCTTTCTTCGGGGGGCTCCTTTCGGCCCTCTTCGTCATAAACTCCCCCCTTAAATCTCTACCCGTTCACACCATTCTTCCGGCCTACTTAGTGCTGGGTTATGGGTTTCCGTCTCTGACAACACACAACCCCCCCATTTTCACACCCCTCTTCCTCTTTTCCGGTCTGCGGACCCCACTCGGAGTTCCCCACCCCCACCCCGCGTTCTCCAGGCGGGCTTGCTTCCCCCAAACACTGCCAAGGACCCCGGGTTTTTGTGGTTCCTTTTCGATTTTGAGATTGCTTGTCCAAACCACCAAAAACTTTCGTTTTTTGTTCCTTCCCTTGTGTCACCACCTCCCTGCTGTTCCACCTTTTTTTCAGGAAAACCGCGATTAGATGTTTCCTTTCTGTTTTTGCCCAAACTCCCCCCCCCAACTTTCCTCTTTAAATTTTTCCCTCTAAACATTCCCTCCTCATGGGGTTCCTTGTTTTTGGTTCCAGTTGCCCCCTTGGAGAATCATTCGTTTGGTTTTTGGTTCATTTCATGTTTCTCCCTTTGGTTGCGGTTTTGTGGTAGGCCTCCCCCAGTATTTTCTTTTCTCCTGACTGCTATTTCTTGCCCCCCCTCTTTTGTTCCCATTTCTGTTTTCCACGGGGTCCCGGAGCAATTCCCAGACAAACCTACCCTTCTTTTGTTTGGGTTTGTCTCTCTGTTTCCTTCTTCTGTGGAGGATCACAATCGGCTTTCTTCTTTTTCCCCCCCTCACGTCTTTTGAGTGCTTTCTCCCCTTTTTGAGAAACTCCCCAAAATGCAGACCCCCCGTATTTTTGTCTTCTTTGCTCCTTCTTTCTGGACCCTTTGTCTTTTCTCTTCTGTTTTCCCTCCTTCCCTCCCCCTGTTTCTTCTTTTTTGACCTCTCTGAACAGGGTGTGGTTGGTCCCCCCCAAACGCGATCCTCAAACCCAACCCCCTTAACGGTTCATTCCTTCCTTTTTTTCTTCTTTTCACTGGTGTCACCCACCTGGGAGCTTCGCCAATTCGTTTTCATTTTCTTAAATTCGTTTGAATGTTTCCTTCCTCCGCCCTTGTCCCCCTTCTTGAGTTTTGTCCCCCCCCCCCTCGGTTTCTTTTTCCGGTCCCCCCACCCCTTGATCTCCTTCTTGCGATGCCCAAAACTCGTGGTCCCTTTCGAGGTCCAACTCAAGATCTACACCCACGCAAAAAACCCCCCCCCCCTCTTCGTTTTCCCCGTCTTTTTCCAAATCCCAAAGTTTCGTTTTGCCTATAACCCCAAAACCCCCCCACACCTCATGGATCTCCATGGGGTTTTCCTTGAGTTTCCCTTAAACCCCTTATTTTTTTTCGGGTTGTCATGTTCCTCGGACCCATTCATTTTTTCAGTAAACTTCTTGTGGCAAACCCCGCGGTCCCTTTCTATCTCAGGGCTTGAAACCACAATTTCTTAGTATCAGCTTCGTTCTGGACCCAGAGATTTTCCTTGTCAACCGCATCGGATTTCGGAATCGCCAAACCAACCCCTTTTTTGCCCAGTGTGTCTGTTTCCTGAGTTTTATTTTTTAGATTTTTTTTCCTTTTGCTTTATTGTCCCTAATCCCCCCTGGAAAAAAAAAAAACCCTTGGGGAACTCTTTTCACTGACCAATTTCTCTTCCCCTTTTCATTCCCTTCTTCATTAACCAGCTAGTGCTACCACCTGGTTATTACTTGCTTAGGGCTGACTCGCCAGGATTCTCCCCTCGGAGCCGCCCCCTGTTCCGGCCGACGGGCATCTTTTCAACTGCGTCCGTCTTTTCTTTGTCTTTCTGTTACTGATTGTACCATCGCTTCCCCTTTTCGTTGGAACCCCCAAACTTTTCCCCTACCCCCAAACTCACTCCCCCCTTTTTGTTTTTTTGGCGAAATCTAGAACCCTGTGTTAGGCGTCCCTTCGATTTTTATATCGTCTCGTTTGATGGGTTTCTTCCCCCCCCTAGCCTGGACCCCAGCCCACTCTTTCACGCGCTTTCCGAAACCCCCCTCTTCTTCCACCAATTTCTTCATTCCACTCACGTTTTCTCCTCTTCCGTCCGGCCTAGCTTTTTCAAAAGGGTGCTCCGGCCGATTGATTTTTTCTTTGCGACTACACTGTTCCTTTTAGAAGGGGGATCTTCCGGTTTAATAGCTTTCCGGGCCCGCCCGGTCGGTCCGGTGGCCCCCCCCGGGGTGGAGATTCTCCGAGGACTCGTCAAATTTTCACTCCCCCCCCCCCAGACCCCCGTCCTGCCTTTCTGGTCTTGGTATATTCCCGCATACCAACATGACACAAAGGGTCCTTTGGTGGTACCTTCCAGTGCGACCCCCCCCCCCCCTGGTTTTGGACAGATTTTGTATCGAGACACCGTTGGTGTTGCTATTTTTTTTTTCTTGCCCCCCCGGAGTTATGGCGGGTTTGTTTCGAGTGTGTTTTCAGGGTTCGTTGAAAGATCACACACTTTATCGCTTCGCGGAACAATGATTTTCCTCATTCGTCAACATTATCGGAACACCCAATTCCCCAGAAGGTTTGTTTTTGTTCTCGTTCCGATTTTTTGTTTTCTTCGGGACCCACTCTTCGCTCCCACCGCCCCCTCTTTGTTCAATTAATCCTTTTTTTCTCTCACGCCCCCCACCCCCCCATGCTTTTAATCATCTAAATAAATAGGCAAACGATTGTCACAAACGATTTTGCTTTCCCCCTTACACTTGGAGTGATGTCCTGATTCAACCCTGTTTCCTACTCTCCATGCTTTCGTTTTTATGGTTCCCCCTCCTGGACACCCCCAACCCCCCCCCTAATACCGTTTCCCATTTTTGATTTTCTTTTTAAGATCCACGACTTTTCCTGTTAAACCACAATTAGGCTTACACGTTGGGTCCCGGGGCTTCTTTATTTTTCTTTCTCCCACCGATTAAAATTCTTACTTTTTGCAACGCTTTTCCGTTTGAATTCCCCTCCTTAGAAAACCCAATCTTCCCCGAGTTTTCCCTCTTGTCGTTCTGGTTTAAGTGCTCATTTCTTTTTCCCCAGATTTTTTTACTTGACCAACCCCAATTTTCATTTTGCCCCTCTAGGTTAACACTCTCTTGCACACGAACCGTTAAAAAACCATTTGCCTGTTTCGTTTTTTCAACATTATGTCCTTTCCTCCTTCATCCTCCTCTCCCACAAGTTTTTTTTTTCTGTTTCTGATGAGATGTCTTCGACTTTCATTCCCCGGACTGTTCCCCCGTTCCCGTTTTCCAGTGGTAGTGCTAACGAGTTTTTGGTGACACAAAATGGAATGTTTGCGCGGCCCTGTCGGGGTTCTCCGAACTTTCGTCCTTTTGCAAAAACACCGCCCCGCCTACATGGGGCCCCACTCCGGCGAG
>Ga0179593_1292091_pt1 | contig 24580 bp, 27 predicted proteins | sample CZODoug2_1_08_16_FD_185931 | JGI IMG/M metagenome (GOLD analysis project Ga0179593, IMG submission 185931) | Vadose zone soil fungal communities from Angelo Coast Range Reserve, California, USA - CZODoug2_1_08_16fungal (PacBio error correction) | ecosystem: Environmental > Terrestrial > Soil >... | reverse complement strand
ATCACCTTTGGTCCTCGCCCTCCCCTGGGCCAAGTTTCCCTCCCGTCGCAGGCTCTGGTGGTCATTATATTTTCCGGTAAACGTGTTTACTCGGGTATGCGATAGGCCGGCTGCCTTTTCTCTTTTAGGCCCCCCCCGCCGTTCGTAATGCCTGTTATGCGCCATTCCTCCCTTGAGATTGTGTCCTTTTGCACCGCCTCTCCCCTCAATTATAAAACCCCTATCCCTTTTTTTCCCCACAATTCGTTGATTTTAGAGGTCAGATTTTGGTTCCCCCCTCCGGCGATCCTCGTTGCGCATCAACTTTCTATGCCGTATCATCCCCGAAACCCTCACGAAGACCCTTTTTCTCCTCATTGTTTCCTTTCAGCCGTGCCTTCAAACCACCCCCGACCCCTCCCAGTTAGATCCGCTTCCTGCCATTTCTCAAGCTCACCTATGTTCCCTCCCTTCTTTCCCAAATGCGGCGCTTCGAATACCTCCCGCACAACTTCAATCCCAGGCGATTTCCAGCCCCCGGTCCCGATCTCCGCACGTGAGCCACAGTCCGCCTCTCATCTCATGCCCCCCCCCCTGAAACCTTCCTAACGCCCCTTCCCCACTCCCCGTCCTAAAAGAAATTTCAGCCCCCCTGTTCCGCTTGCATTCAAAACCCTGTGCGAAGCCTTTTCCTGGCGACCTTTTGTGTATTCACCCACCTGGTGGCCCTCCCCCTCCTTTTGCCTTTATCCCTGAAACCCTCGGCAACAACCACCCCCGTACGATGGCCTACTTTTTTTTTCGAAATAACCTTCAACAAGTAGACTCCATTTCCTCCCCCCCCTCTCCTTCGGGGACCTCCCCCCCCCCCCCTATTTAGTTGGCGGATAGTGCCCGTTTTTTTCTTTTTCGAATTCCCGCTGATTGGACTCTCCTTTTTTTTGTTTCTTGTCCTTTTTCCGACCGACCGCCACACCAGATTGACCATGATTCCAGTTTCCCGATTACGTGCATAAGTCTTTGTATCTCGGGTGGTGGTTGTTGCTCAGCCCCTTTTTCTTTTAGTCAAGTTATCTTACGTTGCGTAGTTCAGCTTTTTCCTTATTGTACAGCTCTATTATCACTCACTCCCCGGTGGCCCACTTTTGTTGTTTTTTGTGTCCGTCGTTTGAATGGGATCCTCATGCAAGTCCCGCCCTTCCTAACGTCGACTTCTCTGCCGTTCAGAATTCGGGGCGTGTTCTTTGACCATGTTCCATGAGTGGCACCCGTCTCTCCACTTCCGCGTATGGGCTTTTCCTCCTGCCCTACAAACGACGTGAGCCGATGCCTTTGTCCCTCTTCGCTGACTTATTGTTTTCACTGGATCGCGTCTCTGTTCTCCTTCGTTTCAAATCTCAGTCAGTACCCGGTTCTTTTCACCCCTCTTCCTGACTCATCCTTTGTCCCCTTACCGGTTATCTTCTCCATGCCTTATCCTCCCCCGCGGCTGTTTTTGTACCCACGGTGTGCGCGCCATGACCCGCCTTTTTTTATCATACCTAGGGGGCGGTTCCCCCTCTTATAGAGGAGTTTCTTTCCCTCTTCCAGAAGGTTGTCATTCAACCTTCTCTCGATTGCCTCCATTCTCTGCGGATACTTTTTCCTCTTTCTGTTGTTATCAGCCGATCTTCTTGCAAATCTGGTGGTTCTCCCCTTTCCCGCTTTGTTTATATGCCTGCCTCCCTTTTCTCACCCTCTCTCGTCTAGGCTTTCTCTCCTCCCGTGTTTACCCGTTATTTCTCATTTGGATTTGTTTGCTTGCTTTCTTTTCAGATCTTCCGTGCCCTTTTCAGGGGTCTTCATTTTTTTTTTCCGATCACCCTCCTTTTCAATTATTTTATAGAAATCTTCTCTTTTTGTTCCCCCATGAGGTAGATTTCGCCTTTTCTATTTTTCTGGACTTGGTATCATCTCTTGATCACCCTTCCCCCCCTTCTTCTCGCGGTAAGATTCTGCCAGCTCCCTCTTCACTCACGGTGCTTAGGCGGACCCCCGCGGTTTTCTCCCTTTTCTCCCATGCAGTTGGTACATCTTTCCCATAAAATGTCCCCCTTCCATTGGCACACCCCCTTTTTTTCTTCCCAGTATGACTCTTACTCCTGCCGTCAACTCCCTACCCGGTTACATTCTTGGTGGCTTGAGTTAATGTGTTTCTACCTTTTACCAAGTATGCCTGTCTTTGCCATTAAACCCATCCCCGTCACTTCCCCCCTTTTTTCTTGTTGCTTGATAATAGACTATGCATCACTACCCCCTCCCCCCTCAGCTTTGTGACTCTTCCGCGGCCCCCCTTCTTTCTTGTTTTAAACTTCAACCAACTTTTGTTTCTTCCGGACTTTTGTTATTTTGTGATCCTACGTATCGTCCTTAACCTGATTTTTCCCGCCTCGCTGGTGGTGGGTTCCTTTCACTGGACCCAAGTCCTTCAGGTAGTTTTTCTCCCTTTTTTTTCCCGGGTCCCCCCGTTCTCACTGCTCCTCCTCTCCGAACTCTTTCCTTCTCCTGGTTGCCCACCTGGCCTTACTCATTTCTCTTTTTCCCCTCCCGTTTTGCTGGTGTGTTCGGTCCCCTTCGTTTAGTACACGCCAACCATCTTTCGGTAAACCGCTTCCGTGTAGCCCCCCTCCTTTGCCTTGTCTCAGCCCCGGTATCTCATTTTTTTCCCCTATTGGTCGCTATGTGCTTGGCACTGTCATGCTGGCTCTTGTTGACGTGTTTTTGCCATGCGCCGTTGCTGGTTGTGCTTGTCGGTGAGATAGTCCCTCCTTTGCTTGCTGGTTTGTGGGCCTTTTCTTTGATCGGGTGTTTGTTAAATGTGTTTTTTCTGTTCTTGTGTTTTCTCTTTTCGTTAGGGAGCCGGCTAGGACGCGGATGTCTCTCAGAAGCTGTGTCCCTTCCTCCCCCTTTTTCCTTCTACCTTTGGGAGGTGCGGGCATTGAACGGTTAGGCGAATTTGGCATTCCTTTTCTCCTGCCCTATTGTATGGGGGGGTCGTGGGCCTAGGGATCTCCCCTTTCTCTGTGCCCGGCTCTCGCACTTGACTTTTGCACGCCCCCGTCTTTTTTGTCTTTTTGTTGGGGCTTAGTTCCCTGCTCACTGTGGTTGGGTTTGTGTCTCCTTTTAGATCTTCACCTGGGGTAATTCTTTCCTCCTTATTTTCTTTCCTAACCCTCTTCTCTCTTCCAGTCGCTTTCGCTCCATTTTTTGGGCCACCAGGACAGAATTACTTCCTGAGGCCTGACCACCGGATGGAGGTTTCTTTTCCCTGCTTCTCCCAGGGGTTAACCGTCGTCCTTTTGTCCCTTACGTCACCTGTTGATTTTTGTTCGGAGCGCTGAATGCTTTTCTCCTCGAGCTTATCTTTCTTTAACCCCCACCTGGGCCTCTTTTTTACTCTCGCAGGTCTCCCCTTTTACACAATAGACATCCCCTCCGTCTCTTGCCTGGTCTTGGATCTGTCCTAGCTTCCTTGGTCCTTTTTTTTATTTTTCCGCGCTTTTTTCCTCCTCAGTGAGGGGGCGGTCCTCCTCCTGAGATCGATGGTGTTCCCCTTCAGTGCACACGTCATTAGTAAGCTAGTACTCCACCCACCCCTCCCCCTCTCACTCCCAGAGAGTATGGTAAACTTCTCTTTGGCGATCCTTTTTTCCCCTTCTGCATCCCCGGGGCGGAGCTCCCCCCCTCCTCCCCCTTAAGCACACTCCTTCCCCCCCTCTCGGCGCTAGGAGCAGGGTAACGGTCCTCCCCATTTTCAGTATACAGGCACGGCTCCGGGTACCAGTCCATCCGATGATTTCCGCCGATCAGTTCAGCCTTGACTGCCCCGGTTTGCCCCTACAAACAGCTCCTTTCTCTTTTCCCACGTCTCGCCCCCGCCTCTTGCCCCAGGGCTCTCTTCCCATTCCCTTGGCCAACCAGCCCCTGCCAGTTTCCCGCCCTTCACTCCCTGCCCTAAAAGACCCATGCCTCCCCCTCTCTTCCCCCGTCCCCACCCAGTGTACGAAGACTTGGTGATGCCCCGTTCGTTCTGTTTGGATCCCTGTTTGTCTTTTATGTCTTTGTTATAACCCCACCTTATCAATTCAGAACCCCTTCACCCAGTTTTTGCTGCGGGTGACACGAAATCTGTTCCTCCTCGCGCGCGCAGAGTTCGTCGTCGCACGTGTACCCTTCTCTCGCGCTTCCTCTTCCTTTACTGGTACCGTTGACGCCTCGCCCCCCCCTTTCTTTTTTCATTAAACTAATCACAATTCCTTCGTGTGCCCCATTTCTTTTCTAGTCCTTCACCCCTGGCCCCTCCTTTACATGAGTTTTGTTTTTTCAGTCGCGGCCCCTAACCCTTAGCTGGCGTGACTTTATCTTTTCTCCCCTAATCTAACCCACACTTCTACTAGTACCCCCTCCCCCGTTTGCTTACGGGGTGTGCTTTTCATGCTCGCGCGCACACTGACGGTCTTGACCTTTTTCCACTCACGTCAGAATATATTTTCCCTTCCCAGGTGGAGGATCCCCACTGGTTTCCTGAACCCTCTGCACGTGGAATGTCCGTTCCCATTTTACTTGCCCCCCTTCTACTGCCCTGGAGATGGAGTTGCCTTTCATAGATTTAACCATTTTCTAGGAGTTTACTCCGGAATAGGAATGAGCTATTCTCGCATATTCGTCCCTTTCACCACATGTTTTCTTCCTTACCATCCATAGCAAAATCCCCTTAAGCATTGACAGTGTCCATTTTTTTTTTCAGTGATTGGTTACTTTTCTTTGACCGCAACGCATTACGGTGTTCATTTTCACAGAAACTACGCTTTTGGATCCCTTTCGAAAACTTTTTCCCCAATCCCCCGAATTAGCCTTGGGCTCACGAGCTTTTTTTTTGCCTCTTAGTTCCTTTTTCCGCCTAAGGCCCCATACTCTTCTGCGGAATTTGTCTTTTAGCTAAGCGTGTAATCCCCCGTCTTATCCCGAGATTGCGAGCTCTCCTCTTTTACCTCCGTGGTTCGATTATGAGACCCTCCCGTCTGTAGCCCCCCCGAATAGCGTTAGATTTCAGCCCCCCTTCTTAGCCTCCTTCCTACATATACAGCTCCCTTACTCTTCCTCACCCCTTAGTTCAGAGGGGTCTTTTTTCTTCTGCGCCCGTCTGTCAGAAGATCAAGGCCAGACTTATTTGCTCCTCCAGGGGTTTTTCAGCCGCTGGTTATGTCTGATCCGCACTGTTCATCGGGTTTCTTTTGCTGAGACTGATTTGGAAGTTAGTTTCCACGGCTTTAAAAGTTTGCAGAATCGTTTTACCCCCGTCTTTTTTTATCTCTCGGTTAGTGACCCCATTTGTATTCTTGCCTTTCATTTACCCAGATGTTGGGATGTCCCTGTTTAATTAGATGGGCCACGATTTTCCTGCCCGAGTAAAAGGAATGTTTTGGCTTCAATTCCCTGGCCCCCTTTCTGCCTCCCGTGAATTTCGGTCCCTTCCCTTCGTCAATCTTTGCCTATTCAGGCTAATTCCCTGCCCCCACCAGGGGGCGTGACCTCCCGTTTTCTAAATTAAGGCTTATCCCCCTCCCGAATCAACCCCCGATGATTTTGCCTCCCCTCCGTGATCTAGATTTCCCTTCGGTTCTCTCTGAATATAATCCGCCCACTTAAGCCTGTCCTGCCTTCCAACCCAAATCGTCAACTCTTATTGGCCCTTCCATTTTCTTTTTTAAGTCGCTCCTTTTCGGCGGGTCCCTGGAGGAGTAATCATACTTTTTTTGAGAACCGCGCCGTTAGGAGTCCACCTTTCTTGTTACACCCTTCCGGCTTCCTTTCGCCCCCTGCTCCTGACATAGTTCCGGTCTCGGCCTTCAACGAGGTAGAGTCCTGCTCTGCGTCTTTCCGGCCTCAGGACCCACCCTAAGTCTGTTTTGCATTGTCCCTTTTTCTCAGTTTTTCATTTTGTTTAAACTGTCCATCGGGCCCCCTGTGGGAATTCTAAAGCCCCCCCCTGCCCCCCGTTTTCGAACCCATCTATCCCGGTTTTTTCGCCATGGGTGCTTCTTTCTTCAGATGAGGGTGAGTGACATTTCTTTTTCTTTTTTTAGTTCTTGATTTTCCCGTGTTTTTCAATGGATGGATTTTTTCTTTTCCCTTATTTTTTCCGGGAGTCGGATGCCCTTCCCGTTATCTTGTCTTGAGCGGAATCTCCCATTCTGGTAAGGTTTTGTAACCTTTGGGTGGCGCCTTTGCGTGGTTTTTTCGGTCTTTGAAGTCGCAGGGCTCTTTTCCTCTCCCTTGCTAACTCATTTTTGAATGACCAACCGGCTTTGTCTATACTGTTTCTCCCCGCCCTGCCTTTCTCGGTGTGGCTAAATGACCTTCCAGCGGGTGTTCTGTGCGTGCCCTTTACCATGAGGGCTGTAGCTTTTGCTCGGAGTTCCCTCTAATTCAATTGGCTCAACTACCCGGGAGATGTGCTTTCCTCACGTACCAATCGCCTGCAATCTATTCACCGGTGTTGCCTTTCTTGCGTCCAATTTTCCTCACTTTGATGGTGTTGTGTGTCGGCTCCCATGGTCATCCCCTATTCGCTGGTCACCTAACCGCAGCTTGTTCTATTTCTTTCCCCCCCTGCTTGGGTTCAGGAAATCCTTCGTTCCTTTTTCATTAGATAAAGAAATGTTCAGCGTTCCTGGCTCCATTCACAGAGATGAGTGCGTGCAGAGTAGGTTTTTTGGCGAGATTGCTTTTTGACGCCCTATATCTATATATTTTAATAATACAATAGAGTTTTTTTTTTTTGTGTGGAGGAATACTTTTCTTTCTACAAAAACCCCTGGCCCCTCTCTGACAGTTTCTACTCTCGTTGTCTACCCTCTTCCGGACAGACAACCCCCCCCCCCCCTTCCCTATGCTTATGAATCCTTCTGCAGGGGAATTTGGTTGCTAAAACCTCCCTTTTTACTAATTTATCATTTTTTTTCCCGGGCCATCCCCTCTCCGAGTTCAGTCCCCTACGAGAAAATTACACCCCCCCACGAATAGTGTCTTTTCTTGTCCCCCCCCCCCACCTGCAGGTCAGACTTTGCATCAGTAACCGTTCTTTCCCCCCTTTTCACGGTTTTGAGCATTTCTGGTCATCCTCCTCCCCCTCCCTACGACCCCCCCCCTCCCATTTCTCCTTTTCCCGTTTTTGCATCCACCCCCCCAAAAGGAGGAACTCTTCCCTTTAAAGTCCAGATGCTCTACGCATCTACGTCATCCTTCTCCGCACCACCAAGTCAAATCCTCCCTCTACAATCACCCTTCTGAATATCTTCTTTTCCACTTCCCTCCTCCTGACCTCCTCTTCCCTCCATGCACCACGCAGCTCCTCCCCCCAAGGTTCTCCAAACTCCCCCAAAGTAGCACATCAAAATCGCCTTTCCTTCACACTGACCCAGTCTTTTTTCCTGTCTTGTCTCCCCGTTTGCGTTTTTTTCCGGATCCCATTGTGGCCTCCTCCCTTTTTTTTCTTTTCTTTGATACAACGATGGAAACCCCCATCTCATCCACCTCACATTGGTACCCGACATTCTAACTTTTCCAGTTGACTGCGTTTCCTTTTTTGATTAGTTTGCCAGAATCGTCTCCTTAAGTCGCCCTTGAACCCGCTCCTTTCTTTCTCTTGTTACCGTTCCCCTCCGCCTGCGATTTCCATGCCTTCAGGCCCCCCGTTTTTTCTTGGAACCTCGCCTCTGATTCCTCGGGGGTGGTTAATCCCTCTGTCACCATTGACGTATTTTTTGATTGTCCCGTTCTCTAATATTCTACCAACTTTGGTGAAGGTTTTCCTTCAGCGGCGGGAGTTTGCCCGCATGACCCGCTCCTCCCCTGGAACCAGTCCAGGAACTTCCGAAGGACTTCAGTCTCTTAGCCCACCCCCCACCAACCCACCCCCACCCACCCGTCTCTTTGGCCCACGGTTCTAAAGTATTCTTACACCGCTGGGAGCGCGATAGAGCTTTTTTCCCTTTTCTTTCCATGGGTCCCCCTAGGAAAGTCTGTTCTTTGATGAGATCCTTTCTCTTGATGTCAATCCTTCCTTTCTCTTTTTTTCTTCCCCCCTCCTCAAGAGCAGTACCCTGAATTTCTTGAGTCCTTTTCCTGGATCCCTCCCCATTCGGAGGGGATAACTACATGCTCCTCCGCGCCAAAGGGTCTGGGCCGGCATTTTCTCCCCCTCACCGTAGCAGACCTCCAGCACCGCTTTCCGACTCGTCCGCCAGGGGGTTGAAGCCCTTCCCTTTCGAGCCCTTGGGTTCCTTCAGATGTAGAACCGACGTTCTCCAAATATTTTCAACCTTTTTTTGTCTCTCTCGTTTTAGTATTTTCCATCCTCTCCCCTCATTGGTGTGCTTCTCTGCTTCATTCCGTCCATATGTCTGTCCCCCCGCTGCTACTGATGGAGTTTTCCACCCCTTCAGTTTTCCTCTTTTCTGCCGGTCTTACCCGTCCCGCGTTTTCTTCTTTTTTCCTCCAGCTGAATGCACATCCGGAGGCGATTTCTTGCCTTCCCTTTTCTGGTCAAAATCCGCTCTCGTGCCGGGCAGCAGATTTTTCCTTTTCTCTCTCCCGTTTCTGCGCTTCCATGGCATGAGCAGTTACCGTTCATCTCCATGCCCGGTTTTGCGTTTGCTTTCTTTGGCAGTTTTGGTATTGGGATTATCACAGTTCAGTCCAACAGTGAACCCCTTTCTCCACCCCTCATGACTGCGGAATGCGCCAGTCTTCCCATGTCCCCGTTCCCTCCTCGCGTTTCAGCCGGTGCAAGCGAGCGGCCCCTTGTTTCCGACCTGCCGTCGGTTTTTCTAAAGACGTTTCTAAAGCCCCTGCCTTAATTCGTTCTTCCCCCTTGAGGAGCTCCCTTCCCTGGTCTGTCCGGGCTTTTTATGTCCGTTTTCCCGCCTGCTTTTCCCCTCAAGTTACTCTGTTTTTTTGCCCAAATCCACCCCGGTTACACAGTAGGAGTGTATCCATTTCCCTTTGCTTTCATGTTCATCTACCAAACCAGCTTCCCCTCCGCGCTGGAACAAGCATATACCCACTTCTTTCCCCTTTGATGGGCTCCCTTTCCGGATGACGGGTCTTCCTCTTTCCCCTTATTGTCTCGTTCCTTCCGGGTGGTTCACGGTTTTTTCCGTTTTAGCGGACCCCCGGTACCAGATTAGAGTCCCTAATGATTTTCCCATTTCCCCAAGCGTGATCCCCGGTACCCCCCCCCGAGCGTCCTGATTTCCCGCCCTGATTGCTCTCGCCTTTCTTGTAGAGACCTCTGGACACCTTCCTAGCCTTAACATTTTTTTTTTGTTATGTGTTTTTTTCCCTCTTCCTTCACACAATTCCACCCAGACTATGTTTATGGGCATCTTACCCCACCTCCCTGGGTATATAGACCCCCTTTTCTACCAGGTTTCTCTTTCTTTTCGCTAGGATGCTTAGGACGGATACGGATGTAGGTTTTTTCTTCCTTCTTAGTTTTGTTTGCATGTGGTTTAGCTGGCTTGTCTGGGATTCCCTGCTGGCGTTTTTCTGTGATGGGTCCATGGGATGATTAGACTCTAGTTTTTGCCAAGCGTGATGTGCTTCCCTTCTTTTCTAGTTTTTGTTTGTGGACTCCGGCTTTCTACTTTCCGGACTTCTTCTCTCCTTGACCACTCCGGCCTACATTACTCATGTACCCCCCTTTTGTTCGACCCCCTGAAGCCATCTGTGGGATCCGCCACCCTTCTGTGGGTTGGTTGTCGGCTCTTTTCGGTTTGCTGATTCATGGTTCCCCCTCTACACCTAAACTCCTGCCCGGATTTCTCGTTCTCATCCGCCTTGTCCGAGATCTCTTCCCCTTTCTCTGTGGGTTCGGAGACGGATTCCCTTTGTTGATGTGTAGCGGGACATGTTCTAGTTTCTTTCGTCTGGAGTTCTACCCTAGGCCCCTATTTTATTCCCCTCCTCCAGGGCACCCACTCTGGATTTGACGCTTGACTGAGGCCTTTCTCCCTAAAGTTTTCTCATTCACTGTCCTGTTGATTTCCCCAACCGATTTGCCGCTCTTAGGTGATCTTGGGTTTCTGCTCCATCCATATACTTTCCCCTTTGTTTTCTTGTTAAGATCTTTATTTTTTATGCCCCCTTGGTCCCTCCTCCTGCACCAGAGGTTGTCCAGGGATCCCGCGCTTCTTTTTCTCCTTTCTTACTCTAAGTAGCGATGAGGGGACCTTTGGAACACCCCCTCGGCGCCCCCCGTTGTACTTCGCTGGCGGCGCCCCTTATTACGCGGCTCCCTTCCCAGTCCTTACGTCCGTCACACCACCGAATGTCCGCAACCCCGATGCTCTCTCCCTATGTAGTGGCCACCTCTTCCAGGGCCTGACGGTGACATATGGTTGTTTCCCTTGAATTTCATATTTCCCCTCCCTCGCTAATTCCTACAACTCCTTCCCACTGTCTCTTCGCGGGCTGGTTTGCACCTTTTTTTTGATTCACTCACCAGGGGATGATTCAAAGGAGCCGGCCCTGGCCGCACCCGTTTTCCTATTATATCGGCCATCCTTCTCTTTCACCCTCCTCCCCCACGGAAGCCCCCCTCCCTCTTTTTTTTCCAGCCGACCGTATCTTCTTCCTGCACCAAGCACGAGCCCTGGACCCTTTTCCCGTCTCTGCCGGGTACAACAGCAACAGATGCCATCCCCTTTCTCCCAGATACTCCCTTTTCACCCTTAGATTTCTTGCATGTTGGCTTCCTTCTCTTATTTCTCTTCGTTGCGTTGTTGGGCTGGAGAAACCTTGGGGCCCTCCTTTAGGGGTCCCATCCCCTGACGAACCCCCACCAGAGAAGCCACACGACCCGGTCACTGTGCCGAAATATTACATGGCCGCTTCACTGTCCCCAGCTTGCTCGTCGTTCGCGACCTAGTGTGTAACCATGTTAGGAGTCTCCGGGAACCTCTCTCTCCTTCTGGTTCCGCCTTCCTTGATGGCCACCACGTTTTTCTTTGAACCCCCCCTTACGGCCCCCTTCCGGAAAGTCTGACCCCTCCCTGCCCAGGCATGGGTTGGGTTGGAGGCGTTCCACTCCTAATCAAATTCGCTGTCCTTTTTTTTCTTCGTCAGAGGAGGAAGCTTCGACTTTCTTCTCACCTTTCAAACGGTGGTCCCTTGTTCTGCCTTTCGCCTTGGTGCATTCCTCCAGGTCCACGTCAGCTCCCCATTACCTTCCCCGGCACGGAAGCCTTTCCTCCTTTTATTTGAGATTCGTCCCGCTTGACTCGGGGCGCAATTTTCTTCCTTCTTTTATTAACTGAATTGAGCGCCCACACTCCCTCTACTCCTTACCCCCTACTTTCCCTTTTGGGCCTCAACACGCTGAGGTCCCATGCTCTTGGCTGTTTTCTGTTAACAGAGATGAGTGTCTTTTCCCTCCTTTGTCCGGGCCATCCTCGCAGCCTTTTTGACCTTACCGGATGTCTTATTCCCAGTTCGACTCATAACTCCATCGGCGGTGGACGCGCAGCGTCATCCCGGCTCCCCGAGAGCGCTGGTTATCGTTCCTTCTCTCCCTCCGCACGCAACCCCGGACTCACTGACCTTTTGGTGTTCTCTTTTCTTCCTGTCCTATTTACTATTGAGAGACTTTCTCGACCGTTTCCGTGCCCTCGAGCTCTATTATTTTTCCTCCGCTTCGCGAGGGAGCTCGCGGGCTCTCTTCTTCCTCCTCTCTTGATATAGTTCCTCCCGCGATCTTGCACCCCCCCTCTTTTTTGCCGTCTGCTTGCTCCCCATACGGAGAGCTGACTCCCCTCGGCTCCTGTCTTCCTGTTCCTTCGTAAGTGTTGATAACTGCGTCTTCTTTTTTTTCCCTAGTGTTCTAGACGCTTAGGCTCCCGCGCCGGGGCTCGCTATGCCCGATGTCGTCGATAATACCCCCGTCCTTGTTTTTCCCCATTATGTTTTCCATCCACCATGGGACCTTCTTTTCTGCATGAGATGCATGGCCTCCATTTTGAGCCATCCTTTTGGCCGTCCTTTTTCAAAGCCCTCTGTTTTAGAATGTCCCTCGCCAGAATCCATCCGGCCTTCCCCTCTCTGGGTTTTTATTACGCTGCTATTTCCGGACCGACCTTTTCGCCACAGTGACGTTACCTTTTTCAGGCACATGTTTCCTTCCCCCCGCCTTGCTTCTCCTGAACTATTGGCCTTGGAACATGTCAATTCACTTTCGGCATGCGGTTTCCCCCCTTCCATCTGGTATATAGTGCATCAACACCCCCGTTCTACGGCCCCCTTTTGAAAGTGATAACTATATTTCAGGTATGGTCCTTCCCCATCCAACTACCATAAGCTCCCCTTTGTCCTTCTTTCGCTGACCCAGACAAAGGTCCCATGTTTTTGTTCTTGAGTACAGGAAGAGGTGGCATCCCTTTGTCAGTTTATTGTAATCGAACTCCCCTGTTTGTTGGGCGGCCTCTCCCTTTCCCAGTATTCTAGGATAGTCGTTCACGTTTTCCAATCTGATAATTGTACCCTCCTTCTGCTCCCCTTCACGATTGCGAGTTCCTTCTTTCGCGCAGGTTTTTTTGATTTCTTCCACAGCACCAGCCGTACCTGCTTGCGTCTTTGTGTGTTTCCCTCAGTTTTTCCTTAAAGACTTAGGCGTCCTTGGGACTACCCACCACACCAGCTGACCGGGAGATCTAGACGGTTTCTTTTCCTCCCCTGAGGTTTTTTATGAGGGGAGGAAGCTTTGTTGGAGTTGGCTGACTGATGCTTCGTTTGCTTCTCGGGTTCATTTCTTTTCGGTTTCTTGGTTATGATGCGGTAGTCAGATCCGGCTGGGGGCGCTGGCGTTGTGGCGGACCCCGATCGTCGATTTGTGGTAAAAGTTTTTGGGCGTTTGCTAGGGGTGCGCCTTTTTCCTTGCCTTGGATGTTCTAGAGCGAGTATTATCGATTTTGCCTCTGAATTGGGTACCATTGTTCCCTGAGGCCCTCGTGATCATTCCTCTTCCGTATTCCTCTTTGGCTTCAAGTACCCTCTATCTGGTTTTTCTTCATCTCTTGATAGGACTCCCGATTTAGTGGTATGAGTTAGTCTTCTGTTTGAACCGTGTTCGCCCCCTTCTGCATCTTAAATGTATTTTCTCAGGGCACCGGATCCGACAGTACCTCCTCGACTTTGACTGTTAATAGGCAAATTCCTTGTGAGGCCAGATCCTTCTTCTTTTTTTTTTTTCTGGATGCGGACTGACCTCGCTGATTGCGCCCCTACGCATTATGGTTAGTACCCGTTCCCCCACCGCGCGTTCCCACGGACCGCGGCTCCTGAGCCATGGTTCTTTGTTCTTTTTTTTTTTTTTGATCGTTCCCAAGCTAGATTCCCCTCCCCTCACGGTTCCCTATGCGGTTGTGTTTGTCTCCCCGCGCTGATAGAAGATCTATATCCTCCCCTTTGTTGTCTAGGAGCAGACTTCATCCCACCATATGCCCGCAACCCTTTCGGTGTGACACGGGATCACGCCTCCCTTTTGACGTCCCTTTGGTCTTCTTCTCTCGGCATTTTTTGAACCACCGCGGCTTTTTTGTACCTCTCCTTGCGGGCGGACAGAGAGATCCCCCCCCCCCTGTTCCTCAAAGATTTCGCCACATCCACCGAACTCCGTCTCCTGCTTTATTTGAAACCCCCTCTCTTATCTTAACTAGGAGCTTTGCCCCTCTCGTCCCTCGCCCGTGGCAATTACATCGTGATTCCTACCTGGGGTCTTCTGAATAAGACTATCCCTCCCTCCTCCTTCCCCATGAACCGCCCCCCATCCCACCATTTTCTAATTTCATCCCACTTTTCCGACGGTAGACACCCCTTTTCTCATACTTCTTTACACCTCAATTTTTTTTCGGCCACCTGAGTCCCGTTGAAAGCTCGTTGCTTCCCTCGTCCTATCGCCCTCCCCCTACTCCACTCCCCTCTCTGGTTCAGAACCCGGCCCCCTCCGATCTCTTCCGCGCCCGCCGGCCCCTTCCCAGTACTTCTTTGAAATCCGCTTATCCCAGTTTCTCCCTAAAGGAATTTTCAAAGGCGATCACATCCACCCTTCTTCCTCACGCGAACCGCCCTAAGGACCCAGGTTAGAGTTGGTTTTTTCCTTTTTTGTTTTTGCTCAGGCTCAGGTCCCTCTCAGTTTGTTGTACTCTTCCTTTTCCCATTAATCTAGAAAAATGAATTCTTTCTGCTTCATTTACCCGCAGCGTACCAGCTCGCGCATCGTTTTCGGTCCTCTCAGATCCTTTCTCTTCTGTACTAGGTTCTTCTTATCATGCCTACCAGTGACCATCTCTACCCCATAAGTCGTTGCCCCTTTCTGCGTCCTGGACTGCAAAGATAGGCCCTCCCTTTCAAGTCTTTTCCACCTTCCGCCTTGACCCCCCCCCCTTACCTTTTCCCCCCCCAGCCTGGTTTGGTGTTTGGTTCAGACCTCCCTTTTTTTTCATAATTTAGCTGGGCTGTCTTCTCTCATAACTTTTTTACTCTTTTCCACTAAATCCCCTGTGGTCCTATGCCGGGTTTCCTTGCAAGAGGTGGAATTTGTTAGACACCGCCTGCCCCCTCTTCGCCCCCCCCCTTTCCTGATTCCCTAGTTCCTGAGACCCCCGCTCCTCCCTCACGCTTTCTTCTTTTCCGTTTTTCTCCCTGTGTCCCCTTGTCTTTTTTTTTTTTTTCTTCCTGTATGTGGTTTTTCTTCTGGATTCCCCCCCGGCCCTCTCCCTCTGAACCTCGTGCCCCCACCAGAGTCTTACACTCCGGCCCTGCTTTTGCAGATTTCTTTTTTGTAAAGACTCGCCGTTTCTGCTTATACGGCAACATTTTTCGAACTGAACCCTTGGCTTTCTGATTATGTCTATACCAAGCTTTCGTTGACTTCGCGCCCTCCTTTTGTTTTCTGCCTTTTCCTGCCCCCTGTCCGTTCTGTAGTTGACGCTTCGTCGCCGCTTTCTGCTTTCTGTCCTCCCTTTCCTCTTTGGAGACCCCATCTCATGTCCTCCGGTAAGTCCACTGCCTGTGTCCTTTTCAAACGCATTTGTATCCCCCTCCTTAGGTGCTGCAATACTCTTTTCTTTCCCTCCGTTGTTGAGCTCGATACTCTCTGTGCGCCACTTTTTTCCCCCCGCGTTAGTAAAGTTTGAAACTCTTTCGTCTTTTGACATCTACCACATTCCAATCCGGCTTTTCTACTTTTCTTTTTTTCCTTTTAAACCCACGCTGTACTTTTGTTAGGACAAAAGGTCGCTCGCCTTCTGCGTCGCGTTTGTAAAAGCTAACATTAGCTTTACCTTTGCGCTTAACTTTCATGCCCTTGTTACTTTGTCCTTAACACCACTGTGGACCCTCCCTCAGTTCTCCCAAGTCACGGTCTTATATCAAGTCTTTTATGTTGCTGCGATGTTGGCGCTTCGGAGCACCACCATCCTTCCCTCCTTTCAGGTTGAAAAATCCCTGATTCTCTCTCCTCAAGTGTATTCATCCTTTTTTACTTCATCCGCGGTGTGCTGAGCCATTTTCACTTTCTCTTTCTATTTTTTTGGTTCCTCCCTCTTTTTTCTTTTTTGCGAGTTAATTAACTTCCGGTCCCAATAAATTCATTTGACCTTCTTTTTCCCACTGCCTTTTTTACCGTACTCGGCTGCCTGCATGCCCCTGTCTCCTTCTGGAAGGCAGAGGGTTTTGACTTTCGCTTTCTCTAAACTTGAGCTTGTCTTACACAAATGAACCCTGTTCGTGAAATGATCGGAAATTTTGTTACTATTCTCCCTTAACTACGTCCGTTTGACTATTGCTTTTTATACGCCCCCGCTTTTTGGCGGTACCTTGTTTCTCTTCTGTGAAGGGGTACTTCCGTCGCGTATGTTCCAGTCACCTCTGTTTTTCGGTGTTTGGACGGTCGGTCTTTCACGTCCCAGACGGACTTCTCTATTGCCCGTCTCAGTCACCAATACTTTCTTGGCTTTGTACAACCGGCTGGCCCTTTGCGGCTCCTCACCTTGCGAGCTTGATGCCCTTTTTATTCTGCTGAATTTATGTCGGCCCAGTCCGCCTTGGATTCTCTGGTCTCCTTTTTCTGCTATGTGGCCCGTACACTCAGGTTTTTTTTCATGTCCTCCCCTATAGGTTTCCCCCCAACTACTTTTTCCTCCCTTCCATAAGCCCACCTCACGGGTCTTCGAAAGGTTTCTCTCGCATGTGGTGCAGCGTTTGTTCCGTGCCCCCCTCCTTTTTCGGTTTTGCGGCTGATGTTAGGGTTACGATTGCGTGCACCCGTGATTTTTCTGCTCCCCGTGAATGTCTTTGCGTTTGTTCAAACGGCAATTGGTCGGGGCCGCGTGCTCTAACCGCTCTTTTTGGTTGGCGGGTGCTTTCCCCTGGATTTTGTATTTTTGACTTCTTTTCCCCCCCTTCCTGGTCTTGGTCACGGGTCGTTTTCGGTTACCCGTTCTCCCTCGATGAGCTGTTTTTCCCCTTAGTGACCTTCCTTTTTTTCCCCTTTTGATGATAGCGAGCTCACGCTGTCGAACCCGGTTGACTCCCTGGGCTGGTTGCGCAAGGCGTGTTGTTCCCGGTTCGGGCTTTGTCTATTTTTGGCTATCCCGGGCGTCTTATACACCCCTCATTTTACCGTCTTCCCGATAAGGGATCCCCGTTCAGTTTTGTATTAGATGGTTCGACTGCTTATCGAGCTAATCTTCGGTTTTTTCCCCTGGTTCCTGTATTTTTGATTGTCGCCTCAACGGCCTTTTTTCTATTTTTTTCTTGAATCATGCGAATCCCTTTCACCCTCTTGAGGAGTACCCTTCGCCGGCTTGAATTCCTATCGACCCACGTACTGCCTGACGGTCCCCGATTATTTTCCCGGTTTTCCTCTTTCCTCGAACGGACACTGTTTTTTTCCCTTTTCCCGTTGACCCCAGAGCCTGTAGTCCTTCTTTTGGGAGGAGGGCACCAGTTGGGCTGTTTGGCCAGTTGACCATCTCGCTCCCTCTTTTGGTGTCTTTTTATTTTTCTTATTACCTTTCATCCCCCCCACAAAATGCCACTTCCGTTCCGCTCCTTTTCTGCGTGGAACACGGCCCGAGCAACCCTCCTCCACCCTCTGTCCTCAGCAAGTTTCGTAGGAATTTCCCCTCTAAGGTCCCGCGTCGATGTCCTTTCCCCCCGCGGTTCCTGTTTCTCTTCTTGAAGTATTATTTTCGCCATTTATCGTCTCATGGTACCCCCCGTTTTCTTCCTCCCTCCCAACCGAACTCCTTTATCGCCCTCCCGAAACCTCCCCCTATGATCTGTCTCTAGATGTGAACTAGATTCCACTCTCCCCTTTCTGTGTTCTGCAGAGTTTCCACCTATCCCCCACCGATTTCCAACACCCCCCCCCTTACGCCTCCACTCTTCTTTATTCCCTCGCACCAATCAGGCGCAGCGCCGTTCAGCGGTTCGCTGTTATCACCATTGCAGTTCCGAGGAAATGGGATATCATTCGCTTACCCGCGTCCCCCTTCTCTCCAGCACCCGAAACGACTTCCTCCACCACAGAAGCATGCCTCTTTCCAGCATACCGGACCCCCCGATTTTAGCCCCCGTCCTCCCCCATTGGATTGACAGATTTCATCAGGACCTCCTGAAAACCCGGCCCTCCCCGCCTGCCCTTTCCCCCTAAACTTTCCCCCAGATGTTCAAATAACACCCCCTCTAGCCTCCGCCAACACAGTGTTTTTCTTTTTGCAGTACTGGGGATCCTAGTTATGTAGTAATCCCCGTTTCCTTTGGCGAGAACGAGGAACAAGGTGGGGGGTGAAATCTTTCTCAGTCGTACTTTTCCCCCCATATGACACCTTCTACAAACCTTGAATCTGGTTTGGATTGTCCCCTTTTCCCCTCAATTTCCTGACCCTTCTCGCTCGTTGTGCTTCATTTTAGTACCCCTGTATTTTTTTAAGGTTAGGCACTCTCCCGTCGATTCTCGGTCTCCTGTTGCCGCCATTGACCCCCTAATACACAGCATGGGAATGATTCCCATCACATTCCCCGTCAACGACCGGACCCCTGTACTGAAAACCTTGTGCCACGTCTTGACTTTGGGGTGGCTGGTTTGCCCTTGGCATTTTTCCTTGGTATTTTAGTGAGCGAAATCCAGGTGAAACTTTATCCCACTCCAACCTTTTTGTGTGGGCACCCTTACCCTTTGACTTTTTACCCGCCGTTACCCTTTACGTCCCCTCTCCTTCCCGACTTTGGTCCGGCCAGGTCTTCAGGTTTTCTTTTCTCCTTATCGCGGAATATTATGTGGAATTGAAGGGCATCCTCATGCTTGGCCCGTTTTCAGTTCCAATTCCCGTTGAGTCTTACCACCGCGGTGCTTTTTTCCTTAATGTTTTGACTTTCCCTTCCACCCTCTGAGCGCCTCTGAAATGGCTTTCGCGACGCGTTCATAGACATCGGCTCACCTTTTCCTCTTGGACCTCCCCCAATCCCCCTTAAGCTTAGCCCCGTCCCGTTTCTGAGATTCCCTTTCTGCCCGACAATGTGTTCAACCAGTCCACGGTGATCCTGCCAGCATGGGTTCCCTATTCTCCTGAGCTTGTTCTGACCCCCATAGGAGCAGCAAGAGAACTCCTGTTCCTTTTGGTGTGACTAGCATCCTATATACGAGGAGCTTTCGCCTTAGACGCTTTGTCCTTGTTGTCAACGTCGACCTACGCTTTTCCACTCGTTCGGTCTCTGATTTCTCTCTTGTGTTGGTCGTAGGATCCGTTTATTTCTTTGACAGTCGTCGCCCGCTGTCTGTTTTCGTCTTGACCCTGAAACTCCCTTTTCTCCTAAACGTTTATCTGCTCACTCCTTCCAACTCTCATGCCGTACCCCCACTCTCCTTCTGTTTTTCCTTTATGTTCTTCTCTGTTGCTTTTGAGATATGTTAGGGCACCTCCTCCATCCTGTTCCCGCCCCTCTCTCATTTATGAACGTATGGCTCGATCACTCTATTTCTCACCCCGATATAGTTGTCCTTCCCTTTATGTCCCCAAGTCATCATCCCAGGCTCTTTCTGCTTCCCCCCGACGACCCCTTGCGCCAGGCTGTTTCGACGAATGGAGGCCTATTTCCATGTGTTTCCCCCACCCGTTGATCTTTCCTTCTCTCCCCGCGCACTCTCCTCCTGTAGTCGCTTTCTGTCCCTGAGCCTCGTTTCCCCCATCGACTTACTCCCTCGTTGTTTTGACATTCAAATTTTTCCATTTTTTAGAACCGACTGTTCCCCCTAAGGTTCTGTGTATTGCCCACGGAGTCCTCCCGATTGACCTTCGATCGTACGGCTCTTCTGACCCTGTCCTGCCCCGGGGCGAGGCTGAACTTTTTGCAGTGGTGCTCACTTGCCACCGGGCCAGCTCCCACCCCATAAGGACAACAGGGTTCTTTTTAGTCGCTCCATGAGCACATACCTCTCCTTCCTAGTTCCTGCTCATTTTGGACCATCCGTTCGAGAACCACTCCCAGTCCCCCCCTCTGTCCCCCTTCTTGGTGGAAGGGTTTCCGTGTCATCGTTTTTCACAGTTGTATTTTACGTCCCTGGGTGACCGATTTCGGTGTTCCGTGCAGGGCACTTTGTTTTTTCCCCCGTCTTCCTACGATATCTCTTTCGTTCCCCAGTTAGTTCACCGGAGGTCCCCGTTCTTTCAACACTCTCTTTTGTCCGTGGAACTCTGTATTAATATTCTTTGCTCGTTTCTTGGAGCTGTTTTTTTGTTCCACCTTCCTAACCCCTTTTATTTTATTGAGCTCGCAGAAAGATACTCCTGTTTGAAGTTTTGTTACCCTGTCTTCTTTCGGTCTTTCACAGTAACATCCGTACCCCTTTTTCCTTTTCCTTGCCACCTTCCGGTTTCTACATGTCCAACAGCAGGCTTCTCCATTATACCATCTATTTTGCTTTGCCGCGCTACTCCGAGTGGTTTGCTGTTGTTCTTCTGCTGTTCCGTCCTCAGTGTTAGGTAATTGATTTCCCCTTTTCCTTATGGTTTGGCCCTGTTTTTGATTGTTCTCCGGAGATTTCAGAAGAGTCCTTTTCGTCCTTGCAGGGGCTCCCTGGGTCGGAGCGGTGTCCGTCTGTTGGAACCTCAATTCTTTCTTTCTTCTCCCCCGGTCGGTAGGATTCGATCGGAGATCTTCCAGTTGGCTCGCCTCTCCGATTACTTTTTCCATATTACTGGTAGGCTGTAGATCTCATTGCGACTCTTGATGTCTTGGAGCTGGTTTTTTCCTTCCCCTCCTCGCGCCCTCTCCTCTTTTTTTTCGGCCGTGAAGCAGTGGGTATTCGCGATGTTCTGTTATTCGTAGTTTTTTCAATCTTGTCCCTAACCATCTCCTCTCCTCAACGTTTTTACCCTTTTATCTCCCTTCCCCCCTGGTACTAGCGTTGAAAAGTCATTTCACTCGAGGCCCCAGGTGTGGGGTCTTTATTGGATGATCACTCTTGATTTTTCGTGTGATGTGTTCTTCCCCGCTTCCTTTTGTGAGTCATTGACAATCTCTCTTGCTCCTCGCATTAGGATTACAATTCCCGCGCTTTGGGGTTTAAGAGTGACCTCCTTCCTGCCCTTCTTCTATGCTCTGCTCCGGACGGTCCCTTTCGGCACGCGGGGACCTCCGACTTTTCCGTGGGCCCGAGGGGTGGCGATTCCGCGCCTCGAAGATTCTAATGCCCTTTTCTTCCCCCCACTCCCCTGCTTTGAGACGCCATCTTTCTTCAGCGCGGATTCTCCCTACCCCCAACCTTTTCGGTCCACCCTCTTCCCTCCGGAAACACAAGCCGGCTATAGCCGTTGACAGGGTCCCTTCATGTTCCCTTTTTTACCCTGTTCTTGGATTCCCCACCCTGCTATGCGCTACCCTTTTCTTCTTAGTCCTTCTTTGTATTTGTTTTTTCGCACTCCCTTCGTTACGATCGAGTCCCCTCCCCCCTCATAACATTCTCCCGACCCCATCCTATTAACAGTACCCCACTTTCCCCTATTCCGTTAGTTACCTTCGTATATCACACCCTATGGGTTCCATCCTCTCTAGCTCCCTATTTTTGGCCCGTCTCGTATAGATTTCAGCCATGTTTTTTTCATTGAACTGCCCCAACCTCCTGGAAAAATTTCCCATCCCGTCCAACCCTTTCTTTTTTCTTTGCCTGTTATACGCCGTTCGCCCCACTCTCCCCACCTTTATTTACTAAAGTTTTTGTATATAACGGCCACCGGCCAGCGCATTAGGTGTGCACAGCTTGGGTCATCCCCGATTTCCTCTCACGATTCCCTCCTTAGATACGTCACCCACAACGACCCCAGCCTCTTTCATCCCGGCACCGCTGTATTTCCTCTCCAAGCGACTCCCCCTCGCCCCCTTCCAGCCTTTCTTGCCACCTTTCAAGCAGGCATATTACTTTCCATCCCACCCCCCAGAACTTCCCCTACCTTCCTTAAAAAGGTACAAGTACACGCTCCCATTCCGACCGCAAACTTTTCCCTCCTCGGTCTAGATTTCCCTGACCTGTGCGTTGGGGTTGCTCTCCTGTATGTAATTGGTTGGCTCCTAGCTGCTTTTTTTTCTTGACACCATGAGGCACCCCCCTAGAGCAATTTAACCTTTTAGCCGGTTCCTGTTTGTACGATTATCATAAGTTCCCTCTCATACCCGCTACATTTTGTATCCATCTTTTTTTCTCCTGATAAGGGATTGTCGTTACTTCGTCTCCGTCGTTTTGCGAACTTTGGTTCGCGTCTAGTACGGCTGGTCCAGCGGCGTGTCCCCGTGGACTAATCTTCCCGGTTTTTCCCGTCGGCCAACTACGTTTCCACCTTCTTCCCTTGCCTCTTGGGTGTCTTTGTTCCTTCCTGGCAAAATGGCGGATCTTTAGTTGATGCCATAAGTTCACTGATCTCCATACCCCCACGGTGGAATTGACGGGGTTTTATTTTGAGCCCACGCGCCGTGACTTTTTCCTTTCGTCTATAATTCCCTCCCGCTTCACATCCTTTGTTCCCTTGTCCCTTTTCTCTTTTTAAGGGCCGTAGATTTTGCAAGATTCCCTTTCTCTTCGGTTTCACTACCTGTCCCTTCCTTTAACCCATTGCATGGTGAGTTCGCCGCCCGGTCCCCTTTCTGAATTGAATTCTTTCAACGCGGTAGGTCTACCATTTCGGTCCAGCATTGTGTTCCTTGTTACTGTCCTCTCCTGACAGCATCTTTCTCAAACTCACGGCTCCTTTGTTCCCTTTCTTTACTTAATCATAGCATCCCTCAAAATGTTCCTGCCTCGATTTCCCTCTTCCCTTTTTAGTTTTTCCCTGTTTTCCGCGGCGGTGAGATCCGTTTGGACTGCGCTACGAAGGTGCCCACAGTCCACTACGGCGTCGTCGCGGTTGATTCCTCTCATTCCCTATTGCCTCGCCCTTCTCCATACCCCACTCATTTTACGTCCTAACTTTCAGCTTTTCTCGCTCTGACCGCTATCTTTGCCACGATCTGAACGAGGCCATTTTCCGCGTCCCGTCGACATTCGTGTTGTCTATCCCCCCTTCAAGATTCCCCTGTTCAAGAGTATGTAGAGATCTCACTCTATTTCCTCTTTCATTGTTTTGTGCTGTTTTTGATATTTTCGAGACTACTCCCGCCTCCTTGCTGAATCCGCTCGAGCGGCTTGACTCCCATGTCTTTGTTCGCCCTCTCCGGTTTTCTTTCTCCAATATTGTCTGTAGTTCCTCTTTCTTTTTTCATTGTTTTCTGCCCGTCACATTTTTGACTGGCTCCTCCTGGCGGCCCCTTTGTTTTTTCCCCCTTCCGATTCCCGGCTCCTCCCGCTCCAGTTGGTCTGTCTCCTCTTAGGGTTTTGTTTTTTATATTCTCCCGCCACGATGTTTCATTTTGTGCATGAGAAGAATTTTGTGTTTTCATTTTCTCACTGCTCTTGCTGCTTTTTTCTCTCTGATTCTGTTCCCCTTTTTCGGCAAGTCGTTTTTTTTCCTGTACTCCTCGCAGACCTAATCTAGTCCTTTGTACCCCTCCGCACATTTCTCCGGTTCCGCACTCTCCCTCAGCTTCGCATGCTACTCGTTTTCTACCTTTGATTTCCACACTCGGTGAGGTTCCCCCCTGTTCCCTGTTTTCATTAATCGGCCCTCATGTCCGACATTTTTTCAACTTTTCCCGTCATACGGCAGTTATTTTCCCCTTTCTTCCCCGATCCTTCCGGTTTCCTTGGATCCCCAATTTTGACGCCCCCGGGTTGTTGCTGCCCTTTCCCTGACGGCCGTAGTTCTCCCTTTCCTACCTTTGCACGCCGTTCTTTCCTTCCTCCACCCCCCCCCTTGCCACCGTTTTTTTTTCTTTTTCTCCCATTCTCCTTAACATTTATTTTCCTCCGTTCCCCCTTGATAATTGTGACTACGCTGCTTTGCCGCGTCCAATTTGCTTCTAAGGCGTGTTTATAGGTTTGTTGCCGACCGGCCCTTAGTTAGTGTGATTTTTCTTTTATTCATTTCAAAGCTTGGTCCCGCCTGTTTTTTTTTCTTCTTTGGGCCCAGGCGGTTTTCGGAATACCGGTATGAGTTTTCACTCGCTTTCCCGTTACCCCGTGCGGTGTGTGGGTCCTTTTAGTTCGTTACCCGGATCCCTCTCTACGAAACGCTTCCTGCCCCCGTCTGGTTGCCTGAGTATTGTTTTTCCTGTTCCCATGCGATTTTAGGACACAACGATTTGTATCTCCTGGTTCGTTGTGCTAGTGTAGTGTTTCTCTACTTTTTATAGCCCTCACCCTCTCTACCTTTTCTCCCCCATTCATGGTTTAAACACCGTTGCCAATTCTCCCCCTCCTCGTTCGTCTTCTACCACTTTGACCATGGTGGGACCGGTTTAGTCGTGTTGCCTCTTCTGATGTTACGTTCGCGGGGACTTCTTTGGCCTCGTGGTTTTGATTCTTGCTTGCCTTCTTTGTTTTCGATATGGCCGTTTGTGATGCGGTCTTTTTCTTCCCTGTGATGATTTTTTAGTTTCCTTTTTTCGCTTCTGCGTTTTTTCGTTCCATTTGGCTCTTTCCTCCCCCCGTAGGCTCTGTCCCTTTTTTTTCGTCTCCGTCGTGGATTTTTACCCCGATGAGCTTTTTGTGTGTCGCTGTTCTTCTCCCTTGATTCGGCTGGACGAGGAGTTTTTCTCCCCGGGACCGCCTGCCTTCTTTGATTTTGCGTGTGCGGTCCTCCTTAGTTTACGATTGGACCGTGTGGTCTTGTCTATTTTCTTGGATCTACACAGGGGATCACATTCACGGATCGCCCCCTCCGTTTGCATGTCCTCCCCATTCTTGCCTCACTTCTTCTTGTTTTGTCTTTGGCGATACCCCCCGGTAGCTTTTTCTTGTTTTTTTTGTTTTAGGCATGGCCCCCACTTTTGTATATATGCGATCTGACCTTCCTTTCTCGCTTTAGGTCTGCCAAGTCTCTTCTGATCTTCCCCTTGCGTACTTTGTTTT
>Ga0179593_1292716_pt1 | contig 24585 bp, 22 predicted proteins | sample CZODoug2_1_08_16_FD_185931 | JGI IMG/M metagenome (GOLD analysis project Ga0179593, IMG submission 185931) | Vadose zone soil fungal communities from Angelo Coast Range Reserve, California, USA - CZODoug2_1_08_16fungal (PacBio error correction) | ecosystem: Environmental > Terrestrial > Soil >... | reverse complement strand
TTCTTTTTTTTTTGATTTCCGGTTGCATTTCTGGAGCCGTTCGTGGCGGATTATTATTTTATTGAGTCTCTTATGGCCCCTCTTTCCTGGCCGTCTCAGCATTAACTTCCCCTTTCTCTCCAAACTCCCTTTACCCGTGTTTTCCCTTTTTCTGGCCCTATATTGCTCAATGCAGCTGCATCCTATAGTGAGAATGGAAGGTACCCGACGAGAAGGGTTTGGAGTCCTTTTGATTTTTAGAAGACCTTTTTGCGAGCCTTTTCCCCCCCCCCCCCCCCTTCTGTCTCCTTTGATGGACATTCCTCCTTCCGCGTGACGGGTCCTGCGTTTTTGTTTGATTGCCCTAGCTACTTCCCTAACGGGCTGAACCCCGACGTACGAGAACCTCTCGCGTTCATCCCCTCTTTTTTGGGATCTCTTTCTCCACGTCCCCAGCCCCCGTCTCTCACGGATACATTCCCACGCCGTGGGTGAGTCTGACTTTCAGGTTAGTCACTGGACGTAATTTTCCCAGTGAATCTACCTGTCACGCGCCTGACTCTGGAACACAGTACACGGATGGATTCTTTTTTTGACGGACCCCCGAATGTGGTTTCCTTCCTCCCTCTCCCCTTGCAAAACCCGAGCACATCCCGGCTTTTTTCGGACTAGGTTTGGCCCCGTAATAACCTCTGGGAGGTAGTTGAGGTCCCCTTAATAAGAGTTTTTTGTGCGGGTTTTTGTGGTGTGCTTTTCTTTGCTCAGGAAGTGACCCTGGTTTTCCCGCCCTCTTTTGGGCTTCTCCCTAAAATCGTGGGATGGCCCGCCCGTACATGCATTTTTCCGACAGTTTTCTTCTTTTTCCTTAATTCCTTCTGGAAATTCAGTTTCCCTCCGACATGCGCCTTACCCCCTCCTCCCCGCTCTGTTCCGGCGTGACTGTTTTGTCTCACTTTTGAGTGGGTGGTGCAGGGCGGTGAAAGCCTTGCCTAGGAGGGCATGGGGCGGTCTCATCCCCGCGCGTTTGCCGGGTGGTTTTCTCTGTTGTCCCTTGCCCGCCCACCCAGGTCTGCCCTCCCTCTTGCTGCCGATCTATCTGGGCGTTTTGATTTACTTCCCTTCTCTCACCTTCGCCCAAGAACCCCTATCCGTCTCTTTTTTTTCCATCTTCGGTGGCTCATTCTCCACGCGCGCGAGTTCCACAGACCCTAAGCTGAATCGCAGGGCTTACTTTTCCTCAAAAATATCTGTTCTCCCTTCTCCAAGGCCCCCCGCCTTTCTCTACCCTTGCCAAGTTCCCTGTTCTTACTGATGTTTTGTTTTCCGAGCTATTCCCCCCTCGGAAGAGCCGAGAGCAGGCTGAGCGGACCCAAGAGGAATGATTAATGCTTCCTTCCCACTTTCCTCCTTGACTCTCCTTTTCCCCCGTGAGTCGCGACCACAGTTCCCTTTCATAAATTTTTCCCCCCCTCAGTGCCGTTTCCACAAGATAGGATCCTTCGGTGTGATGTATTTTATTACCCACGATCCAGTGCGAATCTGTACCCAGGCCAGTCCTTTTTTTTTGACTCCTTGATCCTCCCCGCCTCGCGTTTTTAGATTTTACGTGAGACCGTCCGCCGGTTTTTCCTTCCTCTTCCTTCCTGCCTGTTTTTCTTTCACAGCTCCGCATAGGGATGCCTGAGTTGACTATCCGGCAGGCCGGAACTGCCGATATGGGCGTTCTTTCGAGACCCAGTTCTCTTTTTCCCCTGACGCCTAGGGTCTTTCTTTTTCTTTCCGCAGAGGTTCCCACCACTCTAGTATCCTTTCTCTTTGGCATGTCTAGAGAACTGATTGACTCGAAGCTAGAAGTGACGACGTTTTTCTGGTGTCTCCCCCCGCTTAACCCTCCCACCCACAAAAAAATTTCCCCCTTTCGACGAGTCGTAAGGATAAGATGCTCTTTTTTTTTCAAAGCTGTTTTCCCTTTTTCGAGATTCCTCTATCTCAGCCTTTCGCGTAGATCAAATCCCGGTCATTCCCGTAGAGTTCGCGTCCAACCCAAGTGGGGGATACCTGGACCCTTCTCCCAATCTTCCCCCCCTCTCGTTTGAGGCGCCCCTCCCGCTCTCTTGCTCTTTGACGAATGCCTTATTTTTGAAGTAGAACTAGATGCGTGGCGATGGATAAATGGCTTCTTCTTTTCCCTCAAGTCGAACCTTCTGATTTCTCTTCCCCCCCTGCTCGGAGCGTGTCGTCGGGGAGGAACTCTATCCAGCTTTCTCCTGACCCCCAAAACCGCAACCGACGCCCAGGCAAGCCGGCCCTTTTTACCCCCCCACTTCCGCCGCTTCCTCTTTTCTTTCCTTTACTCCCCCTGCGTAACTCTTCTCTCCCGTGGAGTGGTGGACCCGGCAGAGCGAAATCCCTGTTAGCTTTCACTGCGTCTCTCGCTTCCTTTGTCCCCCTTGCTTCTCGCATGTCCGGGTCGATTCGTGTATTGACAAGGGTTTGAAGATCTCTCTCTTTTCCCTTCTAACCGTTGGTGTTTTTTTCTTCCTCTTCAAATCCGTTTTCAGTACCTACCTTCCCTCCCTCGTCTTTTTCCCAGGTGTCCAGATTCTTACTGGGCGCGCTCCCCGCTAGAAGTCATAGGAACCTGCGAGGGAGGTTCCGGTAACGCTCCCTCCTTCCGAGCTTTGTCCCCTCCCTTGGCTTCTCGGAGTCTCAGGAAACCCGAGTTTCCTATCGGCGGCCTGTGTCTCTTAGATTTGACGTTCCATTTTTTGCTTTATCGGTGGCGTCCCTGAGTTGTATGAGCAGAGTGGCTTTTTAATAATAACGCCGTCCGCTGATATCTCTTGGTCTTGCTTCGAGATAAAATCTCTGATTCCCTCTCCCCTAATTTCGCCTGGCTTTTGGTTGCGGAGAAATGTACGCGTTCCCCCAAGTTTCCTGCTTTTTGTTGCCCCATGCTTTACTATGGGTCTCAACTTTGGAGGCGACTTTTTTTACTCCTTTCGTCGCTCAGGCCTTCAGGGCGGTCTCGCTCCGCTCGTTGTTTCGAGAACCCGAGTGAAACCCGCGGGTCAGACCTTCCCCATCCTTTCTCCTTTCTTCCTTCGCCTTGCCCCTGTCCTTGGTTTCTTCTTCACGGTAGAGAGAGCCGCGTTATGATAGCGAGGCGACCGCCGTTTGGAGCCTTTCCTTCCCTTCCCCCCTCTCTGGTTATCCAGATGATCCCCGCCGTCCTCCTTTCTCCCCAACGCTCCCTTTACTGGATCGCGATTTCCATTTCTTTCCCCCCTAGCCCATCTGCTTTCTCGGCTTTAGGTTTAAGGCCGCGGTATCGGCCCTTGAGAATGATTCTCCATCGGTCGCCCCGTCTTTTTTTCGGAACCTCCCTTCCCCGAACGCTGCTGCTTTGCACTAACGCTACTGCCGATAGCCGCCCGCTCCGATGATGCTTCAGTCCCTTCAGATTTACTTTCCTTTTTTCCTCCTGATATGGGTCGCGCCATCATCATTCCCCGACCTGCCGCCCGCCCTATTGGCACTACCGCTGAGACGGGTTCGGGGTAGTGGAAAGGTCCCTTTTTCGCGTTTTTTTTCCGGTTTTTTAATTTGATTGGTAACTCATTTCTTCCCTTTTTGTCCTCTCGGCTCCTTGCCAGCGGGTGCGGTTCTTTCGGGCTTCTTTCCCCTTCACTCGAGCAGGCACACTCCGGCCGTTTTGTAATGGCCACGCGGGTCGGAGTTTAAAGTTATGGGATCTGCGCCTAGCTTTCCTTCTTTAGTCTCTTGAAGGATTTTTTTTCTTTTTCTTTTTCTTCTAGAACTTTTGAGTTGTTCGATTACCTCCCCTGTTAATCATCGATGAGTCTTCGGACTGGGTTTCTTGGCCCCGTTGATCCAGGAAGTGTTCCCACATAGCTTGAAGAATTCCTAGATCCTCTATCTCTTTTTCCTCCCTTGGTGGATCCTTAACGACAACCCTGTTCCACCGGGCCCCAGAGCTCTCGAGGATTTCCTCAAAAAATGGAAAGCGCCAACGTCCCTTTTATGCCCCATCTCCCGACTGCCCCCATCTCTATGGCAGGCGATGAGCCGCCACTTTACCTTCTTCTTTTGTGTGGGTAAAGTGTAGGGAGGAAGTCTGTTGGCACCCTTTTCCAATTTTCCACGGGCCGGTTCTTCCCTCCCCTTCCCTGAGACGACTTTTCCCTACTTGGTGGTCCCCCTTTTCCCCCCCCACTTCGGGGGGCTCGAGCCAAAAACATCGGATGCGGTTCCCTATTGTGATCACGCTCACCTCCCCCACTCTGAGCAGTCGGTTCTCCGCCTGATTGGTGCCGCCCCGGTTTCTGTCTCCAAATTGAAATAGCTCAAAGAACAGAAGACGAGCGCTGTTCACGTATCGAGGGTCGGGTTGATTTTCTATAGTCCCCCCCGGATCGGCTTTGTTCCCAACTTACTCTTCACTCGCTAGTTTCCCGTTTTGTTTTGGGCGCCCAGTCGCTTTTTTTTCGCGCCCAACCGCGTTGGTCCGGCACGTAGCGTCAATTTTTTGAGTTCCCGGCCCACCTTTCTGCCTTCTTTGATCCGTATCGGTATCCTTTTCTTTTTCGCGCGCGCCCCTTTCCCCACGGCCTCGTTTTCTGTTTTCCTCTCCTAGTTTAGACGGCGGAGGGGCCCGGCTTTTCCATTTCGCGGTCGGTTGATCGGGCCTCCCCCTCACCCCGTCTTCTGAGACCTTTGGCGTCTGGTTTCATTCTTTTCTTGCTCATGCGTCCGTTTTTCTTTCCTTTCCCCCTTCGCGTCGTGAATCACCTCGAGTAGGGTTTTCGCCCGGTAACCGATTTTTCTGTCGTTGCTTGCCTTGCTCCCCTCTGGCCGGCCGTTTGTTCCTCCCTCTCTTCCCTTCCTTTTGATTCGATGGTCCCGGGTGATTCTCTCTCCTTTCCCCCCCCCCTTTCCTTATTTTTCTCTCTGGACGGCGCCGGCAGGCGATTACCCCTAACGGCATCGCGCCTTTGACCGTGGCCCTTTCTATCTTTTCCCCTTTTTTTTTTTTAGTTCTTAGTTTTCAGCGGGCCTCCGTCTTTTTCTTTATCCTCTCTTTGGAAGTTTCTATGTCGCCGGCTGCTTTTACAGTCTCGGCACCATGGCCGTATAGGGACACTCCTTTTCCCTCATGGCCCTCATCAACACCGCGGGAAAGTCCCCCCCTTCCCTGGCCCATCATGTTTGCAGGCTGCAACGCCCATTTCTCCTTATTATCATCCCCCCTGCGGCTGGTTTGACACTAAGTCGACCGGGTGAGGTGCGCCCCCCCTGGCGTGAATTTTCCTTTAGGTGCCAGAAGGCGTTTTCACACGCTCTGCGTTGACCTCTCCCTCCTTTTTTCTGTTTTAGTTTTTCCGCCGCTTCTCCCTCCCCTTGCGATGCCGCCGACCCGGCGAGGACGCTGGGCGCGTTCTGAAAAATTTTTTCAGGCCCCCGTGCTCTTTCCCTGCTCCCCATCCCCTCGCCGGGTGCCTACGTCTCTTTGCCCCCCCTTTCTTTAGGACCGTGTTGACGACGACCGTGGTCATCCTGATACACGCGGGCTCCCCCCCCCCGGCGATAAAGCGGAGTTCTTTTTTTAAGTCTGTGTGCGAAACGCCCCCCTCCCCAGAGATCCGTCCCCTTTTTTACGTCTTCGTTTTTTTCTTCCGGTTCCGATGGTCGACCCTTTTAGGAGATCAGGGCGTCCGCCCCTGAATTTCGGGACGTCGGGCTCTAAGAAAAATGCCTTCCCGTCTTTTTCTTTCTCTAAGACGCCCGTGGGCCTCTCCTCCCCTTTTCGTACATTTTTTGAGGGGTAGATGGTCCCGTTTCTTTTCGAGCGCGGCCAAGCGGCGCACGGTGCCACCCTCAACCTGACCCCGCTCTTTTCTTCTTCCGGGGTTTCTTCATCGGCCTTCCCTACCCTCTTTCTTCGTTGTGGCTGTTGACTCTATTTGTGAAGAGGAGGTTATCTTTTCTCTTTTTAGCGCCAGGTTTCTTTTTGTAGTGCCGCTCCACCACACTTTTCGCTCGAAGTGCTGTATTCTTCATATAAGCTTCGTCCCCTTCTTTTTAGGAAACCACATTGCACAATAACGCATCACTCTCTCACTCTTCCCCCTCTGAGGTTGTGTGTTTTTTTTGCGTCTTTTTTTTTTTTTTTTTTTTTTTTTTTCGGTTTTTCACCCAGCCCTTGCGCGTTCTGGAGATCTAGAATTTCCCCCTTAAGTGAACCTGTGAACCAGCCTTTAAGACCTTACGGCTTCCTCTAGGCCAGTCCGACTCCTTTTCCCCCCCTCCTACCGTTCTTTTTTTTTGTTGGGCCCTTCCTTCCTCCCCCCCCTTTCCGGATCCGATGACTTTCTTCTCTGGCAGAGCCGCGCGACCCCCCTGAAGATGGAGCTGAATTTTGGCCCAACGTCTCCCCCCTTTTAAGTGAGTCCCCTTTCCCGCCTTTCCCCCTTTCCCCGGCCCTTGCGTGCCGTGCCCCAAGTCCCTTTCTTTTGACGGTCGTTGTGAGGGTCGATCCCTATTCAGGGAGGACACGTGCTCCGGCCGTTTCGCGGAGTCATTCCGGTGGAATTCCCTTTCTAGTCACCTTCCCTGTGGCTCCTTTCCTTTCTCCGTTCATTGCCCCCTCCGCGCTTTTTTTGCATACAGCGTTTTCTGATTCTTTGCTTTTTGAATCTCTCTGCGGCCGCCCTTCAATTATGGCTGCCAATTCCCCTTCGCACTTTCTGCTCGGCCCTCCTCTCCTCCGCCTTTTCGCGGTGGCGTGGTCGAAGTCGGGTTCGGCTCCTCTGGGCTTCTTTCGATTTTTGGAACTCCGACTACCCCATTCTTCTCCCCCTCGCCTTCGGTTTTTTTTTTTTTTCCCCTCGTCCCCCTCCCGGTCCATCGAGTACTTTTTCTTCCTCCGCGAGAGCCTCTCAGCTTACTTTCCGGACGCGGGGGGCAGTGATTCGCTCCTCCCTCCCTTTTTGAGCTCTCTTCATCCCCCGTTCCCCCCCTCTCCCCCCCGCTTGAAACACGTGGTCCCTCCCTTCAGCACCCGGTGGACGTCCGCCAATCTTAATCTTGGTTTCACCCCTATTCCCTGTCTTCGCAGACTTGCTCCTTCTACTGAGCTGCGGGCGACTGCCAGGCGGCGCCCGAAGAGAGGACCCCGCCCCACCCTTTGTGAATGTGTTCTTCGGTCTCCCCCTCTTAAGATCTTTCCGCCCCGTCCCCCTTAAACGCAAAGATTAAGCCAGTCCGGACCTGTCTCTTCTTTTGCCCTTCCTCCTAAAGTGGTTCCTCCCGACGCTTTCCCCCTCCGGTTTCGTTCTCTCCCCCTGGTTCCCCCTCCCCCGCTGACTTTTCCTTTCGGGCGGATTTTTTGAGGGAGCTCCCCCCCGTCGATCTTGTCTCCACGCGCGGTTCTAATTGTTGGGCTCCTTTTCTTTTTTTCCTGGCCCGGGTTTCCTCTTTTCATTTCTCATCACTGTTTTTGTTGTTTAGAATCTTCCTTTAAGACAGTCATACTGGCGCCGCCGTTTGCCCGTACTTGGTCCCCCCCCCTTCTGATCGTTTTGGGCTCCCTCCTTCCCCCGCAGTTCTGTTGCCTGCCCGCACGGCTGGGGCTGGGATACGCCGTCGCGCTTCTTCCGTTTGGGCTATTTCCCCTTTTATACTTCGTGGACCTTTTTCCGATCTAGGGCGGCGGACTTCTTGTTCCGGAGCGTTCCCAGTGCCTCCTACTTTGCGCTTTGAGAGCGAGTGTCGCTCTTTTTTTGCCCCGGAGAGCCCGCTCCCTGTATTTACATAGAAAGAGCTTGTAGAAGGAGGATAGAATGCTGTTCAACCTCAGCTTTCGCCTCCCCTTTTGTGCCGGCTTTATTTCTCCCTTTTCCCCCTTGTTGAGGCCGACCCCCACACCCTTTTCCGTCTCGACGACTCTTTGATGCTTGCCCCTCCCCCCTTGTGGAAGCCGCTTGAGCGTTACCTAAGTGATCCATGCCGGCTCTCTTCTTCCTTTTGCAGGTTCCCCGTGGTTTCCCTTTCTGTCTTACGCCTCCGCGCGCGACATGAGATGGAGCGCGATGAGAAATGATACATTCCACAGCTCGGTGGTCACTAGAGCCGCCAGCCCTCGTCCCTACAGCCGCATGTACGAGTTCCCCCTTATGTCTTTCATGAATTTTAGATCCGGGCCCGTATAGTGCTGCCTGTTCCTTTCCTATTTTTCAGGCCACCCCCTTCCCCCTATCGTCCTCACAGTGTCTACAACAAGGGTTTTCAGCTGACCTTCGTAAACTATCTCCGCCTGAGAGGGCTTTCCTTGGACCCGTCCCCCCCGACTGGTACGTCGCCTTCCTTCCTTTCTTTTTAGGAAATAGTTGGCGTTGAAGTTTAGAAAGCCGCAGAAGATTGCGAATGCACTTGAGTGTGTGTAGTACCTTTCCTCTTTTTCGCTATTCACGGGTTCCCCCTTTCTCCTTTTTTGCGTTCTACGTTTGCCCCAGTCTTAGGCTAAATCGTCATAGTGAGTAGAGGCCTGAAGCTCCCTCGTACCTAGGTCTACCTAGACAAGTCCCCTGCGTCATAGTTTAAGGTGTCCCCTCGTCTGGCGTCACTTTTATTTTTTGCTGGAGTAGAGGCGCCGATTTAGATATAGCCCATTCCCTTCTTCCTTAGTACTGCTCCTCCCGGGCTTTTGATTCCTGTTATCCGCAACGACATCTTTCGTTCTGTAGCCCTTTCTTTTCTTCCCTAAGCAGAAGTGTTTACCTGCAGATAAATCTTCTATTGCCGAGTTCTCCTTTGGTTGGCTCCCGGCCCCCCTCTCCCCCCTTTGGTCCCCCCACTATGCTTAGGTGAGAACTCTACAGCAGCCTGCCAGTTTCATCAAGCCCCCTCTCCTAGATGAACCGACATATTTTTCCCTCCCGTCGAGCTTCGGTCTTGATTAAGGGTTCGGTCTGTAAAGTTTAAAACGGTCTTAGGGGGGATGGACAGCACTCCCTTTTAACCACCTACGGTGTAGGTCCCTTTCAAAGTCTCGTCGTGATCCCATCCCCTCCCCATACGTCGTTTGGACAGCCCGTGGCTGTCCTATTCCCCCCCCCCTCTTTTTTGAATTGGGATCCGCATTCAATCCCCCTAGTTGCTTTTCGACAATAAAGACCGACCGCGCGAGACTCCAAAACGTAGCTTTGCCGTTTTTAGGGTCCTACCTATTCCAAACATTTTTTTGCTTTCCTCCCCAAGTACAAAAAATATGGTTTGCTTTGGAGCCTATTGCCGTTCTTTTTTTCGTTCCTTCCTCCTTCGTTCCCCCCCTGTTCCTATGATGCCAGTCATAAGGGCCCTCAGAGGGGAGAGTCCCGTCGAGGTTGTCCTCTTTTAGGGACTGCGCCGTGACCCTCGTCCTCCCTTCGGTAGTGTCTTCGGATTCCTGCGGTCGGTGAAGGCGGGCGGGCGTAGCCCCCCCAGCTTTTGATTTGTCCATCGCGCTTCTTTTTCCCTTTTCCCCGGTGTAATTCGCTTTTCGCTTGCTACTCCATCACCTCGTCCTAGTCGGGTCGAATCGATTCATTCTTAGATCGGGTCTGGTGCTTTTCATTTTCAAAGTTTCCGCGGTCTTCCGATTGGACCGTGTTCATTTTTCTTGTCCACCCTTGATCGCTTCCTTTTCCCAATGTCGTCACGTCTTTAAGAGATTCTGGACGTTCGGCGAAATAGTACCCTTCATGCTCCCGCCCTTTAGGAAGGCTGGCCCTCCGCTACTCTCTTTCCCCCCTTTCCCCTGTTGTTTTTTTTTTTTTTATCGCCTTTTTCCAGATTTCCGTCTCTTTCCTTGGTTTGCGATGCAGGGCAGTAGAATCCCGTCTTCCTGAGAGCGCCGTCCCTTAGTGGACTGGCAGTCCAACCATTTGACCGGAAGTCCCTGGCCGATTTTTTCCACAGAGTTCCCCGTCCCCTTAGCCACTTTCATTCTTCAACGCCCTACGATCGGAGTTCTTCCCTCTTTCAGCGACACAACCTTTTGGTAAGGCCGCGCCCGTGATCGCCCTGAACTTCCCGATTGCTCTCCTTTCCACCATGTTTTTCGCCCCCTCTACGAATTTGATTTTGGCTTTGCCCACCCGTTTAGCCCTCTGTTTCGACTTCCAAAAAGTCGCCTTTAAGAAGCAAATTGTTCCCCCCTTAATTTTTTGACGGCTTGATTCAAGAGGCCTGCTCCACGGCAAGATGTTAGCGTTCCCAATTTTCCCCACTCAATGTTTCTCTTCCTTCCCTTATATGATGTGGTTAAGTGCCGGACTTAGAGTGGCCCCTCCTCCGCTCATTTAGTTCACCGGCCCCAAGCTCAAGCCTTTTTTTTAGTGTTTTTCCCCCCTGCCTCCGTCTTGTTTTGAATACGGTTCTCCCCCCGTCTCAATGAACAAACCGTTCCCGAAGGTGCGGGGTTTTCTTTTCCCCCCCGAACCAGCTGGCTGCGTCTCAGGGGCGTTCCTCTTTCTGTACTGACCGCGTTTGTCGTTGATAGTAGGGTCCCTTTGCCCATTTCCTTGGTCCCTTCGAATTGTTTCTTTCTCCCTGAGCCGCTAGACATTGTGTCGATTTCCTCCTTCTTCATGGCCGGTGTCTTAAGTAATAGGATGGGCCCATCATAGATACGGGTCCCTTCCAGTGAACAATTCGTCTTCCTTTTTTTTTTTTTTACGTTGTTGCCGCCTTTGTCTTTTTTCTTGTTAATTCCGGTCCCCGGTTTCCTTTGGAGGCTGTCGGCTTCAGGTGCGTTCATAGGGCCAGGGTGTTAGAGTCCCGTCCTTCCCACTTTTTTTGAGATTGCGATCCTCTCGCTGGGCTTGCCCCTTTCTGCCGTCCACCCCCACTTCGGTTTCCTCAACCAGACCTACTATCCGTCCGTATATAGATATTAGGGCCCGCCCCCGATATTTTCTTCACAGTGAACCTCCTGCATTTTCCCCCTCATCTACCTTGGCGGTGCGCCTACGCCACGTAGACCTTTCTACAAGCAGTACGACCCATCTTCTTTCCGGGGAAGTGCCTTCTCACGAGAGAAAAGATCCGCTGAGAGCCGCGGTCACCAAGAGTTTTCACGCTTGACCATGTCTTTTTTTTGTCCGGATTCCTCGCCCTTCCCGTCTCTTCCCACCCTTCCTTATACACCGGGCCCTTAACTCAGATTCGTGCGCAACGGAGTTCGTTTTTGATGGGTAGCGCCCATGGACCGGTCCGCCGCGCTCCCAAAGGGTGGACTTTGGGGCGACTTCCCTCTCCCTCGGGTTCTTCTTTCTTTAGAGGTCAGGCCCGTAGTCAGTCGCGGTACTAGAGGAGTGCTGGTTCTGACTCTCCTAGGTGAGTAATTCGAGCCCTCCTTCCTTTTTAAGGACGGCCTCCGTCTCTTCATAGGTCCCTTCCCCTTTCTTCATTGCGATCACAGTTTTCCTTTTCTTTCGCCTTTTTTTTCGTGCCCTTTTTCTCTTACGCGGTATGGACAGCGTATTTTTTTATCCCAGTCATTCTTGACGGACACAGCCCTAGACCCCCCCCTTGGCCCCCTTGCTCGACTCTTCCCTTACCCCTTCCCTAGCATGTCCGGACCCGTTTCCGGACGTTGCCGATCTCCAGCTGCTGCGACGTTCTCCCCCTTGGAAAGCTTCCCATGAGCCCACGTTTTTTTTGACCTTCTACTCCGAACGTCCAATCTCCCTGTGATTCGTTTGCACACAGGGCATACTTGTTATACATTTCACATCTTCCCCCTTGAAATTTGGCGGGAGATTTCCTAAGGTACTTTCCCGACCTTGCGTTCCCTCGTCTAGCGCGCGGATCGTGTCTTGTAGCTGGGTGCCCGAGCGCTCCCCAATTCAAGTCGGCCTCCCCTTCCAAGTCCTTATCGCCACGTCAGCCGATCTTCCCGCTTTTCACTAAAGGAGTGACACTCTTTCTAGAGGCGCGACGGAAAAGACCTCGGCGGGAATTCTTCGGCGTGCCAGCTCCGAGGTCTTTGGCAATGTTCCTCTCCGTTTTTGTGCCGGTAGGTAGTAAACGGTTGAAGATATCTCTTTTACTCCTCCTACTTGTGTTGTTTTGTCTCTCTATTCTGTGTTCCCTCGACTACCTTCCTCCTCGTTTTCTCCCCTCCCCCCTCAGTTACCTCTCCCCCTATTCTCCTTTTTTGGACCCAAGATTAAGACTGTCAGAAAGGCAAGCTCGCAGGATTCCTTTTTTTTTTAGTATTCGTCCGCGGGCTATCTTCTTCCTTTTGGCCCTTAGAGCTTGTAGGGAAGGTTGCGGTGAGTAATGCGGCTTCTCCCCGATTTATCATCTTGGATCCAAGTCCCCCTTGAAAGATCATTGTTTCCTTTAGGTTATATCTTGCGACTCCCTTGGATCGCACCAGCGCTTTTTCGAATCACTTCCAGCGGCATGGAGGAGCCCCCCCCAAATGAAGCTTTTGATTTCCCTGGACGCGTGGGAACTCTTCTCTCCCCACCAGGGTGCTTCCCTCCCTTGGGGGAGTGGATTTATGAGTCTTTCGTCCCTTCCCTTCGAGCTTTTTTCCAAGACTCTTTCCCCCCCTTGGTGTCCCGGAACGGATCTTTCCCTCTCCCTTTTTTGAGATCTTTCCTGTTTCCAGGGTCTCTCCTTAGAGGCTTTATCGACCTGCTCTGCTTTTCTTTAGCCCGGGTTTCTCCCCTCTTCCCCCCTCAACCGCGACTTCTCTCTCTTGTTCGCCCAGCTCGAGACAGCACGCTTCAGACAGGAAGCGAATTTCCTTAAGTTTTTTCCTCTGCGTGTTCTTTCCCCGGTAAGGTTCCTTTCTTCTATCGATGTCGTTCCTTTGCCATATTTCGCTGATCTGTCCCTTTTCCCCTCTGACCCGAGACGTTTAGGCCTACGACTGGCGCTGGGTCCCCGAAGTACCCCCCTGCGCGGCGTGGACCTTCTTCCCTAATCACTCCCCTGGCGACTTCCTTCCTTTTTCCCTGTCGTACCAGCATTCTCCCCGTTTCCAGGAAGACAGTCCCGATTTCCTTGCGCCCGACCCCCTGCACTTTTTTAGTGGAACTCCGATTCCCAAGCCTGTCCTCATCTCGTTTCGTTCCGCGCTGTTCTTTCTTAAAGATCGCAGCGGTCTCTTATCGGCATCGATTAATTTCCCAATATCCTACTCCTCCTTTCCGAATGGTAGGTGCATTTAACGTCGTTATAGTGCCCGCCCTTATTTTTTTTTTAGGTTTAGCCTGCATTATTTTTCCCCGCTTGAGGTGGACGATTCCTAAGGTACTCTGTGTCTGAGATGTCTGAAGGATTTTTTTCTTGGCGCATTTTTCTGGTGTACCTCCTCTTTCTCCCTCAGATACTTCCTTTTCCAAGAGCGGGCAGTTCCCTTTTTATGGTTTTCCGGAAAAGAAACAAGATCCACCGGGCAACAGGAGGGAGGAAGCTTACAATGTCCCCCCCTCCCAGGTTTCCCCGCCTTCCCACGATCCTGCTCTCTTCTCTGACGCCTTTTCCCCCCCCTTTCCTTTCCCCTTGTCTTGAGCGAGCAGGGTTAGTTGTGTGTTAGAGTACCGAGTCGAATGTCGCGCTCGATGTTTTCCCATTTGGCCCACTCCCCGACCACGTAGTCGATTTTTCCTGGCCAGACCGCGACCCCCATTTTGTTCGTGCGGGCTAATTAGCTTCTCCGACGAGCCTTTTGAAGGTGATCCCTACGCCCCCGCTTCTGTCGTACCCCCCCTTCCTCAGTTGAACCCCCTTCCCCGAGAACAGAACGACTGAGCCGGGTGTTCAGTTTTTTGGACGTTCCCAGTTTCCGTGGTTTATCCCCCAACAACTCTCCCTTTTTCCCTCCCTTTCTGAGATTGACAGGTAGGTTGTCTTTTAGACATTCGTGTCCCCACTTTCCTAGGTCATAAACTTCCCCTAATGGATCTTTCCTTTATAGTGCACCCCGTTTCTGGCTGTTCCTTTGATTTCTGTTTCTTTGAGAGGGAGTCAACCGCTGTTTTCACCCTCCAGCGTTTTTCCCCTCGACCTTTGAGGGGCGGCATTCCCTGTTTCGCTTTCGTTTACGCTACGTTTGGAGTTTCTTTACCCTCATCTGGACTCTCTGCGGCTGATTATGTCGAATGCCGCTCCTCTCTTTTTTTATTTTCCCAGTTCTCTGCAGTCCAAAAAATAGTAGAAGTGTCCTAAGAAGGATTAATCCCCGCTCGTGAGTGTCTTTGACTCTAGGACGGGCCCCATGCGTTTGTGTTAGTGGGGATTTCAAGCCGGGGGTGGATCTGTGTGACAATGACTTTATGCTTAGCCCGGGTGAGCTCTTAGTGGCGGCCCTTTTTCTCGTACTAGATGAGATTGATTTAGTGCTTACCGTATTATTATCTAACCGCGACTGGAAAAGGCTGCGGCCTTGAGAAACTAGCATTATCATCTTAGACACGTTTTTGGTAATCGCCTTATGGTGTACGCTGGGTCATCGTCAATTGATTTAGAGGTTAGAGGTCTAAGAATAATTCGCCTTGCAGGTCCTTCACGATTCCCGACCTTGACGTATCTCTTCCCCCCCCGGACCCCACCATGGTCCCTTTTCCCCATTTGACCTGGCCAACTATCAGTCATTTCATTCATGAGCCCACCTCCCCCCCTCCATCTGATTTGTGTTAAGACGAACCGACTGGGATGGTGTCGCCATCCCTTCGACCTTCACCCGATGAGTCTCTCTTCCGGAGAGAATGATGTACACCTCGCACTTCCTCTCTCTCGGGAGTATCGGAAAGATTTTCAGGGCCTCGCCCCCCCCCCTTAGTAGATTGACCCTCTTCCTCCTCATTCACTTGTTTTTTTTTTCTTCCGAGAGATACCCCCGGCAAGACCTTCTCCCTCAAGGATTTCAATCGAAATACGTCTTGTGTTCCCTCTCCCAATTTACTGCAGGATCCAACTAGGGTCCTTCCGTACCCTTTTGATTATTGTGCTTCCCCTCTTTTCCTAGGCGGTGGGGATACCGGCCCGCTCCAACTTTAAACCCTTGAGAAACCCGGCGGCTCCTGATATTTTGGGCTGTGTCTCCCTTCCTCGAAACCGACTCGCTGCTTCGGTTATCTCATCCTTTCCCCGACCCACCTTCATTTTACCCCCTAGTGTTCTGCTCTAGTGTCCAAGACTATTGTTTGAAGAACGGGCGGACGTCCTTTTGCGGCGACCTTCTATTCCCTTCCTCACTTGCCCTGACTCTACACCGCCTTTTTATCTCGCTCTTAGTGAATTTCTTCTCATACGTTTTATTGGTTTTTTTCCCTTCGGTTCCCATAGGTTTCCTCATGGAGGCTTTGCTTCTTTTTGTGGTGTTTGTCTCCCCCACACCAGGCTGCCCTCTTGAATTCTATTCTTCAACTTCTTTCAGACCAAACATTCCCCATTTACCCCCCCTTTCATATGATTTTTCTGCTTTAGCCACGCGTTCTCGAACTTTCTTTTTTTCCCAATCAGGGCTTAAAAATTTTTTTTAAAAGGTGGGAGACTCTCCGCATTCCAGAACGTGCTCCCTGACCTTCGTGTTTTTCAACAGTAGCGCTTTTTCGGGGGACCGTGATAGCGATGGCCCTAAAATCTCCACCTCTTGAGCGGACCACCTTCGAGATGAGGGAGAACCACACCTCTCTCCTTTCGTGCCGCCTCGAAACAGCGGCACCCGGCCCTCCGCTTTCATTCTCCAAAGATCGGAGGTTGCGGTGGGCTTCTGCTGGTCTCCTCAGGATTTTTCCCTTATCCGCCGTTAAGCTTCAGGGAGAATGATTCCTCCTCGCAGGGTGTTTCTGGGCCTTTGATTTCATCCCTTCTCCCGTCTCCTTATCTTGACTTCTCGGAGGTATCGTTGGCCTGACTTAGGTAGCCTTACGCATCTCCGCTCCCTCTGACTCAAATGCGTTTCGACGCCTTGCATCGGGGATCGTTCCCTGACTCGCCTAGACAGAAGTGTCTCGTTGGAGTGTATAGACGTGGAGTGGGATTCAGGCTCTTTCTTGGTGAATTTCCCGCGACCGGATGTTTTCTCCTCGACCGAAGCGGCGCATTTTCACGCGCCCCCAGCTAGTACTACAGCCCGAGTTCCGACCCGGACTTCTTTTACAAACGCGTTGGGCACGCGGCGCGCTTGACTCAACTGATGCGCCGTTTTTTACGTGCATTAGAAGAACTCCACCCCCCTGCGAAGCCCGGTTAGGACCTCGAACTCCTTCCCCTTCCCTTTGTTCACGCGCTCCCTTGCCTCCGAGAAGAGGAAGTCTCTGGTATACTTCTCCTGTGATCAGCAGCAGGCAAATCCGTCCGCTTCACCTCGCGGGATCCCGGTGGTCGTCTTGTCCACGATTAATATTTTCAGGGATAATAGAAACCCTAATCGAAACGATTCCCTCCAGATCAAAGTCTCCTTAGTCCCTCGTGTCCCCGATATCCTATCGTCTTTGAATACGCGGTCCTCGCAGGCTTTTGCCTCCCCAGCAATTTTTTTAAGTTTCTTCTCTTCTTGACCGTTCTCCGAGGGTCAAGTTATTCCCTCCTCGTTCTGCCTTTAGGTTGGATTACACTGCTTTTACCTATTATGCTGTTGTTTCTCTCTACTCCGGTTAGTTAAAGCGTTTTTTCTCTGATGCTTTGGCGACCGGATCGACTTGGTCTCCCCGCAACTCGAGGTACTATGCCGTCCATCTTTTTTTTCCTACCTCCCCCTCCCTTCCTAGAGAATCGGATTTCTTTGATCTGGCCCGGGTAGTCGTAATTTGCCTCCCGAGGTATGAGTGTCTTTCTTTAGGTTTCCGTCCTTTTGCGTTTGTCGATTCCCTTTTTTGGAATTACGCCCCTCTCTGGTGAATGAACGGTTTCCGAGAATGCTGATTTTAGAGGAATATCAATTTGCAGGCTCGGCAATCTTGAAGTGTGCAATTGTGGGATTATCCCAAATGAGCGAAGGAGAACTCCCCTGCTTTCAGGCCTAGTCTCTAAGGTGTTCTCCCTGGCTTGATCGTCTTCTCTATTCGGTCTTAGCGACCCTCGGGCGGCCTCGAAGGTCCACCCTTGACGTTGCCCCTTCCTCCGGCTCGTGGTCTTATTCCTTCGTTACTCTTCTGGCCAGTCTCATCACATTCCTTCGTTCGACCAGGTTCCGGACCTGTCTCGACGGAGCTGGTCGCCCCAGCCTGATCCTCACGTTCCTACGACACCGCGTCATGTCATAGGACTTTACCTATTTTTTCGAAGAGCACCAGGAAGGTGCTTTCCCTTTTTCGGAGAGGAGGTTGCGCGCCTCCTTTTTCGAGATATGTTCACTGCGTCCCGAGCCGTCAGAGATCATCCAAGAGGGATATCCTCCGCTACGACGTGAAGCAACTTCACCACTTTTGATTTTAGAAGAGAGTTTTTTCTTTTGTCAGCGTGTCCCCTAGCCGTTTTTGGTTTTGGACTCCCTTCTGGCAGAAGCGGATATCGGAGAAATTCGTTCTGTCGTAGATTCGCGTCTTGGGCCAGTTCGAGGCTCTTTTGCCCCTATGGTCAGCCCATTTTTTTGTCCTGTGGTCCTCTTTCTTCCTTCCCATCTATCGCTGATCGAAGAGACATTTTTTCGCATCTTCTTCTGGTTTGGCAAAGTCTTTTGCGCACGTAGGGGACGCCGTAGTGTGAGGTAGCCCTGTGAGGTTCAGCTTGAGGTCTCGAGCCCTTTGCGTGGCTTCTTCCTCCCCACGAAGATCGGTGATGCTTACGGATAGTAGGTCTTTTTGTGTAAGAACGATGTAGTAGCCTTTCGACCTCGCCGGAGGCTCGAGACATGGGTGTGTAGGGCAAAGACACCCTCCCACCAGGGCACCCAGAGGCTTATGCTTCAAAGTTTGACGAATACGAGGTCCCCGCCCGGTGCATCCTCCCCCTTTCGTCTCAGACGCTGCGGCCAATTAACCTTAACGCGTCGTGGAGGTTGGATAGGTTGTCGGTTCTCTTTCCTTTTTTCCGGCACGAGTAAGTCGAGTCCCAGCCATTACCTTGGAGCGACACCCCTGATGTCCTTCAACGTTGTTTTTTTTCCCCAGCCCCCCTTATTATCCCGAGGGAGGCTCGAGCCGCCACAAGCGAGTGCGCAGCTGTAGGTTGAGTCTTTTTTTACCGCACAAACGCTCGGAAGTTTTTCTCTAGCCCTCCCTGATCTCCCTCCCCAGCGTTATTTCGACCATCCCGCCTTCCACTCCGTCGCCCTTCCCCGACGAGAGCCGCCCCGTGTCAGTTGTTTTGCGCGAGCCAGTTTCCCCCCAACTCCGGATAGGCAGGTTCGCCCCTCCACTAGAAACTAATCCTCAGCTTTGTGATTTTTTCCTCCCCTTCCCTCGAGAAGGCGTTTACATGCGATTTTCGATAATGAACTAGGACCCCCTTCTAGCGATTTGATCCTTTCGCGCGACGTTCTGTGGCGATGTCTTTTCTTTCAGGAATTTCCCTTTCTCCAAAGGTCGGGGCTTTGGACTTTTGGTGAGACTAGACTCGTTGCGAAGTATCTCCACCCTCCATCTCGCGACTGTGCTTTTTATCTAGTTTCCTGGGGCCAACGGGTTTTGGTAGACCGATCCAAGTATTTTTAATACCAGAGTCTCAATCCCCCCTTCGTCGAAGTGGTCGCTTTCCCTGCTTCCTCCATAGGATAGGGCGTCTTGCATTAGGACATGGACTCTAGGACGGGCACGCTTTTCTCCTAGGGCGGTCTGGTACCTCGCTGAGAGGACCGTGGCCCCTCTTTTACGGGCCTTCCTCGGCGAAATACTTCCTTCCCCCCGGCATCGTCCCGCGGACGGCACCTGCCTTTTTTTGCTGTCCCCACGTCTACTTTTTTTTCTATTATTTCCCAGCGAGACTTTCGGTGCGCTCCCGGGAAGGATTGCCTTCTCTCCTCCCCTTTTGGGCCCCTCGTCCAGCGAGCCGACAGGGCCGTCTCCCGATCCCATTGACCATCGCTCATCTGTCACTGTCACGATTTTTTCCCCACTTTTGGCCCACTTTATTTCTTATCCGGGGTTTAGTTGATTTAACCCTGCGAGGCGACCCGACGTCGACGAGGGGATGGATACGGCCGCGCCTTTCTTTGACTTACCCCGGAGGCTTGCATGACCTTCGTTTTTTGATGTGACATCTCCGGCCCGAGAACGTTGAGTCTGCGTTTTTTTCAGACAGCGACGCACAAGGTCGAGGAACCGTTTCTCTTTCCGCTCGGCCTGGGGTTGCCGGGCGCCCGAGCGGGCCTCTCCCCCCCTTGTCAAGACCGTCGCGATCAGGATCCCCTCGCTCGCCGGTTTTTTTTTTTTTTTCGTGCCTTCCTTTTGATTTTATACCTTCCAGACGCGCCTTACGCGCGGGAGACATCACCTAAAGTTTCTTCCCTCTCTTAGTTCTCGTGTTGGCGGTCCCCGTCCTCTCCTTTTCTGGTCCTTTCCTTCGCTCTGAAAACAGTCCCTTTTTTACACCGGAGGTCGTTTCTGTGGCTGCGTGTAGGTCGCCATCCCCTTTTCTTTCGATTCAGGGCGGCCCGCCTCCCTCTCTTTTTCGTTTCCTCGTTGGCCATGCCTCCCCCTTTTTTGTTATTTGTGATAGACCCATTAAGCATGAACTTTTGATTACCACGGTTTAGATCCAGGTCATGGCTTGGACTCCCTCCCCGGCTCAGATCATTGCATATCGACTGTCTCGAACCTTCCCCCCCTCCCTCAAAGACGCTTAGAGAGTTTGTTAAAGAGAATTCTGACTCTTATCTTGGATTCGTGGTGCGGGCCCGGGACCCGCGCGGGGCCCTCTTCTTTCTTTTGCTGTGGCGGCATCTGCGTTGCGGTTTTCTTTTGTCTTGTGGCTTCCCCTCTTAAAAAAATTCGTATCCCAGCGGCAGACTTTTTGGGTAAGCACCCACTTCGCGCCAACCTGATCCCCTTGAAATCTATACTTCCCTGCTTCACTCTCATTTCGTCTTCCAATCGAAATTCGCGAGTCCCTCCCTGCCCTTCACTGCCCCTTCCCTTCCCTTGCTACCTTCCCAGCAAATACCAAGGCAAAGTTTCTCTCCTTTGGAAAGTACGACGCATGATTGGTGCTTCTGCTGCCTCTCACGATTCCCGCGCCGCGTGGCAGGTCGCCTCCCCCCTTCCCCCACGCTACGAGTTTCTTCTGAACATGCTGGGCGCAAACGCGTCCTTTCTCCTTAATAGGACCCACGGCCCGTTCCTAAGGGTCCAAAGTCTTTTTTAAGATCTCTGAGGATGTTCTTTTTCGCCACTCTCTGTGAGGACAGCTTCTCCCTTCCGCCTCGGAGTACTCATAGGTTGCTTTGCCCTTGAGCCAGGCGGCGGTTAGGTCTTGACTTCGGCATCCTAGATTTTTTTTCTTGACCTCCCCATCTTTGATTCGTGCCCGTTCCTGACCAGTCTCCGCGTTTCCTTCTGTATTGTTCCTTTTTTGTTTCACACCCACAAGGCAGCCTTCAGCCAGGAAGGCGAGACGTTCAGGGCCTCTTGCTCTTGCCATATGTGCCCTTCCTCTCTCCCAAGTTGCGTGTTGGCCCTCTTTTGTTATTTCTTCTTTAGAACCTTTCTTGGTGAGGTTGGACAGCACAAAGGCTGTAGCCTACCCCTCCTAGCCGGCGCAGTTTTTCCTAAGAGGGCCCTCCAAGATCCCTTTTACCTTGTTCTTGTCCTCCCTCTCTCATAAGTTGATTTAAGACTTAATTCCTTTAGGCTAGGAGAGAACGCCCGATCGACGAGTACTCTCTTGGCATCTCTCTCTCCCCTCCCCCCTGCCAATTTTCCGCACCTCCCAGTTTTTCCCCTTTTTTAGACCTCGAAGCTTTAACATTCCTTTTTTGATCACAGGCCCTCCTTTTTTTAAGTATGCTCGTAGGCCCGAGATGTTGAGGTGAGCTTCTCATTCTCCTTCCCGCTCAAGATCCATCAGGTCTCCCCCCTCGCCTCTTACACGCTCTGATTCTTTTGGAGTGCTGAATCCTTCCCCCCCGGATACGAACCCAGGACGAACCCTAGAGTCCCTTCCCATTCACTCACTCTCGCCACTTTCCGCTCAGCCCGAGGGGAATGTATATATAGCCGGGTGCACTCAGTCCTTCCTCGACGGCTCGCGGTGCAGTCAACCATTTTAGATTTTCCTTAAAAGAGTAGTTAGACCCAGTCGATCGCGGCGTTTTTCCCGGCGGATGATAAGGCTTTCTCGGTCGGTCTTCTTCCAACGGCTTGAAGACTATTTCCTCCCACTTTTGTTTTCGAGTGCTCCCTCCCTCCGTTGTTCCGCCAGACCCCTTCCATTCTGACAGTAGTTCTCTATCCATCTCTTGGACCCGCCCGATCGACTTGGTCCCTACTTCTCTGCCTGTGGTTCTCCCAGAGAGCCTTCTTTTCTCCGTATTTGACCTCCTTTCTTTCGATGGATCTCGCCAGCTGGAGTATCTGCGGACGTTGTTTCTCTTCTGATGGAAGTGCGTGGTTGATATAGTTTTTTCCGGTGAGGGTAGATCCTTAGTATTAAGATATTTCTCCCAAGACATCCCCTATCAGTCTCGGTGATTTGATGTTCTTTTTTCCGTTTGCGCTGATGTTTCTCTCTAGCCGATCCAGTATTCCACTTCCTCCACACTCTCCTCTGTCTCTAGTCCTTGCCTCGGAATTTTCCTGTCCCCTGTCCCCCCCTGCGCAGCTTTTGACCAACGTTTCGTTTTTTCGTTTGTAAAAAGTTTTCTTCGGCCCCCTTGCTTAGATGGGGCTGCTAGGCTCTGCCCTCTTTGGGCTCGGTTCTTTTTTGCCTGATAGCCTGGTTAACCTTCCGGTCGTCTCCGGTAATTAGGAGTTATCTTCTGTGAACCGTTGGGTATGCTGTTGGCCCCCCCATTCTTCTTCTACTTTCCCGATTCTTCTCCGTTGCGTAACCGAGACCATAGGTCGCTTTCTCCCCGCTCCAACGTCAGAATTAGGTACCCCCGGACCCGCGCCATTGCGACTGGATCGCGATTTTTTTGTCTTTCCGAGCCCCTCTTCTGTTGCTTGGTGCCGCCCTTTGCTAGGCTATTCTTTCTCTCCATCATTAGAGGCCACCGGGCCTCTCCCTCCCTCATTTAAGTCGTCCTAACCCGCGAGGTTACTTTCCTTACCTCCCCCCCCCTTCCATCTTTCCTTGCTTGGATCAGGTTCGGCCATTTTTACGACTGCTTTAAAAGGGAGACCGGATCAAGCGTGTCATTAAATAGGGATATCCCCGCCCTCCTCCCTGCCTTGGCACCCCGCCCTTGGTACCCTTCCGCTGATTGACGGTTCTCGTTGACCCTTCCCTTTTCGAAATGGGAGGTTCTCGGCTCCGTTTTGACGTCCAGAACTTTCCTCTCATTCGCGTTCCTTCGTGGTTCCTCCCTCCTTAAGATGGAGTTTTTATCGTCGGCCGAGCAGGAAAAGGCGATCGACTTTCTTCCGGGCCAATTTCTGGCGCACGTTTCTGAGTCTGGCGCCTCCCCTTTTCTTTGTGGATTGTCGCCCTGTCCTTCTTTTCTGAGTTCTTCTGACCTTGCGTGGCTGATTTCCTCTGAGTGAGGAGGATAGTATTTTGGTGGGTGGGACCCCCCCTGGGTTCCGGTCCTCCTTGAAGGGGTTATCCCATCCGCTTGTTGATCTCTCTTTCCGTCTCAGCTGAGGGAGCGCCTGTTTTCGGAAACAAACCATTAAAGGAGAAATCTGAGATAAGAGGAGTCGCACCGCAATTCCCCCTTTCCCGCCTTCGTCCACCGATCAGGTCACTTCACACTCAAGCCCTCGTCGCTAATTCTTGAGCCTCTTCCTCGCCCTTTTCTTGGGAGAGGCAAGTAGACTCATGATAGAGACTTACTCCCAGCCATGACCTGGTCTCTGAAACCCCCCGCTCCGGGCGGGCCCATCGTCCACCATTAGATTTGTCAGCTTTCTCGGAGGGACCAGGGATCTGCATGCAGCCCTTTGACCCGCACCCCCGCTTTTGCATGGCTGACTTCAGCCCCTGATATTTGCCCCCCCCTGATCCGCCACCGCCGCACGAAGTCGGGTGACGTTCGCGGTGCGGTTGAGAGTTTTTCGTGTCGTCCCCTCAGGCTTTTCTTTTTTTCCGCCCCACAACCCCGAGAACTCCACTGGGCCTGATGGCCCGCGTAGAGACGGCGCGTGACAATTCTGAGTACGACCTTTCGTCGTCCACATGTCGACTTCTAAACGTCATCGGCCCCCCCTCGAGGGCGATGGATCCTTGTCGTCTACGTTGGATTTGGCCGCTCGGCGAGCAAGGCACTTGCTTCGTGATGAACAGCCCAACCTCGTCGAGGAGGGGCGGTCGGTCTTGGTCTCCGGTCGGGGAAGAGAGAGGGCGTTTTCGTCCTCCCTTCCCACCCTCTTTCCTTGTCCGAGCGCGTCCTTTTGGTTTTTACTTTCGCTCTGGATCTCGTCTCCGGGGTAGGTAGCTACCTTTGAGGGCCGTACTAACACATGTCCTCGGCGGGTCTTCGCAGGGTTACCTCGGATAGGTCGTCTGGTTCCTTTCTCCCTATGGGCCGGGCCGCTGGTTAGACCCTATCTGTTTTTCCCTTCTCTCCCCCCGCTGGTCATGGGGTGAGCGTCGACGGGTTTTTGCTGGGACCATCTTGGACGGTCTTAAATACGTACTTCTACTTCCCCGTCGTCCGCGTCAGGTCTGAACGTTTGGCACCACGCGCTATCTATTTTAATCCTCCCTGTTTTGAGAGAGGCTGATTTTCCTGCGGGCCTTGTCCTCCTTTTCTTTATTCCTATTCCTGGGATTATTTTCCCTCGGCCGCGCGTCGTAGAGGAAGCGCGCGCTAAGGCATTTTCTCTCCAGAAAGTCCACTGTTCCTCGGTTTGTCACACGAGGCCCGGTCCCCCTTATACCATGATCAGCAGTCCCCATCCCGATCGGAGGTGGTGTTTTTGTAGACTCCCCGCTTCTCTCCCCCCTCGTCTGACGTCGGCGTCCTTTGGATTTTTTTTTCCCTCGGAGGTCCTTCCCCTCGAGCATGACCCCAGCGCAGCCCAGCTCGACGACGATGAGGGGGATGAGCTAAGAAGCTGCTTAACTGCCGCGCCGCCGCACTCTCGTCCGAAGGACCTTTTTCCCTCCCTTCACTTCTTGCCTTCGCCGAGCGGCAAGTCCTTCCCTACCGTACAGCGTGTCCCTCGACCTAGAAGGTGACATGACGTTAGCTCGAAAAGATTTATAAGTGGAGCAATAGATCAAGTGGTGAATTACTAGATTTGATCCCCCCCCCCCCCCTTCCCTCTTTTTGACGTCTTGGTGTTTACTTTTTCATAAGGTGTGGAAATCAGGTATTCTTACCCGCCAACCCGAGAAGTCACTGAGGATAAAGAAGGGAGAGGCGGTGTGGAGGGAGATCAAGATGGACTGGTTCTTCCGTCTTTTAACTTCCTCTTTTTTTTTGGGTACGCTTTTCTCCCTCAGTCAAAGGCCTTTATAACAGTTTTTTTCTGGCTACGA
>Ga0179593_1492148_pt1 | contig 24586 bp, 33 predicted proteins | sample CZODoug2_1_08_16_FD_185931 | JGI IMG/M metagenome (GOLD analysis project Ga0179593, IMG submission 185931) | Vadose zone soil fungal communities from Angelo Coast Range Reserve, California, USA - CZODoug2_1_08_16fungal (PacBio error correction) | ecosystem: Environmental > Terrestrial > Soil >... | reverse complement strand
GCTATTTACTGATCCCCCCTTAAGCCTTTCCCTCTAGGCGTTTGTTCCCATCATATGCTTTGAGAACTTTCAGTTGTTCCGCCCCACGGTCAGAGCTTGTCTTGCTCCTCTCTGGCTCTCTGCTCCGTACGAAGTTTTTTCCACCAAATTTTTTATAGGCAATGGAAACTGAGTAGACTCCCGAGATCGTCTCGAGTCGATGTAGCTTGGCTCCTTCTTCTGGCCACTTTTCTCGTTTTTTATTTAAGTTAAACACGAGGTGGCGTCTCGGTTCTGTTGAGTTAAGCCGTAAGTCCACTTCATTTTTTTCCCCAAAGCTACCCCCAGCGCCCCCAGCTTCGCAAACTCTTCCTTTTTTTTCGCTGACGGACTGCCACAATTACAACAGTTCCTTCCCAAAGCCCTTTTTGAAAGCGGTGCTACCAAGTATTGCTTTCATAAGAATATTCTCCCTTTGATCTCCTACCTCATCCTCCGACCCCTTCTTACTTTTTGGTTGAGCTCCAATATTCCTTACTATGTGGATTTTTTGTGCTCAGGTGCTCAACTTAAACCTTTCCCCCCCAACGCTCGCTCTCTTTCCAACTTATTTTCAATTGAGTGACTTAAGATAGAAGACTGTCCCTTCCGAAGAAAGCGCCGTGGTTCAAGAGTTTTTTTTTCCCCTGCCGGTCTCTTGCGCCGTCGGGGCCCTTTCTTAACTTTCAAAGCCGGATTGGATGACGCCTTTCCCTGAGGCCAGTATTACTGCGGAACGCCTTTTGTTAGGTCAGGCGGTGGGCACAGTAGTTTTCCCCCATATCCATTTTCTTTCGTAAGATCCCGCTTCTCCAAAACCCGTTCAGGTCACCCCCCCTAGCCACCATCTAAACCCACCATCTTGCACCTCTTTGATTGCCTATTTTGCCGCCAGTTTTTTGATGCCCACGTCGTTGGATATTTAGTGCTTTCGTAATCTGCTTTGCGTTTGACTCCATAGCCGGATGCCTTCCGGTCCTCTTGGTGATTGTCCACTTTTTTAGTTGAGACATTCCTATTTATAGTCTGAATTTGTTCTCTTACCCCACCAAGTTTTCTAATTTGCTCTCCCAACTTCCGATTTTTTCGAATTTCAGCGCCACATTACCTCAAAGTCTCCTTTCCGATCTGGTGAGCGGCGTGTTTTTGGCAATTTCTTTAGATGTTGCTTGCCCTTTATCTTTTTCTTTTGGGTCACCCTTCGAGACCCTTTGTGTTTCAATATTTTCGGCAGAGGTTCTCTCTTGTCCGTCGCTTCTTACTCCTTTCAAATTGATTTGATTCTGCTAGCCAGCCATCCGTCTTTTCTCTTCGGCCGGAGCTGTTGAAATGGAAGATTCGACTTTCGACCCGCGCTTTTCCGACTCTGGCTTAGAGACTTGACTTTCTTGTTTCACTAGTAGGCTTCCCAAGAGACTGAGTTTTTCGATCTTTTCAGCGCCTTTTCTTCGGACTCCTCTCCGGTGTTAATCGTTTTTTTTTTCGTTGGCCCCCTGGACGCTTGACAAGGTGGAGATAGTATTGACACCGTGTTCTGAGTTGTGCGTCCTCTTCTTCTTTCCTCAAGATCAGTTTTCGATTTGGATGAGCCGCTAGACCCAGCGATTTGCCTTCCCCTTTTGGCCCAGGGCAGATGTTGATTAGAGCCTCCCACCAGTCAGAAAAGCGGAGCAGAGGCTCCTTGCATCCGACAGTGAATCCTCTCTAATTGTCTGATACGACGCTACCGGCGGTGCCTGCCTATGTTTTCCTTTCAGACCCATGCATTTCTTCTTGAATCTGCTTTTCTGTCGATTTTATTTTCCTAGACCTTTGGCTTTCAAATCATCCTCGAAAACTTTGATGGTTGTCCATTCCCTCCCCCAGGACGCAATTGGTTTCAACTTCCTCGTTCCTTCCTTCGTGTTATCCGTTCATGGAGTTTGTGAATCCTGGTTGACTTCATCAGACGTTTCCTGGATCCCTTCCCCTTTTTTTTCAGGATTTTGTATCCGTATTCGAACAAGATTTTTTTACCGTGCAGATCTTCACGATGATAAGTTCGGCGTCCCAATTTCTTCTTGAGGCTTTCTTATGTCGGCGTTTTTGCGCCTTGCAAGTTGCCCCCCATTTGCATTTGGTTCCTCCCCCCCGCCCATATACCTCCTGACTTGACTTCTAAGCAGGCTTTCTTCCCCCTTAGTTCTCCTCGGGCCTTTTGATTATTGCACCTTTTTCGTGAAATACCTGCTTCCGCCGACTGGTCAGCGTCCCACCGGGTCCTTTGGTACGGTTTGCCGGAATAAGGTTTTCAAGTTTTTCGGAGGCCCTGTGCTCCTCCACGGTTTGGATCCGCTGTATCTGACCCTTTGTTTGCCCTCTGTCTTCCAACCAATCCTTTTTGGCCCAAAGTCCAAGGACGGAGAACCGGCGTGGGTGCTCCTTCCGTGCATCGGCTCCTTTCCCGATGGATAAGTTTCTTTTTGTTTTTGTCCCGACCAACTTACGGCGTTGGCCATACCCTCGGTAGAGTTTAAATTCGTGACGCATAAGTTTTGGCTGAGGTCTCGTCGCTCTGGACTTACTTGCCGTTTTTTGTTTGGTTTCAATATTTTTTTTTGCCACCGTTCAGCGAGGTTTTGGGTACGAGCTTTCGCCGTAATCCCTTTGTCTCCTCCCAAAATACCTTTTTTTTTTACCTTGCGTAGCCCAGCCATTGGGCAGTTTTGATCACTACCCTCCCTTTTAGGAAGCCTTCTTCCCCTTTTTCCGATGTTGCAAAACGATGGTCTTTCCTCCCCAGCTGTTTCCTTATCAGTCTTTCTAAGTTTTTTTTTGTCGCGACCTTTTTTTTTCCAAATTCTTGTGCGCGTTTTTTTTTAATGTTTTAGTAATGAGCCGTCCCCTCCGCCAGTTTTCTTTAATGTTCTGTGTTTTTTTACCTAGGCGTTTGTTTGGTACCGACAGGCCTTGAGTGAATGGACACTTTTGCAGCCTTTTGCCCCCCCCTAATTTTTTTTTTTTTGACTTTTTTTCAATACTTTTTTTATAGACTTTACTTGTGGCCCAGTAGACGGCAGATTTCTAAATGAGCTATCTGGAGTCCCCCTCTCTCCCCATCCTTCTTTCAGTTATTTTTACGGTTTATACCACTCATTTGTGCTTGCTCGATTAGGACTCCCTCGCCGCGCAGCTTTTCCTCTCGAATAAGCACAAGCCTTAGCTTTGGCGCTTACCGCATTTTTCCACCCCAGAGAGATGCAAAGTGCTTATTTCCCTCTCCATTCTTTTGTTTTTTCCCCCTCTTTTGTTTAATTGGACGTTATTCCGCTGAAGGTTTCCCAAAAATCCTTTCGCGATCTTCCCTGTCAGTGGGTTCCTGGAAAGGCCCCCTTCCCGGGGACCCTTCATGGAGTTTTCCATGCCGTCCTTTTTTTTCCTTTTTCAACACTGGTGTGGAGGACAATTCCCCTCCTCCCCGCGGTATATCTGACGTTAACTCTGGGGCTTTTCCCTTTTTTTCGGTTTGAACGGCAGCCATCCGATGGTATTTGCAGTATTTGTTTTATTTTTTTTTGTATTCACCAGTTTATTTCCTTTTCCGGTGCCCCCAGTTTTCCCCTAAGTCGCCTTTGAATACGTGTCTGCTAGTACTCCCCCGCATAACCGATTTCTTTTTATGGCCCTCATTTTTTATGAAAATTCTCCTCGGATTTTTTTTTGCATTGAGGGGCAGGAGGATTAAGTGGAAAGGGTATTCTTGACTTTCTATTGCTGCCCCCTTGCTTTGCTTTTTTTCCAGACTTCGTCTCTCCTTTTGGTTTTTTTGAGGTCCGTCTCTGTCTCTCAAGCCCCCTGGGCAAGTCAGGTGCCGGCAATCGTCTTTTTCCGAAACGCCTTTTCTCCTTACCCGCTTTTTTTTAAACTCTCATTCTGTTTCGCCGCCCTTTTCACTCCCCCATTGTGGCATCTTTTGAGAAGATCGTTTCGATTAAGTGCTTTCCAAAGGCCAGCCCCTCGTTGTTCGCCTCCTTCCCCTTCCGTTTCGTTCTTTCCGCGCAATGGACGCTTGATTCTCCGAGCAATGTCGGCCCTCCCGTCGCAGAATCGCGGTCCCGCCCAGCCCCGTTTGGTCTAACTATTCCCTCTTTTGCCGTACTCCTTGTCCATTTTCCGATATTGACCTTTTTTTTCCCATCAAGTATGGGCAACTATGTTTCAGCTCTCGTGTCGCCACCCCCGTGTGTCCTTTTGGGTTTTCAGCCCCTATTTTTTTTGCAAGCTTTGATAGCGACTAAGGATCTTTTCGGCAAGGGCCACGTACCCGAGTCGTAGCTGTTCTTCCACAGCTTTTGGGAACTCCTTTGCGAGCACACTCGCTCTAAAGTTTTGGTTGTCCAATTTTTCTCCCCTTTTTTTGAGCCACATCTATGCCCCCATTCGTCCTCTATTCTTTCTAGCTTTAGTCTTCGCGTCGCTCTCCTTCCGATTCGCTTTCACACATTAAGATAATGGAAAATTGCGCCACTCCTCGACAGTGAGTCGATCGTTCCTTCTCTCCGATTTTAGCCTCCTTCTTTTTCGCTTCAGACGATGTGCCATGAATTACTAAAAAACGTCACCCTCTTTGGATATGATGCTTTTCGCGAAGTCCCTCCTTAGCGCTCGCCCCCCCTTCTACACTTTTTTCCCGTTTCGCCTTATGGAGACACTTCGTGGGTTAGTTCGCCTTTTTTATCCTTCAACACCTTATATACCTTTTCCCCGAAATTTGTCCGGTCGCACAAGTCTAATTTTTTTAGACCCTTGTTAAATATCTCCATATCTCAGAACCCATTTGCTTCCCCCTTCAGATTGCTGTCCTATCTCTCTGTGTTATTTTCCCCTGTCTTACTACTTACTGGCTCTTGGAAGGTTCCGCACTTACACCCCCTTAACAAGGAACCTGGTTTTTCCCTCTAAGTACATCGTTAGGGATGCTCAGCGTTCACGGGTAGCTTGTTCCTGCGACGACTTTTCTCAGTTGGCCAACGCCCTTTTCTCGATTTGTTTAAAACCTTCTAGGCAGTGCCAACGTTTTTCGTTTAGGCTCCTAAAACGAACACTTCCCCCTTGCATTTTTTTTTGGCCGAGTTTTTCTAGCATAAGAAGGGGCCTTTCTTTTTAATATTTGTTTGCATTATATTTTTCCCTCCTACCTCCCCCTTTTTGTTATGAGGGTCACTTGCGCCCAAAGCCCCCCCCCCCTTCATGACAACCTTTTCTTTTGGCCTGCTTGGACGGTCCCCAACTTTATATCATCTGTTTCCTTTTTTTTCAACGTCTGTGCGCATGCTCTTGGCCTGTACTTTCCAGGTACTTCACTTGCCTTTGACCTGAATCCTGGCGGCCTTTCGTCTTCCAGTTGCTTATAGCATTTCGTGTGCTTCTACACAAGGCGGGTCCTGCAGATGAAAGCCTGACGTTTTGCGAGGGTTTTTTTTTCATCTGCGTTCCACTAAATCAGCGCGGATTCATTTCCGGTGAGCGGCGTGCTTAGTACGTTCTCGCCGTCGATGTTCCTATACTACTTTTATGGCTTGTAGAGCATACGTAGACCTGTTGAAGAGGAAATAGCCGAGGCAGTCCCCCACCCCGTCCTTTGTTTTTTTAACACGTTTTTTCCCCCATTTTATTGTTTTCACCTTTCCCGAATTTACATTGAAAGTCCCCACTCCACACTTGATGGATTCTTCATTTTATTTCTCGGCACCTTAGTAGCCCTTACGTTTTTCATGGAGGTCTCGTTTACATAGAGAGGAAATTTTTTGAAGCCAGAGGGTTTCTCCTTTTATTTTAAAATTATCCTTTCTTTCTCCCTCCTTTATCTATCAGTCGCTTTTCTGTCGCGGTCCTACTAGTTCTCGTTCCATAGGTTTCCCTGCTTTGTCCCAAATCTCTTTCGTGGGCCAGCTCCCTCTTTTTACTGTCAATTCGATCTCCCCTTCTGGTCATTGCGTTCTCATAATACTTTTTTGATAGCCTACCCCCGAGCCCGATTCTTACAATCGATCAGGGTTCCTATGTCTTTTGCCTTTGAGAGGTTTCACTCGCGTTGACTTATTCCTCGCGATTTAGTGAATTTTTTGACCCCCTTTTCCTAAACATGCCCGACGCGCCAACCTTCTTCTTGAAGTTTCACTTCCCCGTCATCCTAGAAAACCTTTTTATTTTTTATTTTACCTCCTCGGTAAGATTCCCCTTCTTTTAATAGCACCATCCCAGAAATTTTCATAAGCTCTGGATATATTTGAGTAAGCTCGGACTTCCCCTCCGTAGGGTGCCAAGGCTTTTAACTTTCTACGGTGCGCTTTTTTTTTTTCTGTACTCTTTGCAAATGATTGACGATGCCCCCTTTTTTTTGAGAGTGCAGGATCACGGCTGGTTCCTGGACTGCTTTTTTTTTCCCTGTTTTTCCTCCGGATCCCGAGGACCTTCCCAAGGCTATTTGTTGCCCCTCTCGGCCGCCTTCTCCGAGCATTTTCGTAATCCCCCCTCCCTCGATTTTCCCCTTTTATTTCCGATAAGTATTTCGTTAGAGTATCGCCGTGCGGTGCAGTTTTTCCCTTTATTTTACTCCGTTTTTTTTTTCCCCCTTTGTTCAGTCTATATAGCCTTTCCCTACCGACTCCCTCGTTCTTTTTCATGCCCCCTCTCATTACTGCCCTTTTTTTCGTTGCCTTTTCCCTCTGCTTTGGACATGTGCTCCCCCTTCTTTCTATCCCTTTAGCACTTTTACCAGGCGTCTATATTCACCCGGATGGCTTTTAGACTTTCGCTGACCAGTTTTTGACGGACCCCCATTTCCTTTTTGCACGGATGTAAGTGGAAGAATCCGTCCGCGCTCTTCACACCTTCCCTTACTGCAACCCTTCAGGGGACCCATTTTTTTTGCCATCACGGGACTTTAGTTAACTTCAGGGAAGGTCTTCCCTTTGCGTGGGCTTTCCTTTTTGTACGACTCCCCCGGTCCCGCCTAGCGGTTCCCCAACCACCCCTAAGGTCATTCCTCGGCGCCGTCCTTCCCCCCCCCCCATTGTCCCTTTTCCCTTCTGCCGTATTTCGGTTTTTCTTGGCTACTGTTGTCAAGCGATTAGGCGTTTTTTTGCTGTAATAGTCTTTTCTTTTCCCCCCCCAAGCCCCGCCTTCCCTTATACCTTGATTACCTTGTAATCCCCCAAAGTATGCATCGTTTCCTTTGATTTCCCCCGATCCCCATTTTTCTCCGTGCTTTTTCCTAAGTAATGGCTTTCTTCTTGGGGCAAACGTCTTTTTTTTTTTCTACTTTAGTGTAGAAATGATCCTAACTGCCGCAGTTTCTCCCCTTTCTGTGTTTTTGTAATTTTTTTCTGGTGTTTTTGATCTAGTTTTTTTTTTTCCTTTCCTTAGGCATTTCCGGCGACGCTTTTCTGCCACCTAATTCCTTTTTTTTCCGTCCGTTTCTCCTCCCCACATTTTAGACCGAGTGTTTATTCTTTTGCACATCTGGCTAGATGCGAGCATTTTTCCAAACCCGGCGGGCTGTTCGCTCCTTCCTGGTATGTAGGTCCCCTTTGTCGCTCTCTTTTTGAGGACTTTTTAGCGAGGCGGCTACTCACGAAATTCTCTGACAATGTGCGACCCCCCATCGTTCTAAAGCATTGGGAACCATCGTGGTCTTTAATGGAGGTATCTGTAACTTTTCATCTGCTTTTTTTAATGCTTTTCCTCTTTCTGTTTAAACCTTTTTCTTCTCGATCCAATTCTTGCCCTTATTCCTTGAGGGACTGGTTCCCCCGGATGCGGCCTCTTTCCAAGTTTTTAGGGTGGTTTCCTTCCGTCGTTCTTTCTGTGGTTTTTTTTCTTAAAGTGTTGAATTTTTTCATTTCCCCTTTGTTGTGTTCCCCCTTTGTCCCTGCCCGGACTGTGAACGAAACTCCCCGATTGTGCTGTTGTATTTCTTACTGGCATGCCTAAGCTCTTTTCTAGACACCAGTTTTCTTGAGCTAGTACGTCCATTCAGTGCAGAACGAAGGGTCCCCGTTGAATTGCTGTCTTGGCTGCTCTTCCTTTCATCTTGCGTTTCTCCTTTTTCTGAGGAAAATTTCCCCCTTTCTAAGAACTTGTTTTTCTTTTTTTTTCCGCAAGGGGTGGAGTCACCGTTTTTTTCTTTAGTGCCAGCCCTTCGTCGGATTGTCTGATCAACCTTGGCTGTGAGAGCCATCATGCAATGCATAGATAGAGACTGATTTTAGATATGGGCCGGCCTACTTTTCAACGGATTTTCTTAACATCCCGCTCCCAGACTCTCTTTCCCCCTGCTTACTACACCTCTTTGTAAACAGCCCCATTTTAAGATTATTGCTCATCCGACCGGTTCTTGGGCGATGCTTGCACTTCGAACGTCAAGCTAGGTTCATCACTTGTTCCCCCTAGGGGGTATTGATTTTTGGGTTGAATGTTTTTTTCCGTGCTTTCTCTCAGCTTAATGTCTCAGCCATTTTTCCAAAGACTTTCCTTTCTTTTTTATAAGTCTAGGAAGTAAGTAGTCTAAACTTTTTAACGTTTCTTCATCATGCGCGTTTACTAAGCTCCCCTTCTTTTCGAACCAACCTTTTAAGCTCCCTCCCTTTGTGTAGACCCACCCTGTTTTTCGGGGCCTATTAGGCACTCTTTCCACCCTCAGTAATCGGGAAACTTTTCCTAGAAGACCTTATGCCGGCAGCTAAACGCGTCCCCTTGCCAGCAAGTACGATTAATGGCCGGAAGTTTTAAAGCCTTTTTTTTCGATCCCTTTCCCCGGTCCCACAGTTGTCCAGATGCTTGAGAAAATATGACGTCTATAGCAAAACCAAGGCTGTAGTAGGGAGGCTCTCCGAGGTTCATCTTGACCCTAGCCTCCACCAATCCGCTCACCTTTTTCCACTTTTTCCGTATCCATTTTCCCTTAGTTGAGTTCTTGCTCTTCGATGTTTTTTTTTTCGGACCCTTCTTTCTTTTCCTTCTATCCTGAATGTTTTTGACCCCCAATCAAATTCCCCCTTGGGCTTATTTCATGACGCTCCCCACGCCATCAAGCCCCTTGAGCGCTCGCCCCCGCCCCCTTTTGCTTTCCACCCCCAGTTTCCCATTCAGGGTCGAATGCTTCTATTGCTATACGGCTCTTCCAAATTAACTCCCCCTTTTCGCAGCTTCAAATCCAGATTTACAAGGCTTCACTATCTTTAGGATCATACGTTGTAACTATCCCCTTTGACCTCCTTTTTTTTTATTTTTGCCATTTTTTTCCCTTTTTCCGTTTTGTATCTTCGTTGATTCCCCACCTTAATTAGTATCCAGCCTATGTAAGGGATTTTTGAACGCCTCTATAACCCTTCCCCAGCCGGTGTTGCCCTTCTTTGTTCCTTCTTTTTTTTAGATCTTTTTTCCTGACGCATGGGCGCCTGACAGCTTGGTCTTGCCCTGTCTTTCTTCCCTCGGATCATTAAGTTTTTCCGCCTCACCTTCACACACGCTGCGTGCAGAGAAGAAGAATCTTTCCGTATTTTCCTGGGATGTCTGTTTTTTGTTTTTTTGCCCCGTGTTTCCCCCTCCCTCCTCTAAATTTGTTGTCATTCTTGGGAACCAACGTCGGCGTTCAAAAATTTTAAATGGAGTGTGCTCCCAAATGTTATCATTTACGCTGGACGCCCACTTTTTTCTCCTCTTTTCGCCCTTCACGTCTTTTTTTTTTGGATGTCCTATTCACTTCATTACTTTGTGTATTCAGTTCCGAATGATTTTCAATGGGGCCTTTTTTTTTTTCGTCGGCCTTCGTATTATCCCTTTCTTGCTGCGATTCAAGGTTGTGTGCCCAGCCATTCTTCCCCCCCTACGGGATTTGACGCAGGACCGGAGCACATCCTTTTATCCGGTTTTCATTATGATCTCATTGACTTTTTTTTTACCCGGGCGATCCTCTATTTACAGAGATGGCCTAGACGTTTTTCGTATCTTCCGGCCCCCTTTTGCAGATTCCTAGGCCTCTTTTCTGGTCGAATCCCGGAGTATTGATGACCCCCCTGACGCTTTCAGGCCAATAATTTTCTTCTCCTTTCCTGACCCTGATCCTCGAGAGCCTTTTTTGACCCCTTTTTTCAGATTGTTTTTGATCCAGGTCGATTGCCTAACTCCTTTGTCATAGTTTTTTCCTTTTTGGTTTCAGTTTGCCCCCTTCCTTTTAAAGTTGTTCTCTACGGTATGCTTCCTGACTTCCTTTTTGTAGGCGTGCAAGACATTCACACCCTCGGTTTCTCTTTGATCGCTGCTTCTAGTCTGTTTTTCCCTTTATCTTTCCTGCAACTGCGTTTTTTTCCTTTCATTTTTTCCTCGTTGTTTTGTGTATTTTTTTTTTTGGCCGATCTGCGATTTTCAGAACTTTTCCTCCGTTCTCCCGATCCGGGGTAAGCCTCCTTTTTTTTTTCATTTACTGAAACGGCAGCATCGTTTGTTGATAACTGAGCGTTCCTAATTTTCGCCTCCCCAATTTTTCTCTTTCTCCTACGCTACCCAGTGTGATGTCCATGACCATGGCTTTATTTCACCCGTATCTATCCCGTAACGGATAGCTCAATACTTCCCCCCCGGATTTGTCGCTGAACGTCCCCCCCTTTCCTTACTAGACAGAGGAAGCTCAAAATGGTGCAGCCGTTTGTCCTTCCTGACAGCACTTTCCCTTTTTTCTTTTTCCTCATTCTTGAATGCCATATCTTTTTTTTCTCCATGTCCTGAGTCGCTTATTATAATTTCTGGTACGTTCTTTTTTCCTGCCCAGGCGGACGATTTTTTCTCCTGTATCTTTCGGCGTCCCCCCATTTACCAGGTTTTAGATAGGACTAAGATTACACTTTTCTTTAGTAACTACCCGCCTAGCTACCTTTCCTGTGACTCTCTATGAAGTTCGTCGGACTCCCGCATTATTTTTTTTTTGTAGCTTTTTTTCCTTATGGAAGAAAGTTCTTTTTAACACTCCGCTGGATACTTTGCCGGTTTTCCCCCGCCAAAAATCCGTTTTTTAGGGACTTTTTATTCGGTTTCTTCTCGCCACGTGGCATCTACAATTATATTCGAACCCTAATTCGGCAATTTCCTTTTACTCACCGGATGGTTCCTTCAGGGACATGACCAGTTAGGCAAAGCCCTTTTGTTGTTTTTTTTATTTTTCCCGCTTCTCCTCCTTCTGATAATTGTGCGGCCCCCCTTGTCAAAACTTTTATTTCTACATACTTCTTGCCCTTCTGGCATACTTTTTGCCTTTTTTCCCCTCGTCTTCGTCCAATCGGCTAGGACGACCCCCTCAAACTTAGAGGAAATCCTCCGGTTTTCCCCCAAACTTGCTTCCTTATTCGCCTTTCCTCCCCCTGGGTTCGTTCTTCTTTTTTTTAATTTGTTTTCGCCCCGGCGCCTAAGTCGTGTGCTTTAGTGACTTTATGATGCTTACTTCTTTTCCTTCTTCCCCAGCCCCCCCCCGCATACCTTAAGTCCCTGGTGGTTTCATTTATCCATAGAGGGCCTGGAATGTCTGTCAAGGCGGTTAAAAAGCCCCCTTTTTTCTTCAATCTGTTCTGTTATCGGTCTCAAGCTCCCTTCTATATTTCCTTCAACCTTTTTCTTGCAGCTGTCGTCTTCTTTCAGTGCTTTTTTTAAATTTCTCGATAAAACCTTTCTTTAGCCTGTTCTCGATTTGTATATCATTCTGGTGCCCGTTTCCCCGTTTCGATTTGTGGTAGGCAAGTTATAGAAGGGAGAAGTGGTTCCCCCAAATCTTGATTTGGTTTCCTTTTTCCTTCATGGATTTCTTACTCTCTTTCCCTTCGTTCCCTCCGATGAGGGAAGCCTTCTACATAGATAGAACCCCCCCCTCTGGGTTCCTGATGTTAGCTTGAGAATTCCTTGACACTGAAGATTTTCTCTCTGCATCTTTTCTGTCCCCGACTCCCAATGAAAGGCTCAAGTACCCTTTTTCCACTTAGATGATTTCAAATGACTTTCTTTCCGGTTCTCGTTTCTCTTTTTTCGAAAAGTGGCCTAGTGTTATGTACGTGAGATTTCCTTCCTGAGATATAATCATTTTATAATTGTGCTTACTTCGGAATTTCATCGATCATAGTTGGACACCTCCCTGTGGGCCACCGCCCCCTAGTTTTTTTTTGAAATGTCTTTTTTTACAATTTTTTTTTTCCCTCGCGTTTCATCCTTGTGACGTTTGTACAAGGACAGCAATTTTGACAAGTTTCACTGTAACCGATCTGGTTATGCACGTCTTTTTTCCTTTAGTGTATGATCCCTGAATTGTCAAAAGAGATTAAGATAGCCATCCTCGGGCTTCCAGCACAAACAGGACCTCTCTCTGACCATCTCCTTGTTTGCTGTTTGCCCCTCTCCACCAGTCTTTTTATAGTTTTCCCAGCATTCTAAAATCTTGAAAGACTTTAAGTTGGAGATTTTTCCTCGTTTCTGCTCCGCATTTGGCTTTTTCCTTCCCCCTTCCCCTCGAGTTTTCTTCCCGGCTATGATTTTGCCCCCCCCCCCCCCACAACAAAACGGGCTGTTAAATTTGAGGAAATTTTCTCTTTCTCACCTGTTTTTTTTTGTGGGCAGTCTCCTCTAACCTACAATTCTTAACCTCCGTTTTTTCCAGATGACCTGAATTTCGTAATAGACCCCTCCTGCTTTTTTTTCCCAAGACCTTCCCCTTCTCTCCTTTCCTCCCCTGTACGGGATCCTCTTCTCATGTATGTGGCAGTCGACCTTACAAGAAAGTTTTCTTGTATCTTCACCCCAACTTAATTTTTAGGGAGCAGGTCTTTCATTTCTTTATCCTCAGAGCCTATCTCTGGGTCCCGATACCTCGAGTTCTTCTCCCTCCATTCCCCCCCAAAGCCCAAGATTGCCCCCTCCGATGGGGCCATACCTTCTACACCCCTTCCCTTTTAAGTCGCAAGATCCTTGGCTTGATTTTCCCTTCCCACTTTTAAGGGATTACTTGTCCCCATCCCCCCCAACCCTGTGTTTACGAAATAAGGTTCATTTCCCTCCTCCTAAGGGTTTTCCCCTTCTTCTTGCATCGCTTTGTGCCGGATCCTCCTTACCCGGATCACACCGCCCCTTTTCAAACCCCTGCCGTGTCGGAAAGAGGTTACTACTTTTAGCAGTTGTGGCCGGTTTCTTCCGGCGCCCATCTTCCCCCATCTCCTATGTCATGAATTTGCTTGACCCGTTTCCGTCGAGTCCTTCTTTGCTTCGCTTCGTAGGGCAATATTTCTTCGTCTCCGTCAACCCACTGAATAATAACTTACAAGTTTCACTAATTTAGGGCTTTTCTTCCTCCTGATGGGTAGTTTGCCCCCTTGTCACAGTTGTAATGCTCGGTTACTTTAAGTTCCCCCTTTCCAAATTCGCTTATGCTTTCCTCCCTCACTGCCCCCCCCTTAACTTCCCCTTAACGCAGATTCGCCCGCCCTGTCCACCCCCCTTTCCCAAGACCCCCCTGCCGAAAATTCGGTTTGAGCTCTTTTCACGTCTCCCCTCTACCCCAATTACCTCCCCGGAGCCAGCCGTTCTATGCAGACCCGTTGAGCAGTTGTTTCTTAAAGCCCGTTTCTCCAGGATTTTCGACTACTTTGCATTTTACGGAACCGGGTGGATTTGATTTTAACTCCGGAGCTTCTTGCGGTAACAACTTCCTTCAAGTCTGTCCTGTTTGGGGGTTGAATTGCTACGATTAATTTTAATCTCTCCAAAGGCTAATTTTGACCACCTATATTAAGAATGATCGCTCGGGTAATTCAGTCGCCCTTTCCCGGTTTTTGATCCAGTCCCCGTGATTGCCATCCTTTTGCCCCCGAGGCATTTCGGCTGAAGGTTCAGTGGTCCCCGTCCCTCAACACAGCACGATCTTCCTCTACGAATCCTTCTTTGCACTTTCCTGAGGAACTCGTTTCCTGTTTTCCTTTAAGTTCCTTTTTTTGTTCGTAGTCCTTTTCCAGAATTTTACCTCTCCCTTTTTGGTTCCCGACCACCCCCCCCCTCGCGACACCCCGAGCTTTTTGAACTCTTTCACTCTGAAAAAACAATTCCTTTCCTTGGCCCCAACCTTTCCTCCCGATCATTCTTTGTTCCAGTCTTCAACAGTTATGGAGAATGTTAGTTATAGGTTTCCTCCCTCTTTTCGCAGGCCGTCCGTTGTGAGTTTGCCCCCCTTTGACCCTCCTTGGCAGCCCCCTGTCCCCTACTACTTCTTATTTATCTTCTTTTCTTCCGCCCCCAGGGCTTTATTGTCAGTTTGACCCCCCCCCCCCGTGCACCCGTATCCTGCGGCACGTTTGATCCTATTTCGTCCTTCTTTTCTTTAAATCGAATTCTTTGTACAAGCTTTAGTGTTTGTCCTCGGGCGCTCTCTCCCACGTCTTCCCCGTTATACCCCGGATGAACGGACCAGTTAGAAGTCCTTTTCTTTTTTCCAGGCCCTTTTCCCCGAGGTTTACCCATTGTTCCTTTCTTCAAGAGCACACCTCCACTTGACAAGGCCCATTGTTTTCCTTCTTCTGCTTTCCCCCCCGGCCGTCAGCAACCCTTGATACCCCCCGGCCTATGTTGCACTTGTAACTAGACCAATTCTCCCCTACGAGGTCCTGGACACGATATTCTACAGAGGATCTTCGCAGTTTGAAGGAGGACTTTTGAGTTAGAAGACAGAAACCCCCCCCCCAACCCTGTTACACGTCAAAACCCCCACACACCCACAAAACCAACCAAAACAACCCCACCAAACCAACAAACCCCCCAACCCCACCACACCCCCCCACCACGATCCCCCCCGCAAAACCCCCACCCCCCCCCCAACCACTCACACCCCCCCCCCCCCCCCCCCCCCCCCCCCTTTTTTTGACCTCTCCTCATTTTGTCAGTAGTAACGCTCGTGTTTTAATTCTAGATGTTGTTTTTTTTCATTTGGAACTCCTCTCGGCCTCCTTGCCCTCTTTCCAATAGTCTGTCAGCTTTCGTCATCGTTGCGCCTTTTTTTTCCCCCCCCCGTTTTTTTTTTTTCGCTCTGATCTCTCATTCCGAGCGCAGAGCTCCTCCCCCCTCCGATCCGCCAGTGAATGACGTTATTCACCTTCCTTTTCTCCCCCCCCTCGATACATTGCGGAATTTTGCCGAACCCCCGAAGAATTACAACAGGATAGTGATCTTTTCTCTCTACGACCTTCGGCTATACTCTCTTTAATCCCCTTAACTCTCTTGCAAGCCATGTCTTTCTTTTTTAGGTGTCAGCTTGCCCCTGACTTCCCTCTCATTGGGAAATTTTTCCCCTATCCTTCCGTTCTCAAAGGATGGAGGCAGAAAGTAGGTTTCCCTCCTGACCCTTTCTTTTTCCCGGGAGGGTCCATCTTCTCCCCCTATACGGACAATTAGTAGTCCTGATTTTAGTACCCCGGAGCAACCTTCCTCTGCCAAGTCTATCCCGTATTCTTTCCTTCAAGTCTTTTTTTCCTCTCCCGATTCAGGAATTCAATTACCCTCCCCCCCTAAGTTCCATTCCCGCCACGTCTAACCAGTAGATTTGACACCTCTCTACACTTAGACAAGTTGTTCTTGTTTCCCCTCTTCCGGTTCTCACCATACCTTTGAATTTCCTTTTCCCTTTCCAGACAGTGTAATAGGTACGGACTGGAACTTTCTCCTCCCATCCCCCGCTGCTTTACCCCCCTTTTTCGGCCCTTCTTCCTTGCCCAATCTTGCCCTTTCCCGTCCGTTCATTTTTCCCATGCTTCAAGAGCCTTAAATAAGCACCATGCTTTATACTGAATTCCCCTTTCTCTTGTCGGCTGATATCAAGTGGGAGCTCCTGATTCCTTTCTTTTGCAACTTTTTCCTTTTGACCCGCAGCCTCTTTCTCTTATTTGGCAACTTTTTGCCCTTCTCCCCCCCCTCTACGGCCGCACTCCCTTTTGACCATATACTGGGACCCACCTCCTTGCGCTCCCCCCTTAGTTGAACATTGACATCACTGACATCTTTACTTAGCGATAGGAGACGGTTAGGGTTATGACCTTCCAAATTCCAACGCTCAGGCTGACAACACCCCTCCATGAGGCTGCGTGGATCCCTTTGACACCAAACCCACCCGTGAGCCTGTCGAGCCTTTGCAGCGCCCGGCCATTAATGGGCTGCGACCATTTCCCTTGATGAACGGTCTCTACAGTTTTCCATCGTCGTCAATTCCTTCCCTTACGTTTTCCAATTTTCCTGATTTACGCCCGGCCATTACGTTCGTTTTCTCCCTTTTTACTCCCCCCACTCCTAGGTCAATACCTTTAAACCCTCCGTAGGTTGTTTTTTTTTTTCTCCCCCCCCCTTCCTCATCCCGCCCCTTTCTCCCTTTATGTCCAAACAAAGGCGATCTCCCTTTCCGGAGTTTAGCCTTCAGGCTGTGTTCTCTTCAGTGGTTCCATTTTCCGCCTAGTTTTTAATTGTCTTAGGATTCTCTGTCTTCAGCTCAACGTCCTGGTCGACCTTTCATGGTTTGGCCGGATTGTTGGTTGTAAAGATGCGTCTCCGTACTGCCGAGAGAGCACTGCGTGTCTTTAGTACGTCCCTTTGCTGAGAGACTTTCCCCCTTTCTTTTAGTTTTCCCACACGGAGTCCCCGCCTCTTCTTCGTACCCCCCAGCCAGAGTTTTACGCCAGTAAATGCCTCGCTCTTCCCCTTTTCGCCTCACCAAATCGAGGCGGTTTCCTCCTCTCCTGGAGATGATCTTCCCCTTTTATCTCCCTGTGATGTCCTCCCTCTCCCTCCATCCTATCCCGACCGCAGCTGAACTTGACCTGGGTTCCTATACCATTCCTCTTTTCCCCTTCCAAAGCCCTTTTTTGGTCCTGCTTCTTTTTTCACATTTCGGTCTCTCCTTCTGAAATTTTCTCCTTGTGGTTATTCTTTCATTTCCTCCCCCTTTCCTTCCTTCCACTTTTTTTCTCGGCCACAGCCCCATTTACGGATTTCCCTTTCACCTTGGCCGTTCCCCGGAGAGTTGACCCCACTGGTTTGGTTTCGACCCTTCCCCCCCTTTTCCCCCCCTTTTCCCCAACATCTCTTCCTCCATTATCCTGCGAGGCTTTCCCGTTTCCCACCGGTCGTCCAAGGAAAGGCACTTGAATCCCCCCCCTCTATTTGTTCCCCCTCTTTTCTTCTGCTGACCCAGGTGGATCCCGATCTTCTCTCTTGATACGCGGCCATCCAGCATACCTCCCGGTAATGAATTCCGCTTTTCCTTTCTTTCCCCCTCCTTGCATCTCGACCCCTGATGCCAATCACCTTTCTTCCTTAGTCCAGTTTTCTTCAGGTTTCCCCCCGGCGGAGTGTTGTTTTCCCGTCCTCTGTCTTTTTAATCCGGCTTGACGGGAAAACTGTCTCTACCCCTCCGCCTCCCCCCCCCCTTCCTTTTTCCTCCTCCCACTTCCGTTTTTTTTCGCGATTTCGATATCCATCTTATTTTTTTTTCCCCCTCCCCCTTTCCCTAAAAGTCCGATGGTTCAATCCCTCCCCGTCATGGCCGGAAATCAACCCTTTGAGAAGATTTTTTCCGAAAATTGGCCCCTTTCCCCTCCTTGGAGTTCTTTCCTCCTCGTAGAATTCCAAGTCGCAACTTCATACAGGCCTGTTTCTCCTCCGTTTTTCTTTTGTCATGCACGTAGTAAGTTTTTTTTTTTTCCCCAGTGCGGCTTTTTCTCCCTTCCGGCTCAACCCCAGAATCCCTCTTTCCTTCAGAGTCCGCTTTTTTCAGTCTCCCCCCCGTTTCAGTAGTATCCACCCTAGGTCCTTTTTTTCCCCCCTCTTTCAGGTCCCACCCTCTAGTTCCTATCAGGCATTTTTGTCGACACCAAACCGTGGCATACCCCCTCTTTTTCCCTCCTTTCCCTTCCCCCTCCTCCCTTTCCAGAACTTTATAGAATGTTCAGCCCCCCGGCTCCCCCTTAGGCCAGTCTCTTGGGACCCAGATTTAATTTTTTCTTTTTTCCTTTCACTAGACTGCAATTCTCCGTCAGAGAACATTTTTTTTTACCCCTCCCTGCTTGTAGTACCAATCTTTTCTTGGACTCTGCCCCCCCCCCCCTTTTTAAATTTTTTCTCTTTTCTTTGCTTTACCTTCTTCTAGAGACCCTCCCCTTCCATCGACTCACCTAATTGCCTTGGTCACCCTCCTCGAGTCCCTGTCACTCGCCTCTGCAGTTCTAGACAGATATGCTCTGGAGATCGGCCCTGACATGTTCGAAATTAGGTGTCCTCCTTACTGAGCATCTTGGTCAACCCCAAACCAACCCTCCATCGTTCATGAGAATCCCGTATGCCAGCCCTGCCCTTTCCCCACCTTTTCTTCCCTATCCCCTCCCCAAGCTTTCCACGCTTTCTCTCCACTTTCATTTCCCGATTGCGGATGTCTTGACTTTCTCTCCTCTGCCCCCCCACTCGGCCATGACCAAGTTACTAGCACGGGTGCCACCCCCCTCATTCCCGGTATCCGCTCAAATTTCAATAGAGTGGCGCACATACTTCATTGCTAAAAACCGAAGAGCCGGGATACCGCACTTGCGACTTTTTGAACATCCGTTCCCAGAAACGAGAATCTTCGGGTTGACCGTTTTTGCAATTGCTCCATGACCGAATATGTACTTCCAATCCTCTGGAAGGTCTTGGGGCCCCCGCGTAGGGACCAAAGCTTGAACCAAGTTTCTTCCTGCACTCAGCCCACCCGACACCTAATGATTTCCCTCTTCTCCTTTACCCTTTTTCAACTTCTCCCTCCGGTAGAACCGTCAGACAGAAATTGGCGTGATTGGACGTCGGTTGAATTGTGAAGCCCGAACGCCGGACCGTCACCAGCAACTCCCCAGGTCGGCCAGTGGGGGCCACCGACCCCCTAAAGTAGTGTCATCGCCATGGCGGGGAAGTCTGGTGAGGAGCCCTACCCACTCCACCCCCCGTGTGCATAGCAGCCCCCCTTGAAGTCCATTGTTCTTTCTTCACCCCTCCGGATTCGGTGGTGTGGTTTTTTTTGTGCCCCCCCCCCCCCATAGTGTGTCAGCCGCCTCTCCACTTGTTTTTTCCCTTCCTCGTAAGCTCCGAGATGTCAACCACCTTTCCCTTTTTCAACGCCATGAGGGGTAATATTCCACCCCTTTTCCCGACCTCAACTGCTGTGAATCCCCCCCACCCCCAGACGCCCTTAGAAACTTTTAATTCTGTCATAGGAATTTTAGATTTTTTTTCTTCTCTCATTTTTTGGTTTTCTTGAATTAATCAACGTCCTCCATTTTCGCTTTTGGTTTGGATTCTGCCTTTGTCGTCCGATTATATATTAAGTTTTCAAGAGGACCCCCCCCTTTGTTTTACACTTGACTTTTCCTTGCCTCCCCCCCCCGGAGCTCGATCGAAGCTGTCTCCCCCTCTTTCCCATTTTTCTTCCTCTCATCGAGTGTCTTTTTTTTCCTGCCCGCTCTTCTCCTTTTACCTAGCGAACGCCCGAAGTAGATGCTTCTCGGGACTGATCCTTTTTCCCTCCCCTCGTTCTCCCTCAAAGAGACCGGACGCTGGCCCCTCGCGTGCTTCCCTTTTGCTCCTGGCACAGACGAGCCCTTCCCCTTTTCTCCTTCCCCTCCTCATTCCCCCCCACCCCTCCCCTGCCCCCACCTACCCCACCAAAATTTTTTTTTACGTCTCTTTCACCTCAGGCACCCTTTTTTTCTCCCCCCGCTATCTCGGCTCTGGGTTTCCCCGATGGGTTCCTCGATCCTACCGTAAGACGCCCTTTTTTTCTCTCCCGTGAAGCTTGCCATTTTCTCCCGTTCTTTCTAATAGAGGAAGTTGTAATCCTTCCCCCCCCCCTTACAATCTTCTCTCTCTCACGCGGCTTTTTCCGTGGACCTCTGATGCCCTTCTTCCGAAGGCCCTTGGACCGATCTCGGTGATATCTGATTGCTTTGTTCTTCCTTCACACTCTTATATATATTTTCCTTTCCGTTTTTGTTGTTTTAGTATCTCACGCATAACACGAGTTAAAATTGACTCCCCCCCCCTCTTAGTTTGTCATGTAATATTTCTGCATGGTCTGGGCCCCGTCCAATGACGATTAAGCTAACGGTTCCGTGTCTTTTTCCCTCACGTTCCCCCCCTCCTCCCCCCTCCCCCCCCACCTCCCCGATTAGGCCCTATTTCACTCCCCCGCTCTATATCACCAAGCTTGAGCCCCGTCTCCTTTTTCCCCCGAGTTTTCTCTCCTTCTTCCAATCTAGATTTGTTTCAACACTGGGAGGTCCCCCGGATTTATGGCTCGCCGATTTTAACAGTAGTCGAACAGAATTTATTTCTTTTTTTTTCCTTCCCCGGTTCCTTCCGCTCAGACACGGAGGTGGGTGTTTGACCTTCTTCCTAGGCCCTCGACAAAGGGTTATGCCACTACCCTCTTCTTTTTCCTCCTAAGACGTCTCGCCCGTATCATTATGCAATCCCCCCTTTCTACCGGAGAACTTGCCCCCAGTCGCTTCCTTGTCCCACACCTCCCCTCTCCACTCGATCCTAACTCGTAGCTTGGCCATCCCCCCATAGGTGTTCACTGCGCCCTCCCTTTTTTCTAGGTTCTTCCTAAAGTCAGTCCTAGTGTCCGGCCTTTTTTTTCCACCCCAACTTGGAACATGCAGTGCTCATCTCCCCCCCCTTTCTTCAATACCTGATCCTACCTCTCAATGAACTTGATTTTCTGCTGATCCAACTTCTTTTGTCGGATACGGTCCCATATTGAAACTTTTTTTTTACGGAGCTCAAAAGAGCAGCACCAATCATTTTTTGCTCTGCTTGACCCCCCCTTTTGGGGGTCAATCGATCCTCCTCCCCTGGAACCCAACCGGCCTGTAGTTCCCCCCCTGGCCCCCCCCCCGAAGAAGAAGATCCCCCGCTGAAGCGTTTTTAATAAGCCTAATGGCCCCCTCCTTTTAGTCTTTTCTGTTATTTTTTACCCTCAACGACACTACCAGGCTCCTTTTCCAATCCTGCCTTCCGTGGTGAAAAAAGTATGCTAATCCTTTGAAGGCCTTTCCCTTTTCTTTCCTCCCCTCCTTTTCTCTCTTTTTCATCCTTATCCTTTCAGCCTCGCAATTTTTCGGCCTCTGTGGTTTGATCAAAAGCTTTACTCGTGGTCTTCCAGTTGTCAGCCTTTCTTTTAAACCCTGCACTCCCCTCATACATAGTCAGCTATAAGGGTCCCCCTCTCCAACTACCAGACCCCAGATCTGTGGCCAACCAAAAAAGATCTTTCGGCTATCCCCCCCCTCTTTCTCCTTTCTTCCACTTTTTTAACTCCACCTCTCTTCTGACTTTGAGAAAGCCCTTTTTTATCTTTCCTTCTGTTATTGTGGCTTTTCCGGCTCCCTGTCCGTGAAGTCCTTCCCCACATCCATCTTTTCCCTCCTTTTTTCTCTTTGTAATTATTCCATCCTCTTTCGATGCTTTTTCAGCTTTCCTGGTCTTTTTCTTCCCTTTCTCGCCTTGTCCTTCCCCTTTTTTTCACCTCTATCGTTCATGCCGCCTCGTCCCGACTTGTTCAGAACTTCCCTTGAACATCTTCTTCTCTAGATCCCCCTCCTTCCCGCTGTCCTTTCCTCTTCTTCTCATTGGACTGTGGGAGGAGTCGCCCTCCTCTCCTCCCTCGCGGTCCCCCCCCATTTTTTCCGACGATGACTTGAGCGATAACAACCTTCCCCCCCGGTTTTTCCCCTCTTGATTCATCGGTCTCCCTCTTCTCCGTTCCTTTCTCCCCTTTTTCCTCAGCCGGAAATACTTGATTTTTTCCTCCCTTTTCAGTGTATTTCTTCCTTTCCCCGGAACCCAGTTCTTTAGCATTCCCCCTTCTTACATTTCAGGTCTTGCGATAAGCGTGCCCCCCCTCTTTGGTTTTTTCGACACTTCCGCCGTTCTTTAACCCTTCGTGTCGGATAACATTCTAAGCGAGTTTCTATCTCTTGACCCATTGTTCTTTTCCGGACCAGGGATTTACTACCCCCCCGTCTGCTTTTACTCTTTCTCGGCCTTATTCTGATCCCTTTGACGGAGTGAGCGTAGAGTTCTTCCTCTGCAATTTTATACGTAACTGTCCTTTTGACGGTGCGCAAGAATTCCTTTGACTTCTATTCCCCCTCCTCCTATCTATTTTCTTCTTTTCTGTTGCACATCCCTTCAAGGAGGCTGGGACAGGTCGGATTCTTGTGGAGTTCGGGCCAGTGTCGTCGGTCTTCTCCGGCTGTATGATCCCTTTTCCACCCTTTTTTTTGACAGTCTTCTCTCTTTTCTAGTGAGAGAGACCCGTCAAGCTGAGTTTTTTCCGTTCCCAATCAACAGATTCATCCCCGAAGGCCTGGCCCCGCACGCCACTTTTTTTTCTCCCTTGCCCCCCCCCCCTCCTTTCGTTCAAGAACCCCTCATTCTTAGCCCCTCCCGGTCAGAAGATTCGATCGTTGCTCTGTGGCACTTCGCCTTCCGTTTTGCCAGTCTCATCCTTCCTCTTCCGACTTCCCTTTTATCGCTCTTCCTCGTTTTTCTCACGTAGTCATCTCTCAGCAAGACGACAAAGGGACCCAGCATGAGTTTTTCCGTTCACGAGTTTCCGAGGTTACATGTAACTCTTCAACTTCTATATCTTTCTCGGCGCTTCACCTTCAGACCCCCCACCCCTCGAGGCAGGTCCCCCCACCTCCAGGTTCCCTCACGCTTGCCTAATCCCCATTAAGGTAAAGGCCTTTCTCCTCCGCCCTCGCCCTTAGCTTTTCTGCCTCCTACGCTACACCTCCTCTAGTAATATTGGCCGATCGGGGGAGACCGTCCGAAGGTCCGCCGCTCTCACCGCCGGTTTTGTAAATCAACTTCGCTCCCCCCCCCCCCGTGTCCAGTTTCCAGCGCTTTTTCTTATTTCTGGCTCCAGAGCTTCATCTCAGTACCGTGCGGCGCCTGTTTATATACTCCCTGGAACCCGCCCGCCTCCCCCGTTTTTCTCCAGTGATATAGGGTGATCACTCGTTGGCAAACGTTCGTTATCCCCCCGAGACCGCAAATTCACTCACTCTGTTTCGCTCTGCTCGTTTCTGTGCGCCAATTTCCTAAGAAAGTTTCCAATCCAATGACGCCCCGAACTTCCTGCTTTACACCCATCGCTCGGCTGAAACTGCGGCGGTGTTACGTTTACGGGATTCCCACTCCCCTACTTCCCCGCAAAATCCCCGTGGCCAACTCGAGACAGTCTACTTCTGTCTTCACCTACGCTGCTCACTGCTGATACTTCCTCCCTTTTCTCTTTTTTCATCCCCGGTTAATAATATGCATCTCTCTTTTTTTTTCCGATGCACAAGCAGTCTAGGTATGTAGGTCTGGTGAGAGTAGTCTTCCAACTTCTTTTCCTCCCCTCGCTACACCGACGCAGTAAGTCGAATAGTCAGGTCGTCCTTTTCTCTTAACTGGCCGTCTTCGACTTTTTTACTCCCCACGGCCCGGTCGCCTTCTCCGAAGTTATCTCCGATTTTTTGAAGAGAAGACTGGTTTTGTCAGTTGGTCTTTCCTCCATAAACTCCCCCTTTTTGATGAATCTACTATATTGAAGGCCCTCTGAGGCACTGCGGGTTTTTTCTGCCAGTTCGGCTTGAACCCAGATTTTTGCAGCTGGGTCTCTCCCTGGTGTTTCACTTCCTTGAGCAGGGCCAAAGTAGGAATCACCCTTTAATCTCACCCTGCTTTTTTTCTCCTAAAAATGTACGAAGAAAATGTCCGTTTTCCATCAGGGTTTCCGGGGTTTACCAATGGTCATCCGCATGTCTAGCGGGTTGTGGTGCGCAGGATCCCTTCGCCTACTGCCCCAGATTCATGCCGGCATTTATGCTTTCCGTTTGATTTCTTCTTTTGTTGCTAGCTTACTTGAAGGTCACAACCCGTTGGGTCTTTGGGCCTGCGCACGTCAGCGGCCCTGACCCTCTATCCCCTCAGTCCCCGTTTTTCCTCTGTCGGCCCTATAGCCTAGGGTATTGTCCATATGTCGGTGCGGCATTCCTAGCTGCAGTTCTTTTCTTTGCGCCATGATCGTTGGGTGGGGGCTGCTCGTTTCCTCTTAACCAACCCCCCAACACCTCTAATTCCGTCCTATCCACCCGAGGGCATATGGATACAGGCGTCACCTTTTGATTATTTTTGGCAGTCTGAAAGCAGTACAATCGCCCTCCCCAGGACCCTTGCGCCGTTCGACCCTGCGAGCCACCACCCTCCGTTTTGGCTGCACTGGGCGGTCCTTTTGCTGTTCTTGGAGCAACGACGCGGCCGCGGCAGTTTTCTCTACTGTCACTCCATTTGTCTCTTTTCGTTCTTGGCTCGTTCGTGTTTTGTCGGTTTCCCCCCTTTTAAACCTGATGGTCACGTAATGGGTGCGGTCCCGTTGCCGTGTTTGAAGGAACTAGGCGCCCCCGACTGTGGTTCCCCCTTTTTCTCGGGGGCGCAACTCCGC
>Ga0179593_1695366_pt1 | contig 24590 bp, 32 predicted proteins | sample CZODoug2_1_08_16_FD_185931 | JGI IMG/M metagenome (GOLD analysis project Ga0179593, IMG submission 185931) | Vadose zone soil fungal communities from Angelo Coast Range Reserve, California, USA - CZODoug2_1_08_16fungal (PacBio error correction) | ecosystem: Environmental > Terrestrial > Soil >... | reverse complement strand
AATTAAACCTATATTTCATTAACCCCAAACCCGGTTTCTCCCTGGATATCTGCTGATTTCTTCAAAATCCCAACCCCTCAGAAATTCGTGTCGCCCCCTTGACCTTCCCCCCCCCCTTTGGATCTTGTTTTCTTGAATAGTGGCGCTGGAACCGGATGTTGGCAACCAGATCCTCTTTGGCTCACTTACACTAGGTTGGTCTTTGGTCCAATAACTGCCACGGCGCCCCTCTCCAGGCTTTCCTCTTGTCTGTTATCACGAACCATTTTTTTCTTGATTGTCCTACTTATACCGTTTAATTGTACTGCCCTTTGAGTTGCCGTTGTTCAACGCCCCCCTTTTTTCGAGATTAGGGGGAATTTCCCCTGCCCCCCCTTTCCCGATTTTTTGATCCATGCGTTTTTCGACTCTATACTAGCTCCTTACGATACTACCTTTTTAGTTTTGGTGAAACCACTGTCAACCCCCCTGTCCCGCGGGTCCACCTGGTTCCCTGCTTCTGTTAGACTACCCTTTGTAGTTTAAGAGACGCTCTTTTTCCGAAAGGCCTCATCCTCCATCTGACTCCTTTCTTTCCCAAATTTCTGATCCCGTCAAACGGATCACTTTCTTATGGTCAGCGCTTAACAATTGCTTATAATTTCCCCGCGCCCCTCGCATCGTAGTGTTCGATCTTACTACCTGAGGTCAAGCCATCCCCCGCCCACAAGAATTCTTCCTCCCCTCTCCAATGATAACGGAAAACGCAGTTCCCCCACCTTATCGATCCGGGTCTTTTGACCCCGTTTTAAATTTCTCCCTGATCGGTCGGTGAGTGTACCCGAGTCGATTTCACTTTTTTGATGCCTACCGACTATTAAAACCGACGTATTGGCCCTTTGAACCACCAACACATATGGTTTTTTTTTGTTTTTTTAAATAACAGAACAATCTTTTTTACGTTTCCCCAGGTCTTTAAGTGCGGCGTCGCTCGGCAATGTGACTTACAGAACCCCCTGGGCCTCTATTTTTCCGGGCCGCCCGCCCCTGCCATCTGGGATTCTGGCGCGGACAAGGGCCTCATCCAGTTCGTTCCCCTTCATAACCCCCCTTTGCTTTATTTAGCCCTTTCGGCCATGGCTTCCGCCGAGGGTATCGTCCCCTCCCAACCCCCTCTTCCTTGTCAGTTGCGACCCTGATGGCTCCACAACAGTGGACTTGATTTCCGTCATGACACCCCTCTCCTTCACCTCGGATTTGATCCGTCCCGGCCCCCACTGCCGGAACCACATCCCAGGCCCGAGCCAACAGGACTTGATTGTTACGGCCGAGGATCTTAGATTAACCCCCCTTTTTCTGGCCAAATGTTTGTCCCAGTTCCAGAGCTTCCCACTCCTTGATCTAAAGAGCTCCCTGTCTTCCATCGACCGTCGTCACTACGATTTGTTGATAGCAATCTCATTCTAGGAATTTCCCTAGAATTCCTGAAGTTATTTATTTTTTCCATTGTCTCTCTCTTCCCCCCCCCTCCGTTTTTTTTTGTTAGAGATCAAATAATACCCGAGCACTGCAACCACACTTATTCCGAGATTCCACTTCCCGTGTCTATGGCTTCAGGCGACTTTTTAGGCTGGGCTTCTATCCGTTGACAACGCCTGCTGATTTCCCCCAAGACACAGTTTTTCTTCCCCCCTTTGTCCGACCCAGGTTCTTCTCCCAGCCCCCGTCCGTGTTTTTTTTACGACCCCCGCTTCTGCGTTGGGTTTTCTCAGTGGCGAAGTGAGGCTTCCAGTGGACAGGGAGGGTTTGGTGTTTCTTTTGTATTCACAGTCCCAGCGTTTTGGCTAAAAAAATGGTCCCTTCAACTGCACTGCGCTTCTTTTTTTCCTCTTTAGGACCCCCTGGTGGCTCGATAGTGGAGTCCAATTAACCTTTTTTAGTTCCCTCTTGCCCACACATAGAATCCCAAAGAGGTGTGAATTATGTCTTATTCATTGTCCAACCCCTCATCACTTTGTCCGGGCTTGCGTGCCCTCCCCCCAAGAGGCACTTTTCTTGAAGCATTCAGACGCCAGACTTTTAACTTTCCGGAACCGGCAGTCCCCCGGTTCTTGATTTCGGTTTGGTTTTCCACCGGGCCCCCTTCCCTCTTTATCTTGTTGTCTTGATCCTCATCCCCCTCATGCGAGGAACCCTTTTGATATCTTCCTTGTGTTCACTCCATCTCGCCGGACGCCCACTTCTTGGCTTTTGACTTGCCGTTTGTTAACCCTGTACTTCGACCATTAGTAAATACTAGAGTTCTTTCTGTTTGTACTTGTGCCCTCTAAGACACTCTACCACGAACTGCTCTGTTCCTGCTCAAGCCCTTGTAAGGGCTCAGGTTACTCCGTGTAGCTTTTGTCCCTCTGCGTCCGCTTGTTTCTTAGTCATTCATTGCGGATAACCCCGCTTAGCTATCTCTCCATTCGACGATTGTCACTATTTTGCGTCCCCCGCCTTACCTTTTGTAAGCTTCCCTGTTGGACTTTCTCCCGGCTTTTGGCCTTTTGGTTTTTTTTGTGATCCGTTCGTCTTGGTGAGTAGTTATCCTGCCTGCGATTCTAGAGTCGACCACCCCTTGTAAGCCAGAATTTTCATACCCCTCTCTTTCATTTTTGGGCTTCTTGGGGTCAATTGTGCGACACCCTAAAATGCCCCTTTCCTCCTCCTTCACCCCCTTTAGTTCAATTGTGGTAAACCCCCGTCTTGCCCCGCAGTCTTCAGGCGTTTAGCCTTTCCAGGTCCCTACTACCCACACGGCTTGATGTCCTCCAGCTGAATCTCCCTTCTCTTTTTTTCCCAACCTTTTTTTTTTTAGCGTTCCCTCGCCACCAGTCCATCCTGACGAACCAGCTCAGACCCCTTGCTCTTTACGGATGGGGCGCCACGATTTGTTGTGCTGTTTTTTCCTAACTCCCGTCCCGGACCCATGAATGTTGAGATCCTGATGCTCTCCCTTTAGTCTTTAATTCTCCCTCCAACTTTGCAAATTATCGTCCGTTGTGTTGAGAGTCTTTCAAAATTTCGTTAGCACTCCCCAACCCCCCTTTGTCGCAAAGTTCAGCGGCATCATTTTCCTTCCCGGATTTCTCTAATCCCTGAAAATTCGTGGCGCCCTTGACACATGGTCTGAGCTGTGCTGCCGTTTCTCTTGATGGTTTCCAGTTTCAATAACTGTTAAGACGGAGGGGAGATCTTAGCCCCACCTTCGTTGGTATTTAACATTTCAACCCTATTTTTCCCTCCCCTTACTACTGGGCGGCAAGCCTTTTCCAAAGTGTCGGAAACTTTTTTTTTGAAGCCAGGACAAGTTTTTTTTTTTGTTCCTTTCCTCACGCTATCGTTACCCGTCCATTCAGACGGCCTGGAACTTTTCCACTGACCTTTTTCGTCTTTTTGAATTCCTCCAATGGTTTTCGGCCTTCCTCGTCCCTGCTACGCTCACAGGACGGTGAGGATAACCTGGTACCCCGACCTTGTCCCCCACCCACCCCAACCCACAAACCAAACACCCAATGGCGCCGGCACCGGGTGGCATCTATTTTTTTTTTGACTTCCCCAGTAGATCGACACGCGCCGCCTTATACCGCGGCCTCTTTATTAAATGCACGACTCTCCTTCTGCCCCACCCTTTTATCTTTTTTTTTTACAACACGCCAGGAGCCTCTCAAAGGCTCTTTTCTTTCTTTTAGGACCAGTAGTTGCCCATCTTAAGACACCAGTCCTGAGGTCAAGAACCCCTCCCCAGCCTCACTCATTCTTTACAGATCCCCCCCCAGAAGGTACATCTGACCGCCCGACCCATTATACTCTCGGCGAAGGAAACTTCCTTGAATGCCCCTGGAGCGGTGGATGCCCCTCCGCTCTTTAATGGATATCTGCGACCATTCCAAAAGACGTTTCCCCTTGAACCACCATCCGTCCACTCACGTGGCCGGTTCCGTCCTCTGCCTTATCCTTTCCCCATGGACGTCAATCGAACGTATCTTCCGCGGGCCGCAACCCCGCCTTATGTGGTCTTTATGTTTTTTGCCAAGTTAACGTCACCTTCGTTCTTCAAAAAGAGTGGGCGGCCAATCGACAGGGTGCACCCCCCCTAGGCCTGGATGGTCGATTGGGATGATTAAGAGCTTCGCCTGCAACCGCTTCCCCCGGGTGATCCGGCACGAGAGTTGGCTGCCACAGATTTTACACTTGCGAAGACCCCCAATTTCCTTCCCATCTGACTGTTCCCCGGAAATACTAGAACCCCCCCCCATCCCAAAGACCCCCCGGAAACTTTTTCTTTTCGTCCTTATATTACGGAACCACACAGCGTCCTTTGTTGTCGGTTACAGTAGCGTTGCCCCTTATCTTTCCTTCCCAGGACTATCCTCCACTTTGACGGCCTTCCATATTGTGTATTTTCGAAAGGAGTCCTCAGGAGTGACGTGTTGAATGACTTGATTTCTTTTTAGCGGTTTCCTCCTATTTCCACCCCTTTGGTCTCTGCTATCTTCCACCACTAAAATCAGAGTAAATCACACCGTATGCTCTCTCCTAGCCCCTCGTTTTAACACACTTTTACTTGGACCACGATTTAGATTTAGGCATGGGAGACTCCCCTTCTGAACCCTTGGTCACTTTTGACTGTCACCCACCAGCACTTTCTACATTTTGTACGAATTGCCGTTTAATGGAAGTCAAGTGAAGTTCCGGGTTTAGATCTCTGAGGCTTTTTTTCCGGGAGGCTTTTTATCAACCCACCGCTTTACATTACTAGGTTTTTTTCGTATCCCCCGTAAAATAGTTTTTGGCGACACCCCAAAGTTCCTACTTCCCATGCGCGTCCGGTGTTATTAGTGAATACCGACTTTCATATTACAGTCCCAAAATAATGGAAGTCGATGCTTAATCTAGATCCGCCCTTTTTTTTGAACTGCCTGATTCTTTTCCCCTTCGCATCCCTCATCACCCCCACTCCCTTCTCGTTCTTCCAGGAAAAGCGGCATGTTCCCTTTCGACATCCCCCGCGCGACAGCTTCCCTTGTCTCCAGGGTTTCTTGATATATGCTTTTTTGTGTACACCTTCGTTATTCTCTAGTATATAATACCTGACCCCTTCGACTAGAACTTCCGACGGTTCTTCTCTTTTTCCCCTAAATGGCTTCAGGATCGTATCCCTTTTTTCTGTCTGCCTTGCACATGTCCCTCTCTGAATGATCTAATTCTTTTTGGGTGTCTTTGGTCGCTAAACCCTTCAAATTCTATCGAAAAAGAACGCGATTTAACCGTCATGACCTTCTGTCCTATTTCTTGACCAGGCCCTTTATTCGTTTTAACTCAGAAATTGCCCCTTTCCTTTCTTGAAGTGAGTCCCACTTCAGGGGCCGTTGCGATCAACCCCGGCGCCGTTATTTTTCCTCTGAGGTTTAGAAAACTTCTCCCGTCGGTCCGCGGTACTTCTGGACCCGGTGAGCCTTCGTCCAACTGTTAGAGCTGGAATCCCTCTTCTTATTATTTTCAACCCACACGGCAAGCCCACAGAAGTTCATTTTCCCCCCTTTTCAAGCGTTTATGACCTGGGTTTTTTCCTCCGCCAGGCTCCTGCGACACCCCCTAAACCATTGCCGGTATATCTTACAGTTTCCACGAACCCACACGTTTTTCTTCCCCACTTTGGATAAAACCGCCCTCCGGAAGTCCAGGCGGTCACGTTTAGGGACTTTGTCCCCCCCCAAATTTGAGGGAGTTCCTCTCCCCCCCCCATAGTATGTTGCCATACTGATTTTTACCTCCTTCCCACCAGTCAAGCGGTCTGCCCCCCCCCCCTACACCAGATTTGAACCCCCCATCGCCGCTCAATTTTGTTTTCGGTCGTAAGTGTGATTGGTGATGTTTGACAACACCCCGTCGTTTTTCCCCCTCCTTCCTGATGCTCTTGAACTATGTTCCAGATGGATGAACTTCAGTTCACATTATCTAAGATGGTGTTTTTTTGAGAGAGATACAACCCTTTCTTCCCCCCCCCAACCCTTCACACCCGGACAGTTCAATTTCTTTCTTCCTCTTCAACCAATTCAGTTCGGACTTGTCTTTCCCCCCCACCTTCAAGTCCCTTCTTGGCGCCCGATTTCCCTGTTTAAAGGTTTGAGCTGTTTGATGGGGAGGATTTTCCTTCGGTGGCGATGTCAAGTCATATTTTTCCCCCTTCCTCAAGATTAAGTTCGCCCCTTCCAATGTTGTTAGTTTTCCCCGCCCATAGCCCTTTTTTCACTCCTGGCGGCAGCTTTCCACAATCACCCCAATTTTGTACCTACTTATCCGCGGCAAGGTTCGGTGTCGCATGCTTTCCCTTTGGTATTGATGCCCGACACGCAACTTAAGTAGTTGGCCATTCCCTCCCCCACCCCTTCGAGTTGTGCCGTCTCCCTTTGTTCCCTACTACAACCTTCCCTACGCTCTCACAGTTTTGATGAGTTTTACCCTTCCCAAAAGTCACTGTAGCGTCAGGTGGAGGCTTTACTTTTTTCCATCACCTCCTATCCAGAAACATTTTTTTTTTTGTATTTTCTAAGGCACTTAGTCCAGCAGATGATATTTCGACCTTCTGTCCTCTTTTTTCAGAATCAACGGATTTCTTCCCTGGCCCTCTTACGGCCCTTCCCTTGACGTTTCGTCTTCGCCTGTTCGGTGTCCCCACCAGCCTTGAGCTTACCCCTCAGTCCGAAACTTCTCTCTCTTTACTCCGGCATCGCGTCACCTTCAACGCAGCAGCCAACAACCTCTCTCCCGGCGAAGCGTTCGTAGTCTTCCTTCTCTAGAGGTGGAGTTGTTTTTCCTCCCCCGATGGCCTGCTCTATCCGACCATGATTCCAAAACGAATGTTCCCCCTGACACACACTCTTTTTTCAATAACCGCTGGACTGGCCCTTTTAGGATATTTTCATTGGTTTTTTGCAGACACGTTCCTATTTCTGGTTCCCAGCCCCATTTTTTTCTTTTTTAGATGAGGCCCTTCACACCTATCCCCCCTCTTCGGATAACCCCCCGTGTGGATGCTATCCTTTGCTCCCCCCCCCCTTTCTCCTGTCTTTTCCTCGGAGTATGCTGCACCTATTTCCACTTCCTCCCCCTTATTCTCTTAAGTTAGGACGGGGACAGTTTCTGAGCCAAAAGATGGCCCTTATTCGAGCCACCCTTTAAGGTCACATGATCTGATTTTTCCCCTGAGACACCCCCCCATCCGCACCTATTTTTGCGCCCTGTCCCCCCTTCTGTAGGTATAAGGACTTATGAAACCGGCGCGCCCCCCCCCACCCCCGTTTGCGCAAAATCTTTGTGAAGCTTTCAAGTAGCTTGTCTCCCCCCCCCCTACTTGATCTAGCTCCCTGCCCCATTTCTCCCTCTGTCCTGCCCCTGAAGCCAGCTGTACAACGTGTTGATATAGAAATATGTTGCCTTCAGGTTCTCGTAGTTTTCGTTTTCCCCTTTTCATATGTTTTGTTTCGATTTCCTCACACCTAAAATAAAGGTATGCTTTCAACATACAGCTCTTCCTCCTCCTCGTTTTGCTCCCCAAACAATTTGTCTCAGGCCGGACGATTTTTTGGCCTGTGCGATATTTTCTGATCTACCTTTTGCTTTAAAACCCTCCGATTTCCTAAAGGTCCAAACTGCAACTTTTTGACCCGGTGTTTACCCGGGACCGTTTCCTAGGTGTAGAACCCTCCCCCCTGAATTCTTCTTCGCCATGCGGCTCGTTGGGCCTTTCAGTGGGTCGGTTATCCCCCCCAAATCGATGTGCCCCTCCTCTTTTTTGTTTCCCTTCAGTATTGCTCCCCCCAAACTAAGTTCTTCTTTCTTCCTAACTGATTTGGTGAGTCTTCGTGAAAAGCTTTTTCCAATTTCCTCCGATGGAGCGAAGTCAACAAATCCAACATGTAGGGCTCAGGCTAGACCCCCCCCACTCCCGTTTTAGGGAACGCCCTGGTAACGTCCGACTCCCAATCATCACCGCTCATTCCATCGGAAACGATGCTGGTATCCTTCCATCATGCGCGACTCTTCCCCTTCAGTTTTTTCCCTGAAGGCCCTCTTGACTTTTGGAGGGAGTTTTTTTGTCTTTTTCCCCCAAATGGCCACTCCGATTCTCTTCGTCTGTAGTGATCATTACCCTTTTTAGTGGCCCTTCAACCCCCTCTGCGTTTTCCCCTCTTTTTGTCACTAGGTTCCATTAGAGTTTCGGCGTTGGTGTAGTTGAAGGTGACCACCATTACTTTGCCGTATCGTACTAATTGCTGTTTCCCTGTGTTCTTTGATGGTTTTTCAGCCGTCTAAGGTCTTTCCAGTCTTCTTTTTTTTTTACAACGAACGCCTTCTGAACACGTCCCACTGAAAAGCCTTGTCATGAGGTTGCACATTTTTCATCTTTTTGCGTTTGCCACCCCAACACTGTGGTCAACTAAAGTCGAGCATTCCTTGATCTAAATCCCGTGTTCCCGGACGAGGCGGTTCTGTCTGTGTTCTGTTCAAAATAATTGCCCCCCGTTCCGTTCGTTATTCTTGCCCCCCTTCCCTCAGCGACCCCGTGAGAGCGTATCCCTCTCTTCGTAGAGTAGACCCCACCTGCAAAGACGTTTCCCTTTTTCAGTGAAAATTTCCCCCATCGTCTGCAGCCTTAGTCCCCATCCGCGGTCGGGGATCTTGGTCTTTGACACCTACCTTGCCCTTCCCTCTGTACCCCTTCCCCCACTCCCCCAAGTCCGGTAAAAATTCCCGCCCAGAGTCCTTTGCCTCAGTGGCATTTCATGGGAACAGTCCACCCCCCAAATCCGCTTTTTTCCCCCCCAGACCGAACTGAATCTCCCTCGTCGTGTGCCCCTCCTTATCCCGTTTCCTATCCCCCCTTCAGCGACCTTTCCACTCCCTGGGACTCCTCTTCGGCTGGGGCTTTTATTTTTCATTTTTCTTTTTAAGACTCCAGTCGATTGGCCCAGCTTTCTGAGCGCCTTGACCGGTTTTGATGTTTTTTTAATTGTCAAAACCGGTGAAAAAGTATATTCTCTCTTTTTATTTGTTTAGAGAGATCCCGTTTCCAATTCCTAAAAACATCCCGGGTTAGGATGGAAGGTCAACATTCCTTTGACTTCTTTCCCAATCCCTCACGCCAACGTTATCGAAATCCGACAAATTTTCTGTCTGTTTGCTGTTTCGGGGAGTGAGCTAACAGACCTTTTGGCCCCAGATTAATGGCTTTCGCCTCCTCAAGCTTTTTTGACCACTTAAATTATGCAAGTCCCCTGAATTCATGGTGGTAAGCCTGGTTTATCCACCAGTGCCTTGGGTATGGTGATTCTAATTCTATCCTTGACAGGGTCTTTTTTTTTCAACCACTTTCCGGCCGGGGGCCTGGATGACGACCCGCCAGCCTTTCTTTCGGATTCCCCTTCCAACTTTACTTTCACTTATTTTTGTTTATACATCCCCGCCTATCTTAATTCACGCTGGGATTCGTCGGAATCCCCCACTTTCTTAAAGTCCAATGTCTCCGCACTTTTTTCGGTGCCTGTTCCTACCCATCCCCGACTCGCGTCTACGTATCCATTCAAGGCCTTCTTCTCTAAATGAAGAGATTCTTTTACCCCCCATTTTGCTCCTCTCCCACCCACGCACCCCCTTTGGAGTCGCCGGTCCCCTGCTTCCCCATGGCCTTTTGTAAGTAAGGTGAGTCCCAAGATCGATAAGACCTGCCTTTTCCCTTCGAGGTCACTCACCCTCTCAACATCCTTCTATCTTTACGACCCTTATAGAGTATTCTTCAACTGAAAGACGCAACCCCCCAACCTCAACCGCCCCATAGCCCCGGTGTGAAGAATATCTTTTTTTTTCTTCGGAGTCCAGTTCCCCCCCCCCCCGTACTACCATTGGTCAAGATACAGAAGATACCCCAGTCGCTTCCCTTGACAACCCAAAACTCTCCAGCCCCGATGGACAGATCTTACAGGGCTTTCGCCCTCATTACGTAAGCAGCAGACCACTTTATCCCTTTCCCCCCGTCCACTCAGTTTTGATGATTGGATGAGGACAGTTCAAAAGTAATCCTGTCAATCAACGCGCGTTTAGCCCCACCATTTTGATCCCTCTCCTTCACTTGTCGTGGTCCCCCCCCCTAGAACGAGGTACATGTAACGAAGAATCCCAACTCCAGCTCCGCTGAACGTACTCCTTCTTTGGGCGCCCCCAAACCCCGATTTTTTATAGAAGTTCCCCCAAACCTCTCAATCTTTTGATCCGCCCTGGAACTCCATCGAACAACTCCCCAATCCGCATCAACCCCGGCCCCTTCCTTGTTTTGTCTTCCCTTCCCTGCTCGTGCACGGAGCCCCCCACAACTTTTTTTTCTTTTTTACCAGTTCAAGGTCCCCCGTAGAGGTGTCAACCTCAAGCGTTTCGCATCCTAAATCGACTCTTTCCTGCAAGAACACTCTTTCTATCCCCAACGGATTCTATATTTTCTCTACTAGTCCCCAAGTGTTGACCTGCCTTTGACTCTTGTTTTCATTGATATTCTATTTGCTTACTAATACCTTTTTTGGTTAGCCCTTATCAATACCCCTCCAGCTCACGCATTCAACACGTAGACTTTTATCCTCCGTTATTCCCCCCCCCCCAGGGTCGCCCTCGATTTCGATAGCAGGTTGGCTGCGCTTAAAGGAGGATGCTTATGAACTTGTCCAATCCCCGTCCCTTTTTTTACCGCCGCACCTTTCATCTTCGCCGTATAGACCAGCACGTTATTGGTTTCCTTTTTTTTTTTCCACAGGTGAGGGCTTCTTCCAATTTGGCCCGTGGTGTGGTCGCTTCCCAGGAAAATAAGTGTTCTGCCCAAACTAATTACCTTTTTTTTTTTTAACCTTCAAGGTTCTCTGGTGAGTCTATTGAAAGATGGTTCTAATTACATCTCTCTTGGAGCCCAAATTTTAGTCAGATCTCCAACTTGATAGTACCACTCCCCTCTTTGTCAATACTGCTTTTAAATTTCCGTAAACTTCCCCAACCTATGCTTCTTTTCTTCCCTGGCCCCTAGGTTAGACACGTTACCTTTCCCGAGCGCCTTCCGAGAGAAGGCTCGTTTCTTGATATGTGACCCAAAATACTTCCTTTTTATCTTCCTTTTTGTTTTCTAGATCATCCCTTGTCGACTTAGTTTACCCTTCCGATATTCATACCGGTTTCCTTCGCCGGATATAACTTTTTCTTTGACTTTAATCTTTCCCCTTTCTCCTTTTATGCCGGATCGTTACATCTTTCTTTGTCTTGAGCGGGGTTCCCCTTTTTCTTGCCCGGTTTAAATCAAGGTTATCTCTAAAACGAACCGTTTGTCCCACATTCAATTTCCCCTCCTTGTGAAGCGCTTGACCCTTTGTCTCCCCTGGATGGTCAACCGAGGATCAGAAAATTGTTCAAGAACTTCTCTTCCTTTCGAATTCGAGGCCCGTCGGGGGAGGAATCCTCTCTTTGTCTTTCCTTTCTTCTTTTTTTTTTCTTCAACCCCAATCTCCTCCCCCGTTTTTCACTTTGACTTTCTTGAAATTTCTCCTCCGCGCCGTCCCCCCCGTACTCTTTCTTCTTCCTCTCTTCTAGTATTCTGACAACCACAATCCAGCAGCCCCCACTCGATCCTTTTCCACTTTTAAATAGATGTGTTTCTTCATTCCCCCTTCCTGAAGGGGAAGCCGACATAACCTGTCCCATCAAGACGTCCCCCCCAATCAACAAACGTTCACCCTGTGATAAAATTTAGAGCCCAAGTTGAGGTCATTCGGTGGTTCCTGGTTTTTCCCCAATTTGCAACTACCAAACTTTTTTCTTGCGACGTCCCCCTCCCTCGGATCTGTGACAACTTCGACGCAGCTACCCTTAATGCTCCCGCCGCCCCCCTTAACCCTTTTCTCCCCTCCCCGGCTGTCCCCGTGTCTTTATTTGGTTTGAAGCCCCGTAACTGAATGTTTCCCGTGAGTGACCGGGATGTTTTTACTGAGGCAAGGTTTCCCCCCCATCCTATCTATTTTCCTCCCCTTGCTTTTTTTTGTTGATTTTCCCCCACCTGGTCTTTATAATTAAAAACATCCCGGTAGTGCATCTTTCTTTGCAAATCCAGCTCTTCCGGAAGTTCTTCAACCTTCCAACCCCCACTAGTGTTGCACCAGCCGGAAATAACCCCCCCTTTTCTGACTGTTTCTTACCCTTGATTTTCGCTTCCCTCTTTTTCTTTTTCCACATCCGAGGAGAAGATAGTCCAAATTCCTTTGGTAGTTTGAAACGAACCTCGGCTGCCCGCCTGACGAGAGGAAGAACCCCTTGTGACCCCCCGTCAAACTTTTTTTTGGGTGTCTCCGGTCATCTTTTTATCTCACTCTTCCTTCCTTTACGGGATGCACGGACCCCTTCCTCTTTTAGGGCGCCATTTCCTGACAAACCTTCTGGCACGTCTTCTTTCTCATCCTCGCTGATACGATCTCACCGTTGTCTTCCTTGCGTCTACCCCACATTGTCCCCTTTCCCCACTTTCCACGCTTCCCCGGTTTCTTAGTGAATACCCTTCGTACGCTCCCCCTCACTTATCGTCTACGTATTCAGATTCTAGTTATCCTAAAGCGTTCAGACTCGGTACACCCCCTTCCCTTTTCACCGGCATCCACGTCCTTTTTTCCCTAAGATTCACCTGCGTATCATTTTCGTTGAGGCCCCCCCGAGTTCTGATTTTAAGACATGAAGGTCACCTTCCCGATTTCCAGAACCACCTGCCCAGCTCTATTGACATCCCCGTACTCCTGTACATTTTTTGACCTTCAACGTCAGCCAAAAACACCTGTCTCATGCAGGAACCGGTATGCAAATCGAAATGATCTCTCTTTTTCGTTACCCCCTATTGACATGTTTACCCTAACCCAAGATAAAAACGAAGTTCTTTCCATTCCCACACCCTTGCGATCAAGGAAAACAAAAGGTCAAGGCGTTCACCTGCACCCTCTCACCTCTCCCTCTCCCCCCTCCCCCTTCCTCCCCCCTCTCTCCTTACCCTAAGACATTTCCCCGCCCTACCCCTCTTTCACCTCTGTCCGTCTCTCTCACCTCCCCCCCTCTTAACCATCCTCAGCCGTGGCACCCCTCTCTCCCACACGTCTATTTCTAAAATCACTTCCGCCCCCACTACCCCCCCTCCCACCCGATACTTAGCCCCACTTCCCTCTACCCCTGTCCGTCTGCTCTTGCCCGTGCCCTCCCCTCACATTCCCCCCCCCCCACCCTCCTCTCGCCTTTTTTTCCCTCTATCAATATCCTCTCCCTACCTCCTTACTCTCTCAACGCCCCTCTTTGGTTTTCCGCTCCCCCTCCTTCCCATCGCTGACATCCTACCGCTTCTTCTTTCTCACCTCCTTTGACCCCCTGTCCTTTCTCCTACCTACCCACCCTCCCTTTCTCCCTTCATCACTGCCTTTCTTCTCCCCCCTTCCCCCGTCCCTCCTATTTATCACCCATCTTCTTCTCATGCATCCCCTCTTTTCCTTTTCCCCCCTCCCCCCTCTCGCATTGCTCCAATTTCCGTCCCCCCCTCCCCATTTCTCCCTCCCCTTTCGCCTCTCAATCCTTATCTTCCGGGCCCCTTCTATGCCCATCCCGCCCGTCTTTTTTCTCTCTCTTCCACTCTTCACCTTCATCTACACCTTCCCCTGCTAGTTCTTCTAGTGCTCCCTTCTTTTGCTCCCAACCCTACCCTTCTCCTTCGGCTTCTCTTTTCTTTACCCCCCGCTCCCCCTGGTCATCATCCGCAGCCTTTCGTCCCTCCTGTCTTTGATCCACCTCCCTCCTTTAACCCGCCCCTTGTTGTTTTACCCTGATTCCTTACACCCCCCTTCTCCTTTCACCTCTCCTTCATTGAGTGTCACCATCAACCCATCTTCTCCTTCTCGTCTCCTTGCTTCTTTCCCCACCCCCGCTACCTATTTCTTCGCTCCTCCCTTTACTACCACCCTACCGCCACTTCCCGCGACCTTCATCCCCTCTCGACTACCTCTCTTCGGCTTCTCTCCCGCTCCTCTCTCTGCCCCTCTCTTTTCTCCCCTCCCCTTCCCCTTCCCCCTTCCTCCCTCTTTATTTCCTCCCCCCCCCCTCCTCCCCCCCCACCCCCTCCACGTCCCCCCCCCCCTCACTCCCCATTCCCCCCGCTTTGACCACATACATTCTCCCCCCCCAATTCTCTCCTCACCCCCCTCTCTCCACTTTCGTCTCTGCACTCCTCTTCCGCCATCTCTCCCCCCTTTCTCCGCTCATCCTCTCCCCCCTCCCCGACCTCCTCCTCCCCTTCCCTTCCCCTCCGCTCTCCCTCCCCTTTCCGCTCCCGCTTCCTCCCCTCCCCTTCTTCGACTCCCTTCTTCCAATTCTCCTTTTCCTTTTTTTTCCCCTCCCCCCCCCTCTCCACCTCGGCCCCCCCCCTTGCACCACCCCATTCTGATCCCCTATTCCCCCCCTACGTCCCCACCTCTCTTCCCCCCACATCATTTCCCTTCCCCCCGTCTCCTCTCTTCCCCACACAACCTAACTGCTTTTTCTCACCCCCCCGCTCATCCCCTCCGCTCCCATCACTCCCACCTCCCCCCTCCCTTCTCTTCCCATACATCCTCCCTTCACTTACCTAGCAACCCCCTCCCTTCCTACCCCCACCGATACTTTTCGTGCACCACCGTACCGTACGCCCCTCACACTTCCTCTCCATTCCGGCTCTCTAAGCTCCTTTCCTCTACATATTCTCCGTTCCCTCCCCCCCACCATCTGCTCCCACCTTACCTCCCCCCCCCCTTTCTTCCTTCCCCTACTTTGACTTCCTCCACTAATTCCCATCTGCACTCGCCCCCCTCATCCTGTTTCTTTCCCCCCCCTCCCCCCCGCTCGCCCCCCATTTACTCTTCCCCCTTTCTTTCCCCATCCCCCGCTCTCCCCGTTCTTTCCTATTTTATCCCTTTTCTCCCTCACCCCCACTTTCCACCCTTCCCTCGCTATACTTTCTTTCTCTTCTCGCCCCGCCCATACTTCCTCCCTCCCCCCCTCACCTCCCCCAACCCCCTCCTTCTTCGTTACACTACCCCTCCCCCTCATATCTTCCTCTCCCCTCTTCTAATTCTCTGCGTTTTTCTCTTCCGACCCTCGCCAGTTGCTCTCCCCTTTCTCCTCAACCCCCCCTCTTGTCTCCTCCACTTTGCGCCCCCTTCCCCCCCGCCCTTGACGTCATATCCATGCCCCCTACTCTTTTTCATTCTTCTCCCCTTCCCTCTACATTCCCTGATCGATCCACCCCCCCCCCCCACCTCCGTTTTCCCACCCCCGCCACTTCTTTCTTGCCTCTTCTGACGTGCCCCCTACCCCCTTTCCCCTCCACACTTGACCTTCACTCACCCTTTCCCCCCACCCCTCTTGTTCCCTCGCCTTTCGCCCCTCCCCACCACATTTCTACTGCCACATTACCCGACCTTCCCGCTCAGTTGCTCACCTTCTTACCGCCACCCCCCCCTAACCCCCCACTCCCCCACCCCCCTCATCTGTCTCTTTATCGTCTGTATCCTCCTCCTTCTTCTCTCATCCGCCTATTCCCCTCAGCCCTTTCTCCATCTCTCTTCCCTCTCGCTATTACCCACATCTCCCCTTCAACCACCCCATTCTCTCCTTCTCCTCCTGTATCCTCTAATCCCCCTCTCTCTCCTTCTAAGACCCCCCCACTTTCCTCTCCTCCCCTCCCCGTTTTTTGTATTTCTCCCCTTCCTCCTTCTCCCCCCCACTTTCGTTATCCCCCTTCCTCTCACTATCTAGTTACCCCCCGTCCCACCTCGTCCCCCTCTTTTTTTCTCTTCTCCTTCACCACACTCCCCCACCTCTACCGCCTGTCCTATTCCTCCCCATTCCCTCCACTCTTCCCGCCCCCAACATCTGTCTTCCTTCTCTTCTCCCCTCTTTTCTTCTTTACCCTCATTGCCTTTTTACCATCCACCCCCTACTACCCCTATCCCCGCTACCCTACGTCCCTCACATGTCCTTCCTCCGCTCCATACCCCTCCGCCACTGCTCCTTCTACCCCCCTTTTCCTTCTCCCTCCCTATAATACTTCCCATCACCCTCCCCCCCTCGTGCTGCACCCTCCTCCCCACCATGCCCGCCTACCTCCCACATCACCACCCGCCTTATCGCTCCCACTCTCCCCACCCTCCGCCGTCATACTCTCTCCCCTCTCTGTCCTCTAAACTTCCCCTCTCACTCATCCCCTCTTTTCTACTCCTTACCTACGTCCCTGTCCCCCCCCCCCCCCTCGTTTTCCCCCCCGCTCCCTTCCCCCCTTTCCTGCCCCTTTTTAACCCCAGCCCCCCCACCTTTTTCCCCCCCCACTGTGGCTGCTTGCCCTCATCCCCATTTCCCACACCTCGCCCCCACCCCCCCCTGTCCCCTTCGCTTTTTTACCCCCCCCCCACTTTCCATTTTTCCTCAACTCTCTTGCCCATTGATCTTCCCCCATTCCCCCCTTTCCCCTTCCATTCCTCCCCACCTCCTCCTGCCCCCTCTCCCCTCTTCCCCTCGGCCCCCCTCTCCCTCCCTCCCTTATCCTCCCTCTATGTCCCATTCCTTCTCTCTCCCTTCCCCTTACCTCTCTCTCCTCTTTGCCGCCCCTCCATATCTCCCATCTTGCCTATCCCATCCACCCCCCCCCCCGCTTGTCCCCGCCCCTTCTTTCTTCACCTCACTCCCCTCGTACTCTCTTTTCTCCCCACCTCGTCCCACCTCAACTTCTGCTTCTCCCCCCGCCCATCTACCACCTTTCCTCTCCTCTCTTTCTACCATTTTCCGCTTCCCTACTCCTTCCTATTCTTTTCCAAAACCCGACTTATCTCCTCACTCTCCGGTCACCTCACCCGCCTACCTTCCTGTCTCCCTTCTCCCCTCCCCTCCGGACCCCCCCCTCCCCCTTCTCCCTCCCCACTTCATCACTCCTCCCCCCCCCTTTGTCCTACTGCATCCCCCCATCTTCCTTATCTTACCCCCCCCCCTCATTCCCTCTTCCCTCCTACCATACCCTCTTCGCGCTTTTCCCCTCTTCCCCACCTATCCCCTTTTATTTCCTCCCACCTTCTCGTTCTTCCCCCCTTGATTTTCCTCTGGCCAACCCCCCCCTCCTCCCTCATTTTCCTTTTCTCCCCTCTTTGTACCCTCCCCATCCTTCCATACTGCCCTTATCCAGGTTATTCTCTCCCCCACTTTCCTCTCCCTACGTATAGCCTTTGCTCCTTTTTTCTTTTCTCTTCACCTTTCGACCACCCCCGCTCTTCCCCCTCGTCAACCTTATCCCGTTTGTCTTTTCTCCGACCCCTTCCACCACTCTCCCCCTTCCCCCCCATCCTACCCCTCTCCCTATTTTCTCCAACTCTTTCTATCACCTCTATCCCTCCCTCCCCTACCCCCCATTTACCCCCCTTCCCCGCCCCCCCTCTCTTTGTTCCTGACATCTCCCCCTTCCGTCCCACATTCCAGTCGTCTTCATGTACTCTTCTCCCCCCCCTATGCCCTTCTCTGTGTTCCCCCACCCCTTCCCTCTTTCTCCTTCCCCCCCCTCGCCCTTTCCTCCCCCCTTTTGCCCCTCTCCGTCCTACTCCCTCCCCACTTTCTCCCCTTCTTCCTCACCTCCCCCTATTCTCTTCCCCCCCTTTACCTTTTTTCCTTTTGCCCCCCCGCCTCCCCCCCCGCTATCTTCTCCCTACTCTTCGCTCCCCCACCTGCCCACTTTACCTTCCTCTTCACCTCCCCCTACCTCCCCCTATTCTTTACCCGACACCGTCTCAAACCCTCCCCTGCCATCCCCCCCCCCCCTTTCTCTGTTCCTCCCCCCCTTCACCCCTCACGCTCTGCATCTGTTCCTGTCCCGTTTCCCTTTCTTATTTTCGTTCTCCATTCTTCTCCCCTCCCTTCTTCCTGCCCTCTTGTCCTTCTTCCCTTCAACCCCCATCTTTATCCCCTTCCCTCCCCCCCTTCCCGCTAACTTTTCCCGTCTCTCTACTTCCCCCCCCCCTCGCCTTGCCTCCCCCCGCTCCCCCCCCACATCTATTAACCTCCCCACTCCCCCCCCCCACCTTTGAACTCCTCACCCCTCAAATTCTGCCCTCTTCACCCTTCTCCCCCTCGCTTGTCCCATCTCTCCTTCCTACCTCTGCTCCTTTGCCACCCCCCACTCCCTTCCCCCCCCCTCTTCCCCCCCTTACCCCCCCTCTTGTCCCCTTCCTCTACTCCCGCTCCATCTTACCATCTCTTCCTCCCCCACACCCCAGACACCTCCCGCCCTTCCACCCTTCCTCCCCCCTCCTTCCCACCCTCCCTTTGTCCCCCTCCTCCTCTCCCCCTAGGTTCTTCTCTTCCCCTTCCCTTCCCTTCCGTCTCCCCCCTTCCCTTTTCATCCCACGCATCCCTTGCTCCTCTTTTCCCTTTACCTAGCCTCCTACCCGCTTCCTACCTCCCCTTTCTCCCCATACGCCCCCTCCCTTACCATTTTGCCTTCCCCCCCCCCTTCCCATTCATTCCCCCCACGCTCACGCCCCCACCCGATGCCCTCTACGCCTGCACCTCCCTTCTTCCCGTCCTGTTTCCTCCCTCCCTCTACTCCCTCCTCTGGCGCCACTCCACCTTCCCCTTACATGCCTTCCTTCTTCCACTCCCTCCCTTTCTTCCTCCGCCCTACCCCATCTGATCTCCTCCTCCCCCACCGTCTCCCCTCTTTCAGCGCATCACATAAAGCTGTTCATGGAGACCAACCAAGCTTAAACGAGTGAAATCCTCCAAAAGTTATCCTTTCCCTAGGGAGTTTTTTTCAAGTCATGATTTTTTTTTTCCCCCTTCCAGTTTTTTCGCCGGGGGGCGAGGAGTAGAGGGCTTTCGCCCGTAAACTTAAAGGCAAACCGAGGCACCCCCATGAGTCATGAAGGGTCAATTACTCCTCCAGGGGCAGACCCTGGGGCCACCCCTCCCTTTTGGTTTTTTTTTTTTTTTTTTTGTGGGCCTTTGCGTCCATGCAATTTCTTTTTTCATTATAATACGGTTGTGGGGGGGGATCGTCGTCTTTGTTTTCCGAAGGCTGCGTCTTTTCCCTTCCCGGGGCCATTTGCCTCCAACTTTCGGTAACACAAAGAAATGCATTCGACTTCCCGTGCATGCCAACTGCTGAGGTCTACGCCCGTCACACAAGGGAAGCCACGTCTAGAATGTGAAACTCTCGGCCTATGTGCCCCCTACTTTGGGGTCTTCGGTGGCTCCCAAAGGAAGTAACCTTTCCCTTCTATGGGGACTTAAGTCGTTCAGATCGTTAGCGTCCTTTGTTGCCAGCGTCACGGGCCCATGGACGGGGCGATTCTCGCCCCGAGAATGATAGCCTGTAGGGAAAGGATTCCCCCTTAGGTCAGTTTGCCCCGACCCATCAAGGCATTTCACTCAGGGGTCCTGCTCCCCCTTAGCCATTGGCACCTCATTGTATGCAGATTTCGCCTGTTTTTCTGTCATATCCCTTCCCGGCGCGCCTGTCCTGCCCCTGTAGTTGACCACTAATGGCAGCGGGGATTCCCCCCCCTTCCCCTGTCTTGAACTTTCCTGGTGCCTAGCATCTAGACAAGCGAATTAACAAACCTAGGAAGTAGGTAAGGTCATTGGATATTGAATAACGAAAAGGATACAGACCACCATCGGAGTCTTTTTTAGAGGCTTCCTTCAGGGAACAGAAAAAGTTCTACGACGCCAGGCTCCTAAAGCACAGTGCTGAACATGTTCCCGAGAACTTTCTCGACTAAACAAAATCTGCAAACCTTTTTTTTTCCCCCCCCTAGATGGAACGCTCCTGTCCTCCCGCCACCGTGCGATAACATCCCCCCCCCCCCCCGTCCTTTGTGCCACGCGCTCTTAGCATGAACCGGCATCTGCTACAAATTCTCTCGAACTCGAGTGCGGCTCATCGCCTCGTATTACCCTGAGGGCACCTTCCACCTCCTTCCTCTCTTGCCTTTTAGTCCATATGGAAAGTGCTTGATAAAAAAGCTCCTTTGACGAGTCGACTGTATTTGAAACGAAGCTCTTAGCCCACGACTTTTTTTTGACCGTGTTAAAAGAACATCCCCCATTAAGCCGAGCCTACATGAACGAGACTGCTGTCTTTCATGAATTACATGCCTCCAAGGACTCTCCTGTATGGGAAATACACCACAGCAGTTCCAGCTCTTTTATAGCCACAACCAGGCCCCTATAGAAAGTCTCTGTCTTCCCTCGTCCCAGCCCTTCTCGAAACTATCAACGCTCTATCGAAAGTTGGAATAAGGATTGCCCACGCAACTTAGGGAGAGTTTTTTCTGACAAATTCTCCCATTTTCTGTGCCCGTTCTTCATCGCTTTATGTATAGGAATATCCCCCTCCTTAGGTCCACCTTCTTCCTTCATCTCATCGTCCGTCCAGGTTTCTTATCGTAATCGACCCTCCCGGTGAATGCAGTTCCTTGCTGAATCTTGGTAAGAGAGCCGAGGCTTTTTATTGTGTTTCCCAATACCTCCTCTCTATCTAGTAGTTCCATTCTCCGGACACTCCAGAGAGACGCGGTAACGTATCCAAGCCCTTACGCCCCACTATTCTATTTTACCACCAATATTCCACCCCTTTTTTTTGGGGGCATCAACATTGATGTGATTGTTTGCATTTGGCGCCCCACTCACTATCAGGGGCCCCGTCCCGATCCCCCTTTTTGATCGTAACCTCTCCATAGCCTCATTGCCTCTGCACACTACATGCCCCCCATTTTGCAAATTGCAATTATACGGAGAAACACACCTCCCGTTATTTAGGGTCTGATTGGCTGGCCGGCGGGCGGTTTTTTTGGCCTCCCTTTCGACTAGGCAGCGCGGCCCTTGCATTTTCCTTCACGCCCTGGCCATTTGGTTTGAAGAAGGGTCTTCGCCAGTTTGAAGGCTATTACGGTGATGCGGCCCTGGCCCCCCTGTGGGAAAGAAAAGTGGTGTCTGACCATGCGGCTTGGAAGACACTAACAAACGGGACCGAGAGCTAATGACCATGTGGCCTTTCTGATATGGACAAGGTCATGTCGCTTAGCCACGATATTTCTAAAGTAAGTTGTGGAGGAGATCCGATAGGTTCAATCGCGCCCCGATCTTTTTGGAGACCCCGGCTACGATTTAAGCGGCGTGACTAAATGGGGGGGACTGGGATGGCTCGGAAACTCCCTGAGAGAAAAAAAGGGTCTTTTTGGAACCCCGACATCAGGTACAGCTTGCACCATCAATACATAGCCCCCCCAATGATTTTAGACCTTCTTCTCTGCTAGTGTATTCATTGCGCTTCCTTTCTTTTCTAATTTGGCAACACCATGCCAACGCTAACGACCTGGCCCCTTCCCGCCGGTCAGTGACAATCTCCTTAAATCTTTGGCCTTAGAGATAGGGAATGTCAGATCAATTTGGACGTGGCATTCCGTTTTTTTTTTTTTTTAAGGACCCATGCTGGTTCCATGGATAGCCAACCGCGCCCCCAATTGTGATGAAACTTCCCCCCCCTTTTTCCGCAACTTGAGTTGTTGCTCCCCTTTCCGAATTTGCCCCCCCCCAACTTTTGAAGCACCTGAACAACTTCCGTAGGGTCCTCCCGGCAAAATAATATAGGCACGAGGAGTCGAGAGGGGATCCACTGCGTCCTTTTAAAAAGCGCAGGGAGATACATAAAGGGACAGGCGAGAGTATCTTGTTCGAATCCTGCCATGTCCCACTCCATAATTGGGAAATCTTTTCGCCGCACCTAGTAATCCCTAGGCACTCCTCGATTTTGGTGGATCCAAGGTTTTCCCTCTCGCCATGGGAAGATCCCCTTTTACCTTGAAAGGCCTTCTTGGCCCCTCCCCTCACCTTGACCTTTCCGTCTCTAGTCCTTTTGGACATCCGTTTTATCCCTCTTACCACACTCCCTCACCTATGTAGTCTCAGGGCAGCCTTCACGGGGATTTGCTATCCCTCCCGGAAAAATCCTTCAAGTCCATGTCCGCGATGGCTGGTGAGCCCCAGTTGCCAAACTTCATCGATCCTCCCATTTTGACCCCTTGAGCGGCATCGTCTCAGTTTGTTCAAGTTTCCTTCTTCTCCCCCTGCTTAATTTCCTCCTATCTCCTTCCCTGGTTCCTTGTTTTTACAATGGCCGGTGATTCTGGTTCCCGTGTGTCTTCAGTGTTCATTTTGAGGCAATCTTCAGTACCCACCCCTAGGAGTGCTGCTTCCTTTGAGAAATTTGCGTTTTAACCCCCCTTTCAAACGCGTGTTTCTCCCTTGATCGGACGTCCAGTCGTCTTGTCTGACTGCACTTATGCTTTGTTGGACACCGTTCCCCCGTTGACCCTTTTTCCCCGGAGAAATCGCTGAGATTTCCTTTTTACATACTCATTCTTAGGAGAGGTTCCTTGCAACCTTGAAGATTTATAGTAGACTTTGTGACGGCTCTTGTTACTTGCTTCGAAAACGGTAAGCTGACAAGGTGATTTAGAGACTAGGGTGTTTATTTTGAAAGCAGAAGGAGAAGGTGCCGTCCTGGCATTATAGGGTGCGTATCCTCCCTGGAAGAGAGCATTTTTCAGCCGAGTATTGTCGTGGCAATCCCCTGCGCTTTAGATACTGGTTTTAGTCTTTAAGACAAACTCTTTCTCGCCGATTTGAGTTTTCGGAATGTCATCAAGGAACGATTTTTAAATGCCCCTCCTTGGCGATGTAAGAGGATCACCGGCTTTAGCACCCTCCCGCAGTGGATTTTTTAAGGTGACACGGCTCCTCAGATATGTCGAAAGACGCTGCGCCCCAATCTGCTTGGCGAGCCCAGTTGCGAACTTCCCCCACGCGACCCTTAAGTCAACAGAGGCTTCTTTATTCGGCTGCCTATGCAGCTAGGCCGTCGTTAAATTCCATCTCCTTGATGCCGTATTCTCTTTGCGAGAATTGGGAATCACACAATCTTTACAGATGAGATAAACTTCTCTTATGCAAATTTCTCTCCTTTGTACCTCCCCATAACAGCTAGCCTTCTTTAGTTCCGGAATTTTTTCAGCGGTTAGTCCTTTTTTTTCTGTAGGGATGGCCCCGTTCACAATTATTAGGAACTTCCTGTTACGATTCAGAAGTTCTTCGCAAACCTGCTCACGGTTGAATAGGCCCCCTCCGAATCACTGGTACCCTCCTTTTTTTTTGGTTGTTTGTAGATTTTCCTTCCCCGAATTTTTGCCGAGTGATTCTTAGCACTCGTGGAAATTTTGATAAAATAATGAATCACCAAAGAAATGCTTGACATTCTTGCCCCCCTGGTGATTGCCATTACGACGCAACACACGGGACCCCTTGCCCGGCCCTAAGAAAATTTGCCTCGGCCCTTTTTGCTTGCTTTGACACTCAGCACAAAAGAATGTTACCTTTCAGCGAAGGGGTCGTTAGTTCCCGGCCTTCTCCCCCCCGAGTGCGGCTGAAGCCCAGCTATTCTCCAGCGACCCCGGCACTCATCTAATAGTTCCTACTGAGTTACCGTCCCGGTTCAAGAACAGAACGACACCCGATTTTAAAGAGGTGGCAGTTTCCTGATGTCCGATTCCTTCACTTTGGAACTCAATTTTGCGCTCAAGTATTGCGCAGCTCTTTGATCACCGGCCGAAGGCCTGCTTGCTCTGCAAAATTTTCGACCAGCATTTTTTTATTAAATGATGTGTGCTCCTGAGAAGGTCGCTCAAAGACTCTGAATCAAAGGAGGTACGCGTCCCATAAGTGAGTGACCCTTTTCTAATCCAATTTACGAACCCCCAGAAATAACTAGAAGCTTCTGATAAGATGTCCTACAGAAATTCCTCTACCCTCTTTTAAAAAGAACATTTACGCGGCTGCCTTCCTTCCAGTTACTAGACACCTCAGCTAATATACCTCTATTTCAGCTGCTGTAAAGTCAATCCACCGCTTCCCTCCAGAAATCACTGGGTGCCTGTTTCCGTCCTGCCCAACTCCGGAAGAACCTTTATCCGTCGGAAAGCTCCTTTGGCCCCGGACTTGTGCCCGCCCCTCCGGCCTTTTTAAATGCCCCACCCCCCCCCCCCACCCCCCCCCACCGAAATGAATGGACACCCAATCCATGATTGAGATTGCCTCCTTTGTCCCCCCAGCTGATGTAGTCGGATTGCCCCCCAAGACAATACTTTTTCTGCTGACCTTCTGAAAAGGGGCTCTCCTTTCATCGTAAAATCCCGCGTTTGTCCGTGCTACCTTTTAATGCGCTGGCCTCCTCTCAGCCAACGGCTTCCACTGATCTCCCAAGCCCATACAGGGTCAACTATCGAGGGGGGTTGCTTTCTTTCCTGACATGAACTCGCTTACCATCACCCCGTCTCTCTTAATGGATCCCCCTGAACACAGAATCCGTTAGGTCTATCCATTTTAACCCTTCTCGATAGCGCAATATCGGAAATTCAGGCGGATCCCTTATTCTTCATTTTCTA
>Ga0179593_1352838_pt1 | contig 24591 bp, 26 predicted proteins | sample CZODoug2_1_08_16_FD_185931 | JGI IMG/M metagenome (GOLD analysis project Ga0179593, IMG submission 185931) | Vadose zone soil fungal communities from Angelo Coast Range Reserve, California, USA - CZODoug2_1_08_16fungal (PacBio error correction) | ecosystem: Environmental > Terrestrial > Soil >... | reverse complement strand
CTTTTACGCTCCATCTTTTCTCCCTAGGGGTCCCTTTTTCTCGCCCCTTCCCCAGACTGCAATCACCGCCGCGTCCCTTTTTTCCAGGACTGCGCAAGTCGGAACAATCGTTGAACGCCCTCCCCCGTCGGCAAACGTTCCTCCCCCTCTTCCACTTTCTCTTTTTTCACAATGAGCTATTTTCTTTGCATCCACTCCCTCCTCTTCCCCCTTTCATGTTTTCTCCCTCTCTCGTTGCGATTCTATAGCCGAGATTAGATCCCGGTACTCCATCCCTTTCGTTCCCCCCGGCCGTTCCCCCTTCCACCCGAACGCAGCAGTTCCCCCTTCTTTTTTTGACTCTTTCCGGGCCGACACCCACTGGGTTAAAAAACAGCGTCCTTTCCGCCAGGTCCTAAATAGGGCCTCGTCCTCCTTCGTCTTCGCTTCCAACTTCCCCGATGCTCTCCCCCTTCGGTCCTCCCCGAATCTCTAAAACGCCGTCAGACGTCCCCCCTAGGTTCCTTTTTTAGGATTCGTGCGGCAGTTTTATCTTCTTTTCCAGCACTCCGGCGTTCGGGCCTCCGTGTCAATTTTCCACAGGCTACCTTCTCAATATTTTCCTGAACAGAATCCCCCCCCCCCGGCTGCCCTTTAAGACAGCCCGGACTCTAGCAGCACCCACAGTTCAAGCGATACTAATTTCTCAGAGGGCAATTCTGTTCCGGACCCCGTTCTCCTACAGTCTATTGCTAACCCTTGCGCTCCTTTTTCCTCCCCGTCGTTTCTTGCCAAATCTTTTCTAGAATTTTTGCCGTTTTGCTCCCCACCTGCAGTAGTAAAGCTATGGTGATGGTGATAGAGTCCCCTCTTAGGACACTCTCTTTCCCCCGTCAGGCTTCATTAATCACCCCTTATATCTTTCCCCCCCCCGTTGTTGGTGTTTTTCTAGTCCTATAAGAAGGGCTCCTTAGATCGCCGCGCTTTTCTTCTGGATTTTCGATCTTATCCCCCCTTAAGCTCTACCTACCCGTACTGTTCCTCCCCCACCCAGGTTGCCCCTTTGCGAATGCCATCTTTTCCTTCCCGCGTTATCTGAAGATGTCATAGCTTCCAAGAGACGGAGGGAAGACACACTTTCCTGCAGATTACGGTATTTTTTTCCTCCATTCTTTTCAAGTTCCCCTCTTTCGCTTTTGCATTTTCCGGGCGCTAGTTTTCCTTGTGTGTTTTGAGGTTTCTTTCGGAACATTGTACATTTACCTTGGAACTGACCTTCGTCCCCAGTCCCTCTCTTGAATGGGTCACCGACGTCCCACCCCCCCCTTTTCTCCTCTCGTCCTGAATCTAATCCCCCCTTTTTACGAGTTGACTTGCGTCAACTACCGAGTTTTCCGGAAGGAGACTTGTCGCGATTCTTTTCCTCTCCTCTCCCTTCTTTCGCTTTTTCCCTCTCTTTCACTGTCGATCCCTCCTGGCTTCCTGGTGGAAAGCGTGTTCCGGCGTTTCCACTCAATACGTACGTGAACTGGATTGATTTTATGGATACAAAGTTGCTCCTTGGTGGCTCGTCTCTTCTTTCTTGACAACTTTCAAGCTAGCGATGAAGACGCGCCTATGCGCTGGAAGTAGTCTGACTCCCTTCTTTACGTTTCTGCGCGGCCTTTTTTCCTTGTCTCAAATCTGGAATGTTCTCTTGTTGGAGTCGAACTTTGCCGACCATGCTCTTTTTCCTCTTTTCCAGAACGACTGTATGCGCATTGACTGTTCCCTTCAATGAAAGAGGCTTGATTGCCCCTTTTTCCGTAACTCGTCCCAATTGCAACATCGGTGCTTTTTCCTAGACCGGCTTCCCCCCCCGTCCCTCTCTTGGTTTTTTTTTCTTTTTTTTTTTCTCCTTATTCGTTTTTCACATCGATGCAGCTCCTCCTGTTGCGGCATGGTGGTGCAGTTGTTGCTGGATTTCCTGACTCTACGGGTAGGGTTTTTTCTCCCCTTTTTACTTCAGTCTCCTCCCTCCTCTGGGCTTTTCTTCTTTCTTCTGGCCGCCCTTTTTAGACTTGTTTAATCTTGCGGCAACTGGGAGGTGGATTAGCACCTGGACGCCGAATCCGACCTGAACGTTTTTTGTTATCATTCAATCCCTCTTTTAAACGTCTCGTTTGATTTTCTTCTGTCCTCCACTGAAGTCTCTTTGACCATGAAATCCCTTTTGTATTTGAATCTTGGCACCTCTTGATCCTTTTCTGAAGAGGGAGTGGGAAGGGCGTTACGTACTAAGCTTTGAATGGCTTGTTCTTTTTGGTGATTAATGCCCCCCCTTTTGGTTAGTTGCCTTTATTTCTTGTCAGTTTTTAGACTTGACTTCATGGGATGCATCGGAAACATCTCCTCTCATTTCCCGTCGGTTCGCCGTTCCCCCTCTAGGGAAGTGGAAACTTTTGCCTTAAGGGTGTTGTCAGTGTAGTTTCGTTGCGTTCTCTATATGCGTTTCTTCCCCTCCTGCCTCCCATGTTTGATTCTCCGCGGACTTTTGCCAATGGCTTTTGTCCTGCTCCTGCACCCCTTCGGAATTCACGAGTGTGCCTTCAGTGAAATTGGTTTTTTTGTTTTCCGTTTCTTGGTCCCGCTATTTTTCCTGATTTCGGTGGTTTACGCAGCGGTATGTCGTTTCCCCCTTTACTTTTTGTCTTCTGGTGGATGGTTTGTCCTTAGGTGGTTGGTTTTTGGGGGGGCCAAAAGGGTAAGAATCAAAAAACCACTACCCCGGCGTGTCGACCTATCCTTTTACCGCTTTTCTTCAGCGGTATCGGATTTTCTTTATAATCCAGGGATTTCCTTTCCGTTCTTCTGGTTACTGGCGTGGGTATCTTTAGGGTGTGGGTTTCCTGCGTTGGGTGTCATCCCAAGTAGGCTGCCTCTTCCTTCGATGAGAGGCGGAGCGCAAGTTGTTCCTCCTTTAGTCCTTTTTGAACGTCGTCCATGAAGTCCTGAGGCGACAATGTTTCTCCGCTTCTTCAGCGTGGGGGGTGTTTTTTGTATCCCTTCCGCGACACCGAGAGGTGTGAAACGTACCACTCGCCACCTGGTCCTCAATGCCTGAGAGACGCTGTGACCGCATTTCGTTCTCCTTTTTTTTGGTAGACCATTGATTCTCTTTTCAATACTCCTTTTGTTCTTAGATTTTCCTCCTCCCTCCTCTTGACGCGCCTTCCTCTCAGCGTTCACGGATTCCTTTTTTGAACACAGGTACTGACAAAAGTATTTCCCCTCTTCTCTTTCTCTAACTTTCTGACTGAGCTCTCCTCCTTATTCGCCCCTCCTCTTCTTCAATACCTTCCGGAAAAGTCGACTATAATCCCCCCCGCTCCGTCCTCCTCGCCATAGTAAAGAAGACTGGTCAGAAAGACAACAGGTGAAAAGCCGAGAAACACGAATTGAAGTCCCCCCACCTTCAAGTGTGCCACCCCCTCGAGTTTCCTCTTTTTTCCAACACAACCCACCGGGATTGGAGCATAGCAAAAGATAGCATTTCCACGGCCCCCCCCCCCCGGTAACCTTCGTCATTTTCGGCCGCCTCGGTGACGTTCTTTCTTTCGTTTTTTGCTCCCTGTGGTCCCTAAAGAAAAACCAATCCATAACCAGCTCACCAAATCTAATGCCCAGACGCTGCTGTTTTTTCTTCCCCTCCCCCCACTCTTCTAGTAAAATAGCCTTCCCTCCTGAAAAACACTCCTCCTTGTCAATCATGCTCAGCAATTTTCCTTTTTACTGGTATTCGGAGAACGGTCTTCCCCCCCCAACGCCCCGTTCGCGGCAGCCGTTTCCAGTTCCTTAAGTATTGATTCAATACTAGCTGAACCCTCGCTGGCCCCTAGCATCTTCTCCACCCCCAGATCAAAGGCGCCTTGTCAATTAAAGTCATATTCTCGTCACACATTCGTACTCCCCGGTTTCTTGCCGACTCCATTTTCTTACAACGCCCTCCATTCCCCCTACCCCCCTTCCATCCACCCTCTTCCCCCCCCTTTTGCGATCGCTCATAGCACCGCTTAAAAAATCAATCGCTAGGAAGTTTTCCCCCTTTTCAAGAAATCCTCGCCGGTGTGTCAACTTCCTTTTTTCTTTCCATAACCCTCCCCCCAACCTATGCTTCTCCTTTTGACCCTTGACCTTTCTCTGTTCCGGTTCGACTCGAGTCCCCGTCTCTGTCGATCACCTTCCCTTTTTACACGTTTGCCCCTTATTTCCAAATTAGAAAAACTGTACCTGCCACTGATTATACTTCGTCCCTTTTTTTGAACGTTCTCCCTGGACCGTTCCAAACTCCTTTAATGATGAAATGAATCAACCCCTTCAAAAATGAAGAAATCCAACTCTTTCGGCTGGACAAGCAGTGTTGCGCAGATTTATAACTGCTTCTTTTCCCCCAATTTTTTCTCTTTTTTAAACGCCCTTACCGTCCCTCCCCTTTCCGATCTTTTTTTTGAAATTTTTTCCGTAACGAGTCAAGATGAAAAGTCGGCGTGCTCCCCTTCAATAGTCATACATTCTTCCACTCTTTGGAAGGAATTCAACTCCGCATGTGTCCACCCGTTCCTCGCCAAAGTAAACTTCCGCCTGGAGACCCTGATTTAGTAGTACCCCCCTTTTTACAGAGACTCGTTTAATTGCCCCCTGTTCATTCCAGGCATATTGCTCCCCCTTCCTCTCGAAGAGCTTCTTGATCACGTGGTCCTGCAGACGTTTTGAGGAACGGTCGGTCTAACGTGTACCATCCCCCTCCCTAACTTCCCTAAGATTTTCCCTAGCTTTCCCTAAACACCTTGTCAACTTCGCTACTGCCGTCCCCCACAGCATAGTTGGAAAAACGAGGTACCTTATGCACTGAACACTCTCGATTTCCCCCTCCCGGCCTCACTTCACGCTTCCAACCCCTCCGTAGACCTTTTTTCCCCCCCAGTATTAGTTTAAGGATCTGCGTGCCTTCGAGGTTGGGAAGAGGTGAAATTACGACGGATTGATGTCTCGTTTTTCCCTAACCAAGAAATGTCCCCCCTCTCCTCCACTTAACCCTACGCCCTCTTCTTCCCTTTAATATAGCCCCCCCTTCACCCGCTCCAACTCAGTTTTTTTCCACTCTTCTCATCCGGAGGTCCCACCCTGCTTTTTTAAAAGGTGATTCGACGTTCTTTCCAAGTTGTCCATCTCATCACCGCGTCGCCAACTTACTTGAATTGACCCCCCCCTTTTTTCCCGTTTTCTCTCCCCCTTGTCCGTTCTCTTCTGTTGCTGCCGATTCGCTTCCCTATAGCGCATAATCCTCGCAGTGCCATGTTTACATTTAATCACTTCATTCATCTATATGCCCTTTGTTTGTTGGTGGATTCGACGTTGACACTCAGCTCTTCGCTCGAGGATTGAGTATGGATATGTAAGAGAGGTCCCTCCCCATACCTTTATCCCCTCTCTTTCGACCCCGGGTCACCACCCTTTGTCGAATGCCGCGGGTTCCCCCCTCAAGAGGGTAGTGATTCGCGGTGTCGAATCCGCGGCTTCCACGACTTCTTTTCCTTCCCTCTTTCCGGGATTGCTCCTCTAAACCCTTCAGTCAGCTTAAACTGCGTTTTCTTCTGAGTAAGGGTACGGTCGCCGGGATTGACTGGAACCGCGGGCGAGGCCGAGACTTTTAAATTTCCTTTGTGACCTTCTCCAGAAGGTCGTGCTGTCCCCCCGTTTAACCCCCCCCCCCTTTTTCATGCCGATTGCTCCATCCCCTTGTATTGGGTTTACGAAAAATTTGCTGCGGGTTTTAATATTACGAGTTCCTGATGCGAGTATCTCGAGAGCACTGTACTGTTTCCTCGACGCCTCCAAGGACCCGTTTTTTTTTGTGTCCCTCTCCTTTGCCTTCCTTTGCCCCTGATAAGCGGCCAAAGAGGTTTACTTCCCGGCGAGGTTTAAAGATTAACGTCTTTTCTTTGCTTGTTTGACCCCGTTTCTCTTCCCAGTGTTTCTCGAATTTCGTCTTTCTGACAACTTGTAGCCACAACTCGGCGATGGACTCCCCTTCCTATTGCTTGGAGTTCGAGTGCTGACCCCACTCAGGAGAGCGGTTTTCTCACCCCAAATCTTGGGCTCTTGAACTGTGCCATTTCTTTTTTTCCGTTCCCTTTGCCTCCCAAATGTCTGCGTTACTTTCTCATTTTCGTCCTTCTTCTCCTTACTGTCCCTTTCCTTACGCGGTTTCTTGGGAGTGCCTCGGTGAAACAAGGGCCCATTTTGTCGTTTTTGCAAGCTCCTTCTTTTTCCAACCGAGAGAAGTTTTTCCCTAAGCGGGTTCCAGATCCCTGATCTGGCAGCTCGCTTTATGTCGGCATGGTGGTGAATGAGTGTTTCTGAAGTTTGGCGAAGTTGATCTCGTTCTCTTTTAAGTTCGACAGCTTTTCTACGTCTTCCGCTGTCCCCCTTTGCCTTCTACTTGTCTGGAATCCCCACTGGCGGGGATCGAACCTGGAACCGTTCTTGACAGGCACGCGATGAAGTTGAAGGACCTAAGCGCGTCGCTTTTGACTTTCCTTGCCTCCTTGACGGGATTTCCACTATTCATCACCGGGCTCTTTTTTCATGATTCCTTCCTTTCTCCGTGCCTATGTGATTTGTTCCTCGTGGCTCCTAAGAGATCGAAAGAGTGTTGGTCTGATGGATTCCTGCGGTGTGGGAGTTGGCATCGTTTTTACTTTACCCATTGCGTTCTTTATCAGCGATTCCCCTTCAATATTACATTTAAACTTTGTTTCGCCGTATGAATGTATTTTCCAACCCTTTGCGCTTTCTATGTGGATCTTCCTTCTTTCCCTTTTTAGAGAGTGTTCAAATTTTTCGACTGTGAATTTTCCTACCTGCCTCGTCAACTTTTGTTTTTTACCTGCCCTTAACTTTTTTGATCTCCCCTGAATTTGCTGCTTCCCCCTATGGCACTTTAGGCTTGTCTTCGTTCGGCATTTTCTACGAAGTGTTTCGTTCGTCCCGGAAGTGCCTATCTGGTTGTAGTTGTTTTCCTTTTGTATTGGTTTTTATTTTTACACCTTCCTTCCCCCCACCCCGCACGCTCTTTTTCCTCGTCTCACCTGATTTTATATTCCAGGTAACGAGGTCCTCTAATAACCCGGTGATCGGGCTCTTTTGTGCCACTCCGGATTTTCTTTCGGGTGCTCGCTTTTTTCTTTTTGGCTGTTGGATCCCACCTGCTCTCTTGGCGCGATTGCCTTGAGCAATTTTTGTGCGATCGTCGACTTTTCCGGGAATCTTCTCCGCTCCTTCTTTCTTTCCCCTCCAAATGTGCCTCGTCCTCTTCCTGCCTTCAGGTCACGAGCGGTAACTATCCTTTTTCAGTCTCCACGTGTACCCGCACGGAGAGACGTTGTATGTTGTGGCGCGGAGCAGATATGCTTTGAAATTTTCCTTACCCTCGTAATACTGCCCTTTTTTTTTTTTCATCGATCACTTTTTTCTTACCCAATCCTCATTCTCCGCCCAATGCCTCCTCCATCCAGAGTCTCTCTGATGATCGGGAATGACTGACAAAATTATTAGAGCTCCATTTGGCAGTCCCCCTTTTCTTTTGCCTCAGCGATCCTCTCTAGTTCACCCCCTTCCCTTTTCCTCTATTTCCTGACTTCCAGTTCGACCCTTATCGCCAAAACTTTTCCTCTCCACCTTGCCTCGAATCGAAGCCACAGGTCATCCCTACAAGCCCTTTCGGTCCCAAAAACTCCCCCCTTCTCCCCCGACGCAGCACCACCTTCCCATTTTCCCCACGTCCTAAGCGGCCTCTAACTGGATTGGGGGCTTCCAACGATCTTTTCCATTCCCCCCCCTTGTAAACTCCTGTTGTCCTCCTCGCGTCCCTCCGTCCTTAGTGGGTGATTGTTCTACCCCCGTTTTTTCAACCACCTCGACCAAACACTACCCCCAGAACAGTCACCCCTCCTTCCCCTATCCCCCCCGCAGGACCCTTTCGGCCCCCGCCCATACTCTTCGAGCCACTTCTCGCACACGAACAGCCTCAAAGTGCTAATCTTTCAGCCATTCGTTACGGTATTCGGATTTTTATCCCCTCCCCCCACTCCCCAGTTTCGCGTGTCCTTCGTCCGTCGTTCCTTCCCCGTTCCTTCAGTATGTACCAGACTAGCCGCTCAGTCAGATGCCCCAGTTTTCTCCAAGAAAGCTTGCCCAAACCGTTTTCGTTTATTAAAAACCCCTCTTTACCTACGGATTTCCTGTTCTTCTTCGCACTCTGGTCTCACAACTCCCTCCCGAAACTGCAAACCCCCCTGCAGCCAACCTCCAACCCGTTGCAACCGATTTAATCCTCCCCCAGACCGCCCGACTTTGCGAGACCGATTTCGCATATTTTCATAATTTTCCGAGTCACGGTCTTGTCCTCTTTGACAAATTCTTCCATTCATTCCATCCCTAACGAAGTCATTCCCTCTGATGTTGTACCCCCCTTAGTCGTTCCTTTTCTCTAGAGCGGCTTTCCAGGTTCCCCCCACTCCCTAGTTCTCCAACTCTTCAACATTTCCTCACAACATTTCATCCCTTCTGAGGATATACGGCGCCCATCGATTTTTTCCCGAATTACAGGTGAACTTCTGGATTCCCCCTTTCCCCCTTGAAGTCAACCGCCTCCCCCCATATCCCCCCCTTTGCCGCCATCCCTCTCTGGAAAGATAGAGTTCAATCCATCGATAACACCCCTAGAGTTTGCCCTCGTCTTTCCCCCTCCTTCGAGTCCTCTTTTCCCTTTTTTTTTCGTTACCCTTTCGTTCAAAGCTGCAATCACTGCTTTCATTCCCTTCCCTTCCTCCGCACAGTGAAAATGCGTTGACGCACATCAAAAGGCAGACATTCCAACCGTTCGCGCAAACAGCCCCCCTTCCGCACTTGTATCCTGAGCCCCGATTTTCGTTGCAACTCACCAGCGTGATCCCCCTTTCCTTTCTAAGATTCTCCCGAAAGTGCGGGCCTCCTAGGAGATTGAGGTTTTTCGAAATGGTCAGAGCAGAAAAGAGGCCCCCCCTTCTTTCGGTCGCCCGCTTCAACGCTCATCTCATTCCTTTAGTATCTTGACCTCGCTTTTAAAGCCCCACGCTTGGCACCAGCGCGCTGCTTCTCCTCCCTTCTTTGTACTAGGACCAGCGCCACGCCCCCCGAGCGTCGCTTCAACAGTACATTCTGCTCGATCTCAGTAGTCTCGAAACGCGGAATGAAATATTCACTCCAGTCTCCCAGTCTTGTCCCAATCTGTTCTCGCTTTCATGCGTGCGTGCGTCTCTTTTTTGTTTGGGGGGAAAGTTTTTTCCCCCCTTTCCTCCTTATTTCTTCCTGTGTTCCGTGCCACACGTTGTACAGTCTTCAATCTTAGAAAAGCCATCGCCAGCGGCTGCCCTTCCGTCAGCCCGGCAAATTAGACAGCACCACCTCTTTTTTTCCTTTGCTGACCCCATCCTTCGTTTACCTCCTTCTCTTCGGCCTGTCTTGACCTCCTCTCTCCCTCCAGCAGACATCTTCATCCCCGGCGTTGTTCTGCCCACTGATTTCTCTCCAACTTTTCGTTTGCGCTACCCTGCAGGTAGTTTGCCCGATCCCTTCCCGCTCAGTCTCCCCTCAAAAGCGCGTTTTCTCTCTAATTCATTTCCCCCCTTTCCCCTCCTCCGTATGTTGTTTTTTCTCTCTCTCATGATTACTCGCGCTGCACAGCTGGCGGATTTTTTCTTGTCCTTCTTCTTGGAAGCTTTACACCTCTTGTTTCCTATTATATGTTGACTCCAAACCTTTTTCTACCCCTATTTTACACCACGCGGGATTTTACAGATTTTCTCGCTTTTTCGCCCTCTACGTCGGTCAATACTTTTCCCGGCCCCCCCGTACCCTTTCTTGATTTGAGCCCCTTTAAGCAGCTTTACCTGCTTTTTGGAATGATGGATTTCTGTTCCGGGCTCTTCAATGGCCCACGACGGACAATATTGATTACACCCCTTTTGACCTTTTCCCGGCGGCCCTCTCTGCGTTCTGTGTCCTGTAAACACTTCACTTCTTTCACGCAGCTTCTGACTGTCTTTACAGTTGCCTGGTTCTCAACTTTTCTTCGCGTTCATTCTTGCTTCTTTTTTTCCGGATTGTCCGACATCCCTCTTTCCTTTAAGCGCCAGTCTTTCACATGCTTCTCCTTTCTAATGGAATCTGGGCGATCAGACTTGCCCGCTGTTGTCAAAAGTCGGTTTCGTTGAAACCGTTTCGTCAAGTACTTCACTTTCCTTCTCCCTTTTTTGGGAACACGGTGTCTCCCGGCCTTTGCCCCCTTCCTGCTTGTGACCACGGTTAGTCCCCCCTCCTGGCGAGGTCTCCTCCACTATGGTGGAAGGAAGAGCCCAACTGATTTTGCTTTTCAGAATCTTGTGATCATTGAGAAAAGGAATTTTGGAGCGGTTTGTCTCTCCCTTGGTCGACAATGGAACGGAGTTCCTTCGTTCCAGACTTTCTTCCTCTCCTGGTTCAAGGGACTTCCCTTTCTTGTGTGATTGCCTTCCGTTCTCTCCCCTTAAACCTCTTTTCCGTTTAAGCGCTTAAAAACGCGGTCCTTTTTCTCGCTCTCTCCATGATTCGCACTCGAGTTTAGTTTAGCTTGTCTTCGATGGTTGGAATTATTTCCCGACGTTTAAGGCCTATTTTCCTTTCTGCGATGTTTCCGCGTATTAAGGATAAGCGCGGCGCCGAATTTTTTGCCCTGGTTTTTTTGACTTTTCCGGAATTGGTTCTCTTTTTTGTCAATGGTCGGTGATCCTGTTGTCCTTTTACCCCCGGAACTCAGAAACCGGTTTTTTTAATCCCTTTACTGACCAGCCGGTACGCAGCCTTAGGTTGATGTTATTCCTTCCAAGATGTATTTGAAATATTTACCCCCCTTTCCTTTCCCTCTTTTGGCCCCTTCTATCTCCCTATAGTCTAGTTTTTTTCCTCGGGCTTCTTTTTTCCTCTTCTCATTCGATTCCTCCGTGTCGTGTCTCGCAGTTTGGCGCTTTGACAGATGGAGGGCGTTTTTTCCCTCCCTGTTTCAGCGATTCCATCTGAATTTCCCTTTTAACTCTTTTTTTTCGTACGATTGTAATTACAAATTTTCGCTTATCTTGTGGCAATGATCGGGGGCCATATTTTGCTTGATTCTGTATTCCCCTTTTCTGAACTGGAAGATCCTCCTGCGCTTCCTCCTAACCCTGTTTCATTTTTTTCCCTCTCGTGGCAACAGTACCTTCCCCTTCATCACTTTGCCCCCCCCCCGAGAGAAATTCTTGAAACGTCTTTCTTTGTGTCTTAGTTGTCTCCCGATTTTTACTAGTTTTTCGGGTTCTCTCTGTTGGGACCTTTCTTTTCGTATTATTTTTTTACCTTGTTTCTTTTTTCCCACCTTTTCCAATACCACCATCACGGAATCTGTTCTCTTCAGTAATCTCATTTGATTGGGGAAGGGCGTTCCGGATTTTTCCGGCCCACTCCCCCTGTTGATCTTTCCGCTCCTCGGTGTCCCCATTGCACGGTTCTATGCTTCGGGCGCTCGGCGTTAAATGAGGTTAGGGAATACAGGTCGGAGCTCTTGGCTTTTTTCTTTCGGTCGTCTTCCCGTCTTTTGCGCTATTATTCCTCCTTTGGAGGCCATCGGTAGCCCCCCTCCTAATGACTCTTTATGCGATCAAATTTTCGTCATAGAGAACACTGGACTGCGCCCCGCGTTCCCCTTTGAAACTATTTTCAGGGACCTGTAACCCTGGCCCCTGACCGGACTCTATTGGATGACGCTGATTTTTCTTTCAGATTCTTTTTTCTTCCAGTGTCTCTTCTCTTCCCCTCTCTTTGTTTTTTTTTCTAGTCTATAACTACCCCTCACTGACTGCCGCGCACCAAGGTCACAAGCGTTCCTCGCCGATTTCGATGCAGCACAAGCTCTTCCCTTTCCTCTTCTGCCGCCCTCTTCTGATATAAGAGATCATTCCTTGGCGCATCCCGCTTTTCTGCTCTCTCATTTTTCATTTAGATACACCGTGCGCTCAAGCCTCGCCCGTCCTCAAAGGATAGATTGTTAAACGACAGCCACGAAACGTCTCCCACTCCCTTGCACACCTCATGTACCCCGCTTCGTCCCGCTCCCCTGTTATTGGAGATGCTCCCCGATCCCTTTTTTTTCAATTTCCCTTGTAAAAGAGCGCAGCGAGCCTCTTCTGGTGGGTGATTGTCCTGTGGTGCACCCCCCCCTCCCCCCAATACCCTTACCAGATACCACAAGACATATTACTTCCAGTCAGAAAAGCTGAATTCCTCAACCGAACACACATTATTGTCCCCCGCCGCCACGACCTCCCCCACTGAACGTGGCATTAATTTCGCTCCTAAATTTTTCCTCTTTTCCCTGAGCTACCCCCCCTCCTTTTGCTAGCTGATTCTCTTCCTTTCACGTCGTTGCAAAGTAGTTAGTTGACAGACTCTCCTCTCCCACAGAGACACGTCTCCTCTGAGCCCAGCTCCCAACCTTGTCCCATCCTTCTTTACAGCCGAAACCCCGATAGTTTCCATCCTTTCTTTGCTCTACCGCACGTCCCCCCCTTTCGTAAACGCCTCCTCCCATGAACAACCTACACCTGAAGGATCATTCACCCTCTTTCCTTTTCTATAGATTAGCTCCCTCTTCCCCTCCCTTTCCTCTCCGAGTCTTCCTGTCTCTCAGCGGGCCAGACCTCTCGCCGAGCCCCCCCTTTTTCTTCTTCTTGTAAATCGTATTCCATCCACCCACGATCGCGACTGCAGTTCTTCAGGTGTTTTAAACCTCATAGGGTTATTTTCCGCCGATTTTCCCCCCTTTTCTTCCAACGCCTTCCCCCTCAATTATTTCCCCCCCCGAAAAAAATCCCTTCCCTCCTGCTTTTTTCATCGCTGTCGTCCTGCATTACCGGGAGAAAGACCTTTTTTTCCCTATAGACTGACTCCCCCACCTAATTCCCTTCCCCTCCCACGCATTGTCGGAAAGAGAGATGCTTCTCATCGCTTAGGACCTTTTTTTGTTTGTGACCAGCCTTCTCTTTTCCACTTTAGTTTTTCCCTTCTCTCCCCTCTTTCCAATCTGCATCACGCGCGTTTCTTTTCCCCTCCTCCCCGCATACAGTCCGGTTGGGAAAGGATGTAAAAGAATTCGGCCAACGTGTCCCCACCAGCTCTTCACTTCTCCCCCTTTCCCCCTCTTTTATCCCCGCACTTACCTCTTTCGGTACTTTTTACGCTCCCAGCTCATAGGTTTCTCTTCCTTCTCTCGCTTAGGATACTTGTCATCCCTCGAAGGAACGAGGAACCGGTCTTTCGCCGTTTTCAAATCACTTTCCCCCCTTCCCTTCTTTTTTTTTCCATAGTCGGTCCGCAACCCCGCGGGCCCACCCATCCTCGCATGCTGACTGCCAGGCTTCCTTCCTTTTCAAACCCCGCGACTTCTCGTCGTTCACTCACTTCGCTGCCGAGAGACTCCGTCACGATTCTTAATTATAAACGGGTCAGCCACTTTTCCTTCCCCCCCCTAACGGGTTCTTATCTCTTCTCTCTTTCCGGCTCGCGTTTTTGTCCTTTCCTGTACGCCAGTCTTATTTCCCTCCTTTTAAAGTTCAAATGTAGACCTCTCCTTCTTTCCCGAACTCAACCTTTTGGAGTGCATTCATGTAACGGAAGAGTCCACCTCCAAAGACAGTTCAAGCTGCCCGTGCTCCCCCCCTTCCCCAGTTCCCTTCAAAGGTTTTGACGCCGCTGGAGTCACCCGTGCTCCCTCTTCAGATACCCGCAGGTCTCCCCCCACCCCCTCTTATTCAAAAGGTTTGAACAGCTTTTTCGATAAAGAGGAGGGTAGGCTCCCGCATGATCCGCTTATCGACGCATCTCCTGAAGCTGAAGAGACACTTCCCCCCCTACTTTTCCTCCCCTTTTGTTGACTGAGAGATGTAAGAAGTGATTGAAGTCTAGCTGTTTTTTGTGTTTGCTATTGGCGCTCTTCCCCTTCCACCATAAGCTTTGATCACTACTTCCTGGTTCAGCTCCCCCCCACCTACCCAGGGTGAGCATGCAAGAGTGGCTCGGGTTCGCAGGTCTCCCTCGCTAAACTGGCCATCTCCTTTCTTTTTTTCTTTTAAGCAGCTTGAACTGTGGTTCTTTGGAGACCTTTCTGTTTCCCTTTCAGCCGCGGGCTTTTTTCCGTCACTATGAAATTCTTTTTTTCCTTCTTCTTCAATGAAGTCATGTCCCGACGTCCCCCCCGCGAGCCGACACGCCTTTTGAATCTAATAAACACTGGGTTCGAAAGTGATGAAGCTTTCATATCCGCGTTCCTTTTTTTCCTTCCTTCTCTTCTAGAAGCGAAGTGACGTGTTGTGACATCCCTATCCCTTTGTCGCGGGTTTCCCTCTTTCCTTTTCTCCTTTCGATAAGACTGCTGAGTGGGACACTCGTGTTTCCTTCCCGCGATTGTCAATTCATGATGGAGGGAGGGAGTTTATCACCTTTTCAACCCGTTTTTTGCCTTTTCGTTTCTTACACGTTTCTCCCTAAAATCGCGATGGCGCCTCTATCTTTCCTTCCGACGGAGCGTTGAGCGCTGGTAGTGGCTCTCCGAAATCTGGCAATAGACAGTTCTTCCGTGGTCTCCTTGGCCTTTGTGCCAATGGCTTCTGTTTTCTTTCCCCATTTCCTTCCCTCTCTTTACTTACCGTTAATGCACGCTTGTTATTTCCTGACTTCAGAGAAAAATTGACACGCTCGGTTCTGTTCTGGAAGATTGTTTTCCCCGCGAGATTCGAAGAGCAAGATTTGACCCTCTCTCTTTGGCCCTTCCTCTGTGAGCGGTCTTTGTGACTTTTTTTTTCATCCCGTTTTCAGGCCTTTTTCCCTCTGAGGGTTTCGTCGCATTTCCTTTCCGAGTCGACATGCTTTCTGCCGCGGACGGAGAAATTTTTGGAAGAGTGGGGCCAAATGGCTTATTCCTGTGCATCTCATTTCTTTCTTTCCTAAACGGAACGCTTTTAGAAGTTTTTCATACCCCTTCCAATTTCCTCCCTCTTTACGAGATTGTTTTTTTCTTCCTATGATTAGTATTCCTATGACATCAACGTTTAGGCGTCCATGGACCGATGATTCTCGCTCGGCGATGGATTTGTCGCTGCCGCATCTACAAAGAGAGGTAATCCTTTTTCTGTTGATACGCCGTTCTTTCGTTCCCTTCTTCTGGCTTTTTCGGCCCCTTTCCTTTGATCAGCGATGCCCACTCGAATCTTTTAACCCCATCGTTTGTTAGGCGTCAGAGAATTTACCACCCTTTTTGGCTCTTATTTTTTCCCCCTCTGCTCGTTGGCCTCTTTTTTTCTTATTCTTGTCAAATAATTGCCCTGAAATTTCAGAGGAAGCCGTACGCTGCTCCCCCTTTTGGCTTTTTGACGATCTTCCCCCTTCATCCCCCTCACCTCTCTTTCGCTAAATTATTGCCTTTCTTTTTAAGTTTCTGATTTACTCGAATCTGTTTCGGGGGCCTTCTTAAGAGGGGAAACTGAGCATTCCCTGTGCTTTTGGTCGTTGTAGGTAGGTGGCCCCAGGAGCAATTCCCCCCACGCACGATCCTTTGGGCCTCCTTGTCTCACCTTCGATTTTACCGATTTTTCCCTTTCCTTCTGATTTCCGTCTTGAGCTATGCTCCCATCCCCAAACCGGTTTCGCGCTGTCGTGGCCAACATTAATGGATGCTAGGGTGCCGATGTATTTTGATCTTCCAAAGTCGGCTGCCTCTGGTTCGTCTCTCTCTTGAGCTCAATTTTTTCTCCCTCTCTTCCAGCCTTTTCCCTTCCAGTCTCCGACTCAGACGCCCTCCCTTCTGCCTTGTTTGAATATCACACTGGTGCTCCATCTCTCCTTTCATCCTCTTGTCCTTTTGCGCACCCTTTCCCGCCCCTGCAGGAGATCCTTTCTCCGTTTTTTCCGCGCCTTCTGCGTGTTCCGTCCAAATGGCTTTCTTCCTCCCCTTTTGTCTGTCGAGAGATCCAATCACCACGATCCTTTAGCCGCGCCAGAGTTTCCCATCTCCCTTTCCTTGAATCGTTCCCCTTTCTATGACCAACTATTTCCCGCTCGGAGTCATCAAAGTGGTAGGATGCCGCGCCGCCCTTGCCTCATTCTTCTTGACTCATATTTCCCTTCCCAGTCTACTTCGCTTTCCCCCAACCTTTTTCTCTCTCTCCTAATCGCCTCCCATCTCCAGTGACTGTTTTTGCCAACCATTTAAAAGAAGAGAAACCGGACAGCACAATGAACTTGGCAAACGAGAACACGAATAACCTTGGTCGGCGCCTAGCCCATCGATCCTCCTTTTCCCCTTCACTCGTTTCCCCTTTTCTCCAGTTGAGTCGCTGCCCTTACCTGAAGTCTCCTTGCTGGTTTTATTTGTAACTGTGTTAAATAAAGAAACACCATACCTCCCGTCCCCCCCCCCAGCTCAGGCCCATGCACGCTTACTTCCCTTCCCTCACCAACTCTCTCTCCCCTCCTCCATTTCCAACAAGCACTCAGTCAATACTTCGGAAACCCCTACCGTATTGGATTGTGCAGTAACCCCCCCCCCAAATCCCACCTTTTGTTTTCGGCCCCTCCCCGTTCTTCTCCTTCAGCTTCCCCTTTCTACTCACCCCAGACTAGCTCCTCCGACCCCCCACCTCTTAGAGAAGCTGAGCCAATCTAAGGCGACCCTTCAATTTGTAACCGTCTCACTGCCCGAACAAAGATCTTTTGGATTGATTTCCCTAGCTTCCTCCTTCCATGTCCCTTTTCCCCCCTCAAGACCATACTGCAACCAGCCCACCCTCCAAGGACTAAAACTACCACTGCCCTCACGTTTCAGATGCCTCAGCCAAAGACCCTCGATTCCACGAGCGCCTTCGTGCCAAGAACTCCGCTCCCACACTGTTTTCTTCATTAGGGTTCAAATCCCCCCTCTGATTACCCCCCCCCTGATCGCTTTGGAATCTTTTCCCTTTCATTCAAAAATTATCCGCTTTCCTTGTAGAACGTCTAGGATGTGGATCACCGCCAAGTTGTGAACTGGCAACTTCAAATCGCCCCACCTTTCCCCTGCCCTGCCGCGTTCTTTTCTCATGAGACACCAGCGCTTCGTCTCCTAATTACAGGGTCCCGGCCTTCTGAGATTCCACATTTGGAAACGCCTCACAACTTACCCCCCCCCCCCCAATTCCTCCATCACTGTTATTCTTCCCCCCTCAGATTTATTCTTTCTCCATTATTCGGAACAATTCCCTGTTTTTTTCAACGACGTGATGAATCCGTGCCATGATCGAGTTTTGCCGTAACGAGCCTGCATCCTCCTCTTTGAAGTCCCCCCTTCGTCTCTCCTTTTTGCCCCCCTCTAACCTCGCCATTGTAGGCACCCTTTTTTTTTCTCGCCCCCTCCTTCCTTTTTCACTCTCTTTCTAAGAAAGGTAAGCGCTCGGTAATGGTCAGCTTCATCAGAGAAAGTGTGGCTCCAAGCTCCTCTTTTCTTTCTTTAAGTGCAAGCCGAAGTACGATTCCCCCCTTCTTTCTCTTTTTATCCAACCCTAAACTCTCCCAAGAAATTGACCTTCCGAGGGAACTAAAACAAGATGCCACAGGCCTCTTTCTTTCTCCTTTAAATTAAATAGGGAAGCGACCTCCTTTGTTTCCCTTTCCACCGTTACACCCCTTCGTCTATCCTTCAGGCAGCACTTTGTGTTTTGTTTTTTTTACAAGCGTTTTAAATTTCGTCATTAAACGTTTTTTTCCTTGCCCATTCTTTCTTCAGGTGATGAGTTCTTCCTCTTGTCTTTTACGCTCCGTGCGAGGGCGCTTCCCTCCCTTCTGAAATTTCCATATTCCGAAAAACCCTGACTCCTTATGGCTCCACGGAACAGACCCCTGAAGCCCAGTCGCTGCTTGAAATTTAATTCCCTTTCCACCCGTTCTTCTGGCCGAGGTTGACTCCTTTTTCACCCTTCGACCTCTTTTCTCTTTTCTTGCCCCACTCTTTCGCCCACCTGTTTGCCCGTTTTTTTCCCTCTTTGAGGATCAGAGTTTTCTTGGCCTCTCGTCCACGCACATCAGAGCAGAACCAGTAAATTTATAATATCTATCTTCTCTTTAGTTGGTTTTTTTTTAAGGTTGATATGAACGCGCGTCCTCTGTTCTTCTTGCGCTGTTGCTGCTTATTTCCCTCTCCGCTCAACCATTCTGGGAGATCCTTCCTTTGGATCCTCCCCCCTTTTTTAAAACGGTTCCTCGTTTGGAAAAGTTTTTTCTTTCCCTTCGAGCGTTTCGCCTACTGGTTCCCCTGACCTTCCCTTCTAGAAGGGCTTGCCGCTGAGCCCATTTCATCCTTTCCTTTTTTCTTTTTTCTCATTCCCTTTTTTTTTTTCATGGCAGTTCCTCGTGCCTCAAATATGCTCCATATTTTCCCTACTAGACTCTTTTTTTCATGTCCCACGTCGAAAAAACGAGCCGCCGCCCTTCCTCCGCCCCCTGTCGGGACGAAAGTTTGCTGAGTGTTTACCCTCCTCTCCCTTGCCTTGACGGTCTTCTCTCTTTTCGTGTACGTTGTTCCTTCTCTTAACTCGGTAGTTTGGTCCTACGGCATCTGGGTTCTAAGACGGTGGGTCCCAGTCTTTTTTTTTCTTTCCCTGCTGATGTCCAGAATTACTTACGGGGACTTTTGACTTTTGTTTTCCCAGGGTCGGACAGCTTTGCATAGTCCTCGGTTTTTTTCTCCACGGTAGCTCCGATCCTTCTCTTTCTGACCTGCTCAATGAGCGAATCCTTTTTTTATTAGAACTCCTCTGCTGGTACAAGTGGCTGCATCTGGGTTCTCCCTTTCTACCCTAAATTTTCCCTGGAGCTGGCTGGCTCGGTTTTCCCCCATTTCGTCTGTTCCTCGGTTTTCCCCTTTAATTGATTCTGTTACGGAAAGGAATGCCCTCGTCTTCTTGCTTGTCCTTTTGCTAAGAGCATTGAACACTGGTCAAACCTCATGCTAGAGACGTATTTCACCCCGATCCTTTTTGACTCGATTTTTTTACTCGTTAATGCTCGTTCCCATCCTACTTTTTCTTCGGGCATGGTGTTGAATGATTGATGCAGTTTCTGCCGATCTTTTTTCATCGGGTCTCCCGTTCGCCCGGGCCTTCAGGCTCACGAGAGAACTTCTCAGGCCTGCATTTCCATTTTTTTAATTTCCTAGTTGCGGGCACGTTTGGATATTACCTTCCTCCCCCTCCTTTCTCGTCTCCCGGAACCCCCTTCTTTTTACCTTGTGCAATGGACGACAGCGGGTCACTACGTGATTTTTTCTTCATACACGTAGGATTTGACCTATCACCGGTCTCGGAGACTGTCTTTTCGATGCATTCTCTTGCTCCTTTCTTTCTTTTCTGCCGCTCCCTTTTGCTGCCTTCTCGCAAAGAAACCCTCTTAAGCTTTGATTGATTACTGAAGGGTTGAGTTCCTTTTCTCTTCCCCGTTACGGAAATTGCGCGGGAGCACGATGCCCATTTCTTCCCCCTGCGGTATCCCTTTTATTCAGACTCAGTTACTTACAAAGTTGTCTTATCTTGTGCTCCTTGCTCGTTCCCCTCTTTTTCAGGAGGCGTAGTCTGTTCAAATCCGTGCGCACTTTTCTCACCCTCCTTTCCGACGATGGGTTGACATGCTCCTTCACTTTAAAGTACCTGTTTTTTTGACGAAATTTCTTTCCCCCTTCCTTTTCTTTGTTTCTTCTTTTTTGAGCGATTTTCCTCTCTTTTTTTGGCGGGTGACTTGCAGCGGTTTCTGGGCCTCCTTTTTTTTCGTTTTTTTTGTTATTGTAGTTCTGGGACCCACCGGTACTCAATCAACCCGCACGAGATTCCGCCGTTCACCTTCCCTAGATGCCTTTCCGGTTTTTATCTCTTCCAATCCTTTCCCTGGAGTTTTCGTGTGCACACTTGCTGGTGTGCTGCGTTTTTCTTCCTTTTCTGATGCTGTTTTTAATAAGTTGGGACTATGGGATTAGGTGATCTCCTTTTGTGCTTCGGACTCACTTTTCCGGAAAAGGTCACTCTCCTCTCTTTCCTTTTACTTGCTGCTCGCGGCCCCTTTTCCCTCCTCCCTTTCTGAGAACCCAGAGACGGTTTTAACTACTCTTTGTCATAAACCGTGTCCCAGCTTAATGGCCCATGTAAGGTTCTGCTCCTTGTTTTTGCTTAGTACTGAAAATTATATCTTCCTTCCCCCCCCTTATGTGTGTTTCTCTTTCCCCCCGTAAACCTCATTTCTGCGCCGCGCCCTATGTCCAGTGTTCTCTCCGTAAGTCATCTTCCGGTGATAAAGCTTTCACGCCGATGGCTGCAGATTTATGACGTTGTCGCCCCCCCCCCCTCTCTATCCTCCATTTTGACTCCCTTCTTCCACGTTGACAGATACCCCCAAAACTTTTTCAGCGAAGCTCGAGTACCTTCTCCACTCGCAACCTCAGGAACGCCGATCCCTCCTCCTTCCCCCCCTCCCTTTCACCTCCTCTTTGGGCCCCTTTTTTTTTCTAGCTCCAAGAGATTCCTGCTTCACTTTGCAAAGTTAAATTTTTCCCACTAGCCGAACAATTTTCGTTTTTTCTTTCGCCCTTGGGTGCCTAACTCACCCCCCCCTCCTCCCCAGGACTTCCCTCCCTGCGATCCCCCTGGCCTTTGGCCCCCGAAAATCTTAGAAAATAGATCAAAGACGAAAACCGCACCCCGAAAATTTTAACACATTAGTTACTGGCTCTCTTTTCGCAGCCAGGTTCAGTTTTCGCCTGGTCTTCTTTTTCCTCCATTTCCTTTCAGTAGACTCCCCTGAACTTCTCTTGCGTACAGGACCCTCTCCTCTTGCTCCAACCTCTAATTCGCCAAAAGGTAATTAACCCCGCTAGTACGGAGAACAAGTGTACCTTCCTGCTTCTTTTGCATGCTGCTACACGATGGTAACCCATCCTCCCCTCCCCACGCCCCCTCCCCCAGTCCCACCCCCAACCGGTGTCCCTCGACTTTAGACTAGACCAGCCAAGCCTCAGGACACCCTCGTCCTCTCAATGATCCCTAATTACTTTTCCTTTCGCCGAGCCCCGTTTATTGTCATTTTCCAACCCATCCCGTCCTGGATCCTCCCCCGTTCCCCAAAGAGCGTACGCGGGAGTCACATGGAGTCAAGGAGAGAGGGGTTATTCCAGGTTTGCGTTTCCACGCCCAGTTTTCCCCCCGCCCTCTCAAATTTGAAAAAATTATAGTCCCGTTGAGGAACCGCGGCGTTAAATCCAGATTCTTCATAAGATGAACCTCCAATTATGGTAACTTTTCCCCCCCCCCCTCCTTAAACCCCTCCCTCGCCCAAGAAGTCTTGGACAGTCCCGTTCGAATTTTTTAAAGCGTTCGACAACTTCTCGCGGTGGCCCGCCATTTTCGATTAAACGTCAATCGATTTTTCTTTCGTACCCCAGCCCCACTCCCCTCTCTTGCCTCCCTTTTTCCCAGACTTCTCATCCCGTAGAAACGACGGTTCACGCAGTAACCTCCTATTTTCCTGAAAAGGTTTAGAGACCCACCGCTCACTTCCGTACTTTTTTTCTCAATTTATAGTGTGACCTAAGGCCCATTTACCTCGCTCTTCTTTCCGCCAGATTCCCCTTCAGCGCGCTGGCTTCCCTTTTCCCCCCTTTCGCCGAGTGTAGGTCCTTTCCTTCAATACCCTCAGTCGAGGCCCTGGCAGGTTAACTTGTTAATAACCCCAGCCAAGCAGCACAGTCCGCCCGTATTCTTACTCTCCGTCCTGAAAACGCTTGCCATTACGCCTTTGATAGCCCTTCCCTTAATAGGGACCCGCGACCTCCTTATCTTTTTCCCCTTTCCCGTCCCTTCCCCTTCCTTGAGATCAACCTTTAGGCAGCACGGAACGCGTGAGTTCGCTCCCCAACGACCGTCCCAGAAAATTTTTCCCAATCGTTGGTTATTGATTCTTCTTAGCGGCTCGAGTTTTTTGACGTCTTTTCCTTCCCTCCGGCCTTGATTTCTCTTTTAATTAACCCCTTGAGAAATGTATCAATATTTCGGAGAATCATCCTCCCTCTCCCAGGTAGCGAGCCCGGAACATTACCGACTTTTAGGTTAATCAGCGTCCATCCCTTCTGCTTCCCGGCTTGACCGCCTTTCTATTGAAAACTCTCTCCATTCCTACGTGTGTCTTACTGCCCCCTCTTGGAATTCCGCCAACCCCCTTGTTTAGTTGTGCAAAGATGTTGACGGTAGTACCTCTCTGGTTTCGCCGATAGAGGGCGACACACGAAATCGCGGAAGAGCAGTCTCCCCTCCCCAACCTCATCTCTTTATTCCTCCTTGTTTTTCTTCTCTACCTCCTTTGATTTACGGAATCGCTTCCTAGTGCTCTTCTTGCGTTGCTGCTTCCTGGCCGAGGAATTCCTTCCCCTCCGATGGAGTCGGTACCCCTCTGGGAGCGCAAAGTTTACCCCGTTGAATTGAATCGTGTGCAGACAAGGTGGTTTCTGAATCTGTCGTTTTTGAGACTCCGACGGCGGTCAAGACGTTGCAGGCGCTCCTTTTCTTTGCTTGCTCCCACGCTCCCTTTCAAACTGCGTGGGATGTGGTTTAATGTCTTTCCCTTATTGGAATTGCTTTTTTGATGCTTTTCGTGAACTATTTAAATTTTGGTCACCGCGTGAATAACTCCCTTCGTGCCATCACCGGACACACGCTCTCCTCCTCCTTTCCTTGAATTTAAGAACGCTGACTTCTTCTAAACTTTTTTACTGCGTTTATATCAGTTTTCCCCTTTCTCAATTCAATTTTCGTTTTTCTTTTTGGGTCGCGTCCTGAGGTCGCGTTTTCCTTATGAATCCTGTGTCGATCTCTTAGGTTGTTTTCCAATTTTTTTCGGCCCCCTTTCTTCCCGTGAATACCTTTCCTGTTTTGCTTTTTTGCCTACACGGTTTGACCGCGGTTCGGACTCTTCTTTTTGCCACGGCTTTCCACTCTGCGTTGAGACGCTCCCTGCGCTGGCAAGGAAGCGTAGCAGGAGCGCTGTTCACCATTGTGCGTTTACCTGGGCTTGAGAAAAGTGGAGTGGCTCTCCCCTTTCCTCCACTTCCGCGTCTTTTTTCCTTTCTTCCTTTCTTCTCCCTGTTCAGGAATGCAGCGGCGTTTCTTCATGACTTTACCCTCGTACGCGACCCTTGCCCATAGAGCGGATTGGAAGCTTTGATTGTCAAAGATCTTTCAAGCATTCTCCTCTTCCTCCCATATCAGCTTCCCCTCCTCCTTGGATGGCGTCATGGTGGATTGGTCATTCTTTTTTTATGCCTGGGACTGCCAATTTGACTCCTTCGCGGTTTCTGTTCCTCCAGAGTCATTAAGACCGCGATGGCGCCGGCTTTCTGCCGCAGGATCTGACATTTATGAATGTTTTCCCCCCTTTTTTAGACCCCGGGACCCTCCTTCTCCGCCTTAAAGATCTCCAAGTTTTACATGCAATGGAAGTTGAATTCCCTTTCACCAGATCTTATTTTGATGGAATCTTCCTTTTCTGAAATAGGACACCGGGCTCGGCGCCTTCCCCTAAACGCTGATTCTATCGGCGGGCTTTTTTCCCCTCCCCTTTTTTCTTGCGAAGCTCCCCCTCACGAGGCTTTCCTGCGGTTGGATTGATTACTGTTTTTTTTTTGACCTCTTGCGTGGCGTTTTCTTACCCTTTTCCGTGAGACCATCTGAATTCTTCGTTCCACCCCTGAGCCGTACGAGTGTACCCCGTTTTTCCTCTCTTTTGTGGTCTTCCCAGAGCTCGGGGCCTTTCCTTTTTTAGTAGTTCTTTTCCCTACTTGCCGCCTGAAGTAGCACTCTTCCGTGCGCCTCGAAAGGAGCTTTTTGTACTGCAGCAATAAGGTCTCCCCCCAAGGATGAATTATGCGTTCTTTTTTTTTTTTTTTTTTTTTCTTTGGTGACCCCTCGAATCTTTTTTTTTTTTGACCGCTTCAGGTGCTCCTTTCATTTCGGTGGGTCTTCGGTCTGGTGTATGTTTTTTTTAGTTGGGAAAAAGGGTTAAACACCCCCACGAGGATAGTAGCTATTCCTGGTTCTTTCTTTCTTGCGGGACTTCCTGTCGGATTGGAGCCTTGCCCCCCCCCCTTTTCTTTTGCGTCTCGGCGGTGCCACACTTGGGTTTGCTGCTCTTGGTGATCTGTCTTTTGGCTTTCTGTTTTGCCTCAAAAGTTCTGACTCTCGACTCTTTTTTTCTCGCCAAGGTCTCCCCCCCTATAGTAGTCCTTTCTTCCATAGGCTTCCCCTCCTCCTTTCTCTGAGGATGATCAATGTTGCTCGCTTGAACTTTCGTCCTACTGGATCGCGGTGAACTCCTTACTTCGGCACCGTGCCGCTTTCCTTTCCCCCTATAGACTTTTTTCTGTACTGCCGCGCTTGTCTCGTCGCAGTGCGTTTGGTAAGA
>Ga0179593_1342132_pt1 | contig 24591 bp, 19 predicted proteins | sample CZODoug2_1_08_16_FD_185931 | JGI IMG/M metagenome (GOLD analysis project Ga0179593, IMG submission 185931) | Vadose zone soil fungal communities from Angelo Coast Range Reserve, California, USA - CZODoug2_1_08_16fungal (PacBio error correction) | ecosystem: Environmental > Terrestrial > Soil >... | reverse complement strand
CTCTTTCCCTCCGCCGCGTGCCTAATCAAACCCGCTAATCACCTCCCAAAATCTACTCCAACAATCTTTTTTTTTCCCTTTGAACTTGGTCTAGTTTCGGACTATTTTTACCAGTTTCTGCAGTCGCGTGTAAGCGCCCTTTTTTTCTTTGAGGAGATTTTTTTCTTTTGTTCCATCCTTGCCTTTCCTCCTCAGTTTTTTTGGAACCCTTCCCCCCCCTACCCAACGTATTTTACGAAGCCCGTTCTTCTTAAGATTAAATATCTAATAGCCCGTCCATTTTCCTCTCTTTGCCATCACCTACACCTCTTCTTCTCTTCCTCTTTCGGTCCACTTATTTTGGTCATCAATGCACGTTAGCGAGGAACGAGGCCTAAGCGTGTCTCTCTAAGTTTTCCCCTTTTTTTGCCGTCACTCTTCCTCGGCGGCCTGTCGCGCACCAAGGCGTTGTTTGTCTACCCTTGACGATTTTCCTGGCCCGTCACGCCTTCGGTCCTTTTGCTTTTGCCCGTTAGCGATTCCATCGAATCCTCTTCTCCCCCATGTAACCGGGTGTTACCGGAACTCCCCCCAACGTCCCTCTCAACCTCTCTTCCGCCACCGTCTTCTTACCTTTTCCCCCTTCCACTCCCCACACTTATATCGAGAGTCCGCCGGTGTATTCCGCACCGTTGTTTCAACTAGTCGATGTGCCTCGTTCAAACGTGCACCTCTTCCAGTCCCCTTTTCGTAAGCCGGAAAAACTGGGTTCTTGGCTTTCTCAACCTCCTTTCGTTTTGCCCGCTTTTCTCCCACGCCTTTGTCGCGATATTAACGCGGTCAATCCGATGTCCGCTTCCCTCTGACACGTCCGTTTCACGTTCCTCCTGGTTCGTTCTTGCTGGCTACATCCGATATTTTTGGCATTCGATCGCGCCCCCTCTTTTTAGCGCCTGCAGCCAAGACGTTCCGTCTCGACCGGGAAATTTTCGTGCTAGTATGAACGAACACGTCTATGATTTCCTTTTTTTTCCCTTTCCTACGCGTTTGTTTACTGGTGTCTTCCGAAGGTGTGGACGGAAGATGTTTCGTTCTTAAGACCGGCTATATTCAGCAAGCATCTTTTTTAGCTCCTGATCGATATTTCCCTCTCGAATCCATTTTTGTGACATTTTGCCCGCCCGCGATCTTTTCGCGTCCACAACATCGGTGTACCATCAGTTCTTCAGGCGTCGGCGAAACCTTTCAACTTGATCTCGAGGTCCAGATCGGTAGCTCCACCCCTTCACCCTTCTTCTGACCCGTTCGCCGTCGCTTCTTTCCTTTTTCTTTACCCTTCTCTAAGCCGCTCCCTGATGCCAGCCTTCTTTCTCTGTGTTTCTGCTCCATCTAAGCCTCTTTTAAGAATTTGGGTTTACCCCCGATTGTTTTCGCAGGAATCATGTGGCGTTGCATTGATCTCAACCCCCCCTACTCAAGTGTTGATTCCTAGCGCATATCACTTTTTCTCGGTTCCAAATTATCGAATGTTACCAGAAGGCGTCCCAGCCTTTGGTATGGCCGCGCCACCCTGTGCGTAAACACCTTGTCCGTTTTTTTTCCTGGTCTTCCGCGCGTCTGATCCTCTTTCTTGCCGGTTCTGCTTTTCTCGAAGTGGCTCACTGCAAGGAGGTCCTTTCAGCGAGTAAAATCGTGTTATTCTGTGGGCTGATCTACATAGTTGAGTCCTTCGAGCTCACACTGCCGTCTCGTCCGGTCGCATGGGTCTACTTTTTTCTGCCTCAACCATGAAATCCATATTTGATGGTATAAACTGTAGGGTCGTCGTTGGATTGTGAAAACAAGCGGTTCATTTTTCTTTTCCCGTTCTCCCCCCTTCGAATTCTTCTTTTTTTTCTTCCGGCGATAGTCCTTTTTTTTTTTTTTTTATTCTACCCGTCCTTATGGCTTTTGGTCTCCGTGGACTATACTCATATCCATGGCGGGTCCCTTTGGCTCTTAGTAGCGCCGAATTACTTATGAAAGTGACGGCTTCGGAGAAATTAAACCCCTCTCACGGCCGAGAGTTTCTTTTTCCTCTATAAGGCGGGCCCTAATTTTGTTGCCGTCTGGATACACGAGTGGCCTTCCTTTTTTGTGCTTTCCGATATAGTATTTTGGGCCGCACACCTCGGCCCTCTTCCTTCCCTCTGCATTTTTTTGACTATCTACCTGGTTATGCCCCGCTGTCTCTTTTTTAGGTCTAATGTTCGCATTCTCATTTATCTCCGAGATAGTGCATCGCCGTTCTGCGCTTGAGTCAGTCGGCGACTATAGTCTCTCCTGTCCTCTCTTTCCCTCGTCTTATATTTATGACTGTCAAGCGCTATTTGCTTACGACGCGATGCATCCCCGCTCATGTTTCTTTTTTTCCTTCTCCAGATGTGCCCCTCCAGATTTTTCCGTTTTTGTTTTTTTCGCTTTTTCACATCACTGCGAGCCCCGCACCCGGTTATGCATCTTCACCTCGTCTTGCATACTTTTTTTTGACCCGAAAATCCCCCCTTACCTCTGACTTTCTTGCGGCTGGCTCATTCGCTCCTCCTCGGCGATTCTCAGCCCGGATCGTAACGATCTTGCCTTGAGAACAGGCTCTAGCGCAGCCTTCTCAGTCGGTTCCCATCGATGAAATTCTCGGGCCTCGAAGTGTCCTTCCCCGAAAAGATATTTTCCTCCCCTCCTTATCACTTCGACTGCGGTTGCTGAAATCTTGGCCACCCTTGGGGAGATGATTTCTTGCGCCACCTCCGCCGGTTTTTTTTTGTCTTTTTTTTGGTGCTTGTTTGTTTTTTCTAGATTAGTTCATGCAAGAATTTTGCCTTTGCTAGTGTTTCTGAGTAACAGTAAGGATTTGTGCGGTCTCTTTCTTCCCCCATTGCCTTTTGTACATTCGCCTGGCATAAGGTCGGGGTTTTCGCATAATGCTGATCGCAGGGAATCGCTGATTATGAAGGGGTGGACTTCTCCTTCCCCCTCGCGCCACCTTGAGCTTTTAATAGCCCTTCCCCACTAACAGTTTAATTTTCCCAGCTTCTCTTTTGGGCTAGTTAAGGCCACCAAACCAGCCCCTCCTTTACCCCTCTGCAAGTTAGTTGCATTTTAGCTTTCCTTGCCTCTATGGCTGCGCCACATGAATTTCCCCCCCCCTCTCTTAATCGTCCCAGACGCCATTTGCGGGTGGATCCGAAGGACCTATAGTCAAACTTCTGCTTCCGTTTCCGGTAAGTGACCAGTTGATTTTCCCTTCTTTGGCCGTTCCATGGAGTGGCCTTTGGACCCTTCCTGCGTGACGCCTACTTATTTTCTACTATGCGCGCGAATGGTTACGTTGATTATCCATGTGAAACCACTTTTCTCTATTCGTTGTGGTTGACTTAGAACCTCCGAGATTTTCGGCTTTTTCCCCTTTACTTGTAGCCCCCCAACTACTCTTGTTGATTGCTGTCGAAGCGTCCCTCCAAATACTCGTCCCAAGTTTGGAGGTTGTTGGCCCTCCGTCCCTTTTTTCGAGATCTCCTCCACTTTTCCGACCCTGTTAGCGTGTCTGGGTACTCACGATCTGACGGGCTGTCGTCTTCCTTCTTTGTTTCAAACGCTAGTTCTTTTTTAGTGAGTGCGTCGTGTTTTCCTATCTGCGGTCATTACTTCTAACGGATTGTCCAAGGAATGAGTGATCCTTTCGCGCTCGTTCGGCGTCTCAGACCAGCTGGTTCGCTAGCTCGTCTCTACTGTCTTTTCACATCTTGGTATGGCCCCAGTTCTGACCTTTCACAAACTTTATTCATCTGGCCTCAGTCCATCTTTTTTTTTTTATCTTCCCTCCTCCCCGTTTATTCCCTTCGAGCGGCACGATTGTGTGCTTCTCCGTGGCTAAGTTTACGAGGCAGCGACGTCCACGAGGTTCGTTAAGCCAGCCTTGAGAGAACTTCTTTTCCCTTTGTCAGTGATTACTTTTCTGCGGTCAGGCGTTTACAGGTCATCTGTGGCTTCCTCTGGGCAGACTCGGCTTGCGGAGAGAACGTCTTTTTACGACCTCTGGCCTTTCGGGGAGCGTTGTGGCACAATCGACTATCCACAACGTTGGAGGTTTCCCTTTGACCCCTAGATGCTGTTGGTGTCTGTCCATTTGCAAGCTAAGAATCTTTGTCTTCGTGGAAGTCTTGAGTGACGTTGTTGCTTGTTACCCCCGGACCCTGGTTTTGCGTTCTAAGTTGAGGTTCGCTGGTCTCCATATCGCTGGTGCCTTCTTGGCGCTCCGCCTCTATCTTTTCATTATTGTGGTATTTCCCACACCTACTTGAGGATCTTTCGGTAGGACGAGTTAAGGCCCCCAGCTTGTCCCGGTTAGACGAAACGATCCGCCCATTTTGCCAGACGATGCCCCAGACGAGTTACCTTGCCTTACCTTTACCCCTTTCTCCTTTTCCCTATCTTATTTTCCCTCTTCGGTGGCTTTTGATTCCAAGTTCATCGAGGCAGTTCGTGTATGAATCTTCTTGTTGCTTGGGTGTTTCCTTCTCTTTCTAGACTTGAAGACCTCTTTTCTGGTTCTCCTTCTCCCCTTTTTCTGTTTTGTTGCCCCTTCACGCGGACTTGAAAACCTCGTTGGTAGGACAAACTACAGCCATCTCACCCTTAAATCTATTCGCATCTTTCCGATTGAAGAACCTTCCTTTTCCAGACTCTTCCCCTATACCCTAATTTTTTTCCATTTCGGTCCTTACTATTGGCGTATACGTTTGCGTTAGTGGCTCGGCGGTGGATGCCATCATTCCTCTCTTCTGCCTTCCCTTGTAGTGTTGACCTTGTTTTAGCTACTATTTTCCCTTCCCCCCTCCACGCCCGCACACTCTCTCTTTTTTTGACCCCAACCAGATACCCCATACAAATCTTACTACAAACAGAGCCCTTCTTGTTTTCCCATCAATTCCTTTTATGTTTTCTTAGTATGCGTTTCCCCGTTTTTTCACCGTTAAGTATTTGTCTCTTAGTTTGTCTCTGGTCGTGTTACCCATACCTGAGTTTTCATTCCCCGCTTTTGTAGATTTTTCCTTTCCCCAGAAACCCTTCCTCCCTTGCGACTCTCCCTCCCCTCCGTGCTTCCTCTTCGCCGTTTTAATGCGCAAGAAAATGCTTCCCATAAACAGACCGACATACTTGGATGAATCGCTACTTGCTACCTGCACCTCTCTGATGGTTATATTCGCGCCCCCTTTTTGTTATGTCCTCAATGTTGTGTTGGCATGGAGTCCACGCTTTGAATCGGGTCGATGTGAACCAGGGCTCTCTCTTGCCCTTCCCTTTAGGGACGCTGGCTGCCTTTTTTTTTGTTTTGTCATAACAACTTTCCAGTTTCTCCCTTATCTATCGGGCTTCTTTTATTCCTTTCAAGCGATAATTCCACCTCGTATGCGCTCCCTTTCTTTTTTTACCGTCCCGCAACCACACAGTCCGCAATCCACGCGCTTTAATTCCAGGATTCTGCATTTCCATGCCCCCCCCCCCCGCCTATTTCGGTAAGAAACTTGTCATCCCGACCAGTGGTGTTTCCATATCCTATGTGCCCCTTTCAACTCGGCGGAACGGAATCTTTGTCGTGCCTGCCTGCAATTTTGCTTGGCTTTGCTCCTTCATGCAGACTTTATAAACTATTTCCTTTTCGCACAGTCAATCGGTCCTCGTGTCCGTCTGCTGCTTTTTACAAGATTTCCTTTTTTATGTTGCTTACATACCTGATGCCGCCCTCCTCTCGCTGGCCCTTTTGTCGCCATTGTCGTCGTCTCGACGGGAAAATTGTTTTAGTCGATACGACCAAATTAGTCGGTCTGGAGGCCTAGCCTACCTTTTATTGACATTTTTGTTCAGTCGTCCCTTGTTCTCCCTGTTTTTTTGTCGTTGTCAGTCAGATTTACGGATCGAGCAAGCTATCGTTTGTTCTCGCCTCGATCCGCCTTAAGTATAGACGAACTCCTTGTCACCCTTCGGCGGTCGTCACTCCTCTTATAGTCCCAATTCTAGACCCACACTTTTCCCTCATCTTCCCAAGAGTGGTTAAACAAGAAGACCAACAGGTAAGAGAGTTTCTTCCAGTGCGCCCTCCCCAGCATGACCGTTGCTTCTGCTTCTTATTGCTGCGTCCTCAATTGTGAACTTCTTTATTCCTCGCTTTGCTATTTAGTCGCGTCGCCCGATTATCGCACGACTTCGTTCCAACCAACGGGTTCTCCCTCAGGATTTTCCCTTTCTTTCATAGGATAGTTCTCTTTACCACGTCCATTCTCCTCCCCTTTTTTTAGTCATATTCGCATCCCCTTTCTTTTTCCCTCACCCCTTCTCTTTCTTTTTTCCTCATGCGTTTACTTTGATGCTTCGGCCTCCTTCCTATGAGTTAAAAAGCTTTTTCCGTTTGCTCCCCTGGTCTACTCGCTTTTTTAGTTGCCGGGTCCTGGCTGGATCGTCAGGATCCCTCCTCCCCCATTAGTGTCCATTCGCGGCCTCTAGAGGGCCATTACTGTATTTCGCCTCTATCTTAATGCATCGCCCTAATCCCTATGCCACTTTGCATTGGCTCAATTGAGTTGAAAGGTTTATCTCCCACCTCCATCCAATGCAGCCTGGTATGGTCGTCGTGGCCTTTGGAAACCCTCGCGCTTTTCCCCCCGTTGGTTCCCAGGATCGTCCTTGAGCTCCCCTTCTTCGTCCGGACTCGTCTTCTTTGTTTCCGATGCTCCACCCTAGTTGCAATGCGAGTAACTGTTCTACTTCCAATTGTCGTTTTTCCCTTCCTCTCTCTCTTTTTTTTGGTACTCCGCCTACTTAATGTTATTTACTTGACCTTCTTTCTTCTAATGCTATAAACTTTTCCTTTTATTCTAGTGTTCGCGAATTGATCTCTCTAAGGAGCCAGGGTTGTCCAGATATTTTGTCAGAGTCGTGAGTTTGGCTTTTTTTTTTATTCCTTACGTCTAGTCTTTTGGGCCCACTCCATTGTCCCTGGAGTCATATCCTCCTTCCGCTGCGCTGTTGCTCGGCCAATGTTCCTTCTCACTTTTATCTTCCTACTGATTCTTCCCTCCCGAAGTTAGATGCTAGCGATCTTCTTGCTACTATTCAGCCGTTTCTCGTTAGTCGTTCCGCGATGGGTTGATCCGGTTCTCACCCCCTGTATTATGCCTTCTGAGCTTGTCGAGCTCCCGGATGCCACGCGAGGTTTTTTCGCAGATGTGATACAACCCCTCCGCTGTTTCTTCCCCCCCCCATCAGGGGTTGGTCGAGATTTTATTGCTTTTTGCGAGACTGACCCCCAACACCGACTCCCAGGTCCCTTTGGCTTATCCCTTCCTCTCTACTAGCCGTCGTTCGTGCCGGCCTTCAATCAATAGTCCATCGCGTTGCCCCACCTTCAGAGTGCGTTTTTTTGGTGCCGACATCGTTTTCCTTCATCCGGCGAGTCACGCCTGCTTCGCCTGAGATACCCGTGAGCTGTCCTTGCCGCGACCCACACTCTGACGTTCAGTTCCCTCCCGGTCGGATCGGAGCATCGCGGACGGCGTGGCGACAGGGGCGGCCGACACGTCCCATTTTTTTTTTTTTTGACGACAAAATTGTACCCTACCCGCCCCTGCACCAGTACCCTTTCTCAGCAATAATACCGTTTTTTTTTTTTTTTCCTTTCCCCTCCGATTCTCCCCGACAAACGCGAGCAAGCCGATTTGCTATCAGAAAAAGAATCTGTCTTGCGGTTCTAATCGATCTTTCAATTAAATATCGCCGGTGCTCATTTTCTTCCCTCCCCCTCAGTGCCCGTCACGTTCATCAATTGTATTTTTTTTTTCTTACTTTCTATTCCCGCATTGATTCTGTCTGAGTCAGTCATTGCAAAGGTTAGCGGATTTTTAGCATACGGTCACCTACTTGATTCTTCGCTTGGCCTTTTCCAGTTTTTTCCTCTGGTGAACGTTCTCCTGGCCCCTCGGTCCCTTTTTTTTTACTCCCGGTGTGTCTGCGTCCTTCATAAAATGCTTCAGTGGGGCCGCGTTCACATCATTAATCCCCTGCTCGGACGAGCATTTCTTGTAGTTGAATGGCCGTAAGCGATGTTCTTTGCCCGCCACCCCGACTGGCCCCTCGCTTCTCCTCGTCCTTTTTCAATGCCGCGCATTTTTGCACTTCGATCATCCGGGTCACCGCCTTTCACCGAGTCTGAGGGTAATTCCCTTGGCCACGCCTTTGTACGCACCTGGAGTGGGCGTCTTCCTTACCCTCCCTTCCTTTGCCTCTTCTGCTCGCGATCCTTTCACTCTTGTTCCGTCCGATTGGACATCTCTGCGCCAGCCCAAACTTTTCTTAGATTTTGTGGAGATCATGGAAATACCTATGCCCCTTTTTTTCCCTACTGCAGTGAACCGTTCTTTTCACCCCCCACCTCTTCTCTGAGTTTTTTTCTCGTCGGTCCCGCCCAAGCCACTCGCCAAGACCTGGCCGATCGGAGTGATGTGGAAGCCGACCCGTTCACTACGACTCGATCAAATTATCCAATTTCTCCTCACTGTGAAGCTTTAATGGCTTCACCGAGCTGTTCGTTTTCTTCTTTTTGCCCCTATGCTCGTCCTTTTATTCGGCTCGACTTTGTCGATTGCGGGTCAAGACTCGCGCCCAGTGACTTGACTATAGACCCCTTTCTGCTCTCGGACTGCTCAGCCAAACGATCGTCGTTCCCTTTGTCCTCTCTCTTTCCGACGATCCGCCCCCCAATCTTTTTGTGTCCTTTTTTCTGAGCGCCCATTTCCCACTCACTTCATCCTCCCGGTAATAGGCGTTGACTCGGCCACGAGGACCGTTTTCCGTCTTTAGACGGACGTTTGTTTGCTTTTTCGACGACTTCTTGATCGCCTTCCTCTTCTAGTTTATTTTTCTCCTCCTAGGCTCCCCGTTTTTGAAACGGCGTGTTCGCTGAATTGGACGCGGAACGCATGAGGCTCGAACGGACATCGTGTGACAGCGTCTTTCTGAAGATTTGATTCCCCCCTCAACTTCATTTTACCCCCGTATCCTCCCCGCTTCCTGGGCGATGTTGGGTGCACGTTGCCCCGCAGATATTTCACGTTGGCCCGCGACTACACCCTTTTGACTCTCATTCGTTTGTGTTTGGGGCTTTGCAAGTGTGCCCATACCTGCCGCCTTCTCGGCTATCTTTGCTTTTGATTTGTTGTGCCGGTAAAGGTCAATATTCATAGGGGCATGGAGATATCCTTGGTTCTATTTTTTTTTCCCTCCGCCCCTACTTTTTCTCAAACCGTCAAGTGCTGTCCCCACCCCCCCGACATTCTTTGATGCTTCAAGAGCGCTTTCAGAGTTACGCCAAGAGGCCCTTTCACCAATGGCGATTCTCACGCTCCCCCGGCGATGTGTGTTCCCCCCTCTTTCCCGACGGTTACCCTGGCACTCAACCCTTTTCCTCGCTTACGTTCTTAGGGGTGCTGGGGATTAAAGTTTTTTCCTCCAGAGGCTGCGGTTGCTCCGTTTCCTCTTGGCTTCTTGTTTCGGTTTCGCCATGTTCTTCCCAAGCCCTTTGCTTGCGGTTCGACGAGTCTAATCTTTTGCGTGTGTTCGGTTTTGCCCTCTACAACCAAGGTGCACCTCCTTGTTAGGAAACTCCTCCATCGAGACCCCTCCAACGATTTGAACAAATAGTGACTTGACTTCCTTCCCCCTCTCACGTTCCAGGGGGCCATGCGCGCTTTGGATCCTCGTTTTCACGTAGTGGAGTTATCTTTTTTCCGTGAGGATTCGGCTCTTTTCTTGGAAAAAATCAGATCTTTTCCCCTTTTTGTTGAGTCTGATTAATTTTTTTCCCTCCCTCCTCGATCCCTCTCGTCCGACCCGCCAACTCTACTCCCCGATGGAGGTTGAATTGGACTGTCTGTACCGAGCAAGTCTTTCTTTTCTTTGTGCTCCGTTTTCGTTGCGGGTTTTTTTACTGTCTGTCAGTCGTGGTCCCTACCCCCTTTCACTGTTTTTCCGCGGTTTTTATCTGGCAAACGCGACCCCAACCAAGACTCTTGGAACAGACGCGCGTGCAGTCCGCCTGGCCTTAACGAAGCCTCCCCCCAGAAAACTCCAATATTTCCCCTGCCCTTCCTCCTCTGTCTTTATCTTGCATCCGCCCCCCGTCGTAAGGGAACTCGGCCCTTCTATTCCTCACCCCCGTTGGTCAGTCCTTCAATGTACGGTGTGTTGTTCAACCTTGTTGTTTAATGCGGGGCTTTGCCTGTCAACGGCCTCGCCTTTTTCCTTTCCCGTCCTCGTTTTTCCCTCTTCCCACCTTCCCTTTTTTGTCCTAGTTTCTCTGCCGTTTAGTTTTTAGAGATGCATTCACCTCGATATTCCCTCGACAATCTTTGCTTCTTCCATTCCTGGTTTACTCCCTCTCCCCCCGTCCGCCAACTAGGATCTTTCGGTTTTGATTGCGTCCAGGCCCACAAGCCTTTGATGAGTCAGCCCCGTGTCTTCAGCCAATTTTCCTATTCTCTTTCCCATCGGTCACTCAACTCGCCAGAATTCGGTACACTCGTCTTTAGTTGCTTTGCGATGATGCCTCCCCTTGCGCTCCCTCTCTTGTCGCAGGAGCTTAACCTGCGGTTCACCCCGGTCGCCGTGACCCTGTTCAAGACCTTAGCGGTTTTTCTTTCTGGCTAACTTTTTGCGATCGCCTCGTTCTCGCCATAACCCAGACGTTCCGGCTCGACGTCACATATTGTCTTCTTTCTCCTTTGTTATAATTTCCCTTGCCCTTGGCGGCCCCTCTCCGTTTTGCCATTGTTTTCTTCGTGTGGCACAGGACTGTTTGGATTCCAGAGATACGGCTCTAGTGCCATAGAGCTGGGGAGCGACCTCGATGGCTAGTTACTATTCTGAATCATTCTTTCACTCAGTTCGGCGGATCCAAGTGACCGAGATAGGTCCAAGTCTTTTCCGCACTTTGCCCTACACCTTCTTTGGTCTTATCGCGCAGACTCCTGCCGTTCGATCGCGGTAGTCTCCCAGCCGCCCTGTCATTTAATGCCTTTTTTCTTCTCTCCTTTCCTCTGACCCCTATCGGCCAGTGATGGCTTCTTGTGTCCGCGTCGCACGTCTCTGAGTTTGGGGCAACGCTTTTTTAGCCTGCATCCCTCAATGATGATCTTTATGATCCTCACAAACGACATCTCGCCCCCAACAGTGTGGATTCCTTCTATACCCTGTATCCTTTCTTATTAGACCTTCCATGTATTCCAGTCAGGCTCCATGTTCCCTCAATTTCCCAGGTTGTCACACCCTCTGAGTTGGTTTTTCCTTTAGACCTTTGCTTACTTGTGCCTTGTATGTTCTCCCTACTCCATCTTTGCTTCTTTAGTCTGTAAACTGGTTGCCATCTGTTGGCGGCAGTCTACCTCGTGATTTCGTCCTGGTTCCGTTTCTGTCTTTCGCATGGTATCTGTATTTACCTTTTCGCCCCACCTGACCTCCTTTTCTCTTGATGCAGCATTCTTTCCGTGTGGTATGACGCATGATGCGTTTGCCAAGGATCTTTCCCCTCTTCGCCCCGGTAGTTCCCTCGCCTTTCGTCAGTCTTGTGCGCTGTATGCTCCCCAATCCCCGTCTGGCCCTGCTGACCCCGGTGTCCCTTTCCCAAAATTGGCGGGGTTTCTGATTATAGCTGCGCTCACGACCACTAATTTGCTTTGAGTTGAACGTGACGGTCACTGGAGCCTTTCTCCCCAACCTCGAACTGCCTTTAGAGGTTCGATTTTCTAGTTTTCCTCAAGGTTTCCAGTTTTTTCGAACGAAGCGTTTGCTCGAGTTTGTGTGATAACTTCGACATATTATCTTGTTCGTGCGCACATTTCTTTTCACGAGAACCCTTTGCTCTCCCTCTTTCGTGTGCCAGTCGTTTTCGAATCGCCGTGATCCCTTTCTCTAGACTCGTGATTTACGAGAATCGTCCTTTGAAGGCTTCTCCGACGATGTCGGTCCTACCTTTCGCCCAGGTGGCGACTTTAGATTTCCTGTCTTTTCCTTTTTACGCCGCTATTCTTGGGCGCTTGACCTTCTCCGCTTTCTTGCTCTGGTTGTCCGCCTTCAGATTCTCTCTTTCCTTGTTGTGTTGAGCACATCTGGCGTCTCAGTGGGAACGTGGTTCCCTTGTCATCGAAGCGCCATCCTCATCTCTTTGCTCCTTTCCATCCCCCATCTTTCACAGCTATCGGTTTTCTGGACATCTCTCGCTTATCCGGCTTCTGAACAGGCTGGCGTCGAGATGACGTGATTTGTAACATTCGCCAGCGACGGCCCAGCGTCAGGGACCTTCACTTATTGAAAATTCTTCTCCTCAATTTCGGGAAACCCCCCGTTCTCACTTCTCGCACAACGCGACTTCCAAGTTGCGTAAGAAAGAAGGCCCATGCTGTGGCCCGCGTGGAGGAGAAACTCTTCCCTCCCGGTGTGTTCCTTTGTCTCTCCTTGACCTTCACTTTAAACATTTCCTTTTAGATTCTTTTTCAAATGTCCCCCCCGCCAATGACTCTCTCTTTCAGCAATTTCCGCAAGCGGGATCGAGAATACTAGTCACCTTTTTGCGGGAACGGATTCGAACGGGCAATTGTCATCGGACATTTTTCTAGCCACGAGACACGACCCTTGTGCTTCTCCCTCATGGATTCTTTTTTTTTGTTTTTTTTGGGTTGGGTGGTGGTGTTTTTGTTTTTTTTTTTTCTTTTTTTTTTTTCTTTTTTTTGTTTTTTTTTGTGTTTTTTTTTGCGAGCCGTCACATAATCACAGAGCTTGACGAGCACGTTCTGCATAGCTGTTTTCGTCTGACGACCCTCCTGGCCCCCTCCTTTCTTCGAATGTACCTTTTTTTGCGGGATGGCTCTACAATTCATTCGTTGCACTTTCCTAGATTCGCTTTGTACTGACCCTTCACGTACTGTTTTGTTACGCACATGGAGTTTTTGATGAGTCCTTCTTTGAGCGAGATACTGGCTTCTCTCCCTTGTTCCTTCTCGTTCCCCCTTTTTTCCTATGACCACCACTTTGGCTTGATTTAGTGGGCGATATGCCTAACTCATATATGATTCCTGGCTTTGACTTTTGTAGAACCCTCGTAACAACGATTCCTTTTCTATGAGTGGCTTTCTACCTTTACCTCCTGCCCCACTCCTCGCTGAAGGTCTTTTTTGCCGGTTCAAAATTGAAGGCGCCTCGTACTGCGCCCGGCCTCCCACTTAATTCCTGGAGCGTGATGCCTCTACCCCGCGATCTTCCGGCATGTTTTCTTTTTTTTCGTCCCTTTTCTCTTTGGCCGTTTGCTTCTATTTCCGAGCTTTTCATTGTTTTGACTCCCCTCCTTATGTATTCCTCCTCGATAGAGGCGCTGCCCCTTAGGACGGTCGCTAGAGACGTATCTGTCTGGACTCGACCCCAACTTTTTATTCTTTCCTGCTGTACGCCACAATTTCATACAGGTATCTCTGGGCCTCCCGGACTCCTAGGTTGTTCTTTCTCCCCACGCTTTCACGCGAGACGAACGTTGGAGTTTCTTACGAACGGGCCGCCGTTTCGCATTCACGAGGCGTCCGTTAGCCTCTTCTCCCCCTCTGAGATTTGAAAGGTTTTGAATCTAGCTTACCTGCTTAATTTTCCCCCGCGTATGAGATCATTAACTGTGAGCGTTCAAGAGGGCAGTCCTTATTGTTGCGTCCCCTGACCCCTCATTTTCAGGCGTCCCCGATCGACCTGCTCCTTGGCCTCTGGTTGCTTCATTTGAATTTATTCACCAAAGCGGAAACGGTGCTGACGATCAGTTTTTTTGTTTTGTTTCTCGGCGGGTTTTTTGTTGCTGTTTCCCTTTTCCCCCTTTAAGTACGTCTCTGCTTTTCTGGTTAGCTGGCTTGAAGTTGGTGTTCCCAATGCTTCCTGTTTTTCAGAGCCGCTACCGGCTTTTTATATATAACTATCTTGTCTTCACCTCGCGTCGCGACGTCTTTTTTCAGGGACCAACTATTCAGTTTTTCCCCCACCTCATGACGCGTTCCGAGACGAGGTACGGCCTTAGGCCCGTTCAATGTGCTGATATCCCACGATTCCCGGTCCTCTTTTTGACCGCGCTCCTGACGGTTCATTTCATTACCCTCCCCCCCTTTTTTTCGCGAAATTTTTTTTTCACTCCGTGGCTTGGTTTGTATTGCCAGTAGCGATCATCAGAGGATAGCGCTGGTTTGGAATATGTGATTTCGTGCTTGTGTCGGTAAGCCGGCGTCTATCCAGAACTTTGGTCGTTTCTTATTAGAATACCCTTTGGTCTGTTTTCGTTTGTGCATCTCCCAACGTTGCAGTTTTCTCTTCTTAATTTATGGACACCCTCCATCGAGACCCCAATCCACTTTTTTGAACCACCTACGTGCGTTGAACCCGTTCTTCTGACTACCTTTCCAGACTTCTGACCTTAGCGCTGTTCATGATCCCTCTGTAAGTACATTAGTTGGCTTGATCTTTTTTCGAGGGCGACTTTTTGGCCCTTTTTTTGCGGTAAAAGATAGCCTCTTTTTCCTCCTTCCTCCGTTTTTGTGTTTTTTTCTCTTTTTACATCCTCTTTTTTCCACCCGCCTCGTTTTCCCACACCGTACGCTTATACCTCAAATCGATGGCCATAAGGGAGAGATGAATTTTCTCTTGGAATTGCGAACCGTATTCGCCACGTTCTCGTTTTTTCTTTTGTTCTTTTTGTCATGTCCTCGAGTCGGCGTACTGACGTTTCGTGTAGGGCACACTTGCGACCAAGACCCAACGGTCTCCCCCCCGTCTACCTGACCAGCGTGCTTCCGTTAGCATTTTTGATTACCTCCCGAAGCACAAGAAATCCAATCTTCACACTACCCCTTACCTTATTCTTGGCTGCTCCTTGCCACGCCCGCTCGGTAAGTTTTGCCTTAATTCGCGCCAATTGGCTGCCCAGGGAATCAATGTCACTTTGGCCTCTGGTTCCCCCACGAGCTGGTGTTTGTCCGGTTGAAACTTGCCTAGCTTGACCATTAATTTTTTGGTACGTGGTGTTTGTTAAACTTGACGATTTTTTCCTTCCGTCATAGAGTCGCTTTCCCAGCCGATTTTTTCCAGCTTTCTCTCATCGCAACGCCGCTCTTGCGCTTTCACCCCGGTGTTTGTTTCGCTAAAATTTTCCCAATTTCCACCCCGAGCTACTACGCGTATCTGGTATTGCCACTTGTCCAGTCCCCCCCCCGCCTATTTGCTGTCCCTCGGTTGTTCAACCGTGTTTAAATTTGTCATGTCCCATAGGGTCAACGCTTTCAACCTACGAGTCAGGCATTCTTTTCAGCTGCCTTCACTGTTGCTTGGTTTCCGAACTCTTCTTCCCGATGCCTATGTTATGTGAAGGGAATACCAGCGGTCATGATGTCCGCGTGACACGCCTTTCCCAGGATCCTCAGCGGTTTTCTCTTCCCACCGAGCCTTGTGAATGCGATATTTTCGTCGCATTTCGTCCAACTGGATTTTTTTCAAATCTGGGGCTTCTGTCTCCGTACCCGACACGCCAATTCTGTCCTTTTTCTGATGAAAATCCCGTTACCTGGGTTCAAATTGGTTGTCAACTTTTTTTTTTTATTTGGGGGTTGATCTTATGAATTATGGTCGACTTTGCTTTCGTCCCCGCTACCGCTCTCTCTCGAATTCCATCGGGGAACACTCGTCGTCCCTGTAACGACCGCATATAGTGCAAACTTTTTTTTAGCCCGCAACATCGGCTTCTGTTGTCAGTTTTTCGCAACAGATAATGCGGTCCATGCGTGTTTTATGTGCAAGCACACCCCCTGGTCCTTTGCCACGTTGGAGTCGGTTTCTCCCGTAGTGCCCTGGTGTTTCCCATTCACTTCTTCACGGTTTTTCTTAATTAGGATTCTGATTGTCGCGTCGCCACGAGTGCAGCTCTCTTCCCCTCCTTTTTTGGGGTCCAGCCCGGGTTCTTTTGATGCCTTTTTTTCATTTCTGCTTTTGTGATATCCAGACATCTCTACCACACTTTGGTGATGTTAATTCATCAGATAACTTGATCTTCCGGCCCCATCCATTTACGCCTCTGCTCGTTTTCCCAAGGTTAAGGTTTTTTTCGGTCCCCCAGCGCACAATGTTGCGTAACAAAACGATAGTTGGCCCCTGGTCCTATCTTCCTTCCTATCTCTGGATTCTCGTGTTGTTGTCAGCCGTGACCATCCCTCCCACATGCTTTTTCCTTATAATCTCATTCCATTTTTGCGGCTTCATCTTTTTTATTTCGTCTCAATGGACCCAGTGCTCGTCCCCCGTGCGATTCCGTCCTCTTCTCGCCCGCGAATCCCTTTTATTACGGGAGCGCGTATTGTTTTTTTTTTTTTAACCCAAGTTCTGTTTTTTCCAGGATGATTGTTAATTGGAGGTCTGATTCAGCGCTCGTCAGTTTGTGCTACGTCTGCTGCCCCCTCTTTCCTTGTGAGACCTTCCTTCTCCACAACCTATGGCGGTCCCCCTTTTTTTTGAATCTCTGCGAGGACCCGCCCTCCCCCATGTGCTGGAACGTTCCTGTCCCCTTGATTTTTTCTGAAATCAAAAATACTCCGCTCCTTTCCGCTATTTAAATTACGGGCGGTTCACTAAGGTTTTTCCAGACTTTCGGGACCTTTTTCTTGGCTCGCGTTGTTTCATTTATACGGTTTAGTCTTTCTTATTCCTCCCCTTAGCGCCACTCTACCTTTCCCTATCCCTTCCGAGCTGCTTTCTCGGGTCGGCACTTTTTATTTTGTAATCACGCGATGCTAGACGATCGCCGGATGAATTTAGAGATGTCTGCGACTCTGCCCGACAGCCTTTTTGGCTCCTTTAGCGCGGGGTCCTCCGGGAATATGTTGCTTTCGTTCCAATTTTTTTTATGCTTTTTTCTCAATGCATCCGTTTGAGCTTGTGTTCATTCTCGCCCCTCCGTGATCCCCCACGATCTTCCTCCCTCCCCTTTTTTTTTCTCCTATTGCAATTTTGAGACGGAACCCACCGCTCCGGGCCCCAATCGCTGTCTCGCATTTTAGCCATACTTAGGCGTGACGGAAACTTTTAATCTCTTCGCGGGACACGCGCTCCATTTACCTTCTTTGAGAAGGTCGCGGCACTCCCCCTTCTCTTAGCCTCATGACCCCGGTCGATTGATACCGTGTATCTTGCCCGTATTGACGGACAGCGACTTGAGTCCAAGTCGGAGGATAGTAGCCCCAGCGATGAAATGAGGTCAGAGCCAGGTTTTGGCCCGGAAAAATACATACCCGGTCTCTCAATTATCCAGCCACCCTCCTCTCCACTGACTTTTTATCCTCACCGCCTGGCCCTGGTTGCCCTCGTGAGATACATTAAGCCCTTTCGGTTCTTTTTTTCTAGAATCTCCGAAGAACGTCCCCGTTCATCATTAAGTATGTCGGGCTCTCCTAGATTTCTTCCCCCTTTTTCCCCAGTTATGAGGTATTTCCATTTTAAGTTGCCTCAGGCGTTTTTATTTGGAGCATAGCGCACAGTCTTACGATCGTTGTCAAGACCTCTATTGAATCGGTTACGACCTTGGCCATCGGCACCATTTTTCCCTCTTTTTTTCCCTAGACTCCTCCCCCCAAGACAGGTTTTTGTCTTCCTCTTTCTCAGGTGGTTTTGATTCAGGCCGTTCCATTCCTTCTTGTCCTCGCATTCGGCCGTTGGTCGTTTTTTTGCTCGATGTAGTCCCAGAAACAGAATGGCCCCACTATCTGTACTCTCCAGTTGCCCCTCTTCTTGAGGGATGGCTTCTTCTATCAAGGCAGGGACGTCCATACTTCCTCTCTCCTCCGCGGTCCAGGACGCGACCACTTTTGGGTTATCACATGTGAGTTGGCGCTTGATGACTACTGTTTTTCTCCTTACTTTTTCCTACGTGCGGCCGTCGCTGCTAATTGTCCGTCCGCTGGCATCCCAGTTATGCGCATATTGAACCTCATTTTGGTTGTCGTGTTCGATCTACCTTATTATTATCGCATTTGGCCGTCCTTCGTCGAACCGTTTTTTTTTACCCCCCTCCTCCTTGCGGTGTCTTGTCCTCTTCGACTTTACCCCGTGTACCCTGCTCCTCGCATGAAGGTCCCGGGCTTTGCAGGTGATGTGGATTTTAAGTTTTCACGGCGATTTCGTCCATCTCCTCCACCCGTTGTCCTCCTTTTGGTGCTTTTCTTTCCCATCTTATTCTGTGCCCGTTTGCATGGAGTCTTGCTGGTTCTTCCCAAGGGAGATTGTTCCTGTGTTGCTTTTTCTTAGTGCATTGAGGGTATCCTCTCGTCGGATGTCACTGACGGATTCGATTATGACGGTCGCGATTTCTTGCCAGCCCCACGTCTTCGGACGTGCGCTAGCGCCGCGGACTTTTTCACGATCCGACCCCCCATAGTTCTGTTTTCCCCCTTTTCTGAGACAAATTTCAATACTTTTCAGGGCCCCATGCCTAATCAGTTCGTGGTCGTTATCGTGCTCTTATCGGCCTCCCCCCTCTTTTGTCCCTCCCCCTAGACTTCCCTTCTTGTTCTGTCAGGTGTTCGCACGATCCCCCCGCCCGATTTATTCCACCATGCGGTCTTATACGCAGCCCTCCAGGATTGTTCCCGGCGTGGAAGCTTCTCGGATGCATTTGACAGCTTTACATGATTCCTGCGACGGCCATGTTTCCCCTTTTTGCAAGAGTTTTTTTGCTGGCCCCTCCAAGCCCATTTTTGTGAGGCGGCTATAGTCTTTTCCTAGTTTGTTTTTGATTTTGCACATCGCCATTAAACCCAACGTTGGCGGAGAAACACCCTTTGCTGACGCCTCTGCTGCGGGTTTGTGTTTTCAGTTTTGCCCCCCTCCTTTTCCCCGCGGAGCTGTTACCAGATTGAGGTTCGTGTTAGCTTTTACAACCAGTGAAATGGAGCGCTCATACGTTTGCTGCTGTCTGGTTCCTTTTAATCCGCCGCTGTCTCTATTTTCCTTCACCCTCGTCCACTTTTTATGGGCCCTCCATGATGCTCTCAAGAGGCCGATTTAGAGTCTTCCAACGCTAGGGCCCTTTCATGGGATCGCTCTTCCCGTTTAGTGTTTCTTGTTTGAGACTTAAATTGATTCCCCCTGCCCACGTTTTTTTTCCTGTCTACGGTCCTCTCACTTACCTCGGCTTTGGGTGCTGTTTTGATTTTCAAGTGCCCTTTTATTCCTCCGAGGATTTTTTGCAGTTGTATAGTCTCCGTGCTTGCGTCGAAGCCGGCCGAGACCTTCCTGCTTTGTTCGACGGAGCCTTCCCTTTCTTGTTCGCTTACAACATGTTTTGACCCTCTACAATTTAGTGTCCCTTCCTTGGTTGGACACCCCTCCCCTCTGCGAACTACCAAGACCACATACGTGACGCTGAAGTCTGCCGACTTCGCCCCAACTGATTCTGCTTTTTGTTTCCAACTGATTTTGTAAGTAAGAGTTGGCATTATACTGGTTTTTCCGATTAGGATTGCTTTCTTTTCTTCCCCAGATCTGCTCTCTTTTTTCTCTCCTCCGTTGTTTGTGTTTTTCTATCTTTTGCATCCGCCGCTTTTTCTGCAAAAGTGATAATCCAGCCACTCGTGACAACCCCTCTGATCCATCAGGAAAGGCTGTCATTTTTTCTGTTTTTTTTCCGCTTCGCAATTTGCGCCAGTTGTTAGCTCGTTTTTCGTTTTACTAGTTTGTACCACTGTTTTCCGAACTGTTTAGAGGGCCACCGGAAACAAGAACCAATTTATTTCTCCGTCGTCCTACTGCAAGCTTGCTTCTTTCTACTCTGGGACGCAAGTCTTTTAAAAACTAGATTTTATCCTCTGGTTCCCTTTCATTGCATCCAGCACCGCAGGTAACGTGATAGGCCCGTTATATTTTTAGTCTGTTAAGTTTAACCATTCCCCAGTTTTGCATTCGCGGGTCCAACGAGGCAGGGAATCTCGCCATTTGAACCGGGGAATCGCTGTGCCGTAATATTCTCGGCTTTAGCTCCCTTTTTTGGGTTTTCCATCTTTCTATTTTCCTGGCCAGGCTATTGTTTTCTCGATTGATGAACCGCTTTCGACTCCTTATGTTTTTCAAATGTTTAACGGTCTAAAAAAAGTCCGCCACCGAGCTGCGACGTCTTCATGTCTGTGTCTTTACTCCCCCGTACACCCAGCCTTTTTTTCTCTGAGTGTCCTGCCCTTGTATTCCGCCACGTTGGTTTGGAAATATGATGTGGTTTCAACGTGCCCGACAATGAATAGGATCTTCGCCTTTCCCATGGGCTTGGTTTTGCCGTCCCTCCTTTTTCTTCTGACGATTGCTCCCCCTCTCTTTGTCGAAGTTTTCCTCTTTTCCCGTTGTCATTCGCTGTCCGACGCTTGACAAGCAGTCTATGTTTTCTGCTGGCTAACCGAGCTTGTGATGCGATCTAGCCCGTTCGTCGACACTGCCCGCCCCATCCTTTCTAGACGTTTCCCTTTGAGATCCACTCACACGTCCTTTTTCCTAGTGAATAAAGAGTTGCCTTGCTTCTCGCTTTGTTAAGGGTTGGCAATACTTTTCTCACTTTTTGTGTAGGCTACTTCAGTCATCTTTTCTGCACGTCCGCTTTTGTGTGAGGCGCCTCGATTTCTCGCTCAGATTACGTCACCTTGGAACATCTTTTCTTAGTCATTGACCGAGCAAGTTTAAGCGAGCTGACCTTCTTTCGTCGAGAGCTGGTCTAGCACGCGATGAACTTGTCTCGAGGGTAGCGCTCCCCCCCGTCACCATTTCCTACTCACCTTTTTCTTCGCTTGATCTTCGTCCGTATTTTTTCTTCCATTCACTCTCCTCCCTTATCCGTTTTCTCAGCGGATGTTGCTGATCTGTGCCGTTTCGCACGCGCAGTTTCTACGCAAGAATCGTTGGGGGTACACCCTCCCAGGGTCCTGCAGGCCTCCCACTGATTGATCATCCGGTATTAGTTTCCTTTCCCCCCAAACCTCCATCTCCGACACCTTTTTTTTTGCATAGCGCAGATAATGTTCTTCTCGGCCTTGTCCAAGATTTAGCGCGCCTTCGTCTATTCCAGTTTTTTAACGAAGTTTTCCGGTCCTACAGTCTCTTTTGACGTTGGAACACCAACGAGTTTGGCTTGGTCGGCTTTTGCTCGTCAGGTGATTTGTGCTGCGGGATTCAGGATCATCCCCGGACCGCTTTGGTCCCCTGTCCTCTTCATAACATAGTTGTTATTTTGTTGGTTTCGCTTCCCCTGAGCCGTATCTCCCCTGTCCAGTTTGTCGTCACTTGCGCCGGTATTCCTGATGTTGTCCACTCCTCCCCGCAACAGATCCCCTCTTTTATGAAGGTCTTTTTTCCCACCCCAAACCCAAACCCTGTTGTCATGGGTAGTTGTGTCTATTGACGAAATTCACCCCCTCTCTATGTGCCCCTTTTTGAAATCTCTTCCCTCTTCTCTCGGTTTTAGTTTTGCCGAGTTGAAATAGTAAGTATGTTGTTAAATGCCCCTCTCCTATGGGGTCAATTGCTGGTGTCGAAGTTGACTCAACCTCCCTTCCAATTGCGGTCCTTGCCTTCTATCTGGAGGTACTTCCCTATGTGTGAACGTGTCTTCACCTGTCTCTAATTCTGAACATTCTCCCCTTATGAGAGTTCCGCTAATTCTTCTTTGCGTTCACGTCCTGGTGGGAAGCTCCTTAGGATAAAGCCTTTTTCTGGATCTCGTTTTTGTGGATTATTTTTCTCCTTTTCGCGTCTGCACCTTCTCGTCGGATTTCATCGCTTTGATACTCTTCCTCCTTGCGATTTTCGTCTTATGTCTGCATGTTCGGCAAGGCTCCCTTCTCTCTCCTCTTATCCTTTTCTTCCCTTGGATGCCTTCTTCTCGTGAGTTATAGCCGACTTTCCGTCAATCGTGTTTGAATATTGATTTGGTCCTATATCTGTCCCTTTGTACTCTCCAAGCGCGACAATGGAGAGGTTTTCTTTTTCTTCAGATGTTGTAACTCTCTCCCGTTGTGTTTTCTGCTATCTTTCTGATAACATTTTCTCCTTCCCACTCTCCCTGGTAATGCGGATGCATTTAAGCGGGTAATAGCTTTTTGACGAACTATTCATTCCCACTTGCCGCTCTCAGTCTCCTCCTTTCTGGCGAGAGTTTCCGCCCCTTTCTTCCAGGCTCTTCTATCTTATATGTAGAACCGCCTGCGACCATTGCCTTACAGTTTTCACAGCGCAGTAGTTGGAGTTGTTAGTTTTCAATTGGACTTCACTGTGCTGTGAACCAGACTATACGGTTCGCCCCCGACCCCTTCTCCCGCGATTATTTTCTCATACCTGATTGCCCCCTTGGGTGACCGCCGTTTCTTTTACTACTTAACCCGTTTCGAGTTTTTTAGAATTTCTTTCCCCTTACTTTCAGTGTCATCACATAGTAGTCGCCTCCATTCTCTATTCCCATTGTCTCGCCACCTTTTCTTCTTCAGTCTCATCCTTTCCACCTATTCTTCAGTGATTTGGAGCCCGAGCCCAGACTGACGTTCCCCCGCGGTGGGGTATCCCCTGACCGATCGAATCGGGGAACGACTTGCCCCCTCCTTCCCCCTCACGCTTTCCTCCAAGATGACCCCTCCCGTGTTTCTGCTCCCCCAGTGTATTCCTTTTTTTTTTGGCGAGTTAACCTCATACTTTCGTTGACGCGAACGTCCCGTCAGTTGAGCTCGGCGGCATCCCTGATTTCTTTCCTACAACCACATCCCTGTTCCACCGATTTCAATCTGTAGTGCATTTTGGGCATACTCCCTCCCCTCTGACAAGTTGGCATAATCACCGCAGTCTTCGCCGGCCGCGTTACGGAAAAGTTGCCTTCTCCGTTTGTTACAGTATTTTTTGGGATCCGAAATTGGTTGCCTACGGGCTATTTTAGCAGCGAATTGTTCGTCCGAGGCATCCCAGTTTTGCGCATATGACCCCCCCCCACTTTTCTTTGATGTTATTTTTTCGATATTGCGACACCCCAGCCTCATTGGCGGAATCGCAGGAGCCGCTTTCTTTGTACCCCAAAGTATTGCTGTGACGGACCTATCACTCCATTCGCTTTAAAGGTCACGGCCCGTTCTTAGATTTTCCTTTTCCATACTTTCCCTGTTACTTTTCCACTCGTCCTCCAACTTTCCCCTTACTGCATGGTTTTTTTTTGCTTTCTATACGTCGATCTTACCGTTTCATGAGTTTTACTTGGTTGCGCCACGTTTGCCGTTTGTCTATTTTTGCGTTTGACTTTCTTTGCTTTTTCTTTTATCCTGATGTCCTGATGTCTCTCTAGCTTTAGCGATCGAGGTTCAGAACGGTTTCTTTGTAGTCGTCTGGCCTGACGCTCCGACCCCACTTCTTCGTTATTTCCAAACACTTTTATTTTATCCCCCCCCGGTATTCCCTTTTTCCTCCCGGCCGACTAAGTGCTGTCGTTATTGGATCCCTGAAGACCGATTCCCGTCGCACTTTGCCTTGTGGAGAAGACCCGGCCGGCCGTCACTTCCCCCCAAGAGGTTCGTTATGTAGACAGAACGAGACCTCCCGCTGAGGATCTTACCTGTTGTAATCCCCTCTTTTCCTTTAATTTCCTTTTAATATGCTCCCCATGGTCCATCTTTTTTGGCTTTAGTTAGTTGAGGTCAAATTCCCAGCCAGTTTCATTCCTGATCGCCCGCTTCCTGCCTCTTTAGGCGCGTTGCCCTATGGTCACATTACCCCACGTTTTTTTCCACACCTTTGCTTCCGCTAGATCTTTTGGGTTTGCGCAAGTTTTTTCCTTTCAAGCACACAGGTCCTCTTCTCCGTGGTGGCTTTACGTTGTTAGCGTGGTACACCAGGTGCAATGGTTCCCTCTTTATTACGTCCTTTTCTCTTATCTATCTGTTGTTTCCCGGATTTCGCGCCGATTATGTTGGGCAGGCCAACTCGTCTGGTATGGACACACGCCCCTTTTAGCTGCACTAGTGCAGCTGGGACGAGTTACGGTTTCCACCGCGAGGCCGTGTTTTGCAACTTTCTTGCACACTCCGGCGGTGTTCCCCTGACAACCGGTCGTTTACCTCACCAAAACTGATAGATCAACTGGCCTTTCTCACTCCCGAGTGGTTGGCTTTGATTCCCTTCTTTTCCCTCCTCGTGATGTCGCTTTTTTGCTGTCCTTTTATTTGTTCGTTTATAAGAAGGTTGTCCGTACTCCCACTCTTTGTCGGTTCGCGGCGCCTACCTCTTCTTGTTTCTTTGTTCCCTCCCTCCACATTTTGCAGCCCCCCTCGTAAGTTCTGTTTCCAAACACGACATCGAGCCTCAAACGAGTTGCTAAACCCATCCGTGTCTGAAGTCTCCTTCCAATTGATCCAATTCTTCAGCTTTTCCTTATGGCTCCCCATCCTCTTTTTTCCTTCCTTTTTTTCTCTCTTTTTTTGAGGACTTTTCAGCGGGGGATTGAACAAGATG
>Ga0179593_1360837_pt1 | contig 24595 bp, 19 predicted proteins | sample CZODoug2_1_08_16_FD_185931 | JGI IMG/M metagenome (GOLD analysis project Ga0179593, IMG submission 185931) | Vadose zone soil fungal communities from Angelo Coast Range Reserve, California, USA - CZODoug2_1_08_16fungal (PacBio error correction) | ecosystem: Environmental > Terrestrial > Soil >... | reverse complement strand
CCTGGGCACCGGTTGTCCTTCCAGGACCGGTCGGTTTGGCTACTTCTCTCCCCCTTACTCTCCTTCTCCGTTGGAAGGCCGCCGACATCGACTTGGTCATCTATCAACGGACATCCTTTACTTTGACGCAACCTCGTGAAGACACCTTTTTCTCGCCCGTCCTGGTCTCGCCGCCGATTTGTAACATTCCCGATGAGGCTCATCCTTCACGCGATTTCCCCCCTACGCGCGGAAGTCCCTTTTTCCTCGCGGAGATGTTTTCCTCTTGACCGTCATCATAAGCAGCGCGGGTGTGCGAAAGCCCGATCCTTTCATGTCGGCCTGGACGATTTGATCTCCAGGTCATCTTCCTTCGCTTCGGTGATTTCCCGTTTCTTTTCCTGGACCAGTTCTACGCTGCCCAAACACTGTCTCTTAAACCGACACCGCCCCCTTTCTTTTCTTCCGGCAAGCACCCTTTCCCCGAAGGGCTTAGACCCTCTTTTTTTCGATAAGCGCGATTTTTTTTTCCCCTGTACCCTTCTCCCGGCTGCCGGATCTCTCTTTCCCTCCGTTGTTGTGTTTGAAGACCCTTGCCCCTCAGCGCACCGGTGAAGATTTTTTTCGGTCGAGTCATCCTCTTCGGATATCGGTGAGGACCGCGTCTCGGGCCTTTTGCCCGGCGGCCACGCCGCATTTCTAGCATTGTTGTCGGGCGTACCTTTTTCCCCCTTTTGGGACGTCTCCTTTCTCCATCACGATGTCGTAAAGTTGAGTCTGTTCTTCGTCCCTTTTGGGGTTCCCCCCCCTTTCCTTTGTCGTGCTCTGCAGGATCTGCTGCTCCCCAAGATACTTTTCTTCTCCCTTGCCCTTTTTTTTCCTTTTCTCGATATAGATCGCTCGGCATGACTCAGGACCAGGTTCGTCCTTGCGGCTCATCTTGTCATGAGCAGCGGTCCTACGGGGTCGAGTTTTTCTCGGCGGCGTTCGCAGCCATGAAGGAGCCGAGTCTCATGAATTTTTTCCCTTTGTATGATGTGTTTCTACTTTTCCACCGTTTAGGACGCATTCCTCCGTCCCCTCTATAGAAATTGTCCACGTACACAGTATACGGTAGCTCCCTTCCCCCTCTGCGCTGCGTCCTTCCTAGGTTCGCCCGTCGGAATTTTTTTCCCCCCAAGTCGAGTATTTCTTCGTCTAGATCCCTTCGGTTACAACTCCCTTCCCGATTGTCGTCATTTGTCCGTTGACCCGATTTTTCTTCTCTCGTCCTCGCCCCCTTCAGCGAGAGCAGCCCCGTACTCTCCGCGGTTCCGTTCGAGTATTTGACGAGTGCGGGCACCGGACTCCTTCCTTCTAGGCTGTTTCCGCTGCCACCGGCCCTCTTTCGAATTGAAAAGCTTTGTTGCCTCGGTGCTCCCCGATGATGCCCGGGATTGTTCATTCTCTTGTTTTGCCCCCTTTTAGGTTGACCTTCCTGTGCACGGGAGGCGAAGGGTTGTGGCGCGTTCGAAGGGATTTCGGCTCTTCGCAGATGCGAATTCCTTTCTCCTGGGAACAGGTTGCTGCATTTCCTCCACGTAGTCACAGACCGATTCCCCGCTCTTTCCCGATTCCCCCCCCCCTCGACATGCAGCGCCCGCCTCTCCAAGGTTTTGGTTACATCGGTCACTCACCTTTGGGGCTTCGTCCAGCCCCCTTCCTTTCGGCAATTCCTTTCGCGCTTGGGCATGCTTCCTTCCGCGGTGCGAGAGCGCGTTCCTAGCTTCTTCCTCAGCTCGGCGCTTTTTTTTCGGTCCCCCTCTGCGAGAAAGATTTATTTGGGCTAGTCTCGGCGCTCTCTGCCCCCCCTCTTTTGTCGCCTCTGCTTCTCCCCTCTGTTTGTTCGAGGCAGCGGCTAGTTTCGCGCCTATATTGCGCTCTCCAAGGTTCCTTCTGCGAGCGCTGGGTTTTTCTTTTTCGTGTTAGAAGGCAGCGACTGCTCCCCTGCCCTCTTTTCCCGCGCCAAGTTCCCCCGGATCAGCATACACACACTCCCCGGAGACTCTGTTTCCGTCCCGTTTTTCCGTCTGCTTACTTCTCTCTCCGGTCTTCCAGCGTGGATTCTTCGTTTCGGCGTGTCGCATGACGCCGCATTTTCTTGGTTCTTTGAAAGAGAAGACGCGGCGGGATTTTCTTTTTCGTCGTCCACATTCCCCTTCATCAACCGCGAGTGTGAGCCCTTTTTTCCCAAGTTTAGGTCTTTCTCTTTCCCCTCTCCGGTCGGAGCGAGCCCAAATAATACGTCTACTCTCCAACCCTTCCTTTGTGTTCGGAATCTTCCGCGATCAAGCACCGACTCTTCCCCGCGGTTTTTTGCTCCTTACGCGCCCGGTTTTTGAGTCGACCTGCGCCGCGAAGAGTTTTCCTTCCTTGCCGTGGATATGTTTTCGTCACCCCCTGCTGGTCCTCGGGCCCTCCCTAGAGAGGAGCGTTCCTTTCTGCATCGTGCTGGACGCCGGGGAAACGTTTTTTTGGGCGTCTCTGCGATTCCCCCCTTCTTCCCTTACCTTTTCGCCAGTGCGCGGAAGCGCAGTGTTTTTAGTTTCTTTTCCCTTTTTCTCCGGGCGGCCGAGATCCCCGGCGGTCGCGACGCTCAACTTATTTTTCGAGTTTGGCGGTTGGTTTGGTCGTGATGTGGCGCTTTTTGGAGTGCGCGATCTTTTTCTTTTTCGGGGATTTTTTTTTTCCAGTCCCCTTGTTTTCGACTTCGGTCGCCTTCCTCCTTGCTTTGAATAGAGGTCGCTTTTCGGTATTTGAGAGCCCGATTTTTCCCTTTGTCGCGCGCCTTCTTTTGCTTGTCGAGAGTCGGTTTGGCCCCCTTTTTTCCCGCTGCTTTCTTTTTTTTTCTTTTTTCGGTGCCCCGCCCGTTGATTTGTCGTCCCCTGTTTAAGTTATGGGCTCATCCGTTATTGTTCTTTCTCTCTTCACGTGATACCCCTCCTTCACCGTTTTGCGACCTCAGCGCAACCGAACTTTTCCCTTCCATCGCTGGTTGGGGGTCCGACGTCGCTCGCCAAAACGACTAGTCGCTTCCTGTCCCCCGCCGCGCGCGACCAGCTGATTTTCTTTTCTCTCAATCCCCCAGATATTCCCCTTTCTCCGTTGCCTCCCCTGGGATTCTCTTCTTCCGATCACCTCCAGTCTCAAGGGATCGCGGTGAATATCTTTCTTGCCTCCCCATGCGCAATCTTTTTTAGCCACGAGAGAATCCGCTTTCTCTGTTACGCGACCGAGCGGGAATCTCTCCCTGTTTCTCTTTTTCTTCTCCTTTTCTCCGGCCCAACTGTGGATCTGGGCACCCTGAATTCTGAGCTCTCTCCCAGCCGGTGTGTAACTTTTCTTCTTCTCCCATGACCGCGCATCTTCAGGACGAGTAACGCGCCCTGCATGTTTTTTCCTTTTCTACACTTCCAGTGGCCTTTTCGAGGCGCCTGTTCTAGGAGTCACCGCCCCGGTTCTGAAGTTTCCCGCTGACGATTCTTCGGCGTTTCCACATCTTCCGGACGCGTCACGGTTGCCTTGACCTTCTTTGGGATTTGAATTTTTGAAGACTTGGTCTCGAGACCTCACTTGACCTTTCCTCTTTTGACGACGCGCGATGCAGAGGCTATTTTCCCATCCGGGCCCTCTCTTCGACATTCCTTTTCCCTCTACTGGGGAGGTGGGACGTCGTCTTCGACCCGACAGGCGATCATCTGACTTCGAGTCTCTCTCGATCGCAGCTGCTTCTGTCGCTTTATCTGTAGTTCGCTCCAGGGCGGGTGTTCCTTTTTTTTCCCCGGTGTAATCCCTGTTCGCCTATCCACGTGGGGGCTCGGTCGGTTTTGACCACAAACTTTCCACCCCACCCCTCACATAAGGCCTCTCTTTTAATCATCTCTTGGCTCTCGCCACGCATTGATTTTTGCTCCCCCACGGCTCGCCGCGGCAGAACTTCCTTTCTGCCTCGCACGGCGACGTTGTTTTTCTCAGGGAGAGCTATACGAGCCTGCCGCATCGACCTTGTGTCGGGATTACCCCGTTTGTAACTCTCTCTCCACTCCGAGGCACTGCGCTCACCCCTATTCCCGCGCGTCTCTTTTCACTCAAAGGCATTGCCAAGGCCGGACATCCCCATACCCGGCTGCTTTCTCTTCTTCTTGCGCGTCAGGCCGCCCCGCTTTAATCCGACAGACTTCTTACTTCCTTCGAGTACCCCCACGGAGGAGTGTCTCTTGCGCCGTGCTTTTCACTTGCGGCCTGGATCGTCTCCCTTTCCACCCTGGACCTGCGTTGTAGATGCCCAATGTTCGTCGCGGCTTTGCTTTTCCGCATCTTGATGACCCTTGTTTTCGGTTTCTAGACTCCCTCCTTCCGGCAAGGGCCTGCGCGACCTTTTCTTTTCAAAGAAGTCTCGCATTCCGCGGCGCCCTGACCCGAAGTGCACGTGCGTGATGTTAATTTCATGTCTGTTTCTGCCCTCCTGCAGAAGGTCTTTTTTTTTTCGTGCTGAATTTCTTCCCCTCACGAGACTTGCCCGCTGCGAGACCCCGTTTCGCCTCTCCTTTTCTTCCCTGAGAGGTCGTTCTGCTTTGTTTTTACAATATCGTCATTTCATTTTTTCCTCCTCGTTGAGTCTATGCGAACGTCTACAGCGAGCGACAATCCTGGCCTTGTCGTTGTCGACTTTTTCCCCCCTTTCCCCCCCCCTTGACCCCTTTTATCGTCTGCTATTCTATTCGTCGACCGTCCTCTAGTTTTCTTTCTCAACTTCTGACCCGGTTCCACGGCCACTTGTTTCCCGATCCGAGAAGGAATCTTCGTGAGCTCCTGGTGCCGTTCCCCTTCCCTTCCTTGCGGAGAGCCCTCCCCTCTTCGATTGCGCTTGCGCCTCCCTTCATCGCTGATGAAAGAACGCTAGTCTTTTTCTGCGCATCCTGCTGCGGAGACGTGGCTCTCTTCAACAGCTTCCGGCTGGTGTGGTCCTCCTGGGCTTCATTTGCCTGAGACGGCCCGTTCCTTCTGACCAAAAGGAAGTAGTGTTACCGTTTTTACCGTGCCACTTGTTTCCTCCCCTTTATTTATTCTGGCTACACGACACCGTCGCGCGGAGGAGGCCGGGCTCCTTTCAAGAAGAATTTTTTTCTTTTCGGAACCCCGAGCTCCCTCTCTTCATCGCGACTAGGTCCTTCTTAAGGTGCTCCTCCCTCTTTTGTCTCTCTCCTTTTTATCCGTTTGTTTTTTTTTTTGTCTTTTGTATTTTTTTTTTTAGAGAGATCCAGGCGGTTTTCTTTTGTCTACGCCGTCCTTTCTTCTTAGTTCTTCCACGGTTCCCCCTCTCTTGTCTACCAGGCCCCCATAGGGGCTATTTTTTTTTTCCACCGGATCAATTGCCTTGTTAGCGATCTTATCGTCCTCATCGGTGCATGTCGCAGTTTCTTGGGAGTCCTAAATCTTTCTTTGGATGGTTTTTCTCTTGCGCCACCGGACCTTCTTCGTTTTTTTCGTGACCTCCGATCTGCGCCGTTATGTACCAAGCGGCCGTTTTAGGGCCAAGATTTTTTTTTTTTCTCGCGCCCTGCCCGCATCGAGGTTCCTCTTCTTTTCTCTTTTCGCGCGCCAGCGTTCTTCTCCCCCGGGATATGTCCCCTCTTCTTCTTTTCCTTGGTCCTGCCGTGGGAACTTTTTGCCTGCGGAGGAGACGTGTTTTCACCGTTCTCGCCCCCTTCCAGAAAGTTTCGGTCGACAATTTTTTTTTTTCCCTTTTTTAGCCGCGCCTTCCTGTTTTCTTTTCTCGTTCGGAGTCGTCGCCTCCCCCCGACGTTGAAGAATTTTTTTTCTTCCTTCGCGTATTTCCCCTCATAGCCCTCGAAGAGTCCGGTTAATAGAGGGTCTAGCTTCTCTTGCTCGCTCACTTAGAGCGCAGCGGTATGCATCAGCCATGTTTTGTCCTTCCGTCTCGCGGTTTTAAGTCTCTTTTATGCGCCCCTACTCTTAGCGCACGCGTTCTTTTCCCTCCTCAATTCATCTTTCGCCTGAACGCACGTTGCTCAGAGTTAAGAAATTCTTGACTCCCTGCGCTCTTGGAGTCATCCCCCCTTTTCGGTAAAGGAAATTGCTGTCTTGCTCTGTAGGTTTTTGGCCGCGTTCTTCCCCTCGTCGATCGTTCATTTCTTAGGAAATGGCTTGGCCTCTTTTTTCGTGGCGAACGAGTTTCGTCCTCCTTCGGCAGTTGTATAGACACATCTTGAAGCCATTCTCATTTTCTGTCGAGGCAGCTCTTTTCTGTTCGTGTACTCTTGACATGCATTCATAAATGAGTTTTCGAGTTGCTCCCATACGCCGTTCAATCTTTCAGGAGTTTTCTTTTCCTCTGCTTCTATAGTTTCTTCTTCTCCGCCGGCATGCACTTCCTCCTAGGTGTACTTTAGATTGAGCTGCGGCTTTGGTTCCAGCATTTCCTTCGTCGTAGTCTTCTCTCTTCGCTCCCTCTTCCGCCAGCCGGTCTGCCGGGTTTCTCGATACTGGTTTGACCCCCACCTTTTTTGAGATGCTTCGACTCGGCGAGAGTGTTCTGACCGACCCTTTCTTTTTCCCACGTCTTCTGCCGCGAGCTCTTGCGGAGATGTGTGGCAGTTTGCTTTTTCTCGCCGACCGATGCTCCCGAGACAGATGATTTCCTTTTTTCCATCACACGCACCCCCCTTTTGCGAGGCCATGCGCCGCGTCAGAGAAGATTCTTTTTGGGTCGCGCCGCGACTTTTCCCTTCTGTCAGCGTCGAGTCGGAGTATTGCGCCCCCTTCGTGTCCCTCCTTCTCCGTCCCTCCGCCTCTTCGGTCCAAGTCGGGTTGTTCTTGCCGAGAGAGCACTCTTCTTTGCAGCGCGCGCCATTTTCTCTCCCCCGCGGGCGTCGTCCCCCTTTTAGGTAGGTCGCTCGCGCGCGGCTCTTTCTTCTTTGCATCACATGTCTCCTTTTTCTTCCAGCATCTCAGTATCAGGTTTTTCCCCCGGAAGTTACCGCTCTACAGCCCCCCCCTAGAACCAGAGGTTTCGATTCCCTTTTCCCCGGTTTTCTTTCGCCGTGCGTCCGCTCGTTTGAACTGACTTTTTTTCGGCTGACGTCGACTATGACCCCCCCTCGGGTGCGGTTTCCTCTTGCGCGTTGATGGAAGCCGTGCTTGTTTTTTTTCCGTTTGCTAGGTTCTCGTTCTCTTTCTTGATTTGCGAACAGGTGTTCCCGCTGAGCCAAGCTTTTTTAAAGCCCTCTCCCGCGGAGGCCATATTTTGTTCGAAAGAACTCTGAGCTACGTCTTTTTTTTTGTTTTATTTGGGGTGAGATAGACGCGGATTTAGGTCAGAGTACTTCCTTTGGGTGACTTGCGAGTAAGTCCCCTCTCCCTCGAGACTAGAGGCGTAGTAGCGCGCGTCCTGCCTTTTCTTTTCCTCCGGCTTGGATTGCTCTTCGCACAGATGGTCGCGCGTGCCTTGTTTTCGTTGCGAAGGATCCTGGGGCTTTTTTTCTGATCCCCGATGCGGCCCTTTTCTCCTTCCCCCCGTTTCGGTGGCTAGTTTTTTCGCTTCCCTTTCTTTTCCAACCGTGGCTTTCTCTTCTTTTTCCTTCCTGTTTGCGAGAGATGTCAGGTTGATCTGAAGTTTAAAAGGGAGTTGGACTCCGGCGTCAACCCCGCCTCCTTTCCGAAGAGGTTTTCTGATCGTCTCACCCCCTCCTTTCACGTTCTCCACAACGCCGCGCTACCTTTTTTTTCTTTTTTTTTCTCTCCCTCCTCGATTAGCCGCCGGAGCTGGTCCCTCCGCGAGATTGATAAATGCTCCCTATAGGACTCCTATCGCCGTCAGGCGTTTTTTTTTTTTTTTTTTCCTATCGATGTCGCTCCCCATGAGAAACGACCCCCCCTTCCCCCTCTCTCGAATCTCGCGTCCGCGTTCTCGAACGACGAGGTGCCCCTCTATTTTCCTCCTTCGTTCAGACTCTTAGCGATTTTTTTCTTCCCCCAACTGTTCTCTCTCTCTCAGTCTCTAGCCGGTCGTCTGTCGATCTTTTTCCATCCTCTGCGAGCCGTCCCGGACATCCGAGACCGCCACGCATTTAGGCGGCCTTAAGTCTCCTCCTTCCTCTTTCCCCGCGTCCTGTCGAGGGTTCCTCTTTTTTTTGTGGCGCCCGGGTTTTTCGTTTCCCCCAGATGTTCTTCTTTTCGGTTTGTTACAGCGGCTTGACGCGTTCACGGTCTGATTTTTCGTTTCTTGCATGGCTATGCCCTACGTAATTTTTTCTCTTTTTTTTCGACAAGACACTCTCCTTCCCCCGAGCAGGGACGACTGCTGGTTCCTCCTTGTTTCTTTTTTTTTCCTGCGATGGCCCTCCGCTTATATCGGTGGGACAAGACGTCATTTATCCTTTTGTGACTTTGCTCGAATGGCGCTTTTCAGCTGAAGAGCTCCGTCGCGCTAGACGAACGGGCCACCCACCTATGTTTTTTTTTTTCCTGGCCTTCTTTTTTTTTCCTTGGCGAACGAAGGAAATTTCTTTGCCTTGTTTTGTACGCCGCGCTGGGTCGATCCTTCTTTTTCCAACACGAATATCTGGTTTTTTGCCACTGACTTTCGACCTGGTATCGGCACTTTTTCACGATCCTCGGTTTCCTCCCTTCTCGCATTACAAGGCGACGGTGTCGGGGTGAAGGATCCTTCTATCCAGAGACTCGCATCTCCTTTCTGTTCTTCTCTTGGGCGACGCGCTGAGGTATAGACCCTTCTTTTCTTGGAAAGATTCCCCCCCCCCCCTTCCTTTACGTCAGTCTGCCCTTCTTCTGCCAACCACTCCGGCTGATGCTCCGCATTTATTTGAACGGAGTCATGCTCTTCTCCGACAGGAAGTATCTCCTTCCGATGTCCCACCCCCTTTCGTTGTCGCGAACGCGCTTCTTTCTCCTTCGGCTTTGGTTATCCTCGAATCTCGGCAGGAGAGTTTTTTTTCATCCCGCCCCGACTCAACTCTCTCGTTCGACTGTTTCCTCTTCCCGCCTAGAACGGGCGAGCTCCCCTTCTTCGCTCGCCTGCGGCCGGCCTGTTCGCCCTTCCATCTGTTTTTACCAAAGACGTCTTTCCGCATCCGCGCATCTTCGAGTCTAGGAGGCTTCCTTCAACTGCCATTGTTTTCCTCTGTTTCGATCGGCCTTTGCCTTTTTTCCGAGCGGTCTGCATCGTCCGTGACGTCGAACTCTTTCCCTCTCTTTTGCCCGCGTGGATTCTCTTTCGCCAGGAGGCGTCTCGTCTATTTACCTATCGTCAACGCTTTTTTTTCCTAGCTTCTGCCTTCGGATAAGAAAGCTCAGAGGAATCCTTCTCCATTCTTCTTTCGGGCTCCCCTATTTGTTCGCACCTTTGGATGCGCTTCCGGAGCCGGTTTCTATTGTCTTGAAGCTCGGGGGATCCTGACCTTGGCTGGTGAACGTTTCCCCCGGATCGCTTCCCCCCCCCTCAAAAGGTTTTCTCCTCCGCTTACGCACGTGACTGGCTTTCTCCAATCGGGTCTCGGCCAGTCAAGAAGGCCTCCCTAGATCCGTAACCCCCCCAAAAACCCCCACAAAAAACCAACCCCCACCACCCCTAAAAACAACTTCCACACCCCACCAAACACCTCTCAATGCCCGGAGTCCCCCTAGCAAACAACACAACACTAAGCTCGCTCCCAAGAAACAGACAAATCAAAAAAACAACCCCCAAACCCCCTAAAAACACACCCCCCCAAACAAACACAACCAAAAGACAAACAGTAGTACACCACCACCCCCAAAACAAAACGCACCCAAACACACCCCTGGAACCCAAAAACCGCAACGAAACCCCCCCCCCACCCCCCCCCAACCCACCCCCCCCCCCCCCCCCCCCCTTTTTTTCGGTCAAAACTTCCCTTGCCCCCCCCCCCCCCCCCCCCCCGTTGCGCGCGCTTCAAGTGGGGAAAGATTTTTTCTGCCTTTTTTTTGCGAACCGACTTTCGAGATTTTCACTATGAAGGTCACGTCACTCCTCTTTTCGCTTCGCCAGCTTTTTTCGGCCTTGAACACTGAAGTGAGCTTTTTTTGCCGACCCCCCCCCCCTGAAGCTTACGTGCCTATCTATTTTCCCTTTTATTCAAGGACAGTTTCCTCAAGGACCATTTCTGAGCGCGTTCCCATTGTTACGTTTCACCCTCTTTCCTATGGTTGGGCGTTCAGCCTCCATTGGGTAAGAAGTCCTTTTGACACCGAGATCCCGATTCTTCCTCTCGACCCCAGACTTTCTGACGGTGCTTCATGGACTCTTTCTTCTCCCGATCCTTTTTTTTTTTGTTCTGAGAGGCCCCTCTCCTCAAAAGGGGCGTTCTTCATGTAGGTCTTCCTTTCCCCGCGCCGGATCTCGGGTTAACGTCTCTTCCCTTCTGGTCCTTTTTGAGGAAGCCATCGGCGAGCATTTCTGGTGCCCTCCGTGTTTGCCGTCTCTCTTTCTTTCCATCAGACGTCACGTTTACGATCCCGTAAGATTGTTTTCTAACAATTCCGTTTCATCCGATCCAGTATTCTCCCCAGCGCGACCTTTCTCTGCTTTGCCCTTTTTTGCCCCCCGAATTTCTCTCTGGGCGCCGAAAAAGCGCCGCGAGTAGGAGTTTTCCATGTCAGATGGTTTCCTTCCGCGTGGTCACCTCGGCGGACCCCTCGCCTCCCCCCCTTTGACGCTCCGTCATGCGGGATGCTCGCATAGACTTTTTGCTTGATGTCATCCGGGCCAGTTTTCCTTTTCGGCGACTGACGACGTTCCCCTTTTTCTAGCGTGGCATTACTTCCTCTTCTGTCTCCCTGAAATAGCAGCTTTTCCATGGCGCATCAGTCGTTTTGGTCCCCAGGAGCATTCAACACGCTCGTGTTTTGCGCAGGATTTTCTCTCGCCTTTTTGGCCCGCCTGCCGCCTTGGTCCGGACAGCCGGGTAGTTTTACTTTTTTCGATAGATGCCCTCTGCCTGGGCAGCCCCTGCCTCTTGGGTCGCTACAGCGTTCCTCTTTAGACCCCGTCCTCTGCGCAACGGACCCCTCCGCAGAGAAGGTTTTTTTTTTCCTTCTCTTCCCACGCGAATTCTTCATTGAAAGCTAGCATGAGGTCGCCTCTCCTTAGATGATGGCGATTTTGACGCTGCCTTGGAATTGCCCCCCCATCTTTTTTCAGATTTTTTTCCCTTTCCCCCTCTCCCGAGGCGCAGGTTTTCTTGGCGCGCCCCTTGTGTTCGGCCGTCTCTAGCTAACATCCCTCGACTACTGGAAAGGTTGATTTTTCCCCGGTGCGTCCCATTGAACTCGTTTGTTCCGCGGCTCAACTCTGCCCCGCCCTTGCAGTAGCTGGTCTTTTTCTGCGAACTTTTTTGTTGGTGGACATCGGCCCTCATACCGCTTTCTTCTTATCGAATTCCTTTCGTTGCCGGCAAATAATGGTTAGCTTAGGCCTCGACGGTAGTTCTGTTACGCCTTGGGCCCCTTTTTTTCCGATTTTCGCTGAATCGGTCGGTCCTCTTTTGCGTCCAGCAGTGTCGCTGCGCGAGCGGTCCTTTCATCCAGGTAGATGGCGCGGGGTCGTTTCTCGGCGTGAAGGGAACCCCCCCCTCTTTCGCCGTGTATTTTTCTCTTTTGAGCGCGATTCTCGGAGTCTTGGATAACGTGCGTGGGCGAGTTCAGGTCCCTCTTTTTTAGATGCGATGGGTTCGTCTGCTTGTCGTATGCAGCGCGTTCGCCGCAGAAGCGTCCTCTCCTCCTTTTCCCCCCCCCCAGGATTCAGGCCTTCTTCCTCTCCGGCCAACCTCTCCCTGTCCTTCCTGCGGCAGCGCCCCGCGACGTCTGGTTGTTTCTCTTTTTTCGACTTCGCACGTCTCGCGGGAGTAGACTTTTGTTCTATTCCCTCCGTCTTTTTTTTCCCGCCGCTGGTCGGATGTCTGCCGATCCCCTTCTTTCAGATCGCGTCCTCCCTTCCCGCGCGTCGTCCCCTGCAGCGTTTGACACCGATGTTAGTTAGATAGCTAATGGTTTATCTTCTTTGCAATATAATCTTACTTAACCAGGTCGCATCCCGCCCCTCCCTTCGGCACCTTCTCAGTCGACAAGCCCGCCGTACCTTACATTAGGGTTGTACGTACGTCCCCCTTCCCTTTTTGCTTTTTCGACCCTGGCCGCTTAAGCCCTCCCTCTGATCGTTTCTGCTCTACTTTCCTTTTTCCACAAAATGAGTGCTGCTTCGCCGAGTGCTTAGGGTAGGATGTTAAGACTCCTGGCTTTTCCCTCCTACCGGCGTTTTTTTTTTTCTCACGGCCTTATTTTCTTTCGCGGAGTCAGCCGCGCCTCTTTCCCCCCTGATTAGGCCCCTCGCCTGTTCGTTCAACGCGCAATCCCGCTTAATTGGATCGTGTGCTGGTTTTTTTCTTTTTTTCTCTTTTTGAGTGCAAGCTTTTTCTCTTTCCCTTGCGAGCCGCGTTGAACGTAGTTCTTTCGGTCCGGATTTACAGTCCCGTTCTTTACCTACAGTGGTCGCCCGCGCTTTTTTTTTCCTGAGGCTTCCCGGGGAGGATGGTCTTTCCCTCCCTCCTTCGGGGTGGGGGGGGTGGGTTTTTTTTTGTTTGTGGGGGGGGTGGGGGGTTTTTTTTGTTTTGGGGTTGGGGGGGGGGTGGGGGGGTTTTTGGCGGGGGGGGTTCCTTTTTCGGACGGCTTGGTGCGCCCCGTCGACGTTCGGTTTTGGCTATGCCCCTCCTTCGGCAAAGACGTTTTTTTCACTCTCGGGTTAGTTGCGCTTTGTTTTTTCTCGCGTGATTGACCTCTTTCATCCGTGTGTTTTTTGCGAGAGCTTTTTTTTTTTCTCTCACGGGTTGCGACCCCTTTTCCCTTGAAGTTTTTCCAGCAGATAGCGGTGGCTCCCTCGTTCCCTCCCCTATCGTCGGACGCCTTGCGCAGATGGTGGAGTCTGCGGGTTTATCAATCCTAATCGTCTCCCTCATTCTACGCGGCCAGCCTTTTTTCTTGTCAACTGCTGACCTGCTCCCCGACCGAACTCTCGCGTCTTCCTTCTTTGTCGCTTTCTCTGCGCCCCACAATTGTCCCTACCTCCCCCCAACAGACAATTTGAGTTTTCGCCTTTCTTCCGCGGATTTTTCCCTTTGTCGGGCTATGAGGTTCTTTCGCCTCTTTCTAGGCGTTCGCTCCTTCCCTTTTTCCCCCCAACCTGTTGCGCCTCCTGGGCTGTTTTCATCTCCGAGACGTGAGCGCCCGTAGTCACGGCGCCTTTTCCCTAATCGCGGATTTTTCCTTGACGGAGGACGCCTCCCGTTTTTCCATCTTTGCGCGTACTTGCGTTTTCCTTTCGGCCGCGGCGTTCCCGAGTTCTGACCTTCCCCCTCGTCTTCTGACGGAGAAAACACTTGTCTCGGTTTATATCGTGACCGGTTTTTTCTTTTCGGTTGCTTGCGCTTCGGCCGTGATTTTTGATTCCTCCGGCTCCGACCGGCGGCTCTGTAGTATACTACGACTCCCCTTCGGACGCCTTTTGCGGTTCTTGCGTTTAATGGTTGTAATTTAAGAACTCCCTTCCCTCCCCTTTCCCTTGTCCTAGTGTGACTTGGCCGTCTTTTTCGCCACGATTCTCTCCTACTTTTCCGTGACCCTCTCTGTCCTCTCTTGCGTTCTATTGCGCTGTTCGCTGGTGCTGCTCTCCCCTGCGATTTGTTGTGCCTTGATTTGCTTCACTTCTTGGAAATATGATTGTCCCTTTTTTTCCCTTTGGCGGGGGGCGCTTTCCCCCTGCGTCAACCAGAATCTTCCTCGATCGTTCGCCCCCTCGGTCTCAGCCGCGCTAACACGCTTTCACTAGGTTGCCCTGCCCTCCCCTTGCATAGAACGTTGCCGCGGTGTGGGCCCGCTAGAGCGACGGACTGAGTCCGTCCCTCCTCGCGCAGATTTCCGTTTCTAGCCGGGTTTGCAGGAGCTAAAAGAGGCCTCTCTCCTTCTTATTCATGCTCCCCTGCTGACAAGGGCCTCAATCCCCCTAAAGGATGATTCTACCTCTTCAGGATTGGATCTTTTCCCTGGCCCTTCTACGACCCTTCTCCTGACGATGTACCACACCCTTTTGTCGTGGGTTAGCGAAAGGGTGTTTTTTTTCTGTCCTTAGCGGTGGTATCCTAATTTCAGATCTGGCCGATTTTTGTTTTTTTCCGACTCCCTACTGCAAATGTAAAGCCTTTCTGGTGCCGCTCCACGCACTGACGAGCCCCCGTGGTCTTTCAAGCTGCGCCTCGGCCCTTCAATACTGGCCCCGAATTTTTTGCATCCCCCCCATTTTTCCCTATCCGCTTCTTCCTCGTCGAGAAGGTCTTGTATTTCGACGGAGGCAGGGTGCGATTTGCCGTTTCCGGGGGGCGCTGCGTTTTTTCCGGTGCGTCCGTCCTTTCCGCGTTTGACTGAGTCCTGCGCTATCCTGAGTGGCAGGACTTTTTTTTCTGCGAGGGGACGACTGCTCGGACAGATCGTCAATCCCTTTTCTGTACTCTTGAGGGCTCCGGACTCAGGCCTCCTCTTCAATTCCTGACCTTTTTGCGGGCGCTGTCTCTCTTTTAACTTTGCGCAGACCGGTATTCTATTTCCGAAAGGTAGAGTGACCTCTTTTCCGTTTTCTCCACGCAACCCTTTTTTCCTCCTCTCCCGTTTCCCCTGCCTTACCTCCAAGTTACGTCGGAGACATACGGCGCCGGTGGAGGAGATCTTCTCTCTTTCCCCTTGGAATTTTTTTTTTTTATTTACCGCTGATGCCACCTCTCCCGTTTTCCGATTTTTCTGCCTGGTCTCTTCTTCCCTATGGTTCAATGAAGAAGGGTTTTTTCCTGCTCTCTCCGGGAACTCTCTTAAGAGATGTTCTACATTCTTCTTGAATTTTTCCGATTTTTGTTCGGTTCTGACCCCACGATTTTTCGGACCAGCTCCTCTTCTGAGCTGAGTTCCCATTTTTTTATCCGGTCAACCACGCCCCCGTTCTTTTTTTTGGGCTCGTTTCAGTTCAAGTGTTAAAAAGTCCGGGTTAAACGAGATCTCGCTCCTCCTACGAGCCGCTTCCCGGTTGCGCTAGCCTGTATCCTCTCCTCTTCCGTGTTGAGGACTCTCGTTGCACCGGCGCGCGGTCTCGTTTCCTCTCGGTCGACCCCTTCGGGATCATCGCTCCGACGGCGTTCGCACAATTGCTGTCCGTTGCGCCCCGCCAGAATTTTGCGAGTTTTTTCGTTTTTTGTGATTTGTGGAATTTGCCTCCCTTCCATCAACCTATGTCTTTACATCCGACTCTGCTGCGCGTTCATTTTTTTTGAGTCGTACATAAAATCTAGTTGTGCCTTCCTTGCTCGAATTTTTTCCGGCCCTTCTTTTTCTTCCCTCATCGTGACCCGCCCGCGTTTTCGGAACAGCGGCGCGCGTATTCGGGTGAGGAGAGTGACCGTGCCTTAGTCACTCCGCCTGGCGAGGTTCCAACGGCGGCAGCTTCTCTTGGGGGGCCTGGCGTTCTGCCCCTTTCTGCTCCACTCCGTAGTCCCTTTTTTCCTGGATGCCGGGGAAACGGTGTTCTTTAGGAGACTTACGCTTTGTGTCTCCCCGTTTTACCTTCATTTTCATTATCACGATCCATTCACGAAATCCCCTCGCCTTCTTTCCTGGCGCCATTCAGGTCGCGGGGCAAACAGTCCGTAGCACCCCCAGGTCTTCCCCTTCCCGCGTCTTTTGTTTATCAAATCGGAACTCTTGTTTCTCTAGAGGTTCGTCGATATTTGTCATTTTGCCCCCTCCCCTTTTTTCTCTTATGCCTACGCGGGTCGCCGCAGAGGCACTTTTTCGCGTCGATTTTTAACCTTCCCCTCGCGCACCACTTCTATGCGCCAGTTCGTCTTCTGCCTCTCGCCCTTCTTCTTTCGAATACACTTACTTGCCTTCGGCGCTAATACCCTCCTCACTTGGTTCGGAAGACGCTTTCCTTGCCCGACTTGGTAGGCAAATTGCTGTTTTTGAGGCTTGCGGTGTCGCGTTTCCCGTTGCGATCGGGTTGTCAAGAAGATAGCGGGTACTTCGCCGCCCTCCGAACAGTTCTTTTTGCGCACGTCGTCCCAGAACTCTTCCGAGAAGTCGCAGCGTACCCCCTGCCGCCTTTTTTTCCAGCAGCCTGCCTCCTCCGGTTTTCGGCAGGTCTTCCCCTGCTTTTTTTTTCCCCTGCTTCTTTTCTTTCTCTATCGGTAGTGGTTTGATGCCTTTTTCTTTTTTCCAGAGTTTGTTAGATGCCGAAGCGCGTGTCTCCTATTTTCGCGTTTCCAGCCTTCTTCCACTTGAACGCGCCCCCCTGAGCGATAGTTTTCTTCTTCTCGGTCGTCGGCTCGGTAAGAACAACCAGCTTTTATTATCTTTCTGCGCCGATCTCCTTCGGAGTCTTCTTTTTCTGCCCTACGTAACGTGCTTTTTACCAGTCGATGGCCCCCCCCTCCTTCTTTCCTTTCTGGGGACGCGTTGGCAGCTTGGCGACATTTCCGTTTCCTCATCTCGTGATAACGTTCAGTCTATGTCCCTCTTGCCGGTTCATTTTTCCCCCACCGCATTGTCCTTCCCCCTCGCCCAGCGTGTATCTCCTTTGTTCGCTGGCGCCCTAGAGGTAGTTTGTCTGACGTCGGCTCTTTAGCGTTTTGACTTCCCGTCACCTAGACTTTCAGGGTTTTTTTTTTACGACGCGGATTGTCTGTTTAGCGATGTCGCCGCTCTCCCTGCAACCTTCCTCCAAGTTTTGTCGTTGCGTAAAGTTTTTATTTCCCTTCGCGCCCTACCCTCTTGGAGCGGTTGCAAACCTCCCACTTAGCAAGGCCGTGTTTTTTTCCTTTTCTGACCCCGCGTCTTTCCTCTCCGAAGCCCGCCGAACGAACCCTTTTTGTAAATATTCCCTTGTTTGGGCCGTCGAACCTGCTTTTGAGCTGCCTCGAACAGGCCGTTCTCTTTTTTCTTCTTCCCTTTTCTGAACACATTTTTTTGTCCTTGCCGCCGAGATGTCCCCCTTCCGAGGTCAGTGTGGACGCCGTGTTGACCCGACCGGTACTAGGGCGTCTAGGCGATTTTTTCTATGCCTCTTTCCCCAAACAGTTGGTAAGTTTCCTTCTTTTTCCGCTCCACAGCGCGCCTTCGCCAGATCGCAGCTCGGTCGTTCGCGAACGCCGGCTTGTTTTGTGGCGTTCTTGTTGTCGTCTTTTTTTCTTTAGTGCGCACGATTTTTTTTCTCTTCCGCCGCGAGCCAGTTTTTTTTTTATCTTTTGTACCATCCGTCCTTTGCATTTCTTTTCGGTCTCGCAGCAACTTTTCTTTTGCTGTTTTGCTCGACGTCGGGTTCTCTCCCCCTCCCCTCGCACCTTTTCTTTTAGGGCGTTGCGCCGGCGTGTGACGTTTAGGGCGAAGCCGATGCTTCGCGGATTTTCTTGACACCGTTTTCGTTTTTCGCTTTGTCCTCTTCTTCTTTCTTCGATACAGTGACGATCTTTCGTTGTTGTTTTAGTTTTTCCTTTTTCTTTGATAACGGCTCCCTACGCTTTGCAAGAGGTTTCTACCTTTACGACCGCATCTTTCTCCTCCCTTTCTCTGACCCGCAGGCGAACACTCTTTCCTTTGTTGTAGGAGCGCTCAATTCGGCCGCGATCCTCGATGCAGCTTTTTTCTTTTTTTTGGCGATCTCAACTTGCGTCCGGCGCAAATCTCCCTTCAGAGCGGTTGAGTTTTGAATCTCCGGCCCCCACCTCGCAACCTCCCCCCACGGACGAGCGCATCCTTCTTTTTTTCCCTTTGCGTTCGCGACGATGCCCCCCCCTTTTTCGAGTTTCGACCTTTTTCTTTTCGAGCGCACGGGCCAACTTTGATTTCCCTCAAGGGCATCGGTTCTCTCTTTTAGTGGCTTTTTTCGCTCTAAGCCTTTGTTGCTTTTTGCTGAAGGGCAGCCCTCACTTTTTTCATCTGTGCGCGGACACGCCTTCCCCCTCCTCAGCGGCTGTTCGAGGCTCTCCTCAGGAAAGGACTAATTCGCCTTCTGCGATTTTTTTTCCCCCCTCTTGTTAGTTCGGCGGGTTCGAAGGGCAAGGGCCTTTAAGGGATGACCTTCGGTCCTTCTTCCGATTTTCTTATTTGACCTGATTACGTTTGTCCCTGCGTTTTTCTACATACACTCCTTCGGGGGGACGACGCTTGTTCGCTGCCGGTGCCTTTTTTTTTTTCTACGCGATCGGAGATACCCGTCATTTAACTTCTGGTATTTTCGGGCGTCTCCCCGAATTCTTCTCCTGACGTATTTTTCTCCCCAGAGAGATCGCGCAGCTCCACTCTATTCGTTGGCGCAGTCCAGAAAGTTCGACTGTTTGTGGGACTGGTTCTGAACTTTGAAGAATTTGCAATTATCCGTTTTTTTTTGCGGCGATCGCGTCTTCCCAAACATAGCTCCATCTTCTGTCTCACGCACGTGCCTTCTCCAACTCAGCCGGGGTGCATTCAGTGCGGTCTTCCCCAGTTCTTTTTTTTGGTGAACTTTGCTAGCGACTTGAGAATCGACCTGTTTTTCCCTCAGTTTTCGGCGTGAAGCTCCCTTCGTTCTTTTTCTTTCTCCAGTTTGCTCACACTCCCCCGCCTGATTTCATCTTCCCCGTTGCAACGACCTTATTCACAAGCTTGGAACACCCATACAGTTTTTTCTTCCCTCGCGCCGGATTGCTTCATGTTCTCTCCTCGCTGATGCTGTTCTTTTGATTGTACCACACTGCTGCTGCGAAATGTTCGCTGTGCCCCTTTCTGAGTGGTCCTCGAATTCTATTGGGCTTGGCCTCTCTTGTGTCCAGACTGCACCATTTCCTTCTCGGAGAGCTGTTTCCCCGCTAATGTCTTCACTTCCTCTCGCACTCTTTTTCTCCCGGTTATGAAAGGTGCTTTTCTTCTCCTGGGCAATGGTCTCCCCTCCCCCATCTGGCTTCCAAGATCGTTTTTTCCGCATCGCGTCCCGGTTATGCGGCGACCGCCAGTTCACGTGATTTTTTTCACCTTGTCATTTTGGGATTTCCGTCCCGAGCGGTTTCGTCCGGTTCTCGTATTGTAACCTACAGCGTCCCTTTTTCTTGCCCTACTGTTCTGCTTTCTGCTAGCGGGGCGGGCGAGGCTGTCCTACGTCCGATGCAGACACTTTTTCGATCTATGTTTTCTTACGAAGCGCTCGTGACCATCTGTGGTTCGGGGTGCCGCCCTGTTTTCCCCCGGAGCCTGATGCTCCCTTTCCCCTGCGTTTATTCTTTTTCGCCCTTCTTTGTCGCTTCCTTTTTTTCGTCTCGCCAAGGCTTGTCGTTTGCTCCGCACTTTTCAACTGTTTTTCCATCTTTTTTTCACGTAATTTGGTCTTCGGTTATGACGGCCGTGTTTCTTGAGGCGTTTCCTCCGCCGGTTTTCTTCCCTCGGGCTTGCTTTCTCTTAACGCGCGTTCAGCCTACGCGGCAGGCAGTTTTTTTTGTCTCGGCCATCTCTCTCTTTCCCAGATGAAGTCCTTCAGATGTCTTTGGTGTTCCAATTCCATTAGCCGGCCTTAGACCCCTGCCCTTTGTATTTAATCACCAAAAGGATATGCAGTCGATTCTTTTCGTGATTTTTCTGTAAAGATAGTCTTTGCTTTAGTTCCCCTTTCTACTGTTACCCCTCCCTTTAGCTCTGGCGGATTTTTGACAATTTGGAGCCGGTTTCGACCGCTACACCTATCTTCTTCTTTTATACGTCCCCCGGCGGACTTGCGCTCGCCTGGACTTTCTTTTTCCTTTGTGTTTTCCATTTCCTTAACTGGCCGCCCTGGTTTTTCTTCTGCGCTGGAATCGCTCTTCTTTCGCAACCGGCGTCCTTTCCTTGAACTTTTTTTTTTTTTCCCGAAGCAGGCGAGCACTTTTTTCGGTGTAACCGGATTTGTTGAACCCTAGCTTTTTTTTAGCTCAAACCCGGCATATGAGCTTACTGTTTCCTCTTTCGTTCTGGACTTCTTTCGGAATTGGCAGGATCTTCTTTCTTTGCGCAACCACCCCGCCCTTTACTGATTATGCTTTAAAAACCCTCGTGACTCCGCCGTTTCTTTCAGCAGACTCCTTCCTGCTTTTTGCGGGACATGAATTCCCTGTGCGTGATCCTACAGGCCGGTCGCTTAAACACGGCGGCTTCTCCGCCCTGCGGCCGTACCCCTCAGGCTTTTCTTCTCTTGGTCGTCGCGTTTTTTTCAACGTTGATTTCTTCTCCCTGTTTTTTCCCGTCCAGCGGAACGCACCTTCACGAACGAAATATCCTCCGTCCGAGCGTCTGGAGCTCAGTTTCGCAGGTTCTTCCCTTTTCTCCTTTACAATTTTTTTTTCTTTTCGCTTATTTTATAGCCATCGACCCTCGCTTTGGTTTTGCCGGTCTTCCTCTCTGTCCTCTTCTCCCTGCCTCACCTCGATTGCGCCTTCGACCCGAGGTTGTAGAGACTTTTTCTTTTTTCTTCTGTTCGCTCCCCTCATTTTTTGGACACCGCCGCCGACCGAGCGGCCTGGCGGCGATGACGTCCCCTTTTCTTAACGCGTAATTTTTCTCTTCTCCGAATACAACTCGCGATGTTTTTTGATGGAATATGATCTTGTACCCCCCTTTTTCAGCCCCATTGCCCTCCTTTCTCATGGAGGTGTGCGGTTTCTTTTTTGCGTTTCCCCTTTTTTCAGCCTCTTGCGGGCCTTTCTCAGTCCTGGGCTTTTCCGTAGTCCGACGTTGTCAAACTTGCCGGCACCCCCGTGTCCGTATCCAACCTGCGCCCTTGACAGTTCCCTTCGTAGCGACACTTTTCCCCGGTTTGTTTTCCCTCTCCTTAGTCATCCTGAGCGCGGTTTCAAATGTTAACTTTTTTCGGTTAGGCATCAGCCTAGGTTTTTGGATCGTTAGCACTCTCTTCTAATTCGTGCCCGATTGTAGGACTGTCTCTGAGCCTTCCTTTCGAATTGGACCTCTGAGCGTCGCATGACTCTTTCCGACAGCCGTTTTCTGCTCTTTCGGCTCCTGCCTTTCACAAACCAGCGGCTTCGCCGATATGGATCCTTCTGGTATCGTTCTCCTGTGTTTTTCTTTGTTTGTTTTGGGTTTGTTTTGTTTCCTCTCTGTAGAGATTTCATTTTTTTTCGAGCCAGGTCGATTCCAGTGCGTCTCTCGTTTCTTCTCCCGATGATGCGCGACTTTTTTCCAGCGTCTATACTGATTAAATCGGTCCCTGATTTTCCGTTCTTTTTGCTTTCTTTCACCAAACTCGCCTCCTTCTTGCCAGCGCCCCTCTTTTTTTTTGGTTCTGTTGGCGGCTCCCCCTAGAGAGCTTGCTTGCTTCATGTTCTTCGTCCTCCTTCTGCCGTCTCCTTTTTTTCGCATGTCATGAGCCCTCACCCCTCATAACCGTCCCCAGTTCTCGTGTTAGTATTTCCTCCGTTTTCGCCTCCTTCTTTCGGAAAACGGCCGCTCCACCTTAGAGTACCTTAGGGTTCCCAATTCTGTTCTTTCTCGCGCCGCCGGTCTTATCGCCTTCCCCCCGTACGGCCGCCGTCAATAACTGACCCGAGTCCCGTCTCCGCGATCCAGCCTTCCCCGGTTTTTTCTTTGTATTTTCGTTCTGTCCCTGTAGGGGCTTTACCGGTTTTTCTAGGAACTCCTCTGATGTATTGGCTCTTTTAGATGAACCATTGCTTTTGCTTCGGTCATAGTCCTCCCCACGTTCAGCTTCTTGCGCGGGTTTATTCTTTTCGATCCTTTCTACACTTTTTTTTTTTTCGGCGATCACTCTGCCCTTCCTGCACCTTGTAGCGAGGCAGCTTCTCCCTCGGGTCTGAAAGCTGTTCGAGTCTCTCCGCTCACTTTTCTCCTCCCCCTTTTTCCTAGCCTGCTTCTATTTTTTTTTTGTTCTTTTTTTTGAGCATGGTGGGGTGTTCTCTAGTGATTCCCGCCCTTGTCCTGTCTTTGACGGTCCGGATCTCTTTTTTCAAATGCGCGGTGTCGCGAGGTTCATGCATCGCCCTTCCCAGGAGGTATATCTCCTCCCCTCGAACAAGCTGGTTTTGCTTTCTTTTCTGAAGGCTGTCTGTTTGTTCTTTTTAGCCGATGCTTTCCCCCCACCGATGCTGACGCTGGTTGCGAGCCGTGCTTCTCTTCAGTTGATATAGTCTACCACCCTCATCTTTTTCTCCTCACTATTGTTTCTCTAGATTCTTTGAGAGAACTTTTTCTTCTTCACGGCCAACCTCCTCTTTCCCTCTCTCGCCTTCAGATAGTGCTATCCCCTCCCTCTGGAGTAGGCGAACCATGCTTTTCGCCAGTGTGTGCGGTGTCCTGGTTCCTTCCTAATCTCTGCAGCCGACTTTTCGAGCAAGAAGCCTCCCCGATTTCCAATCTTTCCCCTCCTCTTCCGCAAGATTTTCCTCTGTATATGCTTCCCTTTCTTGAGCTCCACCTGCGCCCCTCCCGCCACGACGAGAGCATAGCTACGAGATTTCTTCTACGGCTCCCGTTTCTGAAATCTTTTCTTCCGCGCCCGGGCCCAACCTGTTCCTCCCCCTGTCCTCGTTCTTCTCTTCAAGCCCGTTTTTTCTCTTTTCTCCCGCGTCACACGTATTCCATCGCTCGTCTTCTAGGCTTTCGAGGATACGTCTTTCATTGCGCGACATCTTCTAAGAGATCAGCGGTTTCTACGTTCCTTTCACGGCGCATTTCCAGCCCTTATTAGTAGATTAGGACACTCGGTGCCTTCGGTTGGGACTTTTGAAGCGTTTCCGCGGTCAGTCTCTTCTTCGGTTGCGGCGATGTTTATACCTCCCATAAGCGGAGGGCGTTCAGTTGCGACTCCCTTATTTGCCTGTTCTTCTCGCACGGTTCGTCTGGCCGGGCCTTTCTTCGAGCGACATCACTTTTTCGCAGACATAAGACCCTCTTTTCCGGGCTTTTTTCTGGGAGGTGAATTAGTATTTCCAAGCCGGACTTCTCCTCTCCGCTTCTCTCCTCTGGACTCCGCTTTTAAGACTCCCCCCCTGCCTATGCGCGTTTTTTTTCGCATCCTGCGCAACTTCCTCTCCTCTGATTGCGAATCACATTGACCCCTGGTATATTTCTCCTGCTCGGAGCTTGCCACCAAACGACTTTCCTCCTCTTGCATTCCCGACATGGGTGTTTTTCAACGTGACGTTTTACCCAATTAGCCGCTTTTTCCCACGCGGCGCGTCTCAATTCCTTTTTTTTTGCCCGAATTTTTTGGATTTTGTGGTGCGGCTTTCTGCTTAGAAAGTGCTTGAGCCTTCTGTTTCGCGCAGATCTTTTGCCCGCTCGCGGACGACCTTCTGAATACAATCGAGGCTTCGTATGAATATCCGTTTCACTCCTTCCCTGAACCCCCTTCTTCGCCCCCCAATAAACATTCTCCAGAGCGCAATTTTTCCTGTCACGCTCCTCCTCATTCGACCTCTAATCATGTACCCCACACACCCCTTCTTGTTGGTTCTCTTGACCGCTTTTTTTTTCTTTCTCTGACATCTTTGCCCGCAGGAATGAGGCAGGCGTTCGGTTTTTTCGTGCGCCACGACTTCTTCTCGAGCTGCGCTATCTGCTGACCGCTCCTCGAAAATTTTCCTCCTCGATCAAAGCTTCTCTCTAACCGCTTCTGTTTAATGGCCGAACCTGTGTTGTCATTCCCAGAGTTCACTCCCTGCTCGATCTATGCGCGCCCGAAGACCCCTCTTCCTGGATTGTTCTTCGGCAGCTTTTCCTTCTATTGCGGGGTTGGTTCTGCATTTCGTCAGGCTCGTCACGTTCTCCACGGCCTTTTCTGAGCGAAAGCGGTTTTCCGACTCTGGCGCCTTTGATTCGGCGAGTCTTATTTAAGTCGTCAACGACTCCCCTCCCTAAAAATCGATTTCGTCTCTTCCCACGTGACTCCCATCTTTTTTCTTAAATATTTGCGCCTTTTTTCGGTCGCGAGGGTTGCACCCCCCCCTTCGCAACTTCCGACGTTTGCTTTTCTTATCTTCTCGTGATCAGTTTTCTCCGTTTCTCACCGATTTCCGGACGGTTTTCCGGAGGTAGACGCTCCCAAACCTCCGGATCCGCGCTCCGTCGACTTTCGTAGCCGAGCTTTTCCGCTAGCCCTAGGTCTCCACTCCGTTTTTCTTGTTTGTCCTTTTCGCATCTTAAACCCCTTTTCTTTCCGAGCTGAAGTTTTTTCCACCCTAATCGAGGTCACTCTGCTTCCAATCGAAGAAGGTCAGCGTTGTCTCCAGGATCCGATCGGGCCCGCTACGGATGAGATATTTTCCTCTTGAAGCTGATAGTCTCTTTTTTCCCGACATCGTGCTCCATTCCTTCTTTGAGAGACTTTTCTTTTCTTTTCCACCCGACAACGCCTTATTTCGGGCGGCCTTGGACTCCTTGTTAAGAATTACTCCGGTTTCACCTATCTTCGCGCGACCCCCGTTCCCTCTACCGCGTTCCCTTTTAGATAGGG
>Ga0179593_1448736_pt1 | contig 24605 bp, 28 predicted proteins | sample CZODoug2_1_08_16_FD_185931 | JGI IMG/M metagenome (GOLD analysis project Ga0179593, IMG submission 185931) | Vadose zone soil fungal communities from Angelo Coast Range Reserve, California, USA - CZODoug2_1_08_16fungal (PacBio error correction) | ecosystem: Environmental > Terrestrial > Soil >... | reverse complement strand
CCTGCCATTTTTTCTTATAAACCAGCCCTTCCCTATCGACTGCTTGGTTCCGGGCCACTGGACAGATCTCCTTTTTCGATTCTCGTGCCTTGCCTGCGCAAGCTTTTTATCATCCATAATCATCACAGAACTTATCTTTTGAACCGTCACCGCCTCCCGGAGTGTTTCCGGCTGTTGGCATCGTTTCTCCCTCCTTGCCGGTGTCCTATTCTAGTCGGAGAACTTCTCCTGTCCAATAGAATACCTTAAGACCCCCCCCTGACGGCTTTTAGTAGTACTTCTTCGTCAAGTTTGCAGGACAGATACGGGTCCGTCGTCACGTTCTCCCAGCATGCTAACCTGTTTAAAACATGCGATCCCTATGGGTGTTGCCATATCGCACGACAGCCGCGTCATGTAGGTTGATACCCCTGCTCAGCTCCTACCATCATCTTTTTTCTACAATCGTCGGAACTTCTACAAGACTGCAGGCTTGCTCTCGGTGATTTACCTGTCTGTCCTAAAAGGGAGCTTCATGGCGCATTACCCTCCGCCTTGTGCACCCGACGCCTTTTTTTTAAAGAGCTGTACTTGACAACGCGTATAGAGACCTTGGCTCTGCTCGATCATTAGCACACGGGTTATTTGGTGCCTATTACCCCGTCATCTCCCCCGGTAATGATAAACCCTGTGCTGGTGCCACGATCGGTTCTTTGCGGCTCCGTCTGCACCACGCGTACCCTCCCATTCCGACCGGCTCACTTATCACAAACTACTCTCGATCGAGTTGGCTTTCCTTTCGCCTAGGGCTTTTCGGGTCTAACCTCCCGGGCGTTTCCCCCTTTTCTTGTGGTTCAGGGCCATGGTAGGACTCCCGCCGTAAAGACGCCGTGCCAAATGTGGCCTAAAGCCGCTTTCAGTTGTTCCCTTCGCCCCCCGACAATATCCCAACTGTTCAGCTATTATGTGGGCAGACTCCCTCCCCCCCCTGTTCAATGAAGACCCCCAGCCCTTTCCTTGATCGTTTATTTATTATGATCACCGTTCGCTCAAACACTCCCATTCCCTGCGAAGCCCAGACTTCGAGAAAAATTGGGTCTGTTTCTCCCAATCATCCTGTTTGGGTCCGTTGATTGGTTTTTTCTCTTCACTGCGAACCTCAATCTGTTTGTTGAAACCCCAAATGATCATTTATTAAGCTCATCCATTTCTTCGCCCAACTGACTTCTCTGTAGAGGAGGGTCATGTTTACTTCCTGCCTTTATTTTGACCGCTTCTTCTCCCCAGTTAAACTGTTGTGAACTTATGGTCTGAAAAGTTAACTGCCTAAAGTAGTCGAAACAGTTGCAATATTGAGTCCTTTTCCAGCCCCTGAGTTCGAAATGATCTGATTCCCTCAGTCGCGAGTCCCGGGCATTGTTTTCGGGTGGGAAAGCGATTTTGGTTTTAAGCCTATAACCACCCATCTTTCCTCCACCCGGACTCCCTTCTTGCGGACTCCTTTTTTTGCAGGGCCATCCTCTTACTCGGCAGGCTTCGCTTGTCCAGTCTTCACCCTTGTTCGATTCTTTTCCCCATGTCTACTTTGAAGAAACGATGGATCTCTAGACTGCTCGCCGAATGAGCACCTTTGATCGCCGGCGCGATTCCGGTTGGTACGATATTCTTCCCCTTTGTCCACAGGTTCCTTGAAGTGCGGGAAGAGTTGGGTTGTTGCGCTGTTACGAGTTTTAATCTCGCACTTTAGTTTTCTGAAATCCCGAGACCGACTCTGCGTTGAACCTTTCCCTATATCCAGTTCCCAAGAGGATCGGGTCCACTGTTAGTCGTAACTGCGCGTGGATTTCCCCCCCCCCCTAAAGGCACCACCTTTAACGGTGGTTACGGAGGCCTACTCTTTTAGGGGGATAGACTGGTCGCCCCATACCCCCCCCGGATGAGGACTAATCGACTTTCCATTTTCCATGTTGGTCAAAGGGGCTCTCGTTTAAAATCTTTTCTTTCTTTCAGCTCCTCCCTTTGGTTGCAAAGACGTCTTCTGGACGCCGGCTGTTTCCTTTTTTGGTTACTTCTTACATCTCTCCTTTCTTGTTTGTGATCTCCCCCCACTAAGGAAAGAAATAAGATCGTTGGCAAGCACGTCCTCCTCCCCGCCCTAGGTAAATACCCAGATGACGATCTCCCAGGGGTACATTCGTTCGTATTTCATCTTGCTTCCTCACCGTTTTGGTGACGACCAGTCGTTCCCACAGAGTTTTCTCCTCCAAAGAGACTTAAGTGGCTCTGGTGCACATCCACTCTCCATTTCCTTACGGCAGATAAGGGTGTAACGGGACAAGACTGTCCTTTCTCCGCTGTTCCTTCCTCCTGTCGATTTCTCAGAAATTATGAACCCGCTGTATTTTTTCGGATGAGATAAAAGAGATCCTCCCTTCTTTCGCGCTTTGCCCTAGTTGCGCAAGTTTTTTTAGGTCCCTTCGCAGAGATTGACCCTGCGATCAGGTCATTAGGAGAGATGCTTCGTTCCGGTTTTTCCTTTTTTCCTTAAGGGGGTTAGCTCTCCTCGCTCTCCCTTTCCCTCTGCCAATGAGCTAGAGTCCAGCCTGCCGATTATGTATCGGGTTACATATCGCTTTATTCCATATTTCCTACGCTGTTCCCTGGCCTCTAAATAGGTTTCCGAGCGGAGATGAGTTGCCCGACTAGCTCCCACAGCGTTATGCCCCTTCCTCTGCTAGCAACAATTTTCCACTAAGATGTTTGACTCTTTCCAATAGCTGTTCCACGCTAAGGAGTTATGTTAAAGATTTCAAAATTTCCCCACCTTGTCGGTATAACCCTGCGCGATTTTTTCCGGTCCCAGGCCAACCCCATTACCCCCCACTAATCCCCTCCTTTGACAGAAGAAAAGGTCCCTCCCCTTATGGTGCCAGCCCTGACGTATTATTAGGCCTCGACTTGACGAGTCGGGTTAGAAGTTTCTACCGAAGCATCCCCACGCCCTTTTAATGGGGAGCACCTTGGGATTCGTGAACAGAACGCTCCCTCCTTTCGCGTGGATTTTTCCCGAGCTTTGAGTCAGAGGATTCCGTTTGATTCCTTCGAAAGTCTCCAGGCGTACTTTTTTCCCAACATCAGAGTCGGAGATGTCCCCCACAATCCTTCCATTCCCTTTCCAGAGTTTTACACATATACCTGCGCACTTTTGAGCGGTTTTGCCCACGGCGAGAACCTCCTCCGAGAAACCTCGAAGGCCGTTTTTGGTGGTTCCTTCCTCTATTTCCCCCTTGGTAAAAGACAGGCGTTCATCTGGAACCAGGTTCTGATAGCCGCCCTTTCCGGGCCTTGTTCCCACTCGCATCAACGAAATAGCGTGCCCCCCCCTTCCGTACTACAAAGATCCCTTTGAATAGGGACTTTTTACGCTTGTACGGTCTCACTGCCCCTTTCGAGAATGGTGGAACAGCGGGATCTTCCACCGGATTTTTCCCTGCTATTGAGAAAAGCGAATCCTCCTCCTTTGTTGACTATGCGAGTTTGTTTTTTGTCCGCATGGCTTCAAGGTACGCTAACCAAAGATTCTGGAAGCATCCGCCCCTCTTCGCGAGTACAAGAGCGGTACTATTCGCCCTTACGTCCCCCTTCTTAAAGGAACAGATCATATCCCCAGATTTGTGAGGTAGAGTTACTCGGCGGTCTTCTAGTTTTTTTTTTTCCTGGATTTAGAGAAGGTAGGTCCTTTTCTTTCTCCAACCGATAAACTTGATGAACATGGATCTGGCGAATGGAGGGACCCCCCCTCATAGAGTGGGTACCTTTGAAGTGTTTTTAGCCCTTTAACGATACCGGAGTAAGGTAGAGAGTAGATTGAAAGATACATGTTGTCCCTTTTCCCATTCTTCTTACCAGGATCTTAGGCTCATGGAGCCTGTCGATCAATTCCGAGTGAGCAATTCAGCCCCTTCACGATGAAGTTTTAACACAGTCCCCTACGTGATTTCCTTTACACATGGAATGATCCAATTCCCAGTTTTTACGCCAGAGAGTTTTTCTGCGCGATGCCCGTACCTTAGACCAGTTGCTGCCAAGCCTTGCGATCGCGCGTCCCCCCTGAGCAAAGCACCAATTTAGCCAGTCCGTTATCGGGTCATAGATTTCTCCCCCCAGTGTTGTGAGAGGGTCTGCACGATAAACCCGCTGACACGGTTTTTTGAGGCTCCCGTTTGCGGGATCGCGCGAGCGGAATGCGGTTGCCATTGTCAGCCTTCAGGTTCAGGGGTAACGCCCCGAGCACCCAGCCCCTGGGCTCCGTACTATGTGAAGGAGTGGGCCATTCATCACCTGGTCCATTAACTCTCCCCTTTTTGGTTTAACGGAGCAGAGGTTGTTGTGCCTGACTTTCCCACGGCCATCATCCCCAGCGTTTTTCCTACCGCGAGAGACGAGCTGCCGTTCCCCGGATACTCCGGCCCCCAGCCTCATGGAGCACTGAACAAATTCACTGACCTTTTCGTCCTCCTTCCTCGCTGAATCATAACATCTGCTGTCCACTGGCTGCCTTTCCCGAGGCTCTTCCAGCTGAGTTTTTTGCCACCCTTTCGTTTTGAAACCCGGCCTCCAAGTTCTCGGTTCTGGGAGGGGTATCGCCTATCCCCGCTCCCTGTCTTTTCCCTTTCTCATGACTTTTTTTCTGATCCTCTGGAACGCACCGAGCCCTCTGGACTTCTTATCTGGATGGCGCCTCCCTGGTCGCGAAAAAGGCTACACATGAGCTGTTTCCCACCTAGCTCCGCGGATGCTCACGAGTCCTCTGTACGGAATTTTTCGCTGGTTTTCGAGCTGCTTATGAGATTAGAACCTTTTCCCTCTGCTTATCTTTATTGGAGGAAAGGTGCAAATTACCTCGGGTTCAATGAACCCCTATGTGATGGTGACCCCCCCTTTGTATAGGAACTTCTACCAGTCCATTCGTTGGATCCATCGAACCTGATCTTTCCCTTTCAGGATTTAGAAACTGATGGTCCCTCCCGTTGATGTCTTTATTTGCTGGAAGACACTCATTCGTATCTTTTGTCGTTATCATTCTCCCTTGTTCCCTTCGCTGAATCGCGGTTTGACCCCCTCAGCGTTCCTGCCAGCTGCATGACGCCTTCCCTCTGGTTTTCCTTTTTTCTTTCTCCCCAGTGGCCTAGCACCGGTCGATAGAGCCGATTTGTGCAATTCGCTCGTTTTTTCGACCTAGTTGTTGATAACCCTCCTTCCGTGTTCTTTTCGTTAACTGGGTTGTTAACGAGATCACTTCCCCTTCTCTGCCTGCTTGCCAGCTCGAATTTTTCCGATACCCTTCCACGAGCAGTTTCCGTTCCCTCCATCCTCTTTTTCTCGCCAGGTAGTTATGGGTTGATGCCTTTTTCCCTTGCGAACACGACTCGTCACGATTTTTCCAGAACTGATCCTAGTCCAGAACGGGAAGCCTCCAGTATGTTCTCTTCTTGTCTCTTTCCATTTGGGATCACATGTCCCAACCCATTCGCGCCAAGTTTATCGACATTTTTAGGCGGAAGTTTACCCGATTGCCCCCCCTTTCACCCAGGAGTGCTCCGTTTTTGGAAGAGCTTCTTACGGGCTGAGATGGTCCCAGCGTAGCCCTTTTCGGACGAAATGCCTCGTCTTGAGGGACGATAAATTCTCCTCTACCTCCTCTCCGTTCCCTCCATCCCTTTTTCCAGGACCTCGAATTGGCTTCCCGGAGGTGAAGCTGAGTCGGCCATCTCGCTCGTCCGGCTGTTCGCGACCGCTTATTGCGTCCGAGGAACTTTTGCGTTCTGTCTCTTCGCCATCCCCTAAACCCGCTTTCAAACTCAGGCCCTCTTCGACAGGAAGAGACGAGAGGCACCTGTCGCCGTTTAAGCGTTTTCCCGTCATATTCTCGCATCTTTTTTCCCTTTCGGCGGCCTGCTTGTCCAGAGGTTTTTTTCTTTTCTCTCTTTCGAGTAACTACTAAATCTCCAATGGCTCACCGGCGAACCTCATTTTTTTTCCCCACGTCTCAATTTGGCGCGAGGACCACCTTCTCTGTGTTCCACTTCTCTGGATGTACATAAAGGACGTCAGCCCAGTCTGCGCGGTGGAGGTGGATCCGAATAGCTCTGTGGGCTGGGGTCTTTTTGTCGCCCCACATTTTCCTGAGGAAGTCCTTCCGAATACACTAACGGTCCCCCTTTTGCCTCCTTCCTTTTTCCGAGATCTTATATGACAACGTGCAAACCTTTGCGTTGTAAAGTCTCGAGATTTTACGTCTTCGTTTTCCTTCTGTGTACTACTAAATCTTCTCTCTTGTTTTCTCGACTTCGAGTACAAACACCGCTTTTCTTTTCTTCCCCTCTCTTTTCCATTCTAAGAGGGATAAGATCCCCCTGCACGATCGCCAAGAACACCCTTCGTTCGTATTATCGTTTTCCTCATCTTATGGTCGTTCCTCTTCCCAGACCCTAGTCTGGCACGAAATCCCCCCCTCTCCTCTCTTTGCCCTTTTCAAAATTACGTTCGTCTGAGGTGGCCCGATCAGGTAGTTTCCCGGCGCGCGTTCTTCGTGCTTTTTGCTTTGTCAGTACGGTTATTACTTTCCCCCCCCTATTTCTCTCGGGAGAGCACGGAAAATTTCCTCCTGAGCGTCGTCCAAAAGTTCAGCTTCGATTCGTAGTCTTTTTTTTCCCTTTAGCGATTTGAATGAAGATGATTGACCTGCCGCGGTTGAGTTTGACGATCTAGACCTTCGTCCTTCCTTTGTCTACCCTTGCTTCAAAGTGTTTGAGATGTCATCGGTCCCTCCTCCCCTTTCTTCCCTTTGACCCCTTCGGAGGATCACAGTGTTCCGGAGATGAGAAGCTGAATAGATCCCACAGCGCTATTGCCTTTCCCCCGGTCGATGTTCTTTTTACTCTCTCAGTTTTCTTCTTTCGAACTCTGAGTTTTTTCCCGGAAAGCAGCTCTTTTTTTTCCTTTTCCCCTCTTCCCCTTGATCAGTCCACGTACCCTTGGCTCGTTCGGTCAGTACACCGCCCTTCCCGTAATCTCCTTTTTTCCCATCTCCCCTCTTTCCGGAAACTGATTGGAGAATCCCTTTCTTCCCGCCGTTTATAATTCCAGTTAGAAGCGGTGATGCTTTTTTGTTTCGCAGTTACTAGTGAATACAATTCCCACCGTCCCAGTCTTCACTTTGTTGCTCAAGGTCTTTTTCCTTCAAAGCGCGACTTTTCTGCTCTCTTCTTCTTCTCTATCTTTAGAATTTCTCTCAGTTATCGGTAAGCCCCTCAACATCAGATGCCGCTCCAGTTGGGGGTCAACACTCCCCCTTCTCTTTTTTGTTTCTGAGTCTCTTATCCATTCCCCCCTTTCTCTGACCCCCCTCTGGTGCAGGCAGGGTGACCCCATGAAGAAGCGCCGGACAAAACCAGGCGTTTCCCGAGTTTTTTTCTTCGTCGGGGTCTTGACTCAGGGAGATTTGATTAACCTCCTCTTCTTCTCCTCTCCGGAACTTATAGCGAACAGTTCTGACTTCTTTATGCTTCGTAAAAGCCTTTCGCATCCAGAACCCCTTTATCCTCAAGCAAGGAGATTCCTCTTACCCTCACTGGAATAGGGGATGTCTGTTTTCCCCTTTTCTGACATTGCTGGTCAGAAGTTGCCCTTGTCGGTGGAACAGCACCTTTTTTCGAAAAATTCATCTCTTTCCACTCTTCTCCCCGACCCCCTCACGATAGGCTACCGAATTCGCAAGCAGTCTAGCAAGGTCTCCCTCTCTTGAGCCCTTCTTACCCCCAGCTATACGGCACTAGACGCGTTTTGTACGAACTCCTCCCCTTTAGAATTTGTCCCTTTACGCTCAGTTAGCATCCAGTGCCGAAGCCCCCACTTTTTCTCTCTCGCAATTTTTCTTTCGAGGTTCTGTCAGTTCCTTCTTTTTCTTCTTATCCCGGGTATACAAGGCAGCGGCCCCCTTCCTGGCATATATCCGTGCACCCACTCGGCTTCTTTTTTCTCGGCCTCCCTCAGAAAGGATGTTCTCACCTTTCCTCTCTCTGTAATTCTGTGAATCGATTAATTCTTCCCTTTTTGTTCGGGAATGTATTGTATGTACCGGCAGATCTTCTGCCTTCTTCTCTTCTCTTTCTGCTCGGTGATACCCCCCCCCAGTCATCCCAGCCGCTGCTTGCCCATCCACGTTACCTCGTGATTATTCCCGCCTTTCTCATTTTCCACGGGGATCTCGAAAGGAACTGCGACCTCCTTGCCGGCAACCGCAGTGTTTCTTTCAAGCCATTACATCCCCTCTCCGAGCGTCTTTGTGAACCTTATAATGTGTTTTGAGCAGGAGCCGATAACGTTTGCCAGCCTTTTCCTTTCTCTTGGATCCTTTCGTCACTTCGCTCCTCTTTCCCCGTTCTTATTAGATACGTTCGCGATCCGCGAGATTTTTTCTTCTCATTATGTTCAATATCCCATTTCCATTCCATCCAAAGATAACTAATCGCAACAGCGGAGTTTTTCTTACGGGTTTTTAATTATTTAATCGGAGAGGGCGTGATCTGACTTACTCTCCTTTATAGAATCATGTATGCACCAAGACAACCACCACCGGACGTCTCCTTTTCCCCTCAAAGCGAACTATACCCTCATCTTCTTTCTTTTTGAACAGTGCTCACGGGCCCCGTTAAGTATCCCTGCTTGTTTTTCTAAATATTACCGAAAGCCGCTGCCTTTCCCAGTGATTTGGGAATATCCCCGCGCCGCACCTTGCTATTAGCCTCCCTCTTTCCTCTTCCCCCTTTTCGGTCGAGTCCTTTTGTGACTGGCAATTTCCTCCGAGTGTCCGCATCACCCTTTTTTTCTCTTTCTAAACTAACCCCGATCGGATGATTCCCAGAAGATGTCGGAAGGCTCTCCTCTGATTTTTCCTTTTCTTGCGACCGCACCCTTCGCGTCTTTTTTTCTGTTTTCCCCCGTTTTGCTCTTCTGTATAGGTTTGACAATCAAAGTTTTTCTTTGTGCCAACGTCTGGCTCTTTCGCATCCTTCCCCTTTACCAGTCTCGGACAAGTCACCCTGGCGAACTCCCCCCTCTTTTTTTTTCCGCCCTTCTTGGAAGGGGTTTTTAGGGATGGCGAGAGGATTCGGGTAAAGTCACGGCCCGACTTTTCGTAGCTGGTCCTGAGTGAAGCTCCGACTTTTCCCCCCTCTACCTGAGGCTGCGACCCATGAACGCGCCAAAACCTGCGCTTCAGATGTTTGTCTTCGTTTTTCCGTCGAAGGACCCCCCTCTTTTTTCTTTTCCATCCTTCTTGGATGGCCTAGGACAGGTCCATTTACTGCCTTTCTTTTGGTCCCGAGGAGGAATATGCTTGTTGCTCTTTTACGTCTACAAGATACCACGCCAAACTGATCATCCCCCCCCAGTCCTTCCGCTACCGCACCTCTTTTAGGTGAACCCCCCTAAATAATTCTTGCTCCCTTTTTCCTCTCCCGTGAAATGTACAGGTGGGGTTTCATGATTTAACGAACCCTAAAAGCGTCACCCGCAGCTTGAAGAACTGTCCTTAAATCCTTCTTCCCATCCTTATACACATTTTTCCGCCCTTTTCTATTTTTTGTCTTCACTTACTGTGGAGATGTTTCCTTGGAAATGAAAAGATCGCCGGTTATCGACAATGTGTGTTTCCCCTGGTCGGCAAGTTCCCTGCCCGTCGAACCTCCGGAGGCTTTGACTGCTTGTCCCCCCTCCTTGAGTTTCGCCGATTCAACTCATCAGACAGGAAAGTCTCGCCGGCTGTGGGAAGAAATTTTGGGCTCATCCGGGCACAATATATTTCCCCTCCTTAAAACTGTCTTCTTTACCGGCGAATCCTCTCCTTCTCTTCCCCGTCTCCTTCTTCTTTTTCTCTACGTTTTGCAAGAGAAAGCTGGACTGTTTTCTATTAGAGATCGCACCCAAAGCTTCAAACCAGTTCATTCCCCTCCCTCGGCCATTACGAGACTCAGCAGATGCTGACTCCATCTCTCTCCTCCCTTTTCCTCTAATCGGACCCCTGCTCCCTATGACGCGTCTTGCAGAGGGGTGATGTGGACTTCCGAGCTTATCTCACTCGAGCACCCGTGGCCCCCCTTTGATAAAAGTCTGAGCCAGGAAGAGTCAAGTGCCCCCTTCTTTGTTTTTGCTCCTTTTGCCCAAATGCGTCTCGTCCTTCTTATTTGCTTACGGAAGCAGACTTGAGGTTGTTGGGTCTCGAATTCTCTGGGCTGGGGATCTCGGTGCACTCAAGTCTTATGGCCCGGATTCCTCCTCCGAGGACTGGGTACGGCGGGGCGAGATGCCCTCCCCGAGGAATCTATTTTCAATGTCCTTTTTCTTACCCAAAAGCAAGCATCCCTCTCTTTGACCTGTTTTTCTATACTATTTGTACTACTCAATTGTTTTTGTTGATGGTCTCTTTATTTTACTCAAAAGAGGCAGCCCCTCTGTCCATGTCCTTTAGCCACAGAAGGTGAATAAGAAGTATTCAACTCTCGTCACGCTACATCCCCAGATGGGTTTACATCGTCGCATTTCTCTTGGCTTCTAACTATGGGGACGAGTCAACCGCCCACACTCTCTCTCTTTCCCTCTGCCTCCAAACTCCCCGCGAGATATGCCCAAGTCTGTGAAATCCACGCGACAATGTGTACGGGATACCTTCTTTTTCCCCTTAAGCAACCTCTTATGGACGTTGAGACGACTTTTCAGCCCAGTAGCTCTCCATCCGTGTAGAAGTACCTCCTGACTCACCGTGTTAGCTTAGTTCTCCTATTCGTAAGATCCCCCGACCCTTTATTAAATCCTTTCGTCGTTTGCCCGTCAGCATCGGGATCCTGACGGTCCTTCTTCTTGCTTTCCGAGATAAGTCTTTATTCTCGCGGTACGTGACGCGATGGGGCTTTCCGCGGTTTAGCTGTTCCCTCTTAAGAGACTCTTTCTACCTGCGCGCCAACCTCTCTCTTCGATGTCACTAGGGCTATACTCGGATCCCTCCCTGATGCTCCCCAAGGTGTGGTGGACATAGTCTTTTTCCCTCTCTTCATTTTGCCAGCCTCGAATAGCTCCCCACCGCGGTTCTGCATTTCTACCTGTTCTCCTCTGGCCTCCCCTCAAAGGGGAACTCTCTCTTTTTTCCACCAGCCCCCCTAGTGATACTGCACGTGACGGGGAAACTTTTCAAATTGACCCTCCCTTCCCCCCAAGTCACCCCTGTCCCATGGTTTTCCAGCCCCTTTACCCATCCCTCCCTAGATCTCGCCTACCCAAGCTAGGAAACAAATTTGATTGGCGGAACTTACTTCTTGCCAGTATTCACCGTTATGAGCGAAGCGGTCTTTTCTCGTTAAGAGCATTCCCCCCAATAAAAAGTCCCCAGGCCTCCGGGAGAGGCACGGATGATGTCACTCCCCCCGTTTCCCTCTTCTTCCTCTATCCATTTAGGATTTTCTTACTTCCTCGCTCCCCTGGCCCTCCACCCGAAAAATAATCAGAAATCCAGGAGTGTCAACAAATTCCCTCCTTTCCCAAGCTTTCAGACAAACCGTACCGAGCCCTTGTTCAACTAGTTTTAAAACCCCATCGGTTTTTAATTGGGTTCAAACGGAGGAGAAAGTTCCTTCCCCCCCATTCAAGCATCTCTTCAGGTCGAAACTCCTTTCCTTCTTTCGACGATACGTAGAGAAACATAATTGCAAGACCGTCCCTTCGAGGCCCCTCCCCTTCCCCCCCTCCCTCACTAGGACAAAATCCATTCGCTTCTTTCCCCCCAGACTTTTTTTGCACAGCTCGACATGCTTGAGCAGGGGTAGATAGGGATGTTCCACTCTTTGCTTTTCTCCCTTTTACGTTCCCTCCCGTCGCTTTTTCCATCCCGTGGATTAATTGAACCATTGCCAGACCGGAATATCCTTTGTGCTCCCCTCACCCGTCCTCCCTCTCTTTTGCTTGACATCTGCCTTTCTCTCGGTCCTTAGTAACAAGTTATTATATGGACAGCGCCTCAGATTGGGAGATTAGTTCCCCCTCTGCACCTTTTTTAGAGATTAATCTTCCCTCCCCCCCCTTTCATGAATAAATTATAGAAGAAATTAGTCTGGTTAGGCGTTTCTCCTCTTGCCTTTTAATTGCTTACGGACGACCGTATCTTTCATCGCCTTGGAGGAAGAGGCTGAATCCTTGGAAGTACGCCCCCACTCAATCTTATAGGATTAAAGCACCTCTCCCTGACCCCATTGGTAGCCCTTCTCCCGATCGAGATAGGTGTTGCGAGCACCTTCTAATAAGTACCCTTTTTGTTCTTGGGAGAACCTTTCGGGCTTTTAGATACTTCCGTACAGTTTCCTGTCTCTTCCCTTGGAACCTTGTCGCCCTAAGCCACAGTAAGAAACGTCAGTTATGCAGATCTACCCCAGGGATATTTCTGATTTCCACTTTATGACCTCATGAAAATGGCTTCCGACAGAGAGGTTAGATTCTGAAAGGAAATGCTATATTCCCCCTTTTTAAGTTCCCAAGTACCCGGGAGAGTTTCAGAAGGGAACCATCCAAAAACCCCAAGAATGGGCCCTTAGTCGTTTTTTTTCAATTCATATATTAACTAATAATAATGCTGGTGATTGCAGATATTACGCGACCCTTTTTGAAGGAATCTGTTTTTTCGTCTCCTACGCCTCTCCCCCCCCTCCTTCCCTCGCTGGCCGACAACGTATAGCATTTCCTTTTTTTCTCCGGATCCATCTGGCCGCTCCCTCCCCCCCCCCCCCCCCAATGATGGCACTTCATCAACCCACCTTACCCCAAGCCCTTTCACACTGTGACCATAGCGGGTGTGGTGCCTTTGTTCTTCCAGTTTTTAGTGATGATTACATCGTCTCCTTTCCCTCCGTTTATAGACACGTACCTTCTACATACATGGCGAAGACACCCCCACTTATGTACCCTTATTTTTTTTCCCCCCCCCCTTTCATCCGCCCCAGACACTATACAGCTCGGAGTACTGTTCGACCAGATTCCCGGGCCTCCAGAACCCCGATGTCTGGGTAGTGGTTTTGCACTGTCATAAGACGCATGCCGCCCCAGTGTTTCTGTGTTCCAACCCCCCTCTCGTACTCTAACCCCTTTCAAGCTTGATGTCACATACCTTTTCCCCTCCCATTCCCATCTTTTGCGAGGATGTTAGGTACTATTGAAGAACGTGAGCCCGTAAAGTTGCTGCATCTCTCTGTAGGAACACGACCCGCGTCCCCCGATCCGGTTTGATATTGAGAGAAGAGGGGAAGGTCGCCGCTTAGAATCTTCGCCTCTCCTCTAACATAGAGGTGGTTTCTGCGTTACGTGATATTAAGTCCTTCTTCCACTTCCCTCCCCCCCCCCCCTTGGGTCCCCCTGACCATTACCCCCTTTTCGGTCTTAGCAGCAGGAAAATTCGACCGTACCCCCCCCCCCCCTTTGACCTATTCTGACCCTTTGCCCTTCAGAGCGAACGACCACTGCTTGGCACTCCTCCTTCTTTGCTTGGTCTTTTGTCGATTTCTTTCGGGACCGCAATGCCCTAACCGGGTCCTGGATTTTCTCACCTGTTTCGCGTGACTATATAGCTTTCCCCCGATGCCGTTTCCCCCCGATCTCTCTGGACAGCCTCCTTAATGGTTTTTTCGGCGCTTAGAAGTTTTTCCACCTGCCGGGCCCCGGTCTTTTTATTGCTTCCTTCTCTATCGGCCCCTCTTTACTCTGAGGTTTTGTTTCGACACCGGCGTCTTCCTGATGTCGGGGCCCTACGGATAAAATGACAATCCCTGACCTCCCCCTCTTTCTCACTCTCATCCTTGATTTTAAGACCACCTCCTCCTTTTGTCCTTCCCCTTTGAAGAACCTGGGGGAATGATCTGCAAATGTCACCCGAACGCGTCCCAGCTTGGCAGAACGCTCCCCATGAGGATCCTTTTTCTGGATTCCGAAGGGATGCTCTCGTCTGGCTCACATTCTTGCCGTTATTGGACAACAGCCTCTAGCAAATTTTTTTTAGACCGACCCTGTGGTTTTCCCCTCTGGTTAATTTTTACACGCAATCCCCCGTTCCCCCCTCTTTGTTGGTGTTCTCCCCCCCCTTTTCGGGACAAAAGAGGAGTCAGAAGCTGATATTCTTTTCCCAGCCTTCACGATTTATTTTAGGTGTTTTGGGCATCCTTCTTGTCCCCGACATATCAGCGATTTTCCCCCGCCCGTGGACAGGATCCGCTCCCCTGATCTTTAACGCGGATTGCAGGAACCAATATCCGATCGGTAGTTGTTCGCTCCGTCCTTTTGCGTCCCCGCCCCCCTATCTATGAGTCTTATCACCACCAGCAACTTGGCAGGCCCCTTTTTCGCCTCCCCTTACTCTCTCGTTCACGCTGATTTTTCTAGTCCATACTCGTAATTCCCTAGCCTCAGGAGCAGAAATATTTGTTCTTCCCGTTCCTGAAGTCTTTTGGATGGGCGAGATTCTCTTCACAATTAGAAACCCCAGGGAGAAATTCTCTCTCAAAATTATTACCTCACTGCTGAGGACAAGAGGTAAGGCTGGAGAGCTTGAAAAGCAGATCTCTTTCCTTCGTAATTCTCTTTTTTTGCTTGCAACCCGGACCCTCCCAGAACTGCGCGGTGGAGTCGTGATAGTTTTTTCAATCTCCTTTCTTTTTGTCTGATTTTTTACCTCACCGGATGCTTTCCGCCTGCAATACCCCGAACGGCATGTGGTACAGATGGGAGAGCGTCCAGCGGATCTTATTGACTCCCTTTCCTTTCTTCTGCTCTCTTTTGATCCCCCTCGCTTGCTGTGGTTGATTTGTACCTCCTAATATCTCTGGGTTCATCCTAAGAATTTGGTGTTGATCCTCTTTATCTTACAGTTTTCCCCCCAAACCTCCGTTTCTCCGAGGGCACAGTGTCGACTTTCCTCCCTGAGGGTATCTATACTGATTTCTCCCAATAGGGACAAACTTTTGTAGATCGGGGCTTATAATCATTGGCTTGTTGACCAGTTCGATCCCCCTACCACCCCCCTCAGTATTCCCCCACCGTCGGCTTTATGACATGTGAATTGTGCAACGAACGAGTTCAAGCTTGACTCCTCACGGGCCCCTCTCTTGCGTTTGCCTTCAGCACCAAGAGAGGGAGTTGATCCTTTTTTCTCAGCAGTTCCTCTTAGCATTTCAGAATTCGTCCTTTTACCGATTTCTTTTCCCTATCTGCTAGGAGAGGCCAAGGAACCCCTCTACGCAGCTTCTTTTACTCCTCCCCCAAGCTCTGCGGCGTAAGTCTTCCTTCTTGCCTTTCTTGCATAGACTTTTAGGCTGCTCTCGAGCTGTACACTCTAGGAGGTCCCGCCGCTTTCTGGTTTGGGTGTCGACTATTTAATTTTATCGCACTTCTCTCGTTTCTTTTGCCTTCTCTCGCCCCAGCATTTCATTAGTATTGGCCTTACGTCCCAGCCGAATGGATAAATAGCTCTTCCTTTTTTCACAACGATTTGGAAAGGAGTTGAGTGTTACGATAAGATGAGGTCCCGCGAAGCAAAAACTCCGTTATTCAGTTTTCTTTTTCCGAGTTTTCCAGATACTCCGGGCAGAAACGACTCGCTTTTTCCCCCACTTGCACGACCAGTAGCGAAATTTGCCTCTTTTTTTTCTTTTTTCGGGGCCATTTTTTTTTCACTTGCGACATAAACCCCAGTGTAGGTTACCCCCTTTTGGCTGCTCATCGATTTCCCGGCCATCCCATTTCTCCCCCTGTAATCGACTACTCAGCCCCTTCCCTTTTTTTTCCTTAGACTCAAATGATTGGACAGAATGGCTTGCCCTCTTTCTCTTTTCCTGTGGCTTCCCCCATTGTCGGTGACGCGTGGTTTCAGTTCCATAATAACACCTAACGCAGGTTCACGTCGCGAGGCGTTCAATTGTTTCACCCTTCTTGAGGCGATAGAGCTTCTTATCATCGTTGGGCGGCATTCTCTATCGCTTCCAGTTTAAGCCCTCCCCCTCCTTCTCCCCACTTTTCTTCCTTGTTCTTCACCTCCCTGGGTACAGCGTTTCCGAGTCGATCCCCCCCCCTGACCCTTTGAAAGCGTCCCCTGTTCTCACGCCGGTTGCCCGTCGATTCCACGCGCCCTTTTTTTTTCCCCCACAAGATGAAAGACGTTTCCTTCCTGTCTCGGAGTGGAAGATCCTGGTACGCCTTGCGTGAGATGTCCCCACCCTTTTTTTCTTAAGTCCAGGCTTTCGTGATCTGTAAAGAAGAATAGAGCATCCAGCCAACTCTTCTCTCTCTTGCCTTGTTCCTCATCTTAACTGTTCAGACCTTTTTCGAATAGGTTTTTTGTCTTGAACTTGTTTCGAATGGACTGTTTCGAGAACCGGAGGTTTGCACCAGCACTTTTTTTTTAGTTTTCAACCCCCCATTTTGTGCCTAGTTTGAATCTCAGTTCACCGCAAAGATACAGTCCTTGTTAATTGCGATCGACGCGGGAGAAGCTATTCTCCCTTCCGTTACCTCTGAATCGCATTGGTTTTTTTCCCTCTCCCAGGTTGTACGATGCTGCAAGTCCGTTAAAAGAAAGTTCCTCTCTCACTCCGACCTCCCCTCTTGCGTGTCACTTATTCTAGACTACGTTCTCATTTTTTTTCGGCTCCTTTCTTTATATTCTCCACCGATCCACTGGGAGTCTAGGAGGTAGGGAGACGGAAGGGCACCTCCATCGGCCTCGGAAGCTGTTGGTGAACGGTCATTGAAGCTTATCCCTATGCGTCGAAAGTTTAACTTTTTTTGAGAAGAGATAGTCGAGAAAACCCACCCCCCCCTCCCCCCCCCCCCCCCCCCCCCCCCCCCCCCCCCAACCCCCCAAACCCCACCCCCCCCCTGCGGTCCGATGGCAGATTCATCGTCCGTTTTTTGTGCGATTGTCGAGGGGGTGCGACTTCTAGTTTCTCGGGCTCCTGCTCGCTCCGAGGCACGCGTGAGCATATGATCAACCGTCATCAAACCGCTGCTTCTTCTCTTCCCCCACCAGATATTTTTGATTTATGGGTGAAGGAACTCATGCCCATTGCTTCTCCCCTCCCGCGCTATCGATCAAAGCTGACTCCGGTAGTGGCCGGCCACCCGAATGATAAGGAGTACCCGCGGTTATTACAAGCACCGTTGTTCATCGGAAGTGTGACTTCCTTTCATACTAATACGTTGTTCGTGATAGGTATTTTTTCACGATCGGAACAGCCCGATTGGGCTGAGGGTCCTCATGCCCACACTTCAGATAGATGCAGGTTTGATGACACTGGTGATTTTCTTCTCTTTACTGGATCTACTCCTCCCCTCTTAGACGCTTTGCGGCTCCTGAAATGTGCATTGAGTCCCAATAATAAAGACTCAATCAAGCCTCCATATCTGGTTGGCCTAGGCTCATGCCTTAGGTGGTCGTAGGTTTTCAGGCATCGCATCCAGATTCCGCGTTAGTGGGTCCCTGGTGACCGTAGCAGCCTTCCCCCCCTTTCCACTCCCTACAGGCGAACCAAAAACCCTGATTGAACTTTCTCCGTCTCACGAAGCATACTTCTTCTTGCTCCCCTCTTTTTACCAATATGATAAGAGGATTTTGTCAGTGAAAGCAAAGTAAGAGGAGTTTTTTGACAGCCATATTTACCAGAAACTGCTCGCCCCTTATATTTGTAGTACTGCTTTCTCCGCCACTCCTCATGAAGTCAGAAGAACAGAGGACCACCAGACGCCCTGGCGTCGAGTCAGTCTCTCCTTCCTCTCTCTTATCTAAATGGCCTTCAATACCCCTTTGTTGGTAACCTAACAGCGACCCCTCTGTTTTTCTCCTCGACTCGAAGGAATTTTCCTTCCTTAATATCTGACACCTTCTCTCCTTCCGATCGCATAAAACCACGGCGGAGGATGAGCTCTTTCTCCCTTCTCTTCCTTCATCGGCAAATCGTCCCTCCACTTGTTCTGGTGTCACCTCTCGGGCTTTTTGAATAGGGAAAGTTAGACAAGTAAAAGTCGTCCTCCCCTATTCGCCCTTTCGTCAATTTCATCGCTTCTTCTTTTTGACTCTGCTTGGCATATCCCCCCTTTGTTTGTCTGTTGTTTCCATAGGCTTTCCCTTGTTGAATGATTATGTCGCAGGGATTTATCATAGCTGTCCCGTTCCTTCTTGACGCTCAGTACTGTGACCTGAGAGTCCGGCCGGTTCCGTGCTGACCTCGCACCCTAAGTTCCGTGGTTTAAGGTCTTTTTAACCCCTTCCTTCTCCCCGTACGAAGTGTTACTAGAATATTTTCCCTGATCCGATTTAACTCTTTAACTGATGAGAACAACCCTCTTGCCGTTCCGTAATCTAGGGGTGATCTTTGTATTAACTTGACACGAGATCAACATTCCGCCGCCTTGATCCTCAAATCCCGACATCATACTCCCAGTGAGAGGTCGTACTGACAATCATTCCCTTGCGCCCTTGCCTCACTGCTTTCGTTTGATTTTGTTCTTTGATTTTTTTTTTTTTTTTCCTTAAATTGAGACGAAGAGTAACCGGCGACTGGCAGGACCTCCCCCCCCATAGGTCCCCACCTCCCCCTAAGTTTTATTCTAGTATTGTCGGGGATTGGTACCACATTCGATACGGTCAGGTCGATGCGTCTACCTGACCAGCCCCATTCGCCAATTTTATCCCGACACTTTTGGCTGAATTGACATTTTACCTTAACCCTCCCTTGAGTTAGTACAGCTACCGTGTATGTCCCCCAACAGCTCTGGATTGAGCAGAGCGACCAGCAAGAGGGAGGCCTCAGCCACTCCCACCAGACAATCAACCTACACCCCAACCCCTCACACACCCCCCCACAACAAAACATAATTCACATAACCCCCCCCGACACAAACCACAAGCGGTACAAACCTTCTGTTTTCACACCACAAAACTAACCCCCCCCCCGAAGTTCGGACCGGTTTTTTCACGTAGGCCGTCTTTTGACTAGATAGGGGGCCCTCTTAAGCCGCAAAATGATCCTTCCCCACGACCTTGTGTCCATTTACTTTTGCCCTTCATCCCTTATGAAGAAGAGCACGCCAGGCCAACTTCCTAATCGTCCTTGCCCTGAGCCTTATTTCTCGAGGGGCAGTCTAAGGAGATATCTTTTTCTTATCTCCAACCCGAGGGCCTCTCATATCATCTGAGGAAGTGGAGTTCTTCTTTTTGCCGACCCACGATTTCGCCTGCCTCACATTCCGCTCCGCCTTTCTCAATAAAAGGCGATGTGGCCATTTGGCGGGCTCATCCCCCCGCTGCTGGACTTCGTTGTCTGGGCTGCGTGCCTTCTCTCGAATTCCCCTTTCCATCCTGGCTGCATGAGTATTTCTTAACCTTTACTCGTGCTGTTTCTGCACACCCGATCAATTCGGCCGCTCGGTTCCCCCTCCCTACTTTCCCCCCCTCGCGTCAAAGTCTGATTTTTTGAAAACTAAAGCTCCGGTCAATACTATTTTTTGATCTTTACCCGAATCTTCGGGGGTGTTTTGTATCTCCTTCCGTCCCCCCCCAACTGTTTTTCAAGAGTTAAATCCTCCACTACCTTGGTCAACAGTATGTGTCCCCCTGCTCTTAACTCGGTCGGATTCATGTTAAATTCTGCGGTTTCTTCCGAGGTTCCCCCCTCTTTTTTTTCGATTCTGAGATCGTGCTTTTTGTGGTACATTCTAATCGTACTCCTCCTCGTTGTTGTTGTGATTTGCTCGACTTTTCGATTACCCCACGCAAGACTCCAAGCTCTTTTTCCCCACCGAGTTCTCCCCTCCGTTCAGCGTCTTTTCCCTCATGATAGACTATGGATAAAGATGGGAAAACTCTATTTTGGTCGGCTTATCGTTGGCTTTTGTCTTCTATCCCATCCCCCCCGGTTTCGAGCAAGCCCGTCTCTCTTTAAACCTTCCCTCCTTGTCAAACCCATCTCCTAATACGCTCCCAGAGGAGTGTAAAGTCCACTTTCTTTGTTGCCGCTGTTACTCAGCAAGTAGATTCTCTTTTTTACTCCATCATGCATTTCTCCCGACTTCTCATTTATCTCAAGATGCTTTGTACATCGATAAATCCCCACTCCAGAAAGAGTGTTCCGCGCCAAATACGTCCGCGCGAGGATTAGCGCTCTCTCCCTCAGGTCTTTCCTTCTCGCCCTCTCTTAATGTTCTTCGATTGGGGACTGAAGAGTTGTCTGATTGTTGACTTCAACTCCTCCTTATCTTCAATCTGGACAAACGCCGTCTCTCACCCTATGCCTCTTATGAGATTGTAGGCGGGATAATAATGGCTTCTGGTTAATCACGATGTCTCTTTCAAACTAGGAGTAAAGTCTTTTTTTTTTATATATTCTGGTCCCATATCAAATCTTCTCAAAGCCCCCCCCCCCCCCCCCCCCCCCCCCCACACCCCCCCCTGGCCTATTGCATTTTCCTCGGCAGACGTGTTCCGAAAAGAAGTGGAGAAAGAGATTTGAAATCACTCAGTATGCTTAACAATGTACTCCATGAGTCTTGCAATCCTTTTTTCCAACCTTTTCCGTCCTACATTTTTTTGTCAACCACATTGTCAAAAACCCCCTTTTTCGACTTCCTTTCCTTCCCCAGTAACCCCTTCCTCCCTTCACCCTTATCGAATGTGAAAGAAAGCACCCTCATAGAAAAGTTAGGAACTCATTGTCTCCAGAATTTATTGCCCCCCTCTTCTATCCATGGACCGCTGAAATGAGTGGACGCGTTATTTTAGTCCGTGACCTGCTCCTCCCACATTCCACAGTACAAAGCTGCACTTTCTGCGACTTGAACTTTCCGTGCACTAAAGCGCCCTCGTTATTATAGTTAGGTGATGCTTTCTCTTCTGGGCGGCAGATATTTTTCTCTAAGCCCCCCCTCCCAAACTTCAGCTTTGCCCTCTTCCCTCGGGTTCACCAAAGAATAAAGACCTCTTTCCGCCTCGACCATGAAATCGTCCCCTTATGGACACGACCAACGTGTGAGGCGGTCCCGAACACGGTTATTTTTTTTTTTTACCCCATCTCCTGCACCCCCAGCTCCACGATTCGGTAGAGTCATGGACTTAATGGGACTTTATTCTGTCAGTTACGCTTGCAGCTTTAGCTCCTACCAGGTCTATGAGTTTCTCCCGTTAGGATCATCTTTCCAGAAACAGCTAGCGCCCCCCAACCCCAAGGATGCTCTTGCAGCTTCGGCCCCTGCCTCTGAAATGCTGCGCCCTTTGTCGAATATGTTGATGTCAGTCGCAGGGTAACGTGACTATGAGAAGAGTCCCCATCAGGGACACCTAATTGTGGATTCGGACCCCGAGGATTTGACTCTGCCCTTCATCCTTTAGAGCAGAAAATCGACGCCAGAAGTTTACTCTAATCGGGCCTGCAGTTTGGTTCCCGTTTCTCCTATTTTTCGTGCTTCACGTAGCTGGGACGGCAGCCGCTGGAGTCGTGTAGAAAGTACAAGTGGTATCTCCTCTTTTCCGCCGTTCGTGCAATCATTTCGAAGACCCCCTATCGACGAGTTTCTTCAGCGTTGGATTTCTTCTGCTCTTCATCTGTAGTTCACGGAGCGCGCCATACAAAAGATACCCAAGATGTTGGGATATGTTCATTAACCCTTAAGCCGGATTGAACCGGCTTTTAATCCGTTGAGCCCCTGTAGAAGTTGACGCCGAGGCTTATAGGCGAAGTTACTCCTTATCGACCGATAATCCTGCGGGGAGCATTGCCGAGTGTACCTTGACGATGTCCCGGTGCTCGGTCCGCTGTCTGCTTCAGCGGGAACTGCGCGATGCCGTACCCCCCTATCCACAACGCCCTTATTTTGGTTCCACCATGAATTTGCGTTGCTGTCCCTATGTATGAGGTCAACGTCCTGAAATGGCGTTTTGCTTTCATCTAGCGGGACTCCCCGGCACAGTCAAGGATACTCCGGCCCCCGTTTTGCAGCTATCTCTTAAGGCGTAACCGGGTTATCATCACCTTCACAGTTCTCGTTTGCCTTATCGTCTTTAACTACTCCTTTTTGAGTAGTCATCCCCGCTTTGCTACCTTCCTCTTGAACGCTGTGATTGAGTCATAAACGTAAGAAGAGAATGTGGGAATTACTGCCGTATACGACCTCGGGTAAGTAACCTAGAGGTTAAGATAAAGAAGCTGCTTTCTCGTTGGCATCCATCCTTCCCCCCGACTGCATCTCTTTTGTGCGGCAGCGAGGCGTTTTCTTGCACTTTTTAGGCAGCCATCCCCTCTTGGTGAGACATTGGCGCCATTTTAGCAGCCGGTCTTCCTTCTCCTGTTAATCGCCTACATGGGCGCCGGAGGCTATTCCCTTTACACTTTCTTTTTCCCCGCAGTGAACTCTCTAGTCGTATTTAAAGGTCCCGTTCTTCCTGCCGTCCCACCTCGCAGTCTCGGAATTTGTGCCTTCCCTCCTCCGCTCTGCCCTCCCCATGCCTTTGAGAATAAATCCCCGCTTACGGTCCTAATCATGTCCGCTCGCTCATACCGCGAAGGATAACGTCTCCGCTGGCTCCCCGTTTTATATTCTTGCTTGCCGAATTTTTTTCCGTCATTGTCGCATACTCCCCCCCCTTTTCCTGTGCCCCCAATGAAAATCTCGGCTTGATTCTTTCCCCTCGCAGTTCGGAAGGGACCGCGAGAGCTATCTCGACCCTTGATACGTTTATATCCTCCGTGAAACCACTTTTGTTTCTTTTTTTTGTATATGACTGTACGAATCGTCACTAAGAGGTACTAACTCCCCAACTTTGGTTCTTGTCTTCAAATCCCCGCATTGTTTCCCTCCCCCTTTGTACTTTTCACCATCCCCTATAGGAACAGGGCTTTTTTTCCAAGACTTTAAGAAGCTGCTATCTGATTGGCCAGTCCCCACTCATCCTTCTTTTTTCTGGTCGGGTGTTTTTAGTTCCGATCTGCCCCCCTCCACGGTTTTCTAATATCCCGGTTTCCCGGTCGTTCAGATAAAGGAGGAAAGCCCGGAACCCCTGTTCTACCCACTTTCCCCCCTCCGACAACCCTCCGATTTTCCGTTAAGGTTTACTGTTGTATAGAAGCACCCTGAAGGCCAATTTACCTGACCTTACCTTTTCTCTCCACCTCTTTGCCCTGCTTTAGGAATTTGTTGAACAGCCCCCTGATTTTCATGTTCTTTCGCTGTCTTCCAGGGGGGATACAATGATAAATTGAAGAATCCTCTGCATAACGATAAGATCCGCACCCTCGCGGTCTTTCCCAAATAACTTGAGTCCATGCTTAAGACTTTTGCACGGTTTTTTCGTTTATGCTCTTCACGCCCCCCCCTAAAAGACTTTCTACCCTTCCCCATCTTCTCAGAAGGCTGTTAATACCTCCCAACTACCTTTCTTCCGTCCTTGTCGAGTCATGCTCTAACATCTAGGTGATTTCCAGTAATGTTACTTTCCCAGCATTCGCGAAAGTTACTACCAGAAAAGGTGGCTTATGTTAGGAAATGGGACCCAAACGCATTCGCTTCATTCGCATGGAGTGAACCGCGAGGTTTCGTCTTCCTTGGCTGATCTCGGGAGTGTTTGTTAGTCCAGTTGATATTCGGCTCCTTTGGGGACTATATTCTATGGTCCTATCTTTCCTCTTTGATAAACTCCCAGTCTTTGACCACGACAGTGTAAATAAGCCTATCATTTCCTTGCTCAGATGTTCCCATATCCCCCTTTCATCAGCCGGCTGTATCTACATACTCAAGCGGAACGAGTTTTATGCAGGGATAAACCTCTCCACCCCTCCCTTAAGGCCCTCCCTAGACCCGTCGGTGACGCTCGTTTTTTCTTTTTACTCCTCGTCCTCACAATTCCCCCTTCCTCGGCCCGCTAGAAGGGGACCGCCTCGTCGTTTCCCCCTTTGGTCTTTTCAGTAGATGTTTGGCCTCGGTTTGTGCGGGAGTCCTTTTGTCTTATCCTGAGCGACAAGGCGAATGCTCCTTCTAAATGCTCCTACCGAATGGGGAACAGCTCATAGAATATTCAGACGCGACTGTGCCCATTTGCCGGATCGGTTCAAGTAGTGCTCATTGAGATGCTACCGGTAAGACCTTCTTCTGGTTTGGTAGTTCCCCTCATACTCTTTGGGGGTTCTCAGGGTTTGCCCATCACAACGGCTTTCTTCCGCCCGAGTCATACAAAAGAAAAATTGTTGTCAGTGTCTAGTTCCAAGCCCTGGTGCTCTCTTTTTCCCTATCCTGAGGATCTGACCTGCGTTTCAACGCCTCTGATCTTTTCCCCTCGGCGTTCCGTTGTCGGTTACACTCCTCCTCCCAATTTTGTCTGAGACGTCCCCCTGGAGCTCATCTCGAGTATTCTTTAAAGTCCTTTTTTGCCTAAGAGTCGGGCATTTGAAATAAGATACTACGTCACCCCTCTCGACCGCTGGGACAATTTCTGTTCGCTATTCTGTCGGCTTTCCCGCATATGTTGTGGTTTGCTACCCCGATCTCAACAAGTT
>Ga0179593_1419068_pt1 | contig 24606 bp, 34 predicted proteins | sample CZODoug2_1_08_16_FD_185931 | JGI IMG/M metagenome (GOLD analysis project Ga0179593, IMG submission 185931) | Vadose zone soil fungal communities from Angelo Coast Range Reserve, California, USA - CZODoug2_1_08_16fungal (PacBio error correction) | ecosystem: Environmental > Terrestrial > Soil >... | reverse complement strand
TTCGATGAAACTCCCCTTTTTCCCCCATGAACCTTCCTAGACTCAAACCCCAACGCTCCGAGACAATCGGCATACTCCAATAACCTGAGTTCCAATACTCCTACCCAGCTTACTCTGAGTAGGGTCAACCCACCCTACCTTTACTCGACTGACCGGAAATTTTTCCCCCATCCCATCCAGGTTCATCGCAAGAGTTTGTATCTTTGATCACCTTTCCCCAATAACCCTCCTTGGGGGAGGCTTTCGTGCGGGACTAGCAACCTTAGCTACCAGTCCTTGATTTCCCTATGTCTCTTCCATCTCATCATTAAGCGTTCCTCCCCCCCTTCCAGAACCTCAACTTTCGTTTTCCTCGCCCGAGACCAATTTCCTTCGTCCGCACCCCCCTCTCCGTCATTGCTGGCTTACCCATCCTTACTACTGTAGCACAAGCCATTCCCTCCGTCCTACACTCCTTTATTTCATTCCCGTAAAAAATCTAACTGATCTCCCACCTGCCCCCTCGCCTTTTCCTTTTTCCAGGATCTCAATGTCTCGTGCCCCCTTCTATTTCTTTCCGATGCAATTGCCTAACACGGCAGCAAGTATTCTAATCATTTCCCCCCCCCCCCGATGCCCCTCCTTTTTTTCCCCGAGATCTGTCTCTCTCCTCCGGCTCACCGGCGACTTTTTTTCCTTTTCCCCCCATCGTTGCCTGTCCTCTCCAAGGAGTCGCCACGATCCCAATCCCTCGACCCTTTTTTTTTTCACCAACCTCTGCTTCATATTTTTTTTGATGTCACAGTGGTCCTTCCCTTTCCAGACTGCAAGGTGAGATTTCCAAAAGCTTCAGACTTATTTTCCAATTTGGGCATTTCTGGGTTTCTCCGTCTAATTCTTTCCCCTGTGGTCCCACCGGCGTCGAATGGTCAGCTTTCCCCTTCTATTCACCGACACCTCCCCGAAACCCGTCCCCGTTCCTTAGGTTTTGAAAGATGCCCCATGTCACCTTCCTCGCACTTATCCTTTTCCCTCTTTCTCCTCACAGCGCCACCCGGTGCGATTTGCGAGATCTGTCACATTGGGTTTGGTTTTTTTCGTTCATCCCCCATGCCCCTCTGTTCTTGCTTTACCAACAACGGGATTCTCCCCAATTTCTTTTTCCCCCCCCCATAATACCGACCAACTTTCCAGATTGAAAGCCAACTCTCCCTTCATCGGTTCTGCCGTGAACATGGCTTCCCTCGCTATAAGCATCCCATTTCTACCTATACCCTTTGAAGAGCCTTCGCCTGGCTTACCAGAATTTGCCGCCCTTTCCCACATGAGCCTGTCCGTTCAAATTGAACTGTAAAATTCAATGTGTTGCGTTTCTTCAGACAACCACCCCCCCCTCTGGTTTTTTCCTTTCGCCTTGCTCAATTAGTCAGCAAGTTTCTCCTAGAGGATTTGTTGTAATGAGGGAGATGTCTTTACTTTACATCCTCAGCTTGTTTTGACCACAGTCCTTCCGCCCTTCTTGCACCTTTCCTTGAGATCCACAGCCCCCCAAGCCCCCACTCGCATAATCGGGCCTCCCAAAGTCACAGAACCCCCCTGTGATTTTTTCCGGTTCCCGTATCCGTTGGTGTGTGTGGAAGTTACTTCGTTTCTTTTGTTTTTGTGTGGGGTTTGTGTTGCCGCTTCAAAGGTTCCGGGTCCTGTAATCACCATTTTCTTACCCTCTTCGACGTTCCCCCATTTTAACTGACCCCCCCCTCTTTTCCGCAGATAGAAGCTATCTTACCCCCCGCCCCGTACCGAGGCCCTCTTGAAAGGCCTTAATTTTAGGGACATATTTTGACCTTTTTGACCCTCTCCAAGTCTGTCTGTACCGTTCCCCTCGCCTGGTTTTTTAAGACAGTGACTTTCTTTAATATGCCCTGTACTCGTTCTTTTCCACGGGCCTTCTCTTCCGCGTGGGTTTTACCCCCCCTTCCCCCCTGATCCTATCTACATCTGTCACCTCCCAACTTACCGCACCTTATTTTTCCCCAAGTAAAGGCGCTTTTGACCCAAATTTCCGGTCCTATATGTACTTATCGGAACTGCTTAATACTTTCTTCCCCCACTCAGGATTTCCCCCCTTTTTCTTGATTTAATTTCCCCCTTTCCTTAAACCCCCCGCGTGAATCATCTTTTTGGTTAGGACTTCCTAAACGACTGTTGCTTTAGTTTTTTTTTCTTTCTTTTCTCGTTAGAACTAACCTCCGATTGTCGCTAGATAAATGTTCCGTACTTCTTTTTCGGTTTCAGGTAACATTTGGACCCTGTTTTCCTTCATTCCTCTTTCCCAAATTCCACTCGAGGAACCCCCAATTTCCTTGTTGCCCCCTTCCTTAATGGTTAAAGTTTAGTTCTTAGGTAGTGTTTTCTGTTTCCCTTGACCAACCCCACTGTCAAACCCCTCCCCCAATTTTTATCCTTTTTCATTGCCTTCTGCTGTCCCCCTGTTGAAGATCCTCGCCACTTAATGACCTTGGGGCCTAGCTTGGGTCTTGAGGCTTCTGGTACACCACTTCGTTCCCTGAATGACGACACCATTTACACACTGTTTCCTTTTGAAGCCCACGTCCAATTGCGGGGTTGCCCCCCCCTTTTCGATCGAGTTCCCTCTTTCGGTTCTGCTGAATACGCCATCGAACCACAACTATCCCGTTTCTTATTCCCCCCACCCCCCCACACCCCTTCATTATTCCGGGACGGAATTAATTTCGAGGACCTCCATAGTCCCCCTCCCCCCTTTGTCTCAAGGTAATTAACCCCTTCCTGATCCATCCCTATCAGTGAGGGCACACGATATCCCGAATCTGGCACCCTCTACTGTTACCCTTTTTACCTATTTTTGTGCTTTATTTTGGATTAAGACGAGCCTCGATCGATGCCCCGCCCGGTCACCCGCGGGAACTTGGCCTGCCCCACCCCCTTTTTAAATCAAAAGAGTCCGTCTCTTCAAGCTTCATCCTGTTCCAAGTTAAAATCAAAAACATTTCCAATGGGTGTTCACCGGACGTTTCTGCTAGGCAGGTTTCTATATCGTTCTGAAGACGATCCATTACACAAGGATGCCTTTTCCCGGACCCTTTTTCCCGGTTGATTTGGCCCTTTTCCTTCTCCCAACCTACTACGGTGATCTTTCTGAGTGGACTGGCCTTCTTTCAAAATTTTTTTTTTGAAGTTTTCCGCCTTTAGAGAATAATTCGGTTTTTCCCCCCATGCTCCGCCCCCCTTGACCTGTCCTGGTATTCAGATTAACTCACAGTGATTACCCGTCTGAGAATAGGGCATTATGTCTTATTTTTTCTTAACGACCCCACTATTCCTGCGACCCTCTTTGGGCTGTTTCCCCGTCTTTTTTTTGTTATCCCCTTCCAATTGACAATTGACATTCCCCTATTTCCTTCCTTCCAAAAAGCTCGTCCTGGGTCACGTTCCTCATCCTTATAAATCAACCCCCCCCCCAATCCCTCTATGGACCCCACTGCTTGGCTCCTTTTCTCTCGTTACGCGCCTTTTCAACCCAGGACAGAACCCCCATTTCTCCCGGATTTCGAGGTGAAGTTCCTTTTCAATTTAACGAAATTTTTCTTCTTGCAAGGGTTGTCTTGGCTTCCTCCATTCTTAAGCGCGTTTCTATACATTTAACGTTGTGTCATTCCCCTATTTGATTTATGATTGCCTGTTTTGCTCTGCCTCCCGTCCAGTCCCCCGATGAAGTCCTTTCCTTTGCCATCGGGCGATTTATATTTTTCCCGACCCCAAGACTCCCCCCCCCCGTTCATATTCTCTTTTGTCACCATCCTCCCCATTCCTTTTGGTCACTCCGCGGATCCTGTGTTTCTTGACTCTCCTCAAAAAATCGCTCTTTCTGTGCTGCTTCCCCCTCGAGTTCCGCTTCCGTTTATAGTGCCTTTCCCTGGGGCAATTTCCCACAAACAACAGTACTTTTTTTATACCCTTTTTGGTCTCTGTTTTTTGGTGTTTTGATGTCATGCTTACCATTCTCGCGCCGTGGCCGCATTCCGTGGGTCAGCACGGTTTTCCCCGTACCGCCACACCGTTTGCCCCCCACTCTCTTTCTTTTCACTGCCCACGTCTGATGCTTTTCACTCTAAGTGTCCATCTTGAAATCTCTTTATTTGATGGTCGTTAGTCTTTTATTCCTCTGGGCTGGACCGCCGTTATTACTACCTATTGATCTTCCGCCACTGGTTTGCTATCTTCTCTCTTCGGAACACTCTCGGTTTTGTTCAAGGATCCCTAATCTTGTTTGTGAATGATTGATCAAACCTTCGTTCTTACTCTGTCTGGGATCGACCCGGATTTAATCTTTTGGACATGCCCCTTTTGATCAGTCTTCCCTTGCAAGGTTGATTTATAAGTCCCCCCGATGATGTGATTTATTCGACCCTCTCTTTTATTTTCCTACTGGATTGTTCTCCCTTTTCCCGCTCATCCTTCTTGACAGCTTTAGTACAGGTGCATTTTTTTCCTCGACGAAGTTACAATTTTTCTCTTGCGGTTCAAACTAACATTTTCGCTGGAAGGTTTATATCCCCTTTCTCTTTTATATGTTTCATTGTTTACATGACTTTTATCTTACCATTCGGCGAGTCCGCCCCATCCACGTAAGCGGTTCCTTTTCCCATTGTTTCGCCCCTTTCACCGCTTGTCCTTGTATATGTTTTTCTTATTCCTGTTCGTATTGTGAAGTCTTTGGGTCCAGTATCTCGCTCCCTTCACACCCGTTGATCGCTGAGGAAAGCGTTCTATTTTTTCGGATCCGTCTTTTCGTTAACTTTCGGTTGGTATCCCTTCCATGGTTTTGTGCGATTCTCCTATTTCCTCCTTTCAATAATCTGTTTTTTAGAGCTGAAGCTATAGCCCCCTCCCCGCCCCTGCGTATCCCCCCCAAAAACGCTCTCTAGACATCGTCTCTCAATCTCCGGACTTGACACTCTGCTCCCCATTTTCCTGATCGATCCTGGACCCCCCGTCCCCTCGGCTCCCCTTTTAACCATACAAACCATATTTTTTGAAGATTGCCCTCAATATGCCCTGCACCTTCCTTGTGAGGCTTCTTGGGCCTCTAACATTGTAGCTACCCCCATTCTTCTTTTATCTATAACAGACTAGTTCACTCAAGAAAATTCCAATTTTCTTTCCTCGCCCGAGACAAAATTTGGCCCTTTTCGTTCCTTAAACCCACCCCCTGATACTTAGTGAAAAGATTCGCCTTAGCCCCCATCCCTTAAATTACCCCACGATCAATATCTTTGCGTCCTCCCTTCCAACCCCCCCCTCACTTTCTCCTTCAATTCGGTCCCCCTCATCACCATCCCTTCTTCATTCAAAAGATCGGAACTCCCTCGCTCCTGATCCTTACCTCATCAAGGTATCATCAGTCACAACCTATGTAAATGTACTTCCCCTCTCTGCATGAAGAGCCCATCCTTAGTCCCCTTCGGTGAATTTTTAATCCGCAGCCTTCGTCCCCTCGGCATCTTGACCCCCCTGATCCATCAACTCTGACCATTCAATTAACAATAGCTGGAATTCAATTTGCACTAACCTCCTTCAGGTGTAGCATTGACAACTCTACGATCTTCTTTTGTCAACTTTGGTTGCGGTAACTGTTCTCCCTTTGGTTTGGACCTTCTCCATTTAGCCGGTCTCGACTATTTCCTTCTAACCTCTACCCTTGCCTTTCCCCTTTCTTGAGGGTTTTCCTTTCCCCCTGGACAGCCTCACCGAATCCTGTCACTCTTCCGACCCGTCCCCTCACCGTCATCTCGATTCTGGGCAAATCCTTTCTTTTTGAATCCCCCCGTGTTGGAGTTGTGATGTTTTTACCCCAAAAGCTCTCGTGAGCACTTGGTATTTTTTAGTAATGCCTTTCCCAACTCCCTTTTCATTGCATTAACCAGTCTGCATTTTTTTTCCTGTTAAATTTCCTCTCCAGCTTGCTATTTAAATTCTCCCCCTTTGACCCTTTCTCATCCTCTCCAGGATTGCTGTATTCTCAATACTTCTCCCCGCAATGGAATCAGCTCATCCCCCTACCGTTCCCCCTGAATGAGCTGACTGAGTGACCTCGCTTTTTTAAGAGTGGGGAAATGTGGTAGAATTAGCCAGTAAGTTGATTTTGCTCTCGGATTTTTTTTTTGAATGATTGCTTGCTAGTTACTATACACACTTCCACCCCCCTTCCTTTTGACCCAGCCTCCCGCAAGTTTGCCCATTGTCCTTCTGGTTATCAACGTAGTTTCCCCTCCCCACATAGCCAGGCGTGAAGAACATTTCCCGAAATCCTTCTCTTTATGAATGTTGCCTATTTTTTTTTTTCCACGTTTCGCCTCCTGATGAACAAGTTCCCCGGTTCCCTATAAATGCTACCATCGATTAAGCCCTCTCGCTTCCACCCCCCCGCCCCGTAAACAATACATCCCTCTACTAATCTATTTCCCTTATACCGCCACGCACACTTTGACCTCTTTTTCGGTGCAGTTCACTGTCTGGGACATTCTGACGGGACTAGTCGCAAAGTATGGCAACTCCCCTCATAGATTGAAATTAGGAAGCTTGAACATTAGTTCCGCTGCGAGGGAACTAGTTGCTTGACATTGGGACCTTTTTAACGAGTGTTTCCCCCCGCCCTGTAATCTTCCATTTTTCCAATACCAAGAAATCCCACATGATCTTAAAATGACCAGCAGCTTGCAAGCTCTTTCATGTCTTTTCCACTATCTCAATGATCCCATGATTTTTCTTTTCCAAATGACGGATGTATTCTTGTCATCGAAAGGTTTTTTTTTCCTAAATGATTTTCCGCAGATTTTCTTTTGGTGGGGGATTACATTAGCTTTCAGTAGTTGTTTTTTTCTTCATTTAATTTCAGAGTCTCTCGACCATGGAAGCTTTCTTCTCTGGACATCTTCCCACTTTGAATGGTATAAGTCCTTCCCCTCTCAAATATACCCACTCTATTCAAATTTCTGCCGGTGGCTCCGAAATGCCTTTATCAGGGGTGAGATGAGTTTACTGTAAGGTTTTCGTTGCCGTTTAAAACACACCCTGTTTCAACCACGCCAAAGTTGGGCCAGCATCTAGCAGTTCCTTCCTTTCGGCCCCGGCTGTCCCCCGAAAGGTAAGGCCTTTCATCTTGTGGCGGCGTGGCAGATAATGTGTCTTGCACCTTTCTCTTCCCACCTGTTTCCTTTTCTCCCAATCCCACTGAAAGCCTTTCCGCTCTCTTGCCAAATGCTTTCTTTCCTGTCGCCCAAATCCTAACACAAACCCCCCAAGAAAATCTCATGAATGTTTTCCCCTCCACCCCCCCCACCACCCCACAAGTCCTGTATCGTTTCCGAACCGTTTTCCCTTCGGATCATCGTTTTAACGACATTCGGACCAGAACGCCCTGAGTCGATTTAAGTAGGGCCCGAAGAGAACCGACGAGCCAGAGTGAAAATGACTCCTCTTTCCCCCCCCCCCCCCCCCCCCCCCACGTTTCTAAGTCCCACTCCCTCGTCCGACTTTACCCCTCTGATTCTCACCTGCTCTACCACCGTCCCTCTCCCCCCCCCCCAATCGTCCCCCCATCCCTCCGTCCTCCTTGTGCTTTCTCGCTTCTCTTTGCCCCTGTTATACCTTCCCCTATCCCCTCTCGCGCTCTCCGTCACCCCCATCTCATTTCTTACCCTGCTGCGGTCTGCACTTCTCGCCGCCTCCTTTTTCTCCCTGAACCCCTCTCTTTTTCGCTAATTCCCCTCCTTCCAATCCCATGGGGATGAACCTACACTTTCTCCGACCCCACCCTCCCCATCCCCGCTCTCCCCACACTAGCCCCCAGCACCTCCACCCATTCCTCTTTACCCTCCTTCTTCACCGTTCCCTTCTCTCACCCCTCTGCCGCCACCCCTCTTCCCGCCTCTTGTCACCCTTCCACTCGCTTCCCACCGCTTATTTTACACGCCTGACTTCCTCGCCGATACTCTTCCCCCTCATCCTCACTCCTTCCCTGCCTATCCATCTGGTGCTCAACCCCATCCCATATTACTCCCACAGCACCTCAGCTACCACCCCTTCTTCTCCCTTCATCACCCGTGTTTACCTCCTAACATCCTTCCCCCTCTGGGCTTCCCATTTCATTCCGTTTCCTCCCCGCTCCTCAACCTCACACTCACCCTGGTTCTGCATCTTCTCCTCCCTCCCACTTCTACCTGGAACCCCCCCTCACATTCTAGACAGCCACTTATCTGACCTCCGCCCCCTACCGACTCCGCCCTCAATCCTCCCGTCTTTATCCTACACACCCCTGCTTCCCTCTCCACCAGAGACACTACCAATTCGTTCCTACGCCTGCCCAGCCCCCCCCCCGCCCCCGCCGCGTCCCCATCTCCTCTCCTTCTAATCCTACTGGGCCGTAGTCTATGCTTTCCCCAACGTTGCCTTAATACTGCTTATGTCTCCTTGTCCAACGCCTTTTCCCTCCTTCGAGCCCATCTCCTTCATATAGAGCCAGTCTTCAGTACGATGTCAATGGATACACATAACGTTCCATCGGCCTTGACTCCCTAGTCTGTACAGTGGTAACCGATTGCTTGACCTGTCCGTCATTGGCTTCCCCATACTCCGTTCCTGTTCCCGTGATCTCCTCGTGTATTTACAAAGATAAGATTACTTCTTGCGATATGCGTGAGATATTTGTTGGACCGGTCGTTCCCCATTTTTAAGTTAGACCTACCTTCTTTTTCAGTCTCACTGCACGGACCTTGTACCTTTATTCGCAAGGTTAACTTAATTCAGATCGAGAGATTCTTTTTTTTTTCTTTCTTAAGAGGCGAGTTTTGTTTGGGATTTGACCTTTTCTTTTTTGCTAAACTCAATCCCGGTGCAAGAAACACGTTGGTCACTTCCTTTTTCCCAAGATTCCAATGTTCCTAGTAAATATATTCCATCCCCCTTACAAATATATTGACCCCCCCACCGGTTTACTTGGTAGTGATTACGCTAATGTCCCCCACACCTGACTTAAGACCCCTCGGAGGACTGTTTCGAGTGACTTTGAAATTCCCCGGCCGTCTCTCGCCCACGGTTCCCCGGCGACCGGAAAGTCTGGTATGAAGAAAGGTAACATCTTTTCTCAAGATGCTCGGTCCAATCCTATTGTAGTAATATGATTTATAGCGATTATGGATGACACAATTAAAAGACACCGATGCCGCTCTTGGTGCAGTGTCACTGTTTTTTGTATCTTTCCCGTCCTTACCCTCAAGCGATCAATCGAGCCGTGTTTTTTCCCAAACAACCCCCCAAGCTTCCAATGCAGCTTTGTCATTCACACGTTGTATCTCATTTGGAAAGCGCCTTCAAACGCCGTGCTTTTTGAACGGTGCTTACGAGGTCCGAGGGGTTAGTATTCTGTGATTCCTTCTGGATGTTCCAAAACAGGTCACGTCTCTTTTTGTCGAATTTCATTTTTGGTGTCTACGGACTCTGACCCATTTCCGAAGAAGTGGGTACTCCTATCACCGGATCAACCTCGCCCCCCAGTTTTCCCCCCCCTCCCAAAGCTTATTTTTTCAATTCCACTGCCCTTCTTATTAGCCTCCCTCCCCTTTAACCAAAGCCTTATTTTATTTCGTTGCTGGACTCTTTGTCTCTTCTTGCATGGAGTTCCTGTTTTTAATGAACCAGAAGTACTCCTTTCTTCTTCTCGGCCAGTCAAGGTCTTTACCCTTCGCCACATCGGTGGTGTTTCTGGCTGATGGATAATAACCTTTTGTCGTGAATAGTTCCTGCGGATGGATCGAAAGGAGTCTCTCTTGTTTCTAATTCCTTGAGTTGGATCACTGCGCCAAAGGTCACATGGGTCGGGTACTGAGACTGTTAGATGAGTTGACTTGCTGAGGGGCCGCTCGGTTCTCGCATTCGGATGTATACATGGGGCCTCATACCAGGAATTTTCTTTAGTCAATTTAAGGAGCTTATTTTCGCGACAACATTGTTGAGAGGCGTCCATGTATCCAAGACTGGACCTTCTGAATTGTATCCCTCGGCTGTTTCCCTTTTCGTTCGGACACTTCTCCCTGGTATCTACCAAGTTCTTCCGAGGCCGCCAAGAACCGAATCAATTCATATTCATTTCCCCAGTCAATCTTCAAAGTTCTTTTCTCGTATGAATGTATCTTGTTTTCTCCTCTTTTTTTGTCTCTGGCAAGGTTGCTTTTCTAAACTCCTATATTTTCCCCCAAGCGTTCTCTCCGTAGGCCTCCGGAGTTTTTTTCCTTCCGATTTCCATAGCAATTCGTTTTTACTGACTTGTCTTGGTTTTGCCCCTCGCTTCATCTCTATTCTTTTACTTCCCCCCTATAAGTTGTTGTTGTTGTTTCTTTTAGATGAAAGCCATCGCACCATCCCCTTGCGGAATCCCCGACCTCGCTCTCACTAGGCCTTCCTCCACCATAGTTTATTGCCTCCGCTATCCGACTTTCTTTTTGAGAGCGTGGCCCACCAGCCTCCTTCGCGCACCTGTCTTCCGAACACCGATTCCCCCCTTTTCTCGGTGTTGTTTCCTCCTCTTAAACCCCATCTTCCTTGGGCGATGCCTACTGCTCCCCAATTTCCTTCTTCGCCTTCCTTGATCATCCCGCCGCTTTCGATCCCCCCCCTACTGACATTTACCAATGTTTCCGCGCCTTTTCTCCCCCAAGTTCTTCTTTTCAACCCAACCCCCCCCCCTTGTTTTTTCCTTCTTCGCTTCCCCCCTCCCTATCTTTTTTTTCTTTCGACCATCACTACATGTTCCAAGCATCTTTAGAGTAACAGACTCTAACTTCCTCTCCCTCCCATCCTTGACTGCCTGATCCCCCTCACTTATTCCAGGTACCCAATAGTTGTTTTTTTTTCTGAACTCCCCCCCCTTTTGCTCTCGCCCTCTTAGACAAGAATTCCGTTATTAAAACCCCCGATGAAACTGCTTCGACCTCTGATGACTGACTTAGCCCATCCTGAGCCCGGAGGACTTGACTGTCCAATTCAGTTAAAGAAGTTTGTCTCCATTCTGATTAGACCATCCTACAACCTCGACCATCCCTACCCAATGCTTTCATGTTTTTGACCCATCACCGTGCGTGATCACATTCAGACTTTGCATGTTTTCCTTGAAACTTAATAACTGTTGGCAGGTTGGTAACGTGTGAGTTTTGAATTTTGCGCCCTGTTAACCCTGATAGGCCCTTTGACCCCTCTACTTGTCCTAGTCCTACCCACTTTTTTTTCCCTGCACCCGTTATCCCCCTTTCCGTTTTTGTGTCCATGATGCCCAATGTCCTGTTTTCTATACCCCGAAGAAGATCCACTTCTTAGCCTCCAGAAGGCCTCTATTTTCCTCGATTCGCGTTTCCTATTTTGCATTCCAATTACTGGCGTGGTCTTGGTTACAACCCCTGATGATGATTTCCCCGTCGGGCTTTCTTCTCTTTTCCCCCCTCCCCTCCCCATTGCCCTTGCCTGATTACTTCAGCGGTCGTTGACGTGAACGTTCTTAATTCCGATAAGAATCTCCTTTTCCCTCTATCTCGCGCTCTTTCTCCTGGCTTTCTCCCCAGACCCTCGCCGCCCTTTTCCTCGCTCTTTTTAAATTTTCCCTTTAGTCTTGCCGCGTTCTTCTCCTTGTTGCCGTTTTCCGTTACCCATTGGCGTCCTGAAGCCATGGTTTTTGATCGATTTATCTTTTTTGTCCTTTTTGAGATGATAGTTACCCTGCTCACTTCGACTCCTTGTTGAACCTTATTCTTTCGGACCCCGTAATGGAGGTTATCCCCCGTACGGCCCCCTAGATCCTCTGACCGAAACTTCCCTAACATCTGCGCTCGATGCTCCGACTCTTTGACTCCACTGTGCAGTTACTCTACCGATGACAAGTTTCCAGGTTTAATCCCCACTTTTAGTGAAAAGATTAGCCGATCGCGTAAACCATGCCCAGCCCTCCTCTCTCCGATATAGCCCTCCGTCCATATCTTTTCCCTCCAACCGTCCCTCTTTTTTTATTCCCTAGTTACGGATGTAAAGCCTCGTTTGCATTCCACTTTCGGACATCCCGTCCTTCGGCACCCCTTTTCTCTGCCGTGACCCCCCCTTTCCTTAAATTAAGTAGTGTTTCTTCAGCTGCCTTTTTCCCTTTGGCTTTCCATCTTGACAGCCTCGCGGGGTGGCCCTGTCAGGTCCCCGATCTCCATCTGCGACCTCCCCCTTACTTCCAAAGGATTGTGTTCTCAAACCTATTTGTTTAACAGCTTCTGATCCTATTTTGACTTACCCTCCCCGATAATAGATTTTCTGGCCCCCCCGAAGGAGCTCCTGATCCTAGTTTAACGGCCTCTTCCGAGGTGCCTGATCCGTTTGTTTTTTTGCAATTTCAGCTGAGCTGTGGGTAGTTTTTGTCTTTCTTTCCGGTCGACGCCAATCTTGCCGCTACGAAATGGCCTCACCCCCTGCTTGAGATTTTCTCTGCCCCTTTGGAAATGTATAGTCCTTCCCCTACTCATACCTTTATTTCCCCTTTCCTGCCGTTTCGCCGACTTCCTGAAAGGGTGTTCGAGTCGTAGCTTTAATTTTAGTTTTGAACCCCAACCATGTCCACCATCACTCCCCCCGTTTATTACTTCGCTCGCCGTTCATTGTCATTTGTTCCTTTTAATTAGGGAACTCCGGTCAACTTTGCCCTTTCCCCCCCTTCTAGTGGTTGGAGGACGAGTGAAGAAGCCATGTCTACCTCCCCAATACCAAATTGCCTTTTCACTCTTTCTTGCCCCCCACTTCCAGTTTTTTTTTCGCTTAGTCGGACATCTTTCGTATTTACCCAGAAAGAAGACCAAACCCCCCCCCCCCTAACACAATTTAGGACTTTTCCCCAACCACACTTCTTTATCTTTTTTCTGCCTTCGTGATTAATCCTCCTCCCCGCGTTTCACACAGGAAAATGATCCCCCTCATTCCTTCCTCTGGCCGCGTCCGATTGTTTCCATTCTTTTAAAGTTTACACGCTCCGGGCGCTTGGCGTAAAAGATTTTTGCGTCACGACTGCGAAGGGTTAAACGCGGAACCTTGGTCCACCCTTCAAAGTCCCCTGACCGGCCGTTATATGGCATCTTTCCCCTTGCCCGGCGTCTTTTTCGAGTCTCGACTTTTGAGATATACGTCCTTTGTTCCCGTTTCCCCCTTGACCCTTATTCCTATTTTTTACCTGGACAATCGTTCTTTTTGAGGTTGATAATAACAACGTTAATTCCCTCTCCCTTCTTCTCTGGGTCAGGTCGTTTTAAAATTTGAAGAGTATATTTCTTGATCAGATTGTATTTTTTTCCACGGGTCCTCTGCACCTTTCCCCCCTTGTAATGGAATTTCGCATTCCCTTCCCCAATGATTAAGATTCATCGTCAGTATTTTCTTGTCTTCGCAAAGGCTGCCGATTTTGGGCCCTAAATTAAGTTTCTCCCCTCACCCCGTTTCAAGAAACCCCCCAGGAATTCCCCCCCCCCCCAGCTTGAGTAATTTCTTAGTTACACCCCTATCCTCTCTCCAACCATAATTCCCTTTTCTTCTCACTCATGCTTACTGGCGCCTCATTGTCCCCCTCCCCGGCAGAAACCATGGCCTTCGCTGCCAGTTGACTTGATCACTTGAACGCCCTTGCTTTGATTCAAATGGCCGAAATTCTTGTTAAGCCAAGTTTGACTTCGGTCGTCGATGCTCGGACGACTCTTCCTATCTTTCTTCCTTTCAGGCAACCACCACAGATGCCTTTTCTTTTTGTTTTCAACCTGGCTTTTTTCTTTACATTCCTCAAACAAGCACTTTGCCTCATAGCCCGTTCAACCTGTACCCTTCCGCTGACTTTTCCTGAAGGGTCCTGTGCTCCGAAAAACTCCCGTTGTGCTGTCGTCCGGAGCTACTCGTGACGAGGACGGTTCCGTTTTCCACCCTTGGGATCTTACACATACTTTTTAAGTTTGTAGTGATACGGGGGTCCGATTTGTGATACTTTTGACGACCCATTTCTTAGATAAGTTTGCTAAGCTGTCCTCCTAACGGCGCCCACCCTTTAACGCCCTGTCACTTAATTAGTCCCCCCAATTTCCTCCTTGCCACTTCTGACATGAGTAAGGCACTCAAGTTTCCATTCCTCTGACCTATTTCTTTATGTCTATGTGATGTTTAGGCCGAATGGATTCCCGTCCTAATTCCTGATTGACCTTTCCCCTAAGCCGTTTTGCCTTGCTTCTCGGCCGGCCGAGGTATTACTTTTCTCCTTAATCGTTTTTTGCTTTGACTATTCTCCTCCTGTTCTGTTATTCCGGTCGCGGATGGTCCCTAACTTAGTCCCTCTTTCCTCCCCCCCCTTGCTGTTTGATTCAAGGAGGGTCAGTATCCTATCTTGTTTGTCCTTTCCTTAAGTGCACCTCTACGTTTGATAGCATGGGATGGCTACTGGGCGTTAATACATCTTGAAGCGCCCCCTTGCGTTGTGTCGAGCCCACCTAATGCAGTCTGATCGGGTCTCCCCATTTGGAAACAGCCCATTTTTGAATTTTGAGGTTTTCCCCTTTGCTTTTCTTTTTCCTTCTGACTCATGTATTGGTTCGCCACAAGTTTAGTCGAGGCCGCCCCCGCCTCCCCCGAAAAGGAGAGGGTTTCTTGGAAACTTTCGTCCCTTTCCCCCTCTTCTATGCCTTATTCTTTTTTTATGGTGCTCGAGGGGACCCCCCTGCTTTTTCCCTCTCGCGCAATCTTAGAGTTTTTGTTTCTCCTTGGGGCAAGGCTTCTGTTCGGGAAGCTATTTTTCGCTCCTTGAGGTTGGGATTCTCCCCTTTTTTTTTTGCGATAGGTCTCTCTCTCTTTTCAAAACTAAGTTTTGTTTGAAATATTCTTTTCCCCATCCCTTTCCTCGCCCCCCCCCCCCCGCGATCGCGCCGTCCCTCTTTTTTCTCCCCAAGGTGCCCTCCGCGTCCACTATTTCGCGTGCTTTTGACAAAAACCTCTTTTAAACTAGCTCCTTTTTTTCACAAACCCATCCAAGGCCTTTCTCCCCGGTGCCATTCCTCCATATTAATGACATTTTTGATTCTTTTGGCGGCCCTGTTCCTTTCTCCCCAACCCAGGTCATGATCGCCTTTTACAGATATCAGGATTTCCGACCCCACTTTCCCTACCATTACAATTTCGTTTCGCGCCAGAGAAACTCAGAGCCAACCCCCCCTGCAGCCCCCCCTTTAGTACTTTTTCCATTATCCCCCCTTTGTCTCAATCCCCTCAATTCGATCACCTCTTTTTCAGACTCCTTCATCCCATAATAGAACATTCTACTCCCCCCTCGACCTTTCGCCTTTTCCCATCCCACCGATTAGCGTCCCACCGCTTTTTACTCCTTTCGTGACCCCCCCCCCCCCTCCCACCGCTTCTCCAGTTTTAGCCCCCAGATTTCCATAGTCACACCGCTGAATGCTCCGTTCTTTCACCTCCCCCCCGCCTTGCCTGAAGATCCCCCCCCTAGCCCCCGTGGTGCTTGTGTATTCCATCTGTTAAAGCCTTCGCTAAGGAGTTGAATAATTCCCCCTTTTTCCCCCTCTCCCTCCATCCAATATGATTTCCTTGAGTCCCCCCGTTCGTGTTACTATTCAGATTTTCCTTTGAGCTGTCAAAGCTCCCCTATAGGGGTCCCCCCCATGTTTTTGCTGTCCTGTTTGCTCCTTTATAATTCTTCAAATGATGAGCCACTTCGCGTTCCCTGTCAGCGTCCGTATCCACCCTACCATGGACCCCCCCCCCTTATCCTTATTTTTTTCTTTTTACCGATGCCCACTGGACCGTTGGCACCCCGTCCTCCCTTACTCGTAGCACTTTGACCTGTCTCTTCTTTTGTTTTCTTTGTTACTTTGTCGGAATTCCCCCCCTTCCTTCTTTTCTCTTTGTATGTTCCAAAACCACCACTTCTCCGCTGTACCCGCTTTCCTTTCCCCCAGAGGATAACCCTCTCCGACCCCATTTCCCCTGAACAGCTTCTTCAGCGTTACTTTCCTTTAAATGGCATCTAAAGAGAATACTAATAAAACCTCTCTCCTAGTTATCTTCGTCCGGTCTCATTTCTTTACCCCAGACCTCAAGAACTTGCAGCCGCGCATTCATCCAGTCCACCCTTACTTCTCAGCCCGCTTGCTGTCCCGTTTCTTTTCTGGCGTAATCGCACCACAGGTAGTCATATCTGTATTATTGGGTTTTGAATTGATTGTAGATGATATTCCTCTCCCTTCCCTTCGCCCGTCTGTTTGAAAAAAGTCTTACGAAAGCTTTGACCCCCCTTCCTTTCTTTTATACAACGCATGCCCCCCCACCCTATTTCGTTGTGGTCCTCCCCAAATTCCAAGACACTTTCATGATAACGAACTTGCATCCTGCACTTTTTGACGATTAACCATGGTTTTCCTTTCACGCCCCCCCTTTTTTTTTTTCCCCCCGAGTCGTATCTAGAAGTTAACCCAAATTTCCAAGCCCTTCCCACCCGTCTTGCCCTATTTACCACATAGTTACTATTGTCAGGGATCACCTGATTTTTCAATGGACTTCGGATTGACATCTTTCCACGTATTGTATGGACTCTCTCTACAGGCCTTTTTTCTCAGAAAGTATCGCTTGGTCCCCTAACCCCTCGTCCGATTTGTGATGTTCATCTTTCGTGCCGTCTGGATTCGAGTTTTTTAAGTTGGAAGCCTGGTAGCTGTGTGGGACCTACGGCCCCCTCCGCCACCTTTTGGTCCCTCCAAAAGACTTACCACTTCCGGGTACCCCCCAATTTTTTTTTGCAAGCGATGTGTTCTTCTTCTCGTCGTGCAAGACTTAGAGACTTTCATCTGTTCTTGACAATTAAAGTGCTCCCTTCATTCGAACGTAATCCAAACGAGGGGAATCCGCCCAGGGTGGTGGGGTGTGGTGATGGAATGACCCTAATGATTGTATGTTAGTGTTTTTTTTCGTTCCATACGTCCATCTTTAAGATAGCCGCACAGTGGACTTTTAACCCCTCTGTGAGCGGCTTAGGCCCCACATTTCGCCATTGTGCTTTCGTCATTCTGCTCTTACAATAATAAAATATATGCCAGTTGAAGTTTACCGGTGACCTAAGGACCTCACGGTTTAATTTGATTTCGTCGAGTTTCCGTGTGTCGGTTTAATTGGCCTTTTGCCCCCACCCCTGTCCATTACAGCACAGTTTTCAACTTTCCGCCTCGCGTCGTCACTGTTCCCGTTCCTCCTTCCCCTGTTCCCCGTACGGCAATGTGCTCATTGTTTCGGGTTCTATCGTTCTCTCCCCCATGTAAAAATGTCCTCCGCAAAGACCCCTCCCCCGGTCCGGCTGGTGTCAGTCTGTTTGACATCTTTTTGCGTTGCGACCTCTCCGCAGCAGAAAAAACAAATACCTAACAGAGCTCTTCTTTTCAGTCCACCACCCCCCCACCCATGATCTCCGGCTTGTGTACAGGCATTCCGTTCGATGGCCCATCCGTACAAGATGGGCCCCCGAACTCCACTTATTCTCAGTAGATATTCGAGGCAGACCCACGCTTCCGAATTCTTTCCTAGCTGTTACAGTTAAAGATAATGGTCGGTCTGTAACTGATGAGATCCCCCTTTGTAACGGTCCCCCGCTTCCCCTCTTCCAAAAACCAAAAAGGAGACCCAATCGCTCCAGGACTCGGAAATCTTTCCCCCCATACCACCCTGGCCTGGGAGGTTCTTTGTGACGATCAGAATGATTCTTCCTCCTTTTCCGAAGCTTTCTTTCACCACTTCTCCTACCGGTGACTGAAATAAGGTGTTACGTTCGGTGTGTGTCCTTTACAAAGAAGATGCCCTTCTGTTCCCGGCTGTATGGGTCCGGTCCTTTGGTAAACATGGTGATTTTAGCGTATAGTAGCCCCTCCCATGTGGTATAAGGTCTATGAAACTAGTTCATTGTTTCTGTTGATTCTTAAGGTACTGCAACATCTCCCTTCCCCGATTAGTTTCATCGCGAATGATATGTATTTCTTGTTTAAAGCTGGTCGTGATCTTTTCTTGCCCTTTCGTGAAACCTCATACCCTTTGAACTCCTTAGCTCGATGTTTTTTTCCCCAATGCCTCTGGTCCCGGGGTTTTGTTTTCGGAAAGTGCTTTTCCCCTCACCCCCAATCCCCCAACCTCGCGACATAACATGGTACTGTCTATGACCCACCTTTTCCCCACCTTTTTGGACGAACCCCTCTTTAGGAACATCGGCCCCCCCGGCAGGATTGAGACTAGGGACTTCCTTGTATTTTCAACTTCGGTAAAGTACATGTTTTAGCAAAGGGCCGGCGACAACTTCTGGTTAATGCAAGTCTCCGAAAGCCCGTTACTGAAGATCTTTTTTTCATCCCCTATTTGTCTATGTAGTGCTCTTTCTCTTTTTTCTCTGCATTCACTGCACTTTGCCCAGCTTGAAGGACTCCCCTTTCCGTTGCACTAGGGGATTTTTCTCGGATACTCCCGCCAGACCTTTTTCTACATCGATCCTTTTCACCAATCAAGTCCATCCTTCAGGTTGGATACGCCTCTTACCTTTGTGCCCTCGAATCGCGGCCCCAAACGATCGACCGTTTCGCTTTTATGTTTTACTGACGTATTAGGAGTTTTTGATCGATGTACACTTGGGTCCCTTACCCACCCCCCCCTCACCCCGTGGATACGTTTTCCCCTTCTCTTTTTTGATTCACGTCTTGCTGAAATCCCTTTCTCAGGGCCGAACAGTTTTGTTCATGAGCCTTATAACCCTTCCCCATGTACCTTTTGTCCCGCTACTACTGAGCTTCCCTTAACTCCCTGACACAGTTCTGAGGCTTTAAGCACGCACCGTACTTCATATTCCCTGATTTGAGGGATTTATTTTGATGGCTCTCTTGTTCCCTCTTCCTCGTGTTCTCTCGTCCACCTTCTGACCATGCCGCACGTGCCTTCTTCTGGAGGCTTCTCTGCTTTTTCGTTTTTTGAGCACCCATGAGCCTTTCCTTGTGTGGACTTTTCTTTAATTACTTCCTTCTTGTATCCCGTCCTCGGCGGACCTTTCCAGGTTTCCTTGCCTCCCTTTTTGTTGACAAGCTCCCTGTTAAGCTTTTTTCCGTCGAAGCTTTTGACTGGTAGGGCGCCCCGCGTTTCTCGTTTAATTATCCCCCCGGGTGCTAATCATTTATCCTACGAAGGATCTTCAGGGTTGTTTCGCGACTCGGCAATTTTTGCGTCTTTCACCCCTTTTGCCCCATTGGAATGACCTTGTCTGAAGGTTTAGAACTTGCTGGATGATTGCCTTCGAATCGACTTGGGTTCTAAACCTTTATCGTACCAATCACCAGAATCTAAACTGACGATTTGGTGCATTTAATTCTGATAAATCCCTCCCAATATGTTTCAGTCTCCCTCTCTTCTTTTTTTTTCCCTCCGTGTGAGGGGAATTCTTTTTTGTCAACGGTAGGCGACCGGACCTCCGGTTGATTCTCCTTTCCTCCTTCGAGTCTTGGATTATTCGACTATATGGCTTTTTTGTGGGTATTTAGACATGGTCTTGTGTCTGCGCGTCTTCCCCCCTTACTCTTCCCCATTTTTTGTTGATATCTATTGTCTTCTATCTCAAAAGAACCTTCGCGCATTCCACCTAAATATCGATCGAAACTGCTCCGAACATCGCCGGCTATTCGAGACCCCGCTTTCCGTCTGCCCGATCTGTCCACCCCCCTTTCTCGAGCAAGGATTCCTTACAAACCCTATAGGAAAAGGCAACCTCGGTGCGAGTACTCCTATCACTGCCAACTTTTCCGGTTTTCGGCCTTCTTTTTTTTTTCCCCTCTATTTGTCTCCCAAATGCCTCTCTGAGATAAGAAAGCCCTAGTTCGATCCCCTTTCCCGACCTTTTTCCCTTTAGTTTCACCCTACGCCCCCCCTTGACCTTTTTTTCGCGGACACTCACCTGGTTTTTCAGGAGGATTACTTCCCATCCTAGGAGACATTGCGCCAGGCCCTTACAGTCGATCAATTGCCCTGCTCTCCCTTCCCCCCACCTAGCACGTCGAAATCCTTTCCTTCGCCGTGACGCACAAAGCCAGGATTCATAAAGCTGAGGGCAAATTTTAGTCCTCGCCGACCCCCCTGTGATACTCAGTCACTTTTCTTCATCATTCCCGTTGAACTGGTTGAGAATCGCCCTCGAGGTGCCGTTGATCCATTCCGGAGTCCACAGGCGTCATTGTTGGTCTTCCTCCTGTTAAACCCCCCGGGATAAACGGAATAGAGAAACGCCATCCCAGTCCCCTCCAAAGAGGCCTTGTTTCACTGTAAAATTTTTGTTACTTCGAACTTTACGGCCAGTTTGACATTACAAGCTCCGCTATTCGGGGGTTAGGTTTTCCCCCGGTAACTTGTTTGACAGAGTACCACTTTCGTCCTTCGATAGCATGTCAGATTCCGTCTTCAACTCATACAAGATTACCCCCGTAGACCCGTGCGGCTGGTCTTTTTAGATGCCCCCCCCCTTCCACGGGCACCCGACCCACTCCTTCCTTAGACCGCTACAATCCCTCGATATTTTCCCGCGTCGTGCCTCACCGTCGTGCCCCCCCCTTCCTGTCTTTTTATTGTTCCCAAAAACGGCTCGTGTAGACCGCTGGCAGTTTTTAATGCCGTTACACGAGCCAGATTCTTCACACAGTCTCCTAAGCGGTTCCTCAGGGTGAATTGGCAGCTCCGAGATCTATAGCATATACGATCCTATTCCGCGCATCTTCTACCCCTAGATTTCCTAATGGCCTAGCGGACGCGCCCTTTGCATCAGCGCACCTTTCCTTCAATTGAACTTACCCCAGTCCCATGAGAACGTCGTGACGCAGTGGTTCTTCCGGTCTTACATGGAGTCCTCTACCTCAGTCCCCCCCTGTTATTTTCACCTACGTCTCCTCTGTTGTGAATATGGTTTCTAGTTACTTACAACTTTCTCGTCAGCTTGTTTCTTTCCCTGACGCAATTCTGCACCTTTTCATGTGATACCCACGTAATTTCCACACCCCCACTACCGTCTTTTCGTTATCACCAAAAGCCCAGAAAATCCGAGATTCCATCTTTGACCTAGATTCATTCCCTTTCCTCATAACAGATACAACTGGGCAGTTGTTCATGTCTAATTGATAAACCTTCTTGCAGCCCTTTTTCGACGCTTCCCCAATTTAAATACCTGACCCATCTCTCCTGATGCTAATTTCTATACCCTCTTTCCCAGACCCCTAAACCTAGTGACTTTCCCCTGGTATGCCTGTTCCCCTTTGCATGACCTATTCGGACCTTCCGACGATAGTGCACCTTCTTCTATCATCACTCGAGGGCCTTTTAAGAAGTGCCATATCAGCTAGTTTTGTTTTTTTCCGGTTCATGGTTTTTAAGGTGGGGCCCCAGTGGTCCTTCTCTCTGCCACCTGTGAACCAAGTGATCCCCGTCTTCTTACATTCCCCACGATTGCCACAGATCTTATCTTTTTTTCGGCCCGGCCTTATCCCCGATATAGGTGGCCCCCCCGATGGCGGTTTCCTCTCTTTTTGTCCTCCCCCCTTCATTCCCACGAGGGACGCCTCTTGTTGTGTGGTGTGCGATTTCCCCAATTCCATGCCGATGTCGTTCGTTGTTTTTCTTTCGGTATCATACTCATTTTTTTGATAGACAACCTGCTCACTTTCTTGGTTGGCTTATTCCCCCCCATTTGTGGAAAGGGTAATTAAGTTGCAATACACTCCCTCCCCCCTATCGGACCCTTCATTTCAGGTGAATCTCCCTGCCGGTTTTCACTTGGCCCCGATTAGTCTATCTGTTTCTGTTCACTTTCCGTTTTGACACCACACAAACTGTAAAACACTCACTTTTCTCCCTTTTGGTCCCTTAATAGTAGCCTTCTTCCCTTTAAGGCCCATATAGTCCGTGCACGCAAGTTGACCTGGGAATATTTGAGTGGTCTTGCCGCTTGTAAGAGACCCTTCCTGAAGAGCCAATTGCCAAATCTTTAATGAACTGACCAACTTTAAAGACCTGCGTGCCACTTCCCCGATTAGGAGGAAATTTTTTCGTCCTAAGAAGTTAGCCCCCCACCACCAAATTTACCACAAGCTCATTTCTGATTCACCAACCCCCCACCCCCCCACATCCCCTAGTGGAGGTAATTCCCCGTTCTCGTGACGAACGCCTCACTTCTTTTTGGGTCCCTAAACGCTTTTAGGCTTCCCTCTATTCTTAGTCCTTCTTTCCCGTCCCTCTTCCGCATCTTGAAAAGAGATTTTTTAACTTCTAATTTTGGGGGCGGTTCTTTTGGTAATTAGGCCCTATTTCCTGAAGTAAAACCCTGACCCGGTTCACATGGGCCTTCCCAATTGCAGAAAACCCTATCCTCAAGCGGCCCCTAAGAAATACTTAACACCAACCGAATTAGGATTGGTTCTTTGCCACGATGGATTTTCTTCCTTCGTTGGTCCGACCCTTCACGATATTCCCCACCAGGATTTCCCTTCCTTATTCCTCCTGTTGACGTGGCGTTGATATTACCAACTTCCGATGCGGATCTCATCTGCTCGTCTATGTTTCCTCTTAACAATTGGTGCGCTTTTCGATCGCTATAATTCTGGCTCACTTTATCTGCAGGAAACTGTCATCGTTTATTCGAACCTGCATGCCCACATTCACGATTTTGCCCTAGAATGATTCTTTCTTGGCTCACCCATTGAGGCGAGTGTGATGGTCCCACGTTTTCCCCCCCCCCTCGCCCCCCAAGTGTGAATCCCCCTTCGGAAGGACTTTTCCCCATGCCGATGTGATGCCCCCCCATTGTCCCTTGGCAAGTGATCCATTCATCATCACTCCCCCCCCCTCATCCCACTTCCCCCTCACCAAAACCCTATTGCGATTCCCAATTCACTACCGCCTAACAGCGGCTGCACGCGGATGATCTCTGTTGGACATGGAACCCCAAGGACAGGGAAAGCCTTCTGACCCCTGGAGGAGTCACGTTTTTTATACAGCCAGGGAAAACAGCATTTTCTGAGCAAAGATTCTTTTGTTGCCCTCTATTGTCTATCCTTAGAGCTCTCTTGAAATTTCCCGGAAAGACCATTTTACTCAGATTCTTATCGGCAATCTTTTGCTGCTTTTTACCGTTGAATTTACAAAAGCAGCGTTTCACTCGACGCCTTTTTTAAACAAATAAAAGTCCCCTAAGTTTGGATCGAGGGATCTTTGCACGCTCTCTCGAACCCTTCATAGCAGTTGCATGGAGTCATGGCTAGTCTTTCCGATGACAGGTGAAGGTGATGTAACGTGGGTTCATCTTTACCCACAACTTCACCACGTTTTTTTAATGTTTTTGCTCTTTATTAGTTTTTTTGTGTATACTTTCCCTTCACTGAGAAGTGGCCTAAGCCTGTTAAACTTTTTCTTTCCCCGTGAACATTCCATCAACCCCATGTTCCCCCCTTGCAATACTCTCTGATTTAATTTATACACCTTCCATTTTATCCAGACCGACCCCAGTTTAAATTCCCAATTGAAAGATATTTTTCTGGTTATTTCGTTGGTCTTTATTGTCTTCTTCATCATTGATCCGGCTTTTAAAGGACTTTATACCATCCCTGTCATCCCCTGGTGTTTCAGCTTATGGATATTCAGGCAGAAGGCAAGGTCTAGAGTGTTTTGTTTGTGTTTTGGACTGATGTCATCCCAATCTCGGCTAATCTTTCGCTTATTTGATATCGACGGTCTTTTCATCTATTGGAACTTTAACCCTTTATGGGTCTCCCCGGCTTTTGTTCTTAATAAGTCTCCCGTCATTTCCCCCCGCTTATTTTCTGTACGGAGCGACACCCCCCCCCTTGTCTCGCCCTTTACTGTCTTCCCAACATTTTGATTCAATAATGTTTTTTCATACCTAGAGCTTCAGTTTTTGTTCTCTACATCTTCTCGTTTTCGGAAACCGAACTTGGACATTCTTTTTTTTTATCATTTAACCCCTATTCTTTCTGATTTTATATTGAATTGGGTAGATCCAAGTTATTTTTGGCGTTTCTTTCCCCTCCGACGCCCCCCGCAGTCTGTGATTTTTTTCGATTGTCTTCCTAACCGCCTTTCGGACTGTTATATTTCGGTTTTTCGCACCTTTGCGCCTTGGTCCGGAGTTGTTGTATCTTTCGACCCCCCCCCGTTAACCTGTTTCTCCTATTTATGGCAAGGCCGGATCTGTAGGAAGCTTTCTTTAGCTCTCTCTTTGGTATTTGGATTAGCCGACATGGTATGGTTCGTCCCGATAGATTTCATCTCTCTTTCCTCCTTCCCCTTTTTTTTTTTCTATGTCCCCTCTTCTTTTCAAAGTGTCGCGATACCCCAACTTAGCTTTGCTACCTCTTCTCCAGGTTTAAACATGAAGGTGAAATATCTATACACCTCAGTATCGCAGCGGGACCAACACAACGCCCTTTCCCTCCTGAGCCCCTTCATAAC
>Ga0179593_1378973_pt1 | contig 24608 bp, 37 predicted proteins | sample CZODoug2_1_08_16_FD_185931 | JGI IMG/M metagenome (GOLD analysis project Ga0179593, IMG submission 185931) | Vadose zone soil fungal communities from Angelo Coast Range Reserve, California, USA - CZODoug2_1_08_16fungal (PacBio error correction) | ecosystem: Environmental > Terrestrial > Soil >... | reverse complement strand
TGGTACCTTTTTCCTTTTGGCTTTACCTTTTTTCTTTCTTTCCCCTTTCTTCCTTGGGTGTGTTTATCTATACCCCCCTTCCCCCCCAGTCCCGTCCCCACTAGACCTACATTCTTCTAGATTCCCCCTTCCTTCCTGCCTGTCCATCAAAAAGCGACAAACCCTGCCCCCTCCCCCTCTTAAATCCCCCTTTTCCCCCCTCCCCCCCAACAAATCCTATTCTTCCGATAGACAAACTTTCCTCCTCAATTCCCGAATCCCCTTTTCTATAGTCCTTTCTTTCCTGTCACACCCTCTTCATGTGGCGTGAGTTTTTTTTTTTCTTTTCCTTCGGCCCCCCCCACCAATGGTCCCTTGTCCCCCCCCCCACCCCTGCCCCAAGCCCCTCCCCCTCCCCCTGTTTGCAGAAATAAGCAATGGTCCCAGTTTCCCCCCTTCATACTTTCAAGTTTTCGTCTTCCATTAGAACAAATCCTCCCTCCTCCCTTCTTCTCTTTGATGTTCCCCTTACTTATTCCCCCCTACAGCTCTCCTTCTTACCTGTCCCACTCGTCCCATTAACCTTCTGTTCTTTCCTATGTTTCTACTTCCTTTCCCTCCTCTGCTCCCCTCCCAGCGTCGGTCTCCTGAGGTGTCTCTCCAAGAGTACCCTCTGATAAACCTGATCTCCTCCCCCTCCACCTCCTCCTCCTTCTTCGAGGCCCCCCCCTCCCCAAGAACTCTTCCCCCCCCTTTCCCCTTCTTAGTCTCCAGCTGCTCTCCTTTAGAGGTTCTCAGTTACGCTAAGCCCTCCCCTCCTTCTCCCCCCCCCCAGTCGTACTACGTTCCCCCTCTTTTCTCTTTTTTAGACGTTTTCAGATTGAAGAATCTCCCCTTTTTTTGGCGGAAGCCCTTCGTTCCCAAGCCTTTTTTTTTCTGGCCAAATGCTCCCCCCCTTCTCCCTTGTTATGAATCTTTTGTCTCCGCCCACCCTTTTTCCAACGGAGTTCTAAAATAACCATACGACCATCCCTTTCCCTGCTTTCCCCCCCCCCCCATCCCCTCCCCCCCAAGACGTCACCCCCCCCTCCTCCCCCTCCCCCCTAACTGAAAAGATTGACCCGAGTCCCCCCGCTCCTCCCCCTCCTTTTCCTTTGCCCCGCCCCCCCCCTCAACTATAAATTTCCCTCATAGTACCCCCCTCACCCCCCTCCCACTTCGACGCACCCTCTTCCCTCTTTTCCCTCTCCTCCTTCCTTTCAACAGCTCGACCCTCCCTTTAATCGCTTGTCCTGACCCAGATATTGTCCACGGCCACCCCTCCTATAAAGTTTGTTAGCCCCTCTTTCTGCCTTCCAAAGTTCTTTTTCCCCCCTTTCTTTTACCCCTCCCCTGATTAACTTCTTTATGTGATTTTTTTTTTCCTTATTATCTCACCCCGATCTCAATTAGTATGTTTGACGAGTAGAACCCCCCAATCCTTCCCTTTTCCCTTACCAATTAAGTTTTCTTTTTTTTTTTCCCCTTTCATGCCCGCCCTTACCCCCGTTTTCTTGTCCTAAGCACCCTAAGCCTTCGCAAACGGCCTACCTCAGTCACTTTTCTCAACTTGATTTTCCTCTTCCCCCCCCCCCCCCCCAAACTTGTTCGTTCCCCCCCTTAGGAGTTGATCCTCTTTCGTTTCCTTCACCCTTGCCCCTCTTTCCACCTTATCCCTTTTTTTTTTCCATGTCCTGATACCCTTTTTTTACCTCCCCGTCCCCTCTGTCGAGACTTCGAACCCCTTCCTTAAGTACCCCCCCCCTCTCCCTTTCTCTTATTGGAGATCTTCCCTTTTTAGTAACTCCCCCCCTTCCCTGTGATTTAGGCCCCTCCCTAGTTTCAAAACCTTCCCTTCCCCTCCTTACCCCCGATAACGGTCCCCCCTTTCCTACCGTCCCCCTTCTCGATTTTCTCCCCTTCCGCCCTTTTCACCCCACCTTCTACCCATCCCTCTTCTTTCTAGGCCCCCCCCTTTTTCCCTGCTTTTCTTTCTTTCCTCCCTTTTTTCATTTACTTTCCCCTCCGATTTAGAGCGCTTGTTTTTCCCTCCTCATGGCAGTGTATCCCCCAAATCCCCGCCCATCCCGGGCACTAATTTTTCCCTCCCCCCCCCCTTTCCCCCCCCTCCTCCCTCAGTCTTTCACTCATCCTCCTGGCGTCCCCCCTTGAGTCGCATCCCAGACCTTCACTTCCTGATTCAGGCTTCCCCTTGTCCGATTTCTGTCACAGACCTCGACTCCCCCTTCAACTTTTTTCACCTGCCGCTTCCCTCCTTTTTCCCAACCAGAAACCCCCCCTTTTCCAAGCCTTGTCGTTATATATTCTTTGAATCCTTTGGTTGTTGATCTTCTTCCACCATGATGCTTCCCCTAAGGTTGTTGATACTTTCTTCTTTCCGTTTTAGACCGAGTCACCCCCCTTTCCTCCCCTTTCATCTGATATTTTTCTCCTTTTCTCCCCAATACAGCCCCCTCTTTCTGACTTTCCCCTCCCTCCGCCTTTTGTACCCTCCCCCCCTGAAGGCATTTCCTACTTGTAGGAGGTATTGAAGACCCTCTGTCCCACTTGCTAGGTGATTTTGGTTGTAGAACCCGTCCCCCTCTTTCCCCCCCGCCCTGCCCCGTCTCCCCTTTTTGGCTGTCTGTTCCTCCAACAGACGATTTCCCCTTTTACTTCCTCCCTTTATCTACCCCCCCTGTTTCCTCGTACCGTGTATTTTCCCTCTCAATCGCTCCCCTTACCACTCTTCCGTTGACCTTCTCCCCTCTCCCAGTTAGCTTTTCCCCTTCTTTAAGTTTTTGTTTTTGGGGGGTTTTTGTGGGGGTTTTGACTTTTTGGGGTTTTGGTGTTTTTTTTGGGTGTTCTCCTTTTCCCCCCAGAACCCCCTTTTTTTCTCTTGTCTTTTTATCCCTAAAGCCTTTATCGCCCCCCCCCTCATCACCTCTAAGTTGCAGGTCGTCTGAATTCTTCTTTGCCTACGTGCTCTCTTTTTCCCCGTTTTTGGGGTCAAATTTTACTTTTCCCCCCCCCCGATGCTCCCTTCCCTTCTTCGATGCCCCTTGACTGATTCCTCTATTCCCCCCCCCTCCCCTTTCCAGACTTCCTCTTGCCTGATTCACCCCCCTGCTTGCCCCTTACAGGATCTTCCCTTGCCCCTGAAATTTTTTTTTTTTTCTTTTCCCTTAATTTTCTCTTCTGTTCATAAAGGACCCTCCCTTCCGGTTCCCTTCCCCATGTCCTGTTATTTGTAAGAGAGAAATCCTCCTTTCCCCCTCTCGCCCTCCAGCCCATTCACCCCAGCAAAGACTTTTTAAACAGGCCCCCCCTCCTTCCCTTGTCTTTTTATCATGCCTTTCTACTCCTTTTCACCAACCCCCTTCCGTCGTGCCCCCTCCCCCCCCCTTCTTTCTTCAAAAGGCGCTCCCCTTTCCTTCGTTATTTCTCTTCTCTTAGAGCCTTCCTCTGGCTTAGCTTGCTGTACCCTTATTTTTTTCTTATTCGAGTCGACCCCCCTGGAGGTTTCTTTTTGGTCCGCTGGAAAGGTTTTCTTTTTGTTCTCCTTGCCCCCCCTGCTTTTTTCATGCCTCTTCTTTTTTAGGTTTGTTCTATTTTTTTTTTTCCATCCTTTTACAAGTTTTTTTTCCGGTATGCTTTGAGGTGATCTCTCACCTGGTTGAGGCGACCCTTGCTTGGATTCCCCCACCAGTCTTTTATGAATTTTCCTCGACACAGGGTCTTCCCTTTTTCTTCCCGATTCCCCCCCCCTCTCTCCCTTCAACAGCGTAAGGAGCCCCCCCTCTTCCCCCATAGATTTCAGTCCCTTTATGATCTTTTCGAAGAGTTAGGAGGTAATCTGTACTTTCAAACGTCCACTCGTGCAACGCGCCCTTCGATCCTCCTTACCTCGGACTTCCCCCCCTCGGGGGAAATATCTTTCTTTTTTTATAGTTCTCTCCTTGCTCTTCCTTCTTCTTTGAGAAGACGTTTTCAAGCTACCACTTCCTTCTGTCATTCCCTTCCCCTCCCCTGCGATTATCCCTCAGTGCCTCTTGATCATATTCCCTGACCGTTTGCCACTCCCCCTAGTTCCCCCCATCAACCTCTAAGTGACTACTCCCTTTTCCTTGTCCTTCAGTTAATGAGTGTTGTGTCCTCTGAGCGCGTTCCTTCCCTTTTGCAGATACGGGTATTCTTTCCGATTTTGTTCTTAGCCTCTTCTGGTTAGTAGGATTTTCTACTTTCAACGTTTTTTTCCCTATATGCAGAGTTTTCTTTTCTTTTTTTTGTTTTGGGGGCCACTGCCCTTTTTGCTCTTTCTTCCACTCCCCTTCAGATTTTCTTTGAACACCCCCCCCCCCTCCTCCCTAGTCAGTGCGGACCGGGAAATTGTTTTTTTTTCCTTTCTAGCGCCTTCTCTTTTTTTCCCTTTGTTACTTTTTGTTTCCCTTCCACTCCTGAGTGTAGGGAGTGTCTTGGTGGGTAATCTGGCGCTTATGCCCGACTCAGTTCCTTTCCCTCTGGGTCGATGCAGGGATTGGTTTCCCCTCTCCACCATCATCTTTTGTTTTTTAGATAGAATCCAAAGCCTCCCACTCGTGTTCCCCCAATCAGTAAAGACATTTTATTTCTTTCCTTTCCTTCATGTCTACCCCTTGCACCGCCCCCCTCCCAAATCTATGACCTTCCCCCCCTTTTGACACCCCTCCCTTTTCTGACTTTCATACTCCCCTTTCCCCTCTCCTCTTTAGGCAGCACTCTTTTTTGCAGTGGATTTAAATACCCCCCTCCTAATTTGTCCGGACTCTTTTCCTCCCCCTCATTTCCCCCCCCTGATTTTCCTTCTCCTTCTCCTCTTCCCATCCTGCCCCCTCCCCTTGACCAAAGATTAAAACTTCCTCTTACTCCGTTTCAGTATACCCTTCGACCCAACTCGTTAATCCGAACCGGCTTCTTTTTCTTCACCGCAGATCTCTCCCGCGAGCTCAGGAATCTTACCTTCCATCTTCCCCCTAGCCTTTTGTTTAAGATCCGTTTTATTTTAAATGTCGCCTCATTTCTCCCCCTGAAAGTATAGTTTTTATTTCATCAGTCTTTTGCTCCCCAGACTTCTTCCCTCTTAACTTCTTCTACCCCCGCTCCCCTCCTTAATAATTAGTTTAGAAACCCCCCCACGACCTCCCCTGATATTAACCCCGATTCAATTATATCTTACAGGTCTCTCCCTTTCGAGTGTTTCCCCCCCTCTATTTTTTTTTCCTGCCTTTACCCTATTCTACAGACTACGAGTTTTTTTTCCCGGAGTCCTTTTCCTGTGCCGATTTTTTTCCTTGGGTCCGCTTTTCCCTTCTTCTTTTTATCTTTACGGAATCCCCTTCGGCTTTGTCGCTTCCCCCCCCCTTTTCCCCAACAGTTACTGTTTTCTTTCCGCCCCTGCATTTTTCTCCCCCTCACATTAAAAACTTTTCTCCCTTTCAAGAATCCCGTTCCCTCCAGGCTTCCCCCCCCCCCCTCCCGCTCCCCCTTCCCCCCTTTCGAAACTAGGTTCCGTAGCTCCATTCGCCCCGCCTTTGCTTTAATCCCCCTCCCTCCCACCTCCTCATTTTGCGAACTTCCCTCCCCAAAAAGACGTTCCTCTCCCTCTTTTCCTCCTTTATATCTTTCGAAGCTCAGCCCCTCTTAGAGACCCCCCGTTTTTCATTTCTCCCCCCCTGGCCCTACCATCCCCTAAGATGTACTTCCTTCTATACTTATCCCCCTAGTCCTCTCCCCTCCCCTTTATCCCCCCCTTTATAGCTTCTTATTTGTTGTTGAGGGTTCTATTTTCTTCTATTTATTTTTTTCTCCTTTCCACAATCACTGGCCCTTCCTTCTTCCGGTGTTTTTTTCCGCTGCCCTTTCCACTGTTCTTCTCCGACAGCCCTCTCCTTTTCTCCTGAAGACTACGGTTCCCCAAATTACGCAATTGATTTTTCCTCCCGGCCCCCCAGTTTGTCCCACCTTCTGGATTTTGAGACTTTTTTTTTTCTCCCTTTTCGTCCCTTCTCTTCCCTCCTTTATAGGCCCTGGAAGATTCCCGTTTCCCCATCACACTCAACTCTTTATTCGCTCCCTCCACCTATTTTTTCTTACCAGGTCACAACTCGTTTTTCTCTTCGTGTGTTTTTCCCTTCTTTTGAGACTCCTCCCCTTAACTTTGATTCCCCCTTACCAATTAGAGGCGAACCCCCTGCACGCTAATTTTTCAGATCCTTAAACTGCCTCTTCCTGCGCAGATTTTCTTTCCCTCCCTCCTTCCCCCCCCCCCTCCTTCTTTTCCAGCATCCCCTTTTCCCCGCTTTCCCCTCACTCTTGCCGTTCATTTGGTCCTTTCAAGATCCTTGTAATCAGTTTTCCGCGGCGGTGTTCCGCTTCACCCTTTCCTTGTCTTCACACAACCCCCCCCTCCACCATGTCAAGAATGGTTTTTTCGTCCACTCTTGAAGCCCTCCTCGAATCCTCCGAATTTCCTTCCCAAAATTAGGCTTAGCTCTTCTTCGGACTTCCCTTCTTGCTCCGACCCGCGACGAGACTATCCCTACCTTCCTCGATTTCCTTCCCCTTTACCAAAACGAACCATTCCTCTTAAACGCCTCCGGTCTGTTTACCCTCTTTTCCTTTTTTTTTTTGTCGATCGATGATACTCCTCTGCGTTGCCAGTCATTGAGGATTTTTTCTGCCGCGCCCCCCTTGTTTTCAACTGTCTTAGATTGAGTATGTTCCCTCTAGATACGTAACCATTTCCAGGGACTTTTCTCCTTGCCAGCCTCCCCTCCTTTTTGTTTTTAATTCCAACCTCCCTTTTCTTTCCTTCCTGATTTCCTTTTGCGACCCTTTTCTTAACCCCCCCCTTTTTTTGATGTTTTTATCAACAGGGAAATGTGATTCCCCCCCGTCCTCTCAGACCAATTCCTTCCAGGGAGGCCATCCCACCGGTCCCTCCTCTTCCTATAGTTGATGTATCCTCTTCTCTTCTTTGAGCATTCTTTTTTTTCCCTCCTCCAAACCTAGTCTCCCCCGGTTTCACGCTCTAGTTCCTTTCTGAGCTCCAGTTGCTTTCTTTGGTGTCCCTGTGTCCTATTTTAGCCTTCCGAAATACATGCTTCCTTATTCCTCCCCCCCCCTAAGGTACCGACCCCCTCCCCCCTTTCTTTCCCTTTTCCAGTCAGTCCTTTAGTTAGTGGATCCTTCCCTACTATCCTTTTATTTTTTAACTGTTTCATCTTTCTTTCCCTTTTTCAGCTTCACTAGTCCTTCCTTTCCCTTTCTCTTCCTACGACTAGCGTCTCCCCCCCCCCATTTTTCCCCTCCCTTCCTTTCTTTTGTCTTGCCCCCACCCAAATTGACGGCCCATTTACTTCTCTTTCCTTTGCGTTACCTTTTCTCGGCTGGAGTACTACGTAACTTTTCTTCCCCCTGGGACCCCTTTTCCCCCTCCCCCCCTGAAGGTGTCTTCCTTTCCCCTTTTATTGGTCCTTCCCCTCCCCTTCTCCTTGCCTCGAGATGACGACCCCACTCCCCCTCCCTCTGAATAACTGATCCGACCGGTTCCCCTGTCCTTCCTTCTTTTCATGGGCCCTCACCCCCTTCTAGCCGTACTTAGTGTTCCTCACCCTAAGTCTTTTCTTTTCCAAAATGTCCCTTTTCCCCCCCGGGCGGCTCTCTTTTCTTTTTTTTAGCGTAGATCCCTTCTTCACCTGGTTTTCTCTTTTCTTCCCCCTACGGATTTTTGGGATTCCCCCCGTCTTTCCTACACTTTCCCTTTGGGATTATGTTGCTGTAGATGGACCTTTCGGTCCCTTGGCTCTTCCTCCCCCGTATCTCTTTTCCTCTTCGTTTTTTTTCCCCGGCGTTGGCGATGGTTTCCTTCTTTCAAGTTCCTCCTTTCTTATGTGTCTTTTGTCTTCCGATTTTTAAACTTGGATCCTTCTTCTTACACCTTTTATTTTGGAGCCAATTTTACTCCCCCCTTTGAACATTTTTCCCTTCCCCTTCAATGAGCTTACCCTCCCCCTTTTCCGGCGCCCCCCTCTGCCATTCGTTCCCCCCAGAGGAAGAGAGTGGATCCTCCTTTTCTTGGTCTAAGGTTCATGATTCCCAAGACCACTCTTCCCACCTCCGCCCTCTCCTTCTCAGGACTACTTCCTCCTTATTTTTATCTCGGTCGTGTTTTCTTTCTTCCCTATCCGGTCGTCCTTCCCTGAGGTCTTTCGACTATTTCCTGATTAGATACTTCCCTATGTCTCTTCCAGCCCCCCTTCGAGCTCCCCCCCCCCCTCAGTTTCTCTCTTAATCCTTTGACAAACCACTCTTTCCCTCCCTCAGACGTGAATCCCTTTTACTTTCTCTTACCTTCATAGATGTATTCTTCTTCTCTCTGGGTTTCTCCTCCTCTCTACGTGCGTTCTCTTCCCTATTTTGTACTCCTCTCGTGAATCCCCTGAGGGCCTTATTCTTCTTCACCCGATTCTTTCTTGCGACCCGCTAGTCGGCTTCTTCTCCTCGTGGTTTCCTCCCCCATTTTTTACGACGAGGCCTCCCCTACTTTCCTTTTGTGAGTCCCCTCCCCCCTTCCATCTCCGAGTCTGCTTCCCCTTTAACTTTTTTTCATGACCCCTTTCTTTCCGACATCAGCTTATTTTTTTCCTCTTTTTCTGTTCACACCTCTTTTTTCGTGGCTTTTCCTCTTGTGATGACTCCCTGTTTCCTCTCTGACTCTCAGCCCCTTTTCGTGCTTTCCTCTCTTTTGGAATATCTTTTTTTCTCCCTAGTTGTTGTTGTTTTCTCTCTATCAAACCCCTCCTCCCCCTCGCCTCCCTCTAGGAGTTTTCCGGACCTACTGCCAGTCCTCCCTCCCACTGCAAAGTTTTAACCCCTCATTCCACCACTTCGTTCCCCCCCTCTTTCTTATGTACCTTCCCCCCCTCCCCCTGTCACGCCCGACTCCCTTTTCAAGGCCGCCCCCTAACCTGATATTCTATCTCTTTTCTTTCCCACTTAAACCCTTTCCTTAGTGAGGAAGTTTTCCCCCCCCCCCCCAAATTTCCAGTTTCCCCCCCAACCACCCAGTCTTCTTCCTAATACGAGGCTCTTTCCAATACCGTTGTTCCCCTTTCAACCCAACTGCAGACCTCCTTTTTTCCTTTTTTTTACTCTCCCCCCCCTTTCCGCCGACACTTACTATAGCTTTCTACCCTTCCGCCCTTTCTAGACCCTCCCTCCCGATTAGTACCAATGGACCCCTCTCCCACTAGCTTTATGGACAGCGCTTTTCTCCCTTTATCCACGTTCCTCCTATTCCCGAACCCCTCTTTTTCTTCGAAGGAAGGCAGTCGCTCTCCCCCTCTTCCTCTCCCCCCCTATACCCCCTTAAAAGACAGCCAGACTTTCCCTCCGTCATCTCCCCCCCCCCCTCACCTCCATTACCCCCCCTCCTTGGAACTTTAGTCTTCCCTCCATTATCTGACTTCGTAGAGGTTGCACATCGATTTATTTTATCATTTGACCCCCCCTCTTCCCCCATCGACCTGATCCTCCCCCCCCTACTCACTCTTTCCTAGCTTTCCTCTTTGGGCTCCTTAACCTGCCTTCCCCCTCTTACTTTCCCTTTTTTGACCTATTTTTTTCACTCCCTCCCCTTTTCCTTTGTCACTCTTTCCCCCATTGTCGGGAACCCTGCCAAACCCCTCACTTTTACTTCTAACAGCTTTTCCGCCCGCACCCCTTCTCCCCCTCTTTCCCCCCTCATCCCGCATCCTTATCCTTTTCCCACCCCCAACCCCTTCCCAACGCTCCCCCCCTCTCACCCCACGAAACCGCTTGCCGAGCCTTCCCCCCGAATCCCGCCTTTCCCCCCCTCCTCTCCCCCCTCCCCCCCCACGCCGACCCCCCCTTGTATCCCTTCTGCTCCTACACCCCAAACATCCTTCCATCCCTCCTCTACGCTTTTCCTCTTAAGCAAGTAAGTTTTCCTCTCGGCACCTCTTCCTAGAATTGGCCCCCGACCTCCCCCCTTGGTTTCTTCGGCCCCTTCCCTCGTCGATATACGTTTTTCTCCCTGATTTCCTTCCCTCCCAAATTTATAAAAGGTCCTCTGCCCATTCTTGATGTGTGTCCACCCAGTTTTTTTTACCCTCCCCAGATGCCCGTCTTTTCCTTTTTGCGGTCACCCCCCCTCCCCCTGTCATTTCCTTCCCCCTGGGGTCGTTTTCCCTTTGAGCCCGATTTTTAATACCCTTGTAACTGACCTTAAGCCCTCCCCTCTCTTTAGTCCAAGTGTCCCCCTGCCAATTGGCCATCCTTGATTTGCAAAGACCTGGTCCCTTTTTTTCCAACTTCTTTCTTTTCTTCCTTTTTGCCCCAAGTCGAACTTCCCCGGCCTTTTTCTTTTTCATTCTTCCTTTTTCTGATGGGTCTGATACCTGTGTTAAAAATCCCTGCCTCACGAGTAGCCCATTCTTCCCCCCCCTCAGATTCTCCTTTTCCCCCATTTCCTTCTCGTTCTTTGGCGCTAAAGTACCTTTGGGCTCTGTCCCACCCATTTAACATGTCTGTTCTTCACCCTTTCCTCTTTAAACCCTTCCTGCTCCCCCTTTTTTTTCGCTCCAGCACCCTTTCCCTTCTTGCCCTTCTCCCGTCTTCCTTTTTGCGATTCAAACTTTACGTTTTCCCAGCCGATCGTTCTCGTGCGCCTCCAATGAGTATAGTCTCTTTTCCCTCATTGGAGGACCTCCCCTCCCCCCCGTGAACCTCTCTTTCTTCTAGGTTTTCCGCTTCACTGTTTTCAAACCCCCCCCCCCCGCCCCCTTTTCCCAGAACTTTTTCTCACCTCATCACTCCCAGCCTCTTCAGACTTCCCGGTCCCTTTTTTCTCCGTCACAATTCTTCCTCCTCCTTCCCCGTCCTGATTCTTCTTCTCTCCATGTAGTCGACTGACGATAACCTTTTGACCTCCCTGTTTACCAGCTTGCTCAAAACCCGTTCCTTTTTTTTCCTTCTTTTTTTTTTCCCCCAAACTCTAATTCTTCTCTCCTATTTTTGAATCCTTTTTTTTTTTTAGCTAGTGAGTCCTTCTTATTAAGACTTTTCTCCTTTGTTTAGTCCTCTTCCCCCCTTCTCCGTTACTCCTCTAGAGTATGTAAGGCCCTCTTCCCCGTCCCCCCAATTTCCTTTCATCCCCTTTTCCGACTCATTTTTTTACATTCCCCTTGCTGGACTGATTTCCCCTTTTTTTCTTGTTTTGATACTTAGTTCTTTCCCTTTTCCCTTTTTGTGGGAGAACAGGCAACTTCCTCGGTCACCTCGCCGTCGAACCCTTCTGCTTCGATTCTTCCAGAAATTCCCTTGTCCCCTCTTTGGTTATTTCTCCTCGGACTTTTTTCTCTTCAAGTTCCCTCTACTCACCCTCCCCTGCCCCTCTGTCCTTTCAAGATTTTGATTCTACTCTCCCCCGTGCGCGTTCCTTTTTTTTCCTACCCTTCTCCGTTTCCCGACCCCTTTCGTAGTCTCTCCAAACGAGGTTCTCCTCCTCCCACCTTCCTTCTTCACTCTTGCCTTCTTTCCTCCGTTTCTCTCGGTCTTTTTTTTCCTTCCTTTTTTTCACGGACCTTGATCCCACCCCCCTTTTTTCTTTCCCTCGGTCCACTTGTCTTCCCTTTTGATGATAAGTTGAAGAGCTTGCTCCCCATAATTTTCTTCCCCCTTTTCCCTTTTCCTTTCCCATCCCCATTGGGCAAATTTACTTCTTTTTCTCCCTTGGAGTCCCTCTTTGTTTCCTTACAGGTGATTTAAATGCGGCCTTGTTCCCCAATCCCCCACTGCCCTTTTCCCATGTGCCCTTCTTTTCCTCTCTGACCGCCGAAGTGACCCTTTTTTAGCCCTCCCCCCTTTCCCCCCTCCAGAATGCCCTTTCGCTCCCTTTTTTCAATTTCCCTTTACTTACATCCATGTTTGCTAAAAAACTTCTTCTTGACGATATTTACCTTCCAATACCCTTTATTTCCCTTCTCTTAACCAAGGGATGGTTCTCTTCTTTTCTATATGTTAGAGTCTCGCCCCCTCCTATCGTAGAGGGTCGTCCTCCTCTTTTTGTTCCTGTACCCTCTTTCTCCCCAATTGGCCCCAGTCTTTGTCTTTCTTTTTTGTCCCTTACTTTGTTTCCCATGGCCCTTCTGTTTTCTCTCTCAAGCTTTCTTCTTTTTTAGGCTTTCTTCTTTTTTTTCCCCCCATACGGAAGTTTTCCTTTCTTATTTGTATTCTGCTCTCCCTTTTTAACTTTTTTTTCCAGTGCTAAACTTTTTCTGTACCTTTAACAAAGTTTTTCCTTTCTTTTTTCCCCCTCGCCCCCCCCTTTTCCCTCTTTTCTCCTGTTCCGTTACCTTTCTCATCGGCAAAGCTTTTCCCTTTTTTCCCCCCACCGAGGACCCCTGCGTACGAGTGACTTTCTTTTTTCTACCCTCTGTTCCGGAGTTGAGGACTCCTATTTCCCCCGTTACTTTTCCCCTTCCCTCTCTCTTCCTTCATAGAGTAATTCCTCCTCTGACATATAGATTAGTGTTTCCTTCGTCCTTTAGTTTTACTTCTTCTTGTCTGGAGACCCACTTGCCTCTTAACTTTTTTTTCTGGTGTTTTTTTGCTCCTCCTCAGAAGTGATAGCTTCCCTCAGGGACGACTTTTGATATACTCTCAAAGTGTCCCCCCCCATTTTTCCCAAGACTAGTTTCCTCCCCTCGAAGTTTTCCCTTCCCTTTTACTGGTAGCTTTTTCATCCATTTTTTGTTTCTTTTCTCGATTCTTCCAGACTCCACTTTACCCCGAAATATTTACTCTTTTTTTTCCCTTTCTCTCGGTCCTCTTCTTCTTCCCTTTTCTTTCTTTTGATTTTTCCTTAGACTAGGAGGAGGAGTCGACCTTGTGTGTTTTCTTGCCCCTTCAACATTTGTTCACTCTGAAGACCCTCTCTTGTTGACTTTTGTCCCCCATACCCCCACCCCGAGCTGATCGTGCTGAATGGACTTTCGCTTTTCCTTTTCCGCTTGAAATCCGCTTCTTTGTTTCTCTCCTTTTTTTCATTCCCCCCTGATTTTAGGGCTTTTTTCTTTTCTTCATCATGTCCGTTCCTTTTTCCCTCTTCCTTTTTTCGTCGCTTTTGCTTTTTTTGTATTATATATATTTTCAACCCCCCCTTTTTTTGATATCTGATAAAACTCCCTCCCTCCAGCCCCCACTCGCCCGAAACTGATTCCTGCTCTATTTCCCCCCTTTCCTTCCGCACAGGCTTTCCCCTCCCCTTTTATTTAACTGCCACCTTCCACATCTTCTTCTTTTTGTTTCTAAAACTTACCTGATTCAGCCTTTAACCCCTCCTCCACTCATATTACCTCTCAGTTTTTTATTTTTTCCCACGTAAAAATCTCATTGGTGCCTCCTAGTAGGCCCCCTTTCCTTTTTTTTACCCCACCGATTCTTCCTCCTCCTTAAGCGTTTCTGATCAATCCCCTTTGACCAAGTAAAACCCTTTTTTCCGACTCCCTCCGGGTTTTTCCTTCTCCCACAAGATCCTCCCCTAAAACGATCTTTTCTAATTTTTTATTCACCGTCGAGATATTTTTCTCCCTCTCCCCTATTTCTTAGACCATTTCCAGATGCCGGCCCCGTCTTGGCTGGCTCCTCGTTTTTTTTCCTTTCCTTTTTCCTATCTCCCTCGTACTTCCGGTCGTATTCTACAGCGGCGCTCGCGCCCCGAACCTATTCCCCTTGTTTTTCCCCTCCCCTCTTCATATAGAGAGCCCCCCCCCCGATCCTTCCCCCTTCTTGGTGGCCTATCTGATGGTCCTTGTTGTTTTTGTTACCTCGTCCGGTGCACTATTTATCCTTTCCCGCCCCCCTTCCCTTCCTCGTTCTACTTTCTTTTTTTCTCCTATTTCCTTGTGGTTCCTGGACGCTGGCCCGATCCTCCTTTTGGAATTTGGCCAGGAAGTTTTCCCATTTCTCATGTTGTTTCTCTTGAAAAATGCGCCAATTTTTTCTTTCCTCAGCTTTTTTCTCCCCCCCATTGTCAAAAAGTTCCCCCCCCCCCCCCCGAATCCCGCGAAATTTCCTTCATGGAAACCATCCCCGCCGAAAAACTTCCTGTCCCCGCCGGGTCCGCCTGCCCTCCATCCCGCCCCTGCCCCCCTCTCCTCCCTCCCTTCCCTCCGAATTGTCCCCCCATCTCCCCCAACCCATAAGTTCCTCCCCTATACTCCTTTTCGATCTTCCCCTTCATATACTCTCTTCCCGTAATCCTGCTTTCCAAATTTCACTAATTTCCGGAAAATACTATTTCTCTTTTAGAAATTTTTATCAAGACCCCTCACCTTCCTCAGGTCTCTCGAATGCATTTTTTTTGATTTTCCTCTCCCCTTCGCTTTGGGTCTTTGTTCTATCCTTACCCCCCCAAAAATTCCCCCTCTTTCCCCCTTCTTTTGGCGTTTTCCCGGCCTCCCTCCCTTTTTCACAACTTTCCTCACCCTTCCCCTCCGCTAATTTTTTACTTCCAGATAACGTTTCAAACCTCCGCACTTGATGTTTTGACCTCCCGGCCACTATCACCGTTTTCCCCCCCTTATGGCGTGTTTTTTCTTTTCCCGTAGAACTGCACGTTCCCTTCCTCTTCCATCCAAGCTGTTCTCGTCGGTCCCTCTTCAAGTTTCCCCCCCCTCACCCTAACGATAGACCTCCCTAAAAATAATCTTCCTGCTTTAATTTCCTTTTTCGAGGTCTTTCCTCTCCCCTTCGTGGTTGCCTCCCTCCCTTCCCCCCTTTATTCTTCTCCCCTTTTATCTGAACTTTTTCCCAACTTTTTTCTTTATCCCTTTTTTCAGAATAAAGTCCCTTTTCCTAGTGGTCCCCGGATCCTCTTTCTTTTTTTTCTTTTTTTTAAAGGTCCCCCCCCTTTCCGTCAAGGCGATTGTTCCTTTCTCCCCCCACGAGTTTTTCTCCTCTTCCTTTTTTTGCTTTCTCCCTCCCCTACTCCCTCTTCTCTCCTTTTTTATTCCCATTGATGGGGGCTCCCCCCCCTCAACATACTCCCCCCCCCTGAGTACCCCTGAAGTTCCTCCCCTCCCCCTCCTCTGGTAAGAATTCTTTTTTTCCCCCCCCATTCTGAGCTTCTTTAGGATTTACGTCTGGGATAAGACGCCCTCTTTCTCTCGATACCGTTTCACTACGTTTTTTCGGCTTGTCTCCCTCCCCCTCCTAATTCCTTGTAGGTATCTCTCTCTTCCCCTTTTTCTTTTTTTGTGTGGATCTTTTGACTCTTTACGCAACTTAGTCTGTTGAATCAATTCTTTGTTCTGGTGGTGACTACCGAGCTAACCACCTTTTTTCCCCTTTATCTCTCTTTCTTTTTTTCATATCGCACCTCCATCCTTACTTTCACCTTTCCACTTCTCTCCCCCCCCTGAATTGTATGTAAAATGACAGGCATGATCTTTTGGCTTCTCTTTAGACCTTTCTCTGAAAATTGATTCTTCTTTTTTTTTTTCCAACGGCCAGTGAATTTTCACCCCAATTCTTTTCCCACCCTCTTTCTTTTTCTTAGGGACTGACAATGAGACCTCTCCCTCTAGTTGCTTTTCTCCTTTTGATTCTTGAGTAGTTCCCTCTTTCCCCTCTTTTTTTTTCACATTTTTTCTTTCCACTCTGTTCCTTGCTCCCTCTACCTTTGACGAGTGGTTTAAGCTAGTCCTTTCCTCCACCCTTTATTTGTAGTTCCGCCAACGAAGGTCTCGCCCTTCCTTTTGACTGGTAAGAGGCTTTTTTTTTGACTTCCATTCATCTTTACGGTGTATTTGTTCCTCTTACCGGTTTCCTTTTCCCAGTCTGTCCCTTCGTGAAGATGCAGTTATTCACTTTTTAAGAGCGGTTTCCCCCCCTTAATCTTTTCCCGATGCCTCTTTTCTGGATCATCCATTTGAGTGCACATTTCCTTCTTCTTTTTCCGAAACTCTCTTCTTCTTAAGTCACCCTTTCTCCATGTTTCTTTTTGGAACATCCCCAAGGATTTTCCCATTTTTACCTTTTCTTTCGTCCTCTCCCCTTCATCCGTTGACTCTCTCGAAGTCCAACCCTTCTTCCTTCCATAATTTTTCTCCTTTCCCAAGGTTCTCACTTCTCTTCCCCCCCACATTGTTCACCACTTATCTTTAAGATTGGACCTTCCCCCCCTTCTTTACGGTTTTCCCCCGGGACGTTGCTCTCTTTTTCTCGATTCGAATGCTTGCACCTCTTTTTTCTAGAGTCTTTCTTTCTTTTGTCCGGATTCGCGTTATTTCCCCCTTTTGTCTTTTAGGTTCGGTTTCAGTTTTCCGGGATATTTTTTAGCGAGTCCCTCTTTTTTCTGCGAGGGTTTCCTTTTTTCTATTTTTTTTTTTTATTCCCCACCCTTCTTTCCTTTGTAGGTGTGACTTTTTTTTTTTTTCATGTTTTTTCCGGTGTCTTCTTCCCAAAGGTATTTCTCATTTTTCCTCGACCCCCTTGCCCTCTGTCCCCCCGTCCCCCTATTTCGTAATCTTCCCCAAAGCGTCCTGCGCCATTCGTCCCCTTTACTCTGATTGTTTCCTTTCGAGTGCGGCCTTTTTCTTCCCCTGTTTCCCCTTACAATTCGAGCAGACTTTCTCTCATTTCCAGCTTTTTCATCTTTCTTTTTTTTTGTTTCGCCCTTTCCCTGAGTACTGGCGGGGTTTTTTCTCTCCTGATTTTTTTCCTTTTTTTTTGTTCTTTTTTTTCCCTCCGTCTTTTTATTACTCTTCCGTTCCCCGAAAACCTGCTTCCCAGACCGCGACCGACGTTTTTCTCTTTGTTTTTTGATTCCCTTTCCTCGCTGTCTTTCGCTCGGCTTCTCCTCCTCCTCTCCGTTCTTTCTTTTTCTTTTTTTTTTTTTCGTCTCTTCGTTTCTCCCTTTGATTTTTCGCTCTCCTTTTTTTCCTTTTACAGCTTAGTTCTTCTTCCTCCGCGGAGGTTCCCTGAATTCTACGGTGGTCTTTCCCCTACTTTCTCCCCTATGTTACGTGCCACCAATTAGAGAAGAGAGGCCTGGGAACTTAGTCTTTCAGTTTCTCGGACATCAGATTTTGTTTTTTCCTCTTTGGCAGGTGCTCTCCCTTTTGGGGTTTTTTTTTCCCTCCTCAGTCCCGCGTTTTCTTCTCTTCCCCTTTATTGCGCTTTCCCCTTGATGTTTTTTTCATATATATATTTTCATCACCCCTAATAAGTGTTGGTGTTTCTGAGAATCCACTCTCAAGCCGACCCCCCCCACCATGCACGAACTGATCGGTTACCTCCTGACGCCACCTCTCTCCCTTTCACCTACCGATTTCACCTCCACAGTCTACCCAACCAATTTTTTTTCCCTATGCTTGTCGAATCGAAACCCTTAAGATACCTAATTAAGGTTTTCTTATTTTAAGTTTGGATTTCACCGTCCCCCGCTTCTTGTCTTCCTCCTTCCTTCCAATGGATTTTCCACACCTTATCGATCCTCCTCATCTGAAGCCTCCTTTTTCCTCCCAACCTGGTCTCCTCCGGGTAGTTTCTTCCCCCAACTGTATTTGTCCCTTTTCTATTCTTCTGTAACCGCTAGGGACAGTCCGTCATTCCCTCTCCCCTCCAAGTGCTGTTTTTTCCTTTTTTTTCCCTTTCTCAGATCTTAAATCCTTAGGTTCTTTTCTCTACTCTCTCCTCCCCGTCCTTATTTCTCCAGCCCTCTCTCGACTACTTATAGACTTCCCCCCACTCCTCTATATTCCAAGAGTCCATCCTGAGGACTTCTTGCCTTGAACTTTGTTGCCTTACTAGTGTGGTTCGCCCCTTTCCTTCTCGATCTCTTCTTCTCTTACCGCGGAATGTTTTTTCCCCTCTTTTTTTTTGAATTCAGGAAGACCAATGATTTGAACTTTTAGAGGCAAACCTTACCACGTCCCTTCTGAAGTCCCCCATCCTTTTTCCCCGAAACCCCCATACCACTCTTTCCCCCTTAAACCTCCCCTACCCCCCCCCCCGAACCCATTCTTCCCCACCACAACCGCCCCAAATCCTTTTTCTGAAGACAATCTTCTCGATAAACTATCCAACGACTGACTTACTCCCCCCCCTCCCAATAAGAACATTTGATCACTCCCCCCCCCCCATTCTCGAGCCTCCTCTTTCCTGAGCTTATCGCCTCTCCTATACCTCGAATTTCCCCCACGTTTTAATCGCCTCTTGGCCTCCCCTGCCAATCCTTTTTCCCCTCGTAAGCTAAGTTTTTTTTATCCCATTGATTTCACGGAACTCCTTTTCATCACTTTCTTCTTTTTCATTATTTTCATTATTGATGTGAGTTATTACTTCTGATTCCTTTATCCTTTCTTTTCCCCACTCCATTTTTTTCCCTCGTTTACCCTTTAAGGGGGCGTTTTTTTCCATTTAGCCCGTAATCATCCACTTTTCCTTCCTTACTCCCAGCCTTCCGCACGTTCCTACTCTTCTTTCCTCCCATGGATTTTGAAGCTTCCCAACACTTTTGTACAAAGAGGATTCCTTTTTTTTTTTTCTTTTCTGAAGTCTCCCCTTACTTGCCGATTACTCTCACGATTGTTATCGCCGGCCACTTTCCCCCTTCACTTCCCCTCCCCTCGTCTCGAATCGCCACCTCCTTCTTCCTTATTATTTTTGTTCCGTCTTTTCGATACCTCGTCGTGAGACCATACCCCTTCCCCCCTGTATTCTGCAAATCTCTTCAAAACCTGATTCTTTTTTCTCCGACTACTTCCAATTTACTTATTTTTTCTTTTTTTCGAGCTCCTCCAATTACTTGCCCTCCGATAGTCCAGCTTCTAACCTCCGTCTTGCCTGCGTTTTCGCCTTCTCCTCCCTCCGAAGATTTTCTCTTTCCTTTGTTTTTTTCAGGGTTCCCCCCCCAAATCTTCCTCCTGACCTTAGCAACCTCTACCGCGCTGAAGTCATTTTCCCCTTGCATCACCACACAAATTCGGCGTCGCCCTTTACAGTCCCGGATATTCCGGGAGTCGATCCTTGACATTGCGATCTCTCTCAAGTTTCAGCGATTGTTCCTCCGCTTTTATACCCCACCCTTCTCCCACATCACTCATTCTTAACACTCTCATGGTCGGTTCTCTTTTTCTCCTACCCTTTTTTTTTTTTTTCTCTGATCCGACCATTATGCTTTTCCTTCATTTTTTTAGGATGTTTTTTGTTAGCCTAGACTAAAACTCTGACCTACGATTCGTCGCTTGTCATTATCTCCTCCGTAATCCTCCTTCTGACTAAGAATTCTTCCACTTTGACTTTCCTCGGTCTTTCAGCTTTCTTTTCTCCTTCCCATTTACCAGGGTTTTTTTGTATTTGTTTCTGAACAGGACCCTTGAAGCGGACACCCTTTTCGCACATTCTTTCCCCGGTCGGGCCCTTCCTGCCGATCCTCTCCGATTTTTTTCAGCGGAGATCGGACTTAGTTACAGTGGGACTCGCCCCCTCTCCACTTCCGGTCACGATCCGTTTTGACTGGAGTGCGCCCGTGATTCGCGTGCTCTTTCGTTCGGTTTCCGATGTTGCAGGTTCTCTAAACCCCGGGAGCGCAACACTAGACCGCGCCGTTGCCTTTGAATTCCTGTTGGGGCCTTCCCCGGTCTCTCTTGTCGGTGGAAACTTCCCTTTACTATGCCTGGCGATCCCTCTTTTTTTCTTGTCCCTCTGGACTCACTCTTTCTCTTCAGATTTTACTAGCTGACTTCCAAACTAATTCCTTTTGACCCGTAACTGACTTTTCCTTTCTTTCCAATCCTTTTTCCTTTACAGGATTATTCCGTTTCCCCACCCTCCTTTTGTGATCTCTTATTTAACTGATGGATCCCGTCAAAAGCCAAAGCTCTCCAATTAATGTATTTTTCCCCCGCGCGACCCCTCCCCCCTTTCATCGATTCATACTAACCTCAAAAGCAATAATTACTTCAGGGACTATGACCGGTCCAATGGCCAATCTGGCCAACTTATTATCGTAGTCCCTGTTTGGGGGCCCCTTCCTTTATGCCACTCTATTAAACCTTGGCGGCATGCTATTAGCTTCTCTTCCACGCGGTAAAAGCGGTCTTATTGGGTTTCCCCGTTTTTTTCTTTTCTCTTTCGACACTGGCCTTAGTTTGTTTCTTCCTTCCATTCGGTTGAATCGTGGACTCTTTCAAGCTTTTTTTTCTTTTTTTAGGATTTTGTTCTGATTTTGTTGACTTTTTCTAGTCTCTCCTTGTAGGTTTTTTCCCTTGGTTGCCCGGTTTCTCCCCCCAGCGCCTCTAAAAACAGTCCCTAATTATTCATTCCACTATACCCTCTCTCTAGTAAATCTTGCAAAGCGTTCCGGCGCCACTATTCCTCTCTTCCGAGGCTATTCTTGTATGACTCCTTCTCTTTTCCTTTCATGTGTTCCCCCCGACTAGGTTGAACCTTTCAAAATTCGTCTAAGTTTTGACGCCTTTTTTTCTTCCATCTTTGGTCTGAATATCGATTTCGTTGTGGCTTCGAGAAAGTAGAGAGGCGGTTAGTTCTAATTTCTCTTAATAAAGATCTTCAGATATCAAGCGGAACTTCACGCCGTTACTCTTGCGCATACCCTTTCCACCCCGAAACCCGCGCGTGCCAGAATTTCTCAGTATGCAATCGTTCTTCCGGCTCGGTTGTAGCGCGATTTTCCTAACAATTCGAGCGCCCCGATTTTTTTTTTACGATCACCCGGAGGTGCTTCGGCCTTTTTTCCCCATCGTAGGGCTTCTATTCGGGTATTTTGGTCGTTATAAAGCTCTTGGTTGCAATTCCCCCCTTGTGTCCGACTTTACCGACACGCCTGTTTCCGTTCACCCCACTTTTCTTAGAGAGTGGTTCGTTAACCCTCTTCGCTTACGTTTGTGAGACATAATATTTTTCTGGACTATGTGCAGTTGGAAATCTTTTCGTGGCTTGAGAGTTTGTCCGTATTTCCTTTCCGTTTGTCAGTTAGTTTCGTTCTTTCTTTTCTTCTTCTATATTCTCCTAAGTTTTGTTGTTATTCGAGACCCAAGACTCCTTCAATCGCACGAATGCTCCGGCGCTTCTGTTACATGACCCCTCACCCGCACTACTAGAACATCGATTCCTCCAGCGTCAAACCAAGTAATTTCCTCTCGACACAAGGTCAGTACTAGCCGGCCTCACCTAGTTTCGAAGTATGTTGCCGTCACCAGTGCTCGTTTCATTTCGTTCGGCCCAATGGCGCCCCACAAAGTCTTATACCGCCTTGCGCTATCTGCTTGAAACCGTAACCAAAAAGCTTCTCCCCTGGGTCGTATATTCGACCATTCGTCAGACTTTATTTTCACGATGCGCCATTACCGAGATTCCTTCATTCTAAAAGGACCGTTCATTCTCTTTTTTTTTTTGGTTTGCGTTTTTCACGGTCGAAGATATTTTCCGCGGTCCGGCTCATTTGAGGAGGAGTTTTTCCTTTGCTTCCTATCGCTCAAAATTGCTCTGCCCGACGTACTCCTGTCTCTCTCCCACCGAACTAACGTTTCTTCTTTTTTACAAAGTCTTCTCGAATCTCGTGTGATTGTAGGATGACCGCTTCCTCCTCGATCCCAAGCTAGTCTTTTTTACGATGGCCACGGCGGGCGTTTTGCCGAGTGTTAGTTTGAATTGGCAGGAATTTGAAAACTGCGTTTTCCTGTCGCTTACAATGCTCCACCAAAGTAACGTTGTTCTGCCGCCAGCTGGTTTTTTGCACATTTTTCCCCTCCGAAGGTACCGCGAACTTTCGGAACAACCATCTCAAAATTTCCTAAACCTTCGCGACAGCTTGCCGCGCTCCCCACGATCATTCCCCCGCCCCGCCCAACCAGTGCCGAAATAGAATCCCTGCAAAAATCCGTCTGAATCCGCCTGGCCGTCTCAACTGATACCTCACCTAGCCTCGCCGCCACGTTCGCTTGTCAGCAAACCCCTGCTTGAAAAAAGTACGTTACCGTTTGTTAGCGATTCCCCTTACACTTCCATTTGATAAAGTCTCTCGAAGGTTTATTCTTGATGTATCTTCTTCTGATATGCCCTTAGTCGATTCGCGCGGACCCCTTCCCCCGGGGTTACCTTGCAATTGGGGTGGTACAGGGACTTTTAAATCAACGGTTGCTATCGCCAGTATTTTCCCAAGGACGCCCCGTTAATATGCCGAAATGATTTTCATTCCCCCCCCCCCTCTTCGCGGTCAAACGGATGGATTTGAGCCGCTTTTCTCATCGTCGAACTGCACCTAACATTTCAGGTGCCCAGGGCCGATTACAAGTGCATCCCCCTCCACCTAGTCTGCCTCGGAACCTCCCCAGTTTAAGTCCCTTTTCCCATTCGCCCGGTTTTATATTTTGCTCCTCGTTTGCGAGAATACACCCCTTATTCTGACACTTGGCGATGACAAAACGGCACGATTCACATTTTACCCTGTCAACTTGAATCGTGACCGGCGGATTTTAGTCTAGGCATCTCTCCCCTTTCTTCTCCCTCGAGTCCGCTTTTGCCGACATAAACGAGCCTCTTCCTTCTAAGTGGAGGGCAACGATCCGACCTTTTTAGACGCGTTTGTTCCGCACTTACTGGCGTTTCTACAACCCAAATCAACCTTCCCCTGGTCAAGCGCCCAAATCCGCCGACCGGAGCACGCATTGAAGAAACAATTATTCTTACTCCGCGATCCCCTCATTTACGGCGGCATCCTGACATACCGCGCTATGCCGCGCTTGTTCACGCGCTTTCTACGGCCCAACCGCCCACATCCTCAATTATTCACTCACCCTGGTCGGTCCTTTCATCTTTTCTCGTTTTTTTTGAGAGATCTTGAGCCGAACCCAGACATTTATTGATTTTGTCGGGTTGAGAACGACCCTCTTTTCTCTCAAAGTTATATACTCTGAGTCTGTCCGGTCCTAGTAAATCCTTCGGGACCGGGCTGCCCGATTTTTTCATTCCAATGTTGAATGCCTGTCGTGTAGTGGAGTGATTTAAAGGAGTCGGTTGATTTTGGTTGACCCCGCCAGTGACCGCGTTTTGAACACCTTTCACATCTTCGGAGGTTTTGCCTCCAATTGCGCGGGTTTTTGCCCCCGTTTATGTCTCCCGCGTGGTCTTTCAGTTTCCTTCGCCGACCGACACGCTTCTTTACGGGAGAGAGTGACAACTATGCTTGCCTTTAAGCCGCAGTTTCACGATCCCATGTTGGTTTTTCTCGCAACCTAATTCCCCCTCTCCCTCTCCTTGCCGGTAAGCGGACTCGGTCTTTTTTTTTTTTCGCGCACTCTTTTTTCGGTGATTCTTTTGTAATTGCCGATAACCCTGCTTGACTCTGTCCTGAGCCCCCTCTTCCTAGCGGATTCAAATTCTTGTGACACGAACGGATATCTGGCTCTTAACATCATTGCGTGCAATCCTTTGCTTAGTCCGTGGGTTCCCAGATAGTTGCTCATTCCGCCCTGGTTCTGTAACGCTTTGGCTCTCCCTGCACCGTCCCGACTGCCTCAATGGCCTGTCTTGTGGCGCGCCGACGAAGGGACGCGATAGAATGAACCATCACAATCCTGAACAGGCGACTGACCGGAGGATCAGTTCCATTCCTGCTACCTTATCGTACCGCCGCGAAATCAGTCTCCCGCGCTCGCGGTAGGTGAGATTGCTTTTTCGGCAGATTTTTTTTGGCACCTTTTTTGCGGATTCGTCGGTTCGACACCTGGCGGTTGGAGTTCGGCGTCGATTTCCCCCAATTTATAGGCGCCGGCTTTCTGCTAGGTTTTTAGGGTTGTTCTTTTTTTCATCATGGAAAGTGTTCTTGTATGCCACTGTTTTCCGTTCAGCCCGGAGGGCTAACCCTTACTTTTTTGCGCATTTTTCCTTCCGTGCCTCTCTTTCTGACGTCCATTTCGCTAATCGGAAAAGATTCAGGCGCCAAAGGCCATGAGGAGGACGAGCTTCGACCGATTCTAAGCTTTTTGTACCTTGTGAAAAAGTGACTTAGAAGGCTTTACTCTTCGAATTCCAGCGGGAATACGAGTCGTTGGTTGCGTCGATCGGAGTACTTCTGGGATGAGAATTGAGCTCCACGGGTGCGCGCTCTCTCTGACTTACGACCGACGGGCCCTCTATTTGAACAAGCACGACGCGGCTCCGTGTAACTCGGTACTGGTAGGATGAGGGCGCTTTTCTGCTTTGTTCCGCATAATCTCCGGTCATCTTCCGATTTTTGGTCGACTCTACCGGAGGGAGCGGGCCTTTTTCTTTCCGCGTTCTCGCGGATTGGAAGTTTCTGTTTTCCAAATCCATTTGGCCGACTCGGCCCCGCCTGTTGACGTGCAAATCTAAGACGGGACTTCGTAGTACTTTCGTCGATGTCTTGGTGACGGCTTGGTGGGGGGGTTTTTCGGCATGAATTCTTGGCCTTTTTTTTGGCGTGGTGATTTGCCAGCCCTCGAGATTTCCGAAGTTCTTGCGCTTCCGTGCTGGTTTGG